>Ga0156186_1367_pt1 | contig 16927 bp, 25 predicted proteins | sample RifCSPlowO2_12_FD_107839 | JGI IMG/M metagenome (GOLD analysis project Ga0156186, IMG submission 107839) | Candidatus Handelsmanbacteria bacterium RIFCSPLOWO2_12_FULL_64_10
GGTTTCACGGCATAGCCGGCGCGATCGGAAGCTGGCAGTGCGAGGTCGTCACCACGAGCGCCCACACTCCGTTTGCAATTCGCTTCGAGCGGACCAGATCGTGAAGATCTGGAAGCACTTTGGTTTAGAAGAGAAAGACCAATGGAGAGCCGACGAGGGTTGTCCCTGGCCGGCTCTCCTTTTTTTGTCTCCTGCCCCACCCTCGGCGGCCACACCAGCAGCGCCGCCTTCCCCCCACCGGCGGGCCGGTCTCCGTTGAGGAGTCCCGGCCCGCTCTAATATACGGGCTCGGCAAGGTCGGCAGCCACGTCCAGACCCTCCCGGCAGGTCCCTTCCCCTCCCCTCTCTCCCCCACTCCGCAAACGTGCCCCCAACGACGGGGCCAACTTTTTTGGCTCCCCCCGTAGGACTTCCACTTCCACCCTCCCCCCTGCTCCTCCACTCCCCTGCTCCCCCCTCCGACGATCGTAGGGGGGCACCCCCCAAAAAAGTTGTCCCTGGTAGCGCCTCCCTGTGCCTTCGCCCGTGTGGGAAAAGTGATTTTCAATTCACTTTTACCCCTCTAAAACCACACAGCGGGAGGCAGTTATGCGCAATGGTTCTGTTCGCAGGTGCAAGGTGGGATCTCGTTTCCAGGAGCGCACGAGTACGCTGCGCTCCAGGGACGCTGATGGGCGGGTGGTGAGAGAGCGCTAGGTCTTCACCCAGGTCCCCTGTCCGATGATCCGCCTGTGCGGATTGTGGCTGGAGGAGTCGGGTTTCAACGTCGGCGACGTGCTCACCGTCCACGTGGCCGATGGTCAGATCATTCTCAGAAGGGAGGTGAGTCCAGATGCGGTGGGAGTTTGCGCAGTGGCGGCAGGCCAGGTCGATGGTCCTTCGGCTGGTGTGGGAGGGCTATCCCTGGTGGAAGGTCGTCCTCAAGCGGCGCGACAGGGGGTTTGAGGTCAGCATCCGCAACTGGTCAGTCGTCCAGGCGCGGTGAAAAGGCAAAGCGCATGGCGCATGGCGCATAGCGTGGGGTCACATCGCCTTGCGCTCTGCGCTCTGCGCTTTGCGCGTATAGCAGGTCATTCATTCACAGAGCCAGCCGGCACAGGTTGGCCTTTCTCATTTCAAGGAGGTTCACAATGGCACTCAGGATTCAGACCGACAGTCCGGTCACGGTGAAGTTCCCCTATGGGGACTTCAAGGAGAAGCCCAACGACTTCAACGGCAAGGGGACGGTGGATTACCTCTACACTGTGGAAGTCAACGGCGACAAGGACTACCTGTACGCTGACAAAGAGCTTCACGGCCTTCTCCAGAAGGCCGGGGTCAAAAAGGGCTCCCGGTTCACGATCACCAAGACCAAGGAGGGCAAGCAGGTCTCCTGGAAAGTAGAGCCTCTCGCCCCTGCCTCACCGGACCAGGCATTCTCAGAGGCTCAGGCCGACTCCAAAGGCCCTGAGACGGGCGCGCCGGCGACCTCCGGGTCGGAGGCCCTGGCCGGGGGGCTGTTCGGCCTGGCTGCTCGATGCCTGCGAGAGTCTCTCAATGCCTAGCGGTGGCTGGGGGAGAACTTTACCTCCGACAACGTGCAGGCCACGGCCAACACCCTGTTCATCGCCTGCAGTGACCGGGGGATCGTCCTGCCTCCCATCCCCTACCCTGACCGGGAACAGATGGAGGCCCTGGCGCGGATCGGGGACGCGATCATCCCAGAGCAGCGGGCGAAGCTGGAGAAGAAGGTCGAGGAGGGCATCACCTGGGTGGAGGCCCAGGCGATCATCGACTACTACCAGGAGAAGCACGGCCAGGCGAAGAAGGCCGCTTAAATCACAGACGGCAGACGAGAGACGTGAAACGCACAGCGCATGGCGCACAGCGCATAGCGTCGAAAACACGGGTTTCACGCTTTGCACTCTGCGCTTTGCGCTCTGCCGTCTGCCTTTTTCAGGAGGATCGAGCCATGGCAGAGGAGATGACCGTCCGACACCTCTACCCCCCTTCGGAGGATCGGGTCCGCGTCAAGCTGATCAAGAACACCAAGGGCTACGGCTGGGAGGTCACGGCCAGCGGGAAGGACGCAGACGAGGCGCTGGACCTGCTGCGGGAGGTGGAAAGGAGGGTCCGGGAGGAGTTCGGGGGAGCGGAGACGTAACGACAGACAGCAGGTGGCGGGTGGCAGGTGAAGCTCCCCCACTACACCCGCCAGATCACCGCCACCTATCAGAAAGGCCCGCTCAGTGGTCGGGATCACCAAACGGGCCTCACGATAACCCTCACAAGGAGGATTTCGCTATGCCAAATCTAACCTTTACCATCGCAGATGTCAACGATCAACTGAGCCTGGCCTATGCCGAGGCCCAGGGTTACAGGATCAAACTCCGGGATGTGGACGGCGACGCGCTCATCCAGACGCCGGAGGACGACCTGGACTATCACTTGGTCAACTTCGCCTGCGACTGCGAGGATGCGATCCGGCAGGGCGGCTCCTACGGCGGCCACTGTCAACATTCAATCTGGGTGGCGCAGATGAGGCCGTGCTCCTGCGGGGGTGCGATGCTCTTGGGGGAGTTCACGACCTGTTTTGGGGAGGTCGTCCCCCGCTTCGAGTGCCCGGAGTGCGGGGATGCGCGGGACTTCAACCTGGTCAAAGCGGAGCGTCGCTTGCGCCGGTCCGGAGCGCCGGACGCAGAGGCATCAGTGAAGGCGCGGACCTCGCAGCCCGCCACGATCTGGTAGCGCCAAACGAGGGCAGGGCTGAGGGCATCCCCCTCCCCTGCCCTGTTTCATTTTCAACCGAGGGGACTTACTCCCTTCTCACAGAAGGAGGAGCGACATGTCAGCCGTGCGACCTGGGCCTGTCTGCGTGCGGGCACGCACAGGCAGAGATGCGAACCACGTCCACCAGGTTGTGGAAGAGTATTACCTCATTGCGCAAAAAATGTCCTGGGGGGATGACGATTTACAGCAGGAATTGATACTCTCCGTCATCAACAGCATTGGCGTCAGAAAGATTCTCGACCAGGGCCTGATCATCAACCGCATGGTCCTGCAAAGGAAGATGTATCGGGTCGGTTATCTCTTTGCGGACAGGTTTGGCAAATCCATTGACAACGGCTGCGCCAAGCGGAAGGAGGAGGTCACGCTTATTCCCTATGATTCCGGGGAAACAGACACCTGCCAGAGCGCAAGGCATCCGGATTTTGCGGTCTACTTCACCGATTACCGCAACCCGGAGGAGACGGCGTTGTTCAATGTCGGCTACGAAAGGTTTCTGAATGACCTGACCGTCGAGGAGCGCGGCTTTTGGGACGTAAAATTGGAAGGAGGGACATGGATTGACATTGAAAGGCTCAAGATTGCAGGCAGAAATGATCAACCTGCGATCAGGCGGAGTATCAGGGAGAAGTTCAGGAAGTGGTTTGAGAAATGACCGGAAGAAGAACCGGCAGGACGAGCTTGCCGTTTTTCATAAGGAGGTTTGACATGAGCTTCAAAGAACGACCTACGGCCATCTGGTACGCGATGGAGCAGGGCTACCTGTTCAAGCTGGACAGGGACGGCAACGCCCTGGTGGAGAAGATCGACGGTACAGTCTACCACATCGTGGACTGGGTCTGTGATTGTCCCGATGCCGTGTTCCGCAACGGCTCCTACGAGGGGGCCTGCAAGCACGTCCACTGGCTGACGCAGCTCTTCCCCTGCGGCCTGTGCGACAGGGTGATGATCTTCAGCCCCTACTACCGGGTCTTCGAGTGCCCCGACTGCGGGGAGAGATACCGTCTCGACGCGATCCTCAAACAGAGAGCCGCCCGGCTGGAAAAGCGCCAGGCAGCGTAGAAACACTAACCGCCAAGTCGCCAAGGACGCCAAGAAACTCCGAAGGGAAAAGAGGGTGCGACGCAGAAGGGCTGACATCTGGGGCAGAGGAGAAGCAGAGGGCCGCAGTGGCCACCTCTGGATGATCCGTCTCCTGGAGCAATGCCCTTGCGGCGCGCCCAAGCCCCTCGCGGCGTTTGAGCGAGCGCGTCTTTTCCCCACTTTTCTGCGCGTTCAGAAAAGTGGGTCGGCGGCATGGGCCGCCGAAACGTGGGGTGGGGTGGTATCGCAAACAAACATGCACACTTACAAGGAGGTTTCCATGTCGACGACTCAGCTTGCAGTGTTCACAAAGCCCTCACCCACCGGCCCTGCGTGGACCGAGACGGTCCGCAGGCTGGACGAGGCATTCGAGCGGCGCTGGTCCTTCCGGGTCGTCTCCTATCAGGTGCGCCGGCGGGAGGTCCTCGTCCTGGGCGAATTGTCCGCAGCCGGGCAGGTCCGGCAGCAGTTTGGGGCGGCGCGGATCGCCTCCCTCGACTTCGGGGAGAGCGCCCGGGTTGCAGCCCTGGACGCCCTGGTGCAGGGCGCGAGGCTGTTCGGGATCGACGCCGGGGAGAGGCAGCAGGAAGCCCCTCCTCCCCCCTCCCCCCTGAGACAGCGCCTCGGCCAGGTCCGGGCCGAGATCGAGCGGCTGCCGGGCGGGGAGCAGACGTTTCGAGAGGTCCTGCGGCAGTTTGAGGTTAGAAGGCCGGAGCAGGTCCCGGAGGAGGCCCTTCCGGACGTGCTCTCCCGCTGTGAGCAGATCTACCGGGTGCCCCTGCCCTCGTCCACCAACGGCCGGAGCGTTCACGCATGAAACGATAGGGGAGATCCCGAAAGAGGTCTCCCCTTCTTGCTTGACGACCTGTCGCAGATTCCTGTATCTTACCCCTCAACACGAGGTTCGCTATAAGGAGGGAAACCGATGGGGTATTCAACCGAACACCGAAAAATGGCTCCCCTGCTCGAAGCGGCCCGACAGTTCGACATTGCCAGCAACCCGGCCCCGGCTGCGCTGTTCGAGGCAGGGTCAGGCGGGCTTCAAATCTGGTGCACGCCGGAGGACAACCCGGGCGAACTGTGGTCGAAAGTTGAAATGATAGCCGGAGCATTTTCGAGGCCGTGTGAGTATGTGGCCTCTGCCCACTGGAAATGGGCAGAGGAAGGAGAACCGGCTATCATCGGCATTGCCCTGAGCACGGATGCCTATGCCCTTCGAGACGCCAGGCGGATCAAGGCCGGTGAGATTCACAACCGGCCCGAGGACATCGTCTGGGCGAAAGGGAAGATCGAATGGCTCTGGCAGGCCTCCACGGCCGGGGGGACGATGCCGCCTATTGTGGTGGACGAGAAGTAAGACGAAGGGGAGGTCCCGGATCGGGGACCTCCCCTTCTTTTTTGGATCCCTGTGTGACAAACCCTGGGGCGTCTTGGCGACTGTTACATACATTCTGGAGACTGTCCAGACTGCGTCATCTTCCTGATCTCTGCTCCAATTTTTGCAGAGACAGCTTCATAATCATCCCCGATTTCTATGCAGAGTTCTTTGATGGGGTCTTCGTGTCCGGCCAGGTAAAGCCGTAAAGCCTGCAAGGTCAGCCCTGTTCCATCAGCGCATGTTTGAGAGGCAACATAGAGCACGTACTGCTCGGGCATCACAAAGTAGAAGAAATAGGGAAATTCCTGATCTACCTTTTGCAGCCAGGCTCTGACTTCTGGAACTTCGTATACCTCTCTGGTGTCCTCATCATAGTCCGGAAACCAGAACAGCACGGACTGGAAATACCCTTTGGCAGCTTCCGGCCTCTGAAGAATAACATCCTCAACCACTTCCTGGCAGATGCGTATGTCGCCAGAAAGGATGGAGTCCTGCTCTGGCTGAATGACGATATTGTCGTAGGGCATTGCAGGAGTCACCTCCGCAAACCGGACCGTTCCCCATCAGGCGTTCAGCCCTGACACCAGGTTGGGATATACCTCAATCTGATGTGTCCAGATCAGCCAGTGAAGGCTTAGCGTACGATTTTTTCCGTTTCGTGAGGTGACCCCGTAATCGGCATCCTCCAGCCGATTGACCCTCATTCTTTGTTGGAAGGCCAGCCTGATTTTTTGGACGTGTCCAAATCCGATTTGGACACGTCCACGTTTTTGGACGCAAGGACATAAAATGCCCCCCGACGGATGCCCTGCCTCACAAGAATCCCCTTCTCCACCAGGCGAGACAAAAGGTGCCGCGCCTGGGGTGAAGTCAGGTTGCAAAGCTCGGCAGCCTGTGCGCGCGTGATCCTTCCGTGGGCTTGCACGAACTGTTGAATCGTCTGCTCCTGCTGAAGCGGTTCTATGCCCCGTCCCCGTCCGTGGGCGACCGTTTTCCCCAGCCGTTGAGAGGTGGTTGCAGACAGGCGATACACGCCTCTCCTACGCTCGCCGACGGCCTCGATAAACCCCGTCTCCCTCAGGCGCTGCAGGGACATACGGGCCTCGACTTCCGTCTTCTGTGTCAACCGCGTGGCTTCCGCCGGCGTGATCTGGGGCTCCCGCCGGAGGTGGTTGAGGAGGATCAGGTCGTCCAGGCCGAGTATTCGTCCAGCCTGATGCTCCTCTGCGACAAGGCGAACAAATGCCAGGTCCGGCTTACCGCCGGGCAGGACCAGGACCACATCCGTCTCCGTGCTCCGTTCATAGGAAGGAGCAGGCCGGCCGTTCCGCAACTGCTCATAGAAGATGGTATCGATCCCGCGGGCCGTACGCTCAACGATCCCGGCTCGCTTGAAGGCATCCGCCAGGAGGGGGTTGCGTGGACGAGGAGAGGTCACCAGGAGGTTGTCCAGACGCACCCCTTCCGGGAAACCGCCCGGGTTGGAGATCTCGACCCGGTCGGCGTGCCACTGCACGTGTACGGCCCCAAGGCGGGTATAGTCGCGGTGGATGAGGGCGTTGGCCACCCCTTCCCGGAAGGCCCGCTCCGGGTAATCCGGCGCCCCGATACGCAGCACACCGACCATCACCTCTTCCTCGCGGTTGCGCGCCCGGAATCGGGAGAGCATCTCGTCCATCGTGCGCATCAGGGGCCAGTGAAAAAAGTCGTTGACCTCCACCCGGGTCCCTGAGAGGACCTGGAACGCCACCTCGTGGGGCCAGATCAGGCGACGAAGCGCCTCCTCCCTTCCAAAAAGCAGAAGCCCCAGCACCCGGATCACCCTGACCTGGTGGTTGGCCTCGACCGCGCCCAGGGCCTTGGCCAGCTCTACGTCCGGAAGATCGAGGAGGGTGGCGTCCCCCTGGCCCCGGCTCTCCCGGATATTCCGTCGGTATCGCTCGAACTCAAGGGGGTCGAGGTCCTCCCACCGGGCGTCGGGCAGGACCAGAGTGGCGTAGTCCAGCACCCCCCGGTCCGCCTGGTGGGCCTGCATCTCGTGGAAGTGAAACGGCAGACACTCTGGTCTTCCTCGCCCCCCTATCGCCCGCCGTAAATACGTGCCATCCGCTGTGCCGACAGGCATCCGAGAAGCCGGAAGCTCAATGACCAGGACCGTCTTCTCCTCCAGGGGGACCAGCTCTGCCCGGCAGGTCAGCGCAGGACGGGTGCGGTTGGCAATCAGGGCCTGAACTCGATGCGGATCAATGCGTCCCCCTTCGTGGCGAGGCCGGGCGCCTGTCACCGCGCCGTCGTCCTCCACTCCGACCAGGATCCATCCGGGCTCATCTCCGGGGCGATTGGCCAGACAGACCACAGCCTCCACGAGTTCCCGGTCGGAAAAAGGAGCCCTCCCTTCTCCCTTAAACTCAACGGTAAGGCTCTCGCCGTGCGCAATCAGTTCTCTCAGTCTCTGGGGGGTCATACCTTATCCGGTCCCTGTGAGCAACCACGATGTCACCGCGCACATCTTCCGCGCCCTTTCTTTGCGTTCAGGGAAGTTTACGCAGATTTTGCAGGAGAGGCAAGCCCTGTTTTTCTCCAGCGACACCCGTAGAGATATGATCATCGTCAGCCAGAGGGGAACCCTCTTCATCGACTGCTGGCATAAATGGCCAGCCTATCTGGAGGAGCCCCACGACCGCATTTGCCTTTAGCTCAAAAATTTCAGTATAATGAACGTTATACTCAAAAATAAGGCTGGACAAACCTCCTGCTGCGCCGTATATTCAGGGGACTTCTTCAGGCGCGATCTTATCGTTATACTCAAAATTTGGGAGAAAAGGGCCGTGAGAGCCACCATGACGCCCCGATCTGCCCAGGAGTCGGGTCTCATCCGGGCCGGGGTCGCCTCTGAACTCCTCGCCCTGGTGAAAGACTTCCTGCGGGATTCTGAGAGCGCGGGCCGGTCGAGACACACGGTCAAGAACTACCGGTCTGACCTGCTGAGGTTCTGCCGGTTCGTGGAGAGCCAGGACCAGGCCCTCTCCCCGGCCCTGCTGCGGGCCTATCTGGCCGATTTGGACGGCAAGGCCGTCACGACCCGCGCCCGCCACTTCGCCGCCCTGCGCTCCTTCTTCGACTGGTGCTACCGTCACGACCTGGCCCCGGCCAACCCGATGGACAAGTTCGATCCCCCGAAGACGCCGGTGGCCCTCCCCCGGCCCATCCCAAAGGCAGACTACGACCGCCTGATGCGTGTCATTGGGCGGGCTGAGCCGAGGGAAAGACTGTTGTTCACCCTGGTCGCGGAGACGGGCCTGCGCATCGAGGAGGGCCTGTCTATCTATGTGGAGGATGTGACCCTCTCCCCCGGCCAGGAGGGCCTCCGCATCCGGGGCAAGGGGGGGGTGCAGAGGGACATCCCCCTGCCGTTTGAGTTCAAATGCCTCAACCTGCTGAGGCGCTACCTGCGGGAGGAGGGTCTGACAGCCGGGCCGGTGTTTCGGACAGGCAAGGAGGGCAATCGAAGGATGACCTACGGGGCGGCCCTGTATCAGTGGGGGCGGATCTGCAGAAAGGCCGGGGTGGACTGTGAGATCCATCAGCTACGGCACTCGGCGGCCACGCAGATGCTCAACGAGGGGGTGGGCATCGGGACGGTGCGAAGGCTGCTGGGTCACAAGAACCTTCAGACCACGCAGCGGTATGCGGCCCTGGAGGACGCCACCGTGCGGAAGGAACTGGAAGGGTGGGCCAGGAGAAGGAAAAGGTGAGCTACAGATTTCGGCGGTACACGGGAAAGGTTGGCGAAGGCACTACGATATTTCCCCAGCCATCTTGAGGATAGCAGTGCGGGTACGAGGGGCGAGACGAAAACGGAGGGCCTGAAGCTGGTCCAGCAGCGGAGCGACGACGGATAGAAGACCGGCCTTCTTGGCATCCAGGAGCAGTCCCAAAGTCCCGGCGAACCGAATCTTCAGGGCCTCCGCCGTTTGCCGGGCAAGTCCGTCGTCCAGGATGACCATGCTGTCGGGGGTTTCCAGGGCCAGGGCAAGCACCTGAGTTTCTCCCGGTCCCAGGTCGGTAACCAGCCGTAAGGAGGTCGGGCTGACCGGCCCACGAACGACGATCCAGTCCAGGCCTGACAGGTCGGGTAAATTCACCCCCAGCGCCTGACCTGCCGAGATCTCCTCCAGCACCGCCGGAGGGACAGTCACCTGTCCGGCCAGCGCCGGAAGGATGTGCAACAGCCCGATCTGATGAAGATACTGTAATGGCGAGGTATTGCAGATGACCTCAGGCAAGCCGCGTCTCCCTCAGAAGCTTCTCTTCGGTCTGACGAAATGTGTCTACCCCGTAGTCCGCCAGCCTGGTGAGGAAGACCGTGCGAGGGATGCCCGCCAGCTGGGCCGCTGCGCCGGATGAGAGGCGGCCCAGCTCGTACAGCTTGACAGCGGCAGCCAGGCGCAATTCATCTGCCATAGCTTCCGGGCTCAACTTGAGCGCCAGAAGGGCCTCATCCGGCAGCGTCATCGTTATTGTACACATTTTGACACCCTCCGTTCGTTTTAGGAAATCTACGCAGATTTCGCGGAAGATGCAAGTTCGGTTTTGCTCTCCCCCTAAGAGCCTGTACGAAAATTAGATTTTTGTTGAAAAAGCAGGACTTGGGAACATATCTTTCCTTTCTACGACCCTTCAAAAAGGAGGAAAGATATGGACACCAAGACCCCCATCCTGGAAACAACGATCTGGCGATCTGGCACGCTCCCGACGAACTGTGGGAGTTGATCGCTCCCATCTTGGGGCCAGACAAACCCCCTGGCACGGTCGGTCGTCCCTCCAGACCTGCCCGTCTGATCTTTGACGCAATCATCTATGTCCTGCGTACGGGCTGTCAATGGCAAGCGGTTCCCCGAAAGGATCTTGCCCCCGGCTCGACGGTTCACGACCGTTTCTCGAAATGGGTGAAAGACGGCGTATTCCTGAAAGCCTGGCAGACCTTGTTGATTTTTTATGATCAAGAGGTCGGCATTGACTGGAAGTGGCAAGCCCTCGATGGGGTGATCACCAAAGCGCCCTTGGGAGGAGAAGCCACCGGCCCTTCTCCGGTGGACCGGGGCAAATCCGGGACCAAGCGTTCTGTCCTGAGCGATCGGCGGGGTGCGCCGTTGTCTGTGGTGGTGACCGGCGCCAACACCAACGACAAGACCGTGGCCCTGGAGACGGTGGATGGCGTTGCTGTCCCCCGGCCTGAAAAGATCGTCTACCGACTGCATCATCTGTGCCTGGATCGAGGCTACGAATATGACGATGTGATTGAAGGGGTTCTGGAACGCGACTATCATTTGCACCTTTCCAAAGGCGTCCAAAAGACAGAGGTGGCTCCGGAAAAGAAATATCCGGCACGTCGTTGGGTGATCGAACGGACTCATTCCTGGCACAATCGCTTCCGGCGTTTGTTGGTCCGTTGGGAGAAGAAGGTCGCCAACTATCTGGCGTTGATCCACCTGGCGTCTATCCTCATTATTTTCCGCATTGTTGCACGCTATTCATAATTTTCGTACAGACTCTTATCCCCCTCCTCTTCTCCCAGGAGGTCTTCCCATGTCCCCCGAACCCATCTGCCTCCGCTTCGAGAACGTCACTCCCCCACACCGGAAGTTCTACGAGGTCGAGGTCGAGCTGTCCCTGTTCTACCCCAAGCGGCTGGTCCGGCGCTGGGGCCGCATCGGCGCCCGGAGACCCAGGTCCATCCGGATGGTGATGTCCGACCCCAGCGAACTGGCCCGGCAGATAGGCCTCATCGCCCAACGCCGACGGCAGCACGGATACCAGACCGTGGTCGAAGTCCGGTTGCCGGTCATAGAAGCCTCCGCCGCGTGAACCAGGGCAAAACGAATCTCCCCCAGAAATATATCAATCTGTTGCAGCACCTGTCGCTGATGGGCTGGGAGCACATCAACTTGACCGGCGACTACATCTGACGACAGAACAAGCAGGTTAAGACAGGCCAGTTCAGACCCTTGCGACCTATCATGCCAGAGGCTTAAAGTACGTTTTTTCCCGTTTCGTGAGGTGACCCTGGTTCTACTACTCAGTTTCGGTCAAACCCTCAATGGATCATCCCTGGTAGAAGTCGCAGGGATTTACCTCCCCTTTCGACCCTGATATAAGCCTCCGCCCGCCTCACACCGCACTCCTGGCCCCGAAAACGGTGCATCGCCTCGTGGACCTCCCAGCACTTCTCGGGCTGCTGGCTCTTGTGGCAGAGCAATGCCTGATGTTTCTTCTCGGCAGAATCCGTGATGTCGACGTAGTGAGTCGGCGTGAAACGAAGGGACTGCATTCCCGTCATCACTTCAAAATAGTAGAAGTCAAACTCGGTCTCGGCGCTCAGAAAGGCGTCCAGCGCCAGCGTCCCCACGACGCGATGGTCCGGGTGGATATCCACGGGCCAATGCGCGATCACGACGTCCGGCGCCCTGTCCAGCAGCAATCGGGTGATGCGTCCCCGGTTTTCGACGTTCACGTCGATGTGTTCGTGGGGGTAATCGAGGATCTCGGCGGTTGCGCCCAGGATTTCGCACGCAGCCAGGGCCTCCTCTGTTCTCACCTCTTTCTCCGGCCGGCCGAAGAACGTTCTCCCCTCGCGAAACGCGGTGGCAAACAGACAGTGCACTTCGTGGCCAACGTTGACCGCGTTGACGATCAGGCCGCCGCACCCCGACTCAGGGTCGTCAGGATGCGCTCCAAACACCAGGATCTTCATAGCCATCTCCTCAACTCGTCGTGCATCTGTTTTGCGAATGCCCCTGTCTCCATCGACATCGGCTTCGGCTCGTTCAAGGTCACATGACCGTCAAATCCGACCGCCCGCAGGCCGCGAAACACGGAGGCATAATCCAGCCCACCCGGATCATCGAGCGGACAGCGGCGGTAGCGGCGTCCCTCATATTCCCACACGTCCGGCTCGTCGGGGCGGGCAAGCCTCTCGCTCTGCACCGACAACTGTCGGATATGCGGCCCCAGCCGCTTCACAGCCTCCTCCCCGTAGTCCTGCTGCGCCTCGAAAAGGTTGGCCGGGTCATATTGCAACCCGAAATTCTCCCTCCCCAGTTGACTCAGCGTCTCCAGGCAGGAATTGATCGTCTCGAACGGCCCGCCTGTGTGAATCTGAGCGATCAGGGTCAACCCGTGCGGCCTCACCAGGTAGCACGCCTGCCGCAGCCAGTCCATGTCTTTCACCCAGACCTTCAGCGTATCACAACAAAGGGTTCGGACGATAGAGATGGACTGTTCCACCCTCTTCAGGCCCTCCTCGTCCACCGTGACGCCGGGCGGGGCGCAGCAGGAGACGCTCAACCCCAATTCGTCTGCTGTCCGGCGAAACCCCCTTACCTCCGCCAGGGTCGTGTCTCCCGTGATCTGCGTGGCCCGCAATTCAACAGCATCATAGCTGCATTTGTGCGCGAAACGGAGAAATTCGGGCACGCTCAGTTCGCAGGTGCGATACTGCACCTCAATAATTCGCCCGGAGAGCGATAACCGTGTCATTCCATTCACATCACTTTGGTTATGAGCGGCTCATCAGGCCGTAAAACCGGGTCTTCTGCCAGGGCACGACGCAGCCCCAGGCCAGCCAACTTCAGGATATAAGAGAGCGTGACATCGGTCAGAGCCCAGGTGGACGTACGGGGCACGGCCGCTGGCATGTTGGGCACGCCATAATGCACCACCCCATGTTGCACGTAGGTTGGCTCCGCGTGGGTGGTGGTGTGGATTGTCTCCACACAGCCTCCTTGATCCACGGCCACGTCAACGATGATGATGGAGCCGTGTCCTGTGTCTTTCTCACGCCCCGCTATCGCAGCGATCAACTCCTGCCCCACAGGTATGCCGTCTATCCGAAGTTCCCCGGGGCCCCCTGTGTTGGTCAACACCAGCACGCCCAGCGTAAACGCCCCCACCCCCTCCGGCAGATGACGGGAGGCGGTGCCGATGCCTGCCTTAAACCCGAAGCCGGACAGCCCCGTTCCCGCCCCCACGCAGCCCTCCACGACCGGCCCGTAGCGGGCCTCCTGGACGGCCTGAGCCACGTGCTCCCGTCCCACAGGCCGTGCCAGCTCGTCGCTCAGGAAGCTGTCGTTGCACTCGCAGACCAGGGGGTTAAAGAAGTAAACGCCGGGGTTCTGTTCGGACAGGACGTCCACCAGCGCATCAGCCACGCGCCAGACGTTCAGCGTGCCCGTCAGGAGGATCGGACTCTCGATATTCCCCAGCTCCATCGCCTGGGGCAGCCCCACCGACTTCCCGAACCCGTTGATCACGTGGACCGCGGCCTCCACCTTCTCCCGAAAGAGATTCCCGGCGTGGGGCAGGACGGCGGTGACCCCCGTCCGGAGAATCGGGGGGTCGCCCGGCCCTCCCCGGATGAGCGTGACGTGCCCGACCCGGACGCCGGGCACGTCCGTCAGGGCGTTGAAGGCCCCGGAGGGCATCCGACCGATCTGGACGCCCAGGTCAGCGAGGACCTGCGGCCTTTGACGACTATTTTTGTTCAACGTCCATCCCTCCACGTGTCTCCCGGTAGACGTCCATCGGCTTTGATGACACGGGGATCATCTGGCTAGCCGCGACCTCCAGAGTCCCAGGCGGTGTACGGGGTCGTCGATCTCCTTCATCCTGGCGTCGAGGCGGGCGCGCATGGTCTCAAGCGCCTGCGCGCAGGCCGGATCGTGGAGCCGGTTACGCATTTCGTGGGGATCGACCTGAAGGTCGTAGAGCTCGTCAAAGGAAAAGGGGTGGAAGACATATTTCCAGTCCGCCGTGCGGATCGCGCGCGTCGTGTATCCCAGCACGCCATCTCCGTTGAAGGCCGCGTAGATGTCGTCCCGCCAGCCTGCGACGGGGGAGCCAGTCAGAAGCGGGAGCAGGGACCTGCCGTGGCATTTTTCCGGAAGCGCAGCACCCGCCAGATCGAGGAAGGTGGGCAAGAGGTCCACGTGAGAGACAAGCTCCTCCCGCAGACCGGAGGCCCAACCGCAAGGCCACCGCATCACCAGGGGGACACGGAGGCCCTCCTCAAACAACGCGGGGGTGCCGTGATACAGCAGCCCGTGCCCGCCCACGACCCCTCCGTGGTCACTGGAGAAGACGACGACGGTGTTCTCCGCCATCCCGAGGGCGTCCAGTTCGTCAAGGAGACGGCCGACCAAGACGTCGAGCATCGTGATCATGCCGTAATAGTGGACGAGGAAGACCCTCCACTGGTCGTCCGTCCAGGCTCCGCTACCCTGAGCCATCCTGCAACTGATATGGGTTGTGGGTTTGTCGGTCAGGGGGTCACGCAGGTTTTCGGGAAGAGGCAGGGCCGCCGGATCGTAGATCGTATCGTAGGGATGCGGGACGAAACAGGGGGGATGAGGACCGTCGAAATCGCACTGGATGAACCACGGCTGCTTCAGGCTGGCGTATTCTCGCAGCAGCGAAACGGCGGCCCTTGCAAACCCGGTGTCCCGCGCGAGCTCTATGTCGTAGGGAGTGCGGCCGCAGGCGTTGAACTTCCGGTCAGGTAGGGGTTCCTCTGCGAAGCCCTGCATCTTCAGCCGCTCCCGATACGTGGCGGTCGGGATGGCGCGGTCGTCATGAAAGCCGGGGACGCTGATGTGTCTCTGGCCGGCGTAGCCACAACGGTATCCGATCTGCGCCAGAAGCTGGACGACGGAAGGGATACTCTCGAAGATCCCGTAGGGGTAGGCCCCCGCGCCGCAGCGGTTGGCGATCGCGCCGTGGGCGTGGGGAAACAGACCGGTGACAAGGCTGGCCCGCGCCGGATGGCAGATCGGGGAGACGCAGAAGGCGCGGGTGAATCGCACGCCCTCCGAAGACAGCCGACTAAGGTGAGGGGTCTGGCAGACGCCGCCGTAAGCGCCGTAGGCGTTCGGCCTTGCAGAATCCACGAGGATGAGGAGCATGTTAGGCCCTTCAGAGGCCATGAGGTCATCTCCCTGTTACTGCCCTACGCACGGCATCCCGATGCGTCACGCTGCCTGGGGCTTCAACCCGAAGATCTTTGCCGCGTTTCGGTAGCTGACGTCGGCCAGTCCCTCCGCATTTAGAGGGAGGGTCGCCCGCTTGACGAGCGCCGACCCAGCATAGGAGAAGGGGAGGTGGGTGCCGAAGAGGAGGTGGGACGCGCCGCCCTGGTTGAGAAAATTTGCAAACTCCCTGTTGGGTTCCCACAGTGAGAGGTCCACGTACCAGGGCCGGTCCCGGAGGTCTGTCCGCTGCCAGAGGTCTGAGCCGGAGACGCCCCGGGCGTTGGGAACGACGACGGTCGCACCCGGCACGGCGGCAATCAGGCCGGCTACGGCGCCCAGGTCCACGGTCTTGCCCGGGTCCATCCAGTGCCGCTCCCTGGCGTCTTCGATCCGATGGGGGATGAAGACGGGCAGGTTCCGTTCTCTGCAGGCCTCCACTACCTGGCGACCCAGAGGGCCATCGATGGGATAGCCGTGATACTGGGGAAAGAGGCGCACGCCTTTCATGCCCAGCTTTTCGTGGCAGGCCGCCAGGTCGTCCTCCCAGGCGGGATAGGTGGGGTTGAGGGTGGCCATCGGCAACAGACGGTCCTTACAGGGCTGCACGGCCTTTGCCAGCTTCTCGTTGGCGGGCTGCACGTTGCGGTGAAAGATAGCTTCGATCAAAGAGACAGCGGCGATGTCGATGCCCGACCGGTCCAGGCGGGCGACCAGCGCCTCCGGCGTGTTGTCCTTCAGGGAGCGGAACGGCCACACCCCCAGCCATGCGTTTACATCGATGAGCATCTTTACCTCCTGTTATTCCCTGGACCTGAGGGGTTTTGCCCCCTGCGCGGCCAGGATGCGCTCGGCGTTGCCCCAGAAGATGCGTTCCTTCTCCTCGTCCGTCAGGGCAGCGTCTATGACCTTGCCGACGCTGCCGGCCATCGTGCCGTCGGAGCCGAAGAGGACACGGCCGGCGCCCAGTTCGGAGACGGCGAACTCGACCTGCCCGTCGTCCAGGTTGCTGCCGCTGGTGTCGATGCAGACGTTGGGGGAGGCCTCCCGCATCTCTTTCACGGTGCGCTCCCAGTCGCCGCCGCCGCCGATGTGGGCGTGGATGAGGAGGGCGTCCGGGAATTTCCGGCTGGCTTCGGCAAAGTGGATGCCGTGCGAGATGAGGGGCTGCTGTGCCAGGTCTTCGGCCGCAGTCGGGTAGCCAGCGTGCTCCAGGATGGGGACGCGGCGTTCTGAGGCCAGTTGGAGGACGGGCCAGACGGCGGGGTCGCTGAGGTGGTACTGGTTGTAGAGTTTGATGCCGATCATGCCCGCGTCCAGGCAGCGCTCGACCTCGGTCAGGGCGTCTTTGTAGTGGCCGGGGATGACGAAGCACAGGCCCCGGATGCGGTCGGGGTGGTGTCCCATCGCGCGCAACACGTCGTCGTTGTTGCGACGCACTTCCTCGATGGGGGATAGGCGGCCGCCGGTGATGGGGCGAGAACACCAGAACTCCGCCACGCCGACGGCGTCCCCGCTGGCTATCAGGTCGTCGCTGGAGGCATCCGTGTCCGGCATGGGCCGGACGTGGCAGTGTACGTCGATTTTAGGGCGGCGAAGCCCGGACTCGATGTCTATGCGCATTTCTTCTGCCTCCTTAAAAATTGAGAGATAGGCGCTACCACCCGGTGAGGGAATG
>Ga0156186_1019_pt1 | contig 16845 bp, 11 predicted proteins | sample RifCSPlowO2_12_FD_107839 | JGI IMG/M metagenome (GOLD analysis project Ga0156186, IMG submission 107839) | Candidatus Handelsmanbacteria bacterium RIFCSPLOWO2_12_FULL_64_10
CACCGCCCTGCTGAGCTTGGTCACGCCCGCCAGAATCCGATCGCGCGCGTCCTCGCTGAATGCCAACTGCTTGGCTGCCATTCTAAAAACCTCCTTCAGGATCGAATGTCGTTGTCAAGAACATCAAGTTCGTGATCCGTGATCCGTGATTCGTGGTCCGTGGTCCGTTTTTTACAGTTCACGGTACCCGGTTCACGGATCACGTGTTCACTCAATCACCGCCAGGACGTCGTCCTCGCGCAGGATGAGGTGCTCTTCGCCGTCGACGGTGACCTCGGTCCCGGAGTACTTGCCGATCAGGATCCGATTGCCCTTCTTCACCTCCAGCGGGACGTGCTTCCCGTTGTCATCGAGCTTGCCCGGCCCCACCGCCACGACCTCGGCCTCCTGAGGCTTCTCCTTGGCCGTGTCCGGGATGATGATACCCCCCTTCTTCACCTCGTCCTGTTCGATGCGCTTGACCAGGATGCGATCTGCCAGCGGTCTGATCTTCATGACCATCCTCCTTATGACTGCGAACCTCGACTATCCGCCATCAGGCGGGGCTATAAGATATTGATTGCAATCATATTTAAACGAATTATTAGCACTCTCATAAAGAGAGTGCTAATGCCGAAATATAAAAAAAATGCCCCCGCCGCGCAAGGGTGAAAATACGTTCACGGGCACGGAGGCGCAGGGGAGACCCTCCAGGTCGCCCCTGCGCCATCCCCACCCCTACGCGTGTACCGCCCCTTTCTGGACACGCGCGTGCAGGACACCGCACCCCAGCGTCACCTTGCAGACCTCAAACAGCGTCCAGTGGGGCAGCTCCCGGATCATGTTCCGCGCCGGCACCTCCCGGAACGGGACGTTCACCGGGATGCGCTCCACGTGCTTCACGGTCAGGTCCATGGATTCTCCTTCTCTCTCACCTGTCCCGCCGCGTGCAGCGCCCTCGCGCTCACCCCCAGCACCCGGCAGAACCCCTCCGAGTCCGTGTGATCGAAGCCCCCGACCCGCTCCATCGACGCCGTGCTCTCGGAGTAGAGGGAGTGGGGGACATCCTGCGCCGACTCGAACGAGACGCCCCCCTTGTAGAGCACCACGGAGATCGTCCCCGTGGCCAGCCGGGCGAAATGCCCGATCACCCCCCGCGCCGCCGCCGACGCCGGGTCGAACCAGTAGCCCTGGTAGATCTGCTCCGCCAGCAGGGCCGACGCGTCGTTGAACAGCCGCCGCGCCCGGCGGTCCAGGACAAGCTGCAGGAGATACTCGTAACACCTCCCCAGCAGCTCCATGCCGGGGGCCTCGTACACCCCCCTGGACTTGATCCCCACAAACCGGTTCTCCACCGTGTGCAGGCCGATGCCCACCCCGTTTTGCCCCCCGGCCTGGTTGGCGGCCCGAAACGCCTCTAAGGGGGAGACCCCCCTCCCGTCGATGGAGACCGGGACCCCCTCCTCAAACCGCACGCTGAAAGGCTCATTCCTGTCCGGGGCCTGCTGCGGATGGACGCCCATGCCGGGGGTGATGAACAGCGCCGGCGTGCCGAGCGACTCCAGCAGCCCCGCCTCGTGGGTCAGGCCAAGCACGTTGGCGTCCGTCGAATACGGCTTGTCGTGTGTCGCCCGGATCGGAAGCCCCTTGCGACGGCAGTAGTCGATCATCTCCTTCCGGCCCCCGAAGGCCGCCAGAAACGCCGGGTCCCGCCACGGGGCGTAGACCTCCACCTCCGGGGCGAGCATGTTGGGCGCGAGCTGGAACCGGACCTGGTCGTTGCCCCGGCCCGTGGACCCGTGCCCGAAGGCGCGGATGCCCCGCCCCCGGACCTCCGGCAGAAGGGCCTGCACCGTGACGTGCCGGGCGATGCCCGTGGTGTTCCAGTACCCCCCTTCGTACCGGGCCTGCGCCCGCACGACCTCCAGGCCCGCCTCCGCGATCGTGTCCTTCGCGTCCACCAGGACCGCCTCCGCCGCCCCGCAGGCGAGCATGCGGCCCTTAATGTCCTCGACATTCTCCTCGTCCGGCTGGCCCAGGTCCGCCGTGAGGCAGACCACCCGGACGTCGTGGTCCGTCAGCCAGCGCGTGACCGTGCAGCTGTCCAGCCCACCCGACACGGCCATGGCCACGGCCTTGCCTTTTAAGTCCGAGACTTTCACAGGTTATTTCTTCTCCTCAGGTATACCTTTAGTCAAAATGTCATCAAACGTGTCCACCGCCTCGTCGATGTGCCGGTCCTCGATGATCAGCGGCGGCAGGAAGCGCACCACATCCGGCCCGGCCGTGCAGGCCAGGATGTTCCGATCCCGGAACGCCGTCACGATATCTCCCGCCTTCCACGCCGTCACGATCCCCACGATCAACCCCCGGCCCCGCACCTCCTTGATCTTGTCCGGGTGCCTCTGCTGGAGGCCTCGCAGCCTCCCGAACAGGTGCTCGCTGCGCGTCCGCACCCCCGCCAGAAAGTCCGGGTTGGCCAGCCTGTTGAACACCTGGATCGCCACCGCGCAGGTCACGGCGTTCGCCCCGAAGGTGGCCGCGTGGTCCCCGGCGTGGACGCAGTCCGCCACCCTCTGCCGGAGGAGACAGACCCCGATGGGCAGACTCCCGGCCAGCGGCTTGGCCAGCGTCATCAGGTCCGGCTCCACCCCGTACTGCTGATAGCAGAACAGCGTGCCCGTCCGCCCCAACCCGCACTGGATCTCGTCGAACACCAGGAGCATCCCCTTCTCGTCGCACAGCCTCCGGAGCCCGGACAGGAACTCCTGCGTGCAGGGGTACACGCCCCCCTCCGCCTGCACCGGCTCCACCAGGACGGCGCAGGTCTCGTCCGTGACGAGCGCCTTCACCGAACCCAGGTCGTTCAGCGTCGCGAAATCCACCCCCGGCAGCAGCGGCGTGAACCCCTTGTGATACTTGGGCTGCCCCGTCGTCGCAATCGACCCGGTCGTGCGCCCGTGAAAGGAGTCGTGCATGGCGATGAACTTGTACTTCGGCCTGGACGGAAACGTCTCGTGCCCCCACTTCCGGCAGAACTTGAGCGCCGCCTCCCACGACTCCGTGCCGCTGTTGCAGAAGAACGCCCGATCCGCGAACGAGCGCTCCACCAGCAACTGGGCAAGCTGCGGGGCCGGGATGGTGTGGTAGAGGTTCGAGACGTGGATCAGCCTCGACGCCTGCTCGTTGATCGTCTTCAGGATCTCGGCGTCCCCGTACCCGAAGGCGTTGACCGACAGGCCGCTGACAAAGTCCAGATACCGCCTCCCGTCCGTGTCGTAGAGGTACACGCCGCTGCCCCGCTCCAGCACGATGGGGGGCCGGATGTAGGTCTGAAGGATGTACTGGTTCTCCAGCGCGATGATCTCCTGGGTCGTCACGTGAGTCCTCCCTGTAGGAATACATACGTCAAACATCAAACCGACCCAACCCCCCAACCCCCTTCCCCAGAGGGGAAGGGGGAGCAGGCAGGTCTCTCCCCTCTCCCTTTGGGGGAGGGGACGGGGGAGGGGTCTTCCTATTGCACGATCTCCGTCCCCACCCCCTCCTGCGTGAAGATCTCCAGCAGGAGCGCGTGGGGGATGCGCCCATCGATGATGTGGGTCTTGCGCACGCCCCCCTTCACCGACCGGACGCACGCCCGCACCTTCGGGATCATCCCCCCCTGGATGCCCCCCCCGGAGATCAGGGCATCCACGTCGTTGACGTGCAGCGAGGAGAGGAGAGACCGCTCGTCCGCCGGGTCCCGCATGATCCCGGTCACATTCGTCAGGAACACCAGTTTCTCGGCCTTGAGGGCGTTCGCGATCTCCCCGGCGGCGGTGTCCGCATTGACGTTGTAGCCCTCTCCATCCTCGCCTAAGCCGATGGGCGCGATCACGGGGATGGCCTCCTCGCCGCAGATGCGAAGGATCGGGTCGGGGTCGATCCAGTCCACGTCCCCCACGAACCCGATGTCCACGGGCCGCCGCACGCCGTCCTCCTCCACCACGGTCATCGTGTGTCTCTTGACCCCCATGATGCCCGCGTCCTTCGCCGACAGCCCCTTGGCATTGCCCCCCAGCCGGAGGATGCCGCCCACGATCCCCCGGTTGACCACGCCGAACAGGGTGTCCTCCACAATCTTCATCGTGGCCGCGTCCGTCACCCGGAGCCCCTCCACGAACCGCGCCTCGACGCCCGACTCCTTCATCCGCCGGCTGATCTCTCGTCCCCCGCCGTGCACCACCACCGGCTTCATGCCCACCGTCTCCATGAACACGAGGTCCGCCAGGACGGTCTGCGACCCCCCCTCCTCGGCGAGCGTGCTCCCGCCGTACTTGACGACGATGACCCTGTCGCGGAACGATCGAATGTAGGGGAATGCCTCGACCAGGACCGCGGCCTTCTGGATGATGTTTTCCACGTTCATAAGCCTGTGCCGTAGACCGCGTCGATCCCGTGCAGTCGGGAAAGCCCGCACATGAGGTTCATGTTCTCCACCGCCTGGCCGGCCGCGCCCCTTCCAAGGTTGTCTTCCATGGAGCAGATGTAGGCAAACCCCTCATCCACCCCCACCTTGATGAGGACCTTGTGCGTGTTGACCACGTCGCCCGTGCCCCACCCCAGCTCGTCCTGCGCCCCTTTTTCCGAATCCTTGACGACAAAGACGAGGTCCTCCGTCCGATAGCTGCCCTCGACCCTCCGGCCCAGCGCCTCGCACGCCTCCTCTTCGGAGACGGCCTTCAATTCCGGGGCCAGTTCTACCCGGATGTTGGTGTTGATGCCCCGGAACACGGACCGCAGCACGATCGGTGTGAAGTTCACATGAAACCCGGAGTACAGCGCCATCTCCGGGGCGTGTTTGTGCTTCGTCCCATATCCGTAGGTGATTTCGTTGGGGCGTCCCTCGACCTCCCTGCGAGCGCCGGAGTTCCCCGACGTCGACACGACCGTGGCCGGCCCCTGCACGAGCCCCTTCAGCGGCCTGAGGGCCAGGATGACGCTGGTGGGGTAGCAGCCCGGGTTGGCCACCAGCCGCGCCTGCGCGATCTGGTCTTTAAAATAGGCCGGCAGGCCGTAGACGGCCTCCTTGAGGAGTTCGGGGGCCGTGTGCTCCATGTGATACCATTTTTCAAACCGCTCCCTCGGAAGCCGGAACGCCCCGCTCATGTCGATGACCCGCTTCCCTGCCCTCAGCAGCGCAGGCGCAAAGGACATGGATTCCGGGTCCTTGGTGGCCAGAAAAACAAGGTCGCACGCGCTCAGGTCCCCCTCCTCCCGTTTGGTGTTTTTTCGGAAGGCGATCTCGGCCCGGTCGTGGCCCTTCAGCGCCCTCTCGATCTCCTGGCCGACCATGCCCGTGTCCCCGAAAATGCCCACCTGGATCATCGTCGTCTCCTGAAAGTCTCTTCAGTCTTTCTTGACGCCCGTCCCGTTCACGCCCCCCTCGATCCGCTCCCGCAGCCCGCGCGCCTGGGCCGGCGTCTTGCACGCGATGAAGATCGTGTCGTCCCCGGCCACCGTGCCCACGACCTCGGGCCACCGCATGCCGTCGATGGCCGCGCAGACCCCCGAGGCGTTCCCGGCGGCCGTCCTGAGGACCAGCAGGTTCCCGGCGCTGTCGCAGCCGGTCATGAAGTCCAGCAGCTCCCGCTGGAGGACGTCCTGCCGGTGCGGCGCTGAGGCCTGCGCCGGGGCGCAGTAGCGCACCCCCCCGTCCTCGTCCGGGGCCTTGATCAGCCCCAGATCCTTGATGTCCTTGGAGAGGGTCGACTGCGTCGTCTCGATCCCCTTCTCCTTCAGCAGGTCGGCCAGCTCCTGCTGCGTGCGCACCGGCTGCCGGGCGATCACTTCGAGGATCTTGTTCTGTCGAACGCGCTTGTCGCTCATCCCCATCCCGCACAAGGCATAATTATGTCATCTTATGGAATAATTATGCCACAATATAGGCAAAAAAACCAGCCGTGTCAACGAAAAAGTTCGGAAATTTGCTTTGCGTTTTCAGAAGGGTCATATTATCTTCTCGGCCACCACACCAGGGGCCAATCGACGGATCACGAACCGCGGATTCACTCTCAAGGAGGATATGACGCATGGGGCCTGAGAGAGATCATTTCGGAAAGTATATCGTCGCGCTCGCCGTGTTGCTCCTGCTGGGGATGTGCGCAGCGGAGGCGCTGGCGCAGACGACCACGGGCAAGGTCGCAGGGCGCGTGACCGACGCCAGGACGAAGGAGGCCCTGCCGGGGGCGAGCGTGACCGTCGTCGGGACGCGGCTCGGCGCAATCACCGACGCGAACGGGGAGTACGCCATACTGGGACTTACCCCCGGAAGCTACAGGATGAAGGTCAGCGTCGTGGGCTACGCGGCGCAGGAGGTCCCCGCGCAGGTCACGGTGGACCGGACGACGACGCTGGACGTTGCCCTGGCCGTGGAGGCCATCCAGATGGGGGCCGTGGAGGTCGTGGGACAGCGCCCGGTGGTGGAGAGGGGGATCTCCTTCACGCAGCAGATCCTGACCCACGAGGTGATGCAGGCGATCCCCGCGCCCACCTCCCGCATCCAGGACGTCATCCGTACGCAGGTGGGGGTGGACTTCGACAACTGGGGCATCACGATCCGGGGGAACAGCGACCAGGACGTGGCCTTCCTCCAGGACGGGCTGCGCTTCAACCCCCGGATGTTCCAGCGCCCGTTCAGCTCCTACGCGAAGTCGTCCACGCAGGAGGTGCAGGTGCTGACGGGGGGGTTCGCGCCGGAGTACGGGCAGGCGCGCGCCGGGGTGGTGAACTTAGTGAGCAAGGAGCCGAGGAAGTGGCTGATCAGCGCGGACGTGCGCGTTAGTTCGCCGTCCCTCAAGCACTTCGGGCCAAATGCCTATAAAGAGGACTACTGGCAGGTGACGCGCTACCTGAGCAGCGCCCCCACGGCGGACCAGGACCAGGACGGCAAGCCGGACTTCGAGGGGTGGGACGGGTGGCTGGCCCGGACAAAGGCGCTCAACCAGAACAAGTTCGCCGGGCAGACGGTCAGCACCGCGCAGCAGGCGAAGACGATCTGGCTCTACCAGCACCGCCGGGTGAAGAAAGACGGGACGGTCCTGTTCGCGGACGGGTCCAACCCCGGCATCAAGGACCCTCAGGGCCTGCTGAACGTGGACGGCGAAGAGCTGGACTATGAGCGCACCTACGACATCACGGTGGGGGGGCCGCTGGTCAAGAACAGGGTCGGGTTCCTCTACACCTACCGGGATGAGAGGCAGCCGTTCGCGGTGTTCGCCAACCCCCCCTACTTCACGTCGAAGTTCCACCAGGGGCGGCTGACCTTCACGCCGACCATGAACACGAGGCTGACGCTGATGGGACTCCGGTCGAGGAACTCCGGGTCGGGGATCGAGCGGAACTCGGGCACGACCGACAACAGCGCGATCAAGGCCAGCACCGGCAACTCGCTGAGGGCCTTCGGCGTGCGCGCCAACGGGGCCTGGGAGGCCAAGGCCCTTGAAAACGAGTTCCTGTACAAGGACTGGCAGGTCGGGGCGTCCTGGCGGCACGCCCTGAGCGCCCGCACGTTCTACGAGACAAGCTTCACCACGCAGAGGATCAGGCGGAGCGGCGTCAACTCCAGGATCGTGGACGACCGGAACGTGGTGGCGGTCTACCCGGACGGCAAGGTCGAGATCTATCCGGGCATCGCCAGAGACACCCCGCTGGTGAGCCGTTCGTCCGGGAGCGTCTACTACCCGGAGACGCCGGAGCAGAAGGCGTGGGCGGACGCGGCCAGGGCCAGGGGGGCGGTGGTGATGCACAACGGACCCAACGGCTGGGTCTACCCCGGCAACACAGGCCGGGACATCCTGGGCCTCAGCTCCATCGGCGGGAACAAGGACGGCCGGCGCAACGACAGCACCTGGTCGCGGCAGTCGGACCTCAGCGCCACGCTCACGACACAGTTGCTCCGCCGGCACGAGGTGAAGACCGGGCTCTCACTCCAGGTGTCGGACGCCTTCCAGTCGGACGGGACGCAGGTGGGCCACGAGTACCAGTTCGTGGCGTTCCGCAAGCACTGGAGCGGGGCCCTGTTCGCGCAGGACAAGATGGAGTACCGCTCCCTCATCGTGAACGCGGGGGCCCGGCTGGAGTTCGACCGCTACGCCAAACACGAGGACTTCCACGCCTGGGACCCGAACGACCCGGCGTCGGACTGGTTCTGGAAGGACCCGAGGCGGGGGGCGTTCGACCCCACGAACTTCGAGATGGAGAAGGCAAAGGCCGTGCGGCGGCCGCCCACGCAGTGGTACTTCGCGCCCCGCCTGGGCCTCTCCTATCCGATCACGGTGTCGAGCAAGGTCTACTTCAACTACGGCTACTTCTACCGCGCCCCCAACATGCTGGAGATGTACTCCATCTACCAGGGGGAGGCGGGGGGCACGCAGCCCGTGTACACCGGAAACCCCTACATGCCCGCGCTCAAGCAGCTCCAGTACGAGATGGGCTACGAGCAGGGGTTCTTCACGAGCAGGCCCTACGCCTTCAAGCTGAGCGGGAACGTCTACTTCAAGGACGCTGAGCGGGACCGCTACCAGAGGTACCTGGGCTTCCGGGCGCCGCCGGGGAGGTTTGCGGGGTGGCAGCCGGACAACCCCTATGAGCAAAAAGACATCCGGGGGCTGGAGCTGTCGGTCCAGAAACAGACGGGGAGATGGTGGATCGGGTCCATCGGCTACGACTTCAACATCGCCAAGACGGACCGGGTCTGGTACAACTCCGTGGGGTTCGACCAGACGGAGGACCCCAAGGCGCTCGGCCTGATCTACGCGCTGGGCCAGGTGAACGGGAGCCGGGTGGAGGCCGTGATTGACATGCGGCCCATCGTCCGGGCGCACCTGGCGGTCTACTCGCCCCGCGAGTGGTCGAAGGACCTGCTCAAGGGGGGGTGGGAGCTGTCCATGCAGTACCAGTGGAAGCGGGGGCAGGGGTTCAACTACAACCCCACGAACGACCCCCTGCTGATCGGCAAGCTGAACCAGCGGTGGACCGCCGAGAAGTGGTTGAACCTGAACCTCACCAAGGACTTCGACGTGAAGGGCCTCCGCCCGCAGGTCTACTTAGACGTGAGCAACCTGTTCGACTGGGCGTTCCCGAACCTGATCGGGCAGTCCAACATGTTCACCTCCGACACCGACGGCTATCTGGGGCAGGGGTCGTCGCAGGTGGCCCGGTACCAGAAGTATATGAATGAGATCATCCGGCGGGGGCAGACGCCCGGCGAGTTCATCGGCGAGGAGGGGAGCGCGGACTTCCGGAACTTCATGCCGCCCCGCTGGTGGGTGGGCTACACGAACAGACGGGACGTCTACTTCGGGATGCGGTTTGAGATGTAGACCCCTCCCCCGACCCCTCCCCCAGAGGGAGAGGGGAGGTCCTTCCCCTGGTCCTTTTTCTGGAGAGAGAAGAAGCTGTGTCTTCCCCCTTCCCCCCTGGGGAAGGGGGATCGAGGGGGTTAGGTCTTCATAGGAGAAGGTTATGCGCAGATGGATGTTGTTGTTGATCGCGGGGCTTGTGGCGCTCCCGGCAGGGGTCTCGGCCCAGGACCGGTCGGTGAAGGGGATCGGCCCCTCCTACCTGGCCTCGGGTCTCTACTCTGCGGGGACCGTCACGCGGGACGCGAGCGTCAACTGGCTCAAGTACAGCACCGAGAACGACTACATGCCCGACAAGTCGTTCGGGAACTACGAGATGGCCGTCATGGGTCCCTTCGGGGTCAGCGTGGTGGGGGTGAAGGACTACCGCTACCCCAACGCCTTCCCGGCGGACCCGACCCTGGCCGGGAAGACGGGCCCCTGGGTGACGGGCTTCCGGAGCGGGCTGTTCGACGACGGCTGGTGGCAGGTCTCAAAGACCGTCGCGGGGGCGTCTAAGGGCGCCCCGGTTCGGCTCTCTAAGCTGGACCAGGTGAAGGTCACGGTCAACGGCAGGGACAACACCGTGCGGAGGCTCTCTCACAGGCCCTCCACGGAGGACCAGAACCTCTTTTCGACGGACGGAGACCGGGTGGTCTCCACGCTCTGGGCGGACCAGGCGGTCTACGTCCGGTCCCAGTACTTCGGGGGCGGGACGGAGGTGACGGCCTGGCTCTACGGGTCGGGCACGGAGGGCTACACGGACCACAACATGGTCACCCTCGACTTCTACCACACGGGGGCGGCGCCCCTCCACAAGGACCAGGCGGGCTATTACGCGCCCGGCAAGGGGCCGGCCGACGGCCCGCACGGCGCGACGGCGGTCCCGGCGGAGGTCGCGGCGGAGAGGCCCGCGGCCAGGGGGTTCGTGGTCTCTCTGCACGGGAGCCTCTCCCCTTACGACATCGCGGAGAAGAACAACTCGGGTTCAGTTACCGGGGGGTATGACGGCGGCGTCACCGTGGGGACGCGGGGGGACCGGCTCTACATCTACGACGACGTGAACAAGCTGATCTTCGGCATCGACGGGGAGGACTCAGACGCGGCCACCAAACCGAACCGGGGCGACCCCGTCTGGGCCCTGGGCCCGAACTGGACGCGGTGGAACACCCCGGTGGACCGGAAGATGACGCCGGGGGAGTTCTTAGACGTGGCCGCTGGCGGCGTCCTGATGCTGCACGTGGACAGGGCCCCGACGGACGCCTCGGCCTCCCCCACGCTGGAGGACCCCACGCTCGAAGGGGCCAGGAACCTGAGCGTGAACTGGCTGACGGACCCCGCTGCCCTCGGCGCGGACGCGGAGCAGCCGATGGCCGTGCGCCTGGGCGAGATCCCGCCCACGATCAACGACTCCCCTCGCGGGACGATCTACGATTTCCTCACCTCGGCGGGCCTGGGGCAGCGGGCCAGCCGGCTCCGGCTGGCCAGCGACTGGCTGCAGCGTCCCCAGAACGCGGGGGCGTGGGACTTCACGGCCAGGAAGTGGAAGGCCGGCCTGGACCCGGCCACGCTCGACTACACCAAGAAGAACATCGGCGCGGCCGACCCCTCCCTGAACGCCACGCTCACCTGCGGGCCGTGGGACCTCCCCTTCGGCAAGCACGTCCACGTCGCCTACGCCCTCGTGGCGGGCGGCACGGACCGGGCGCTCAACCAGCTCATGGGGCAGTTCTACCTGAAGAAGAAGTGGCTCACGCGGTCGGAGCTGGACTCGTTCCAGGACCTCCACGACGACTGGGACTACCTCCAGACCTTCGCCTACTGGAAAGACACGTTCACGAAGAACGCGGGCAGGGCGTTCACGGAGAGCGACAAGCACGCCTTCATGAACAGTGTGTTCGACTCTCTGTACGCCGAGGTGGCGCGGGTGAAGCAGGTCTGGGCGGAGGGGGTGGCGTCGGGCCGGTTCGGGCCGAAGTACCCCGCGTTCGTCGGGTGGCCAGCGCAGGCCACCTACGTCGGCGATCCGGGCAGGTCCATCCTCTCGTGGTCTGCGGCGCCGGGGGCCGCGAGGTACCGCGTCTACCGGACGCTGGGCGACTACGGCAAGCAGAAGCGCCTGATCGGGGAGACGACGCAGACCGGCTACACCGACGCGACCGCGCAGCGGGGGGTGTCCTACTATTACTCCGTGGCGGCGGTGGACGCGCAGGGCCGGGAGGGGACCCCGCTGATGACCATGAACACCACGCCCGTGGTCCCGCTGAGGGCCCCGACCGCCGCAGGGTGGCAGGGCAAGGTGGTCGTGGTCCCGAACCCCTACCAGAAGCTGGGCGGGCAGGAGAAGGACGGGGGGTTCAACTTCTCCGGCGCGGTTCAGGCCCAGCACTCGGTGATGTTCATCAACCTCCCGCCCAGGGCCACGATCAACGTCTTCACGACGTCGGGCGACCTGGTCACCACCATCTTCCACAGCAACGGGACCGGCGAGGAGCGGTGGTACCTCCTGACGGACAACAACCAGCGGCCCGTGTCCGGCCTCTACCTGTGCCACATCCGGAACGACGACAACCCCGGCGAGGTCAAGTTATTGAAGCTGGTCGTGGTGAGATAAGGAGCCTATCCATGCGCAAGGCATTCTGGATGATGATGGTCGGCCTGCTGATCGCCGGCGTCGGCGCTGCCTGCGGGGAGATCCCGAGGAAGCGGAGCTCCGTCCTGCCTGGCGACGACTTTCCGACCTACCCGGAGCCTATCCTGATCAAGGTGGCCCAGGCGGGCTACAAGTTCCTGTCCTATCCCGTGGGGGCGCGGCCTGCGGCCCTGGCCGGGGCGTTCTCCACGGTGACCGGGGACGCCTCCTCCGTGTTCTGGAACCCGGCGGGCCTCGCCTTCATGAAGGCGAAGAGCGGGGAGGCGTTCGGGGGGCACACGGAGTGGATCGCGGACATCCGCTACGACTACGGCGGGTTTGCCTGCAACGTCAACGGCGCCAACGCCTTCGGGTTCGGGTTGATGACCGTAGACAACGGGACGATCCAGGGCGCGAAGATCAACACAACGAACCCGGACGGCTACGAGTTGACGAACACATTTAAACTGAAGGAGTACATGGCGTCGTTCGCCTACGCCCGCAAGATCACGGACCGGTTCTCCATCGGCGGGGCGTTCAAGGTGGCGCACCAGGACCTGGGGCAGGGGAACATCCTGGACCCCTTCAACAAGCCGCAGGTGGTGGCCAACGCCAGCGACAGCTGGGCCGTGGACCTGGGGACCTACTTCAACACGGGGTTCCGGACCGTCTCCATCGGCGTGAACGTGAACAACTTCTCCAAGACGACGAACTACCAGGGGGAGACGTTCGAGCTGCCCCGCCGCGCGGCCATGGCCTTCGGCGTCGATCTGCTGACGCTGGCCGGCCGGCCGAAGGAGGCCCACAGGGCGATGTTCCTGATGGACGTGGAGAAGCCGCTGGACTTCACGGAGCGGGTGCTGGTGGCCGGGGAGTACCTCTACCAGTCCCCCAGGGCCCCGTTCGGCCTGGCGCTGCGGGCGGGCTATCGGTTCAACCACGACACCGAGAGCTACTCCGTCGGTTCGGGGTTGAAGTTCAAGACCTCCGGCGGCCGCGGGGTCTCTGTGGATTACGCCTACAAGCGGTTCGACAAGAACTATTTTGAGTCCGTGCAGATGATCTCCGGGGCGGTCTTGTTCTGATCCGACCACACCCCGCGCCACCGCGTAACGGCCTTTCGGTATGAGGGCATGTTTCGGAGGGCCGAAATATGCCCTTTTTTGTTGAAGGTTTGGGCATGAATGAAATACACCCCTCCCCCGTCCCCTCCCCCAAAGGGAGAGGGGAGAAGAAAAGCTGCTCCCCCTTCCCCCTCGGGGAAGGGGGGTGGGGGGTTAGGTCTGCCCTTATAGCGATGCTGTTCATCTCCATGGGCTGGAATACGGTAGGGGCGACCGGACGGTCGCCCCTACAGACCCAACCTGCGTTGGCCCGGCTCTGCCTCCACGTGCCGCCGCAGCGCACGGCCGGGTTCGAGGCCGCCTACCGGGAGCGGATAATCCCCCTCCTGAAGGCGCACGGCCTGACGGAGTCCTCCGAGCGCGGCCGGGCCACGTCGGACTCTATTTTCAGCCGGCTGTTCGAGGTGAGGGCATTCTCCGAAGTCGCAGAGACGCAGAAAGCGCTCTGGCAAGATGCGAGGCTGGAGGAGGTCCTGCGGGATGCGGGGACCGGCTTTCTCAGGACGCCGCAGGGAAACCCCACCAGACTGACGTTCAGGGTCTACGCCGCGCCCGCCGGGCAGGGCAGGGTCGTCCCCGCCGGGCCGGGACAGGTCGTGCCCGCCGGACGCGGAAAGGGGCGCTGGCGCACCTACGGCGTGACGGATGGGCTTGCGGATGTCAGCGTGTTCTCGATCTTTCAGGATCAGGAGGGGCGTCTCTGGTTCGCCACCTATGGCGGCGTCAACCGGTTTGACGGGCACGCCTTCACCACCTTTACCACCCGGGACGGGCTGGCAGGCAACAACGTGCGGACAGGTTTCCTGGGCCGGGAGGGCTACTACTGGTTTGGCACGGATAGGGGAGTGAGCCGGTTTGACGGTCGGAAGTTTGTCACCTTTCCCACAGGCGGCCTGGCGAGTCAGTTTATGCAGTTGATCTATCAGGATCGGGAGGGCGACCTCTGGCTCGGCACGGAAAGAGGGGTGACCCGGTACGACGGGAAGGGATTTACCGCCTTCACCCCTAAAGACGGACTGGCAAGCAATAGCGTAGGGTCGATCCTCCAGGATCGGGAGGGCAACCTCTGGTTCGGGACCGGTGGAGGCGGCGTCAGCCGCTACGATGGAAAGGGCCCTTCGACAGGCTCAGGGCAGAGATTTACCACCTTCACCACTAAAGACGGACTGGCAGACAACAGGGTGAACGCTATCTTTCAGGACCGGGAGGGCAACCTCTGGCTCGGGACCGGTGGAGGCGGCGTCAGCCGGTATGACGGGAAGGGATTTACCACCTTCACCACTAAAGACGGACTGGCAAACAACAGGGTGAGCTCAATCTTTCAGGACCGGGAGGGCAACCTCTGGTTCGGGACCGATGGAGGCGGCGTCAGCCGGTACGATGGGAAGGGGTTTACCACCTTCACCACTAAAGACGGACTGGCAAACAATGATGTAAAATCGATCTTTCAGGACCGGGAGGGACTATTCTGGTTCGGAACCCAGGGTGGAGTAAGCCGGTATGACGACGAGACGTTCGCCGCCTTCACCGCAGAGGACGGCCTGGGGCATCGCGTGGTGCTCTCGATCCTCGAAGACCGGAAAGGGGACCTCTGGTTCGGCACGCAGTGGGGGGGCGTCACCCGGTATGACGGAAAGACCTTCTCCACCTTCACCACCCGGGACGGCCTGGGGCACGATCAGGTGCGGACGATCTTTGAAGACCGGGACGGGAATCTCTGGTTCGGCACCCGAGAGGGCGGCGTCACCCGGTATGACGGAAAGACCTTCTCCACCTTCACCACCCGGGATGGCCTGGGAGATGACGGCGTCTGGGCCATCTGCCAGGACCGGGGGGGCAATCTCTGGTTCGGGACCTATGAACACACGGTGACCCGCTACGATGGCAAGACGTGGATGACGTTCACCGCCGAGGACGGGCTGCCGGATTTCTGGATCTGGTCTGCCCTGGAGGACCGGGACGGACACCTCTGGTTCAGCACACAGGGTGGCGGCGTGTCCAGGTACGACGGAAAAACCTTCTCCACCTTCACCGCCCGGGACGGCCTGGCGAACAACCGCGTCTTTTCAATCTTCCAGGACCGTGACGGAAACCTCTGGTTCGGTGCCGAGGACGGCGCGTCCCGGTTCGACGGAAAAACGTTTACGACCTTCACTGCCAGAGAGGGCCTGGGCCATAACGTGGTGCGCTCAATCTTCCAGGACCGGCAGGGCCACCTCTGGTTCGGGACCTTCGGGGGAGGGGTGACCCGGTACGACGGAAAGACCTTCATGACCCTCACGGCCCAGGACGGCATCGTCCACAACCAGGTGGTGGCGATTCTCCAGGACCGGAAGAGGGATTTCTGGTTCGGGACCGAGACCGGCGTGACCCGCTACCGCCCCCCGGCGCCGGCGCCGGCCCCTGTATCCATCGACGCGGTGGTGGCGGACCGGCGTTACGAAAGGGTCTCCACACTCTCCGTGCCCTCTACGGAGCGCCTGATCGCCCTCGAATTTCACGGGATGAGCCTGAAGACGAGGCCGGAGCAGATGATCTTCCGGTATCGCCTGAAAGGGTACCATCAGGACTGGAAGACCACGCACGCCCGGCAGGTGGAGTACCCGGACCTCCCGCGAGGGACCTACACGTTTGAGGTCCTGGCCGTGGACCGGGACCTCGTCTACTCGGAGAAGCCCGCAACCGTGACGCTGCGGGTGCATCTCCCCTACGCGCAGATCGGGCTGGTCGTGGCGCTGGGCATCGCCATCGCTTTGACTGTCTGGCAGGCGGGCCGGGTCGTCCAGCGGGACAGGAGGCTTCAGAAATCCAATGAGGACCTGAGACGAGAGATGGCCGAGCGCCAGCGGGCAGAGGAGGAGCGGGCCAGGCTGGACGCCCAGCTCCAGCACCTGCGCTACCTCTACCGGCTGCGCTCCGCCCTGGGGGCCGCCCGCTCCCCGGAGGAGGTCATCCGCCTGGCCGGCGAGTCTCTCATGGAGGTCTTATCCGCCTCCACCTCCGGCGGGGTCCTCCTCCAGTACAACGGACGGACGTGGCAGTTTGGGGAGACAGAGAATGTCGAATGTCGAATGTCGAATGTCGAAATAGAAAACCTCAACGGCCCCAATTCGAAATTCGAAATTCGAAATTCGAAATTGGGCGGGGTGCGGTATGATCGGGGGCTTTTCTGGGGAGAGCGGGAGCGGGGCCGGCTGCATCTGTTCTGCGGGGTGACCCTGAGCGAGGCGCAGGAGCGGGCGCTCCTGGACGAGACGGCCGCCCAGATGGCGCGCGCCCTGGAGGCGCAGGAGCTGGAGATGCAACTCTTGCAGTCCGCCCGGCTGGTCTCACTGGGTCAGATGGCCGCCGGCGTGGCCCACGAGATCAACCAGCCCCTCGGCGCGATCTCGGCCACGGCGGAGGACTACTACCTGCGCCTGAAAGACGGCCTGTCCGTCTCCCAGGGCCAGTGGCAGGAGATGCTGAAGCGCATCCTGGGGATGGTGGGCCGGATGTCCGGCACGGTAGATCACCTGCGCGTCTTCTCGCGGGACACCTCCCAGGAGCCCGGCGTCCGGCTATCGGTGAACCAGGTCATCCACAGCGCCCTGAGCGTGATCGGGACCCAGCTCAAAAATCACGGCATCCGGCTGTATCTTGATCTGACAGAGGACCTGCCGTCTGTGATGGGCCATCCCCATCAGATCGAGCAGGTCTTCCTCAACCTGCTGGGCAACGCCCGCGA
>Ga0156186_1425_pt5 | contig 16819 bp, 14 predicted proteins | sample RifCSPlowO2_12_FD_107839 | JGI IMG/M metagenome (GOLD analysis project Ga0156186, IMG submission 107839) | Candidatus Handelsmanbacteria bacterium RIFCSPLOWO2_12_FULL_64_10
TCTCTGCCGTGGGCAGGGCCGGGCGTCTCCCCCTTCGGGACCTGGCCCGTCGCGTCCGGATGCCGGTGCCTGTGGTGGCCGCCGTCCGCCGGGAACTGGAGAAGCGGGGCCTGCTGGACCGCAGGGGCGGCCTGGCGCTCTCCCCGAAGGGACGTGACCTGATCGGCGTCGAAAAGGACGCGGCCCCCGGCTGTCGCTGCCCGGCCTGCGACGGAGAGGGGTTCGTCATCCCGGAGGCGTTTGCGTCCCTGCTCCGTCCCCTCCGCGAGATGGCCGCTGGCCGGCCCGCCGTGGACGTGACCCTGGACCAGTCCCACGCCGCGCCGGAGACCGCCCTGCGGCGCGCCCTCTACCTCCGGGAGTGCGAGGCCCTGGACCGCGACCTCCTCATCCTGGGCGACGACGACCTGACCTCCCTCGCCGTCGGCCTCCTGCGCGGGCATCTGCGCCTTCGGGGCCGGCTTGCGGTGGCGGAGATCGACCCCCGCCTCGTCGCCTACCTCCGCCGCGTCTCCGATGCCGAGGGGTTCGCCATCGAGGTCTCTCCCCACGACCTTCGCGATCCGCTCCCCTCTCCCCTGCTCGGGGCGTTTGACGCCTTCTTCACAGACCCCCCTTACACCCTCGAAGGCCTTCGCCTGTTCATCTCGCGGGGCGTCTCCGCCCTCCATCCGGGCGTCGGGCGTCAGGCGTTCTTATGCTTCGGCCACAAGAGCCCGGATGAAGGATGGGAGGCCGTCCGGACGATCTCCGACGCCGGCCTGGGCATCGTCGAGATGCGCCCGGCCTTCAACCGCTACGACGGGGCACAACTCCTGGCGGGCGTCAGCGCGATGATCCGGGCCGTGACCACGTCCCGCGCCGAAATTCCTGAAGGACGATATAATGGACCTCTCTACACCGCAGACCACCGAGCTGTCCACCCCCGACCTCCCGCGCTTTAAATCCTCCTTCCTCGCCCATCGCAAACGGGCCTGGTGTTATTACGTCCCCTTCCTCCTCTCCTACAGCCTCCCCCCCGACCGGCCCCTGCTCTGGGACCTGCGCGAGGGGGGGCTCTGTCTCTTCATCCGCCGCCGGGCGAGGGACAGGGAGGGGAACAGCGGGGCGGAACGCGACGGCCAGGAGCGTTTGGCGGGGCGGACCTCATGGGAGCGTTTGGAGGAGGGGGAGCGGACCGACCTGATGATCCCCCCGCTCCCCTGTTCAGAGGGGGCCCTGGCCTCCTGCCTCGACCTGGCGCAGCGGCAGAACCCCGACCGGCGTCTGCGCGTCCTCTGGGCCGATGCGGAGGACGCCGAACGCCTCCGGGCCGCCGGGTTTGAGGTCGCGTTCAAGGAGGAGGAGTACATCTATGACCCTTCGGCCATTGCCCATGCCGAAGGACATGCGTTCAGGGACCTGCGGAAGCGGGTCCGCAGGTTTGAGCGAGCGTATCCCTGCGTCTTCCGCAGGATGACCCCGTCTGACCGGGACGGTTGCGAATCCCTGCTGCGCCTGTGGCGTAGAACGCAGGGCCGCAAAAGGTCGTTTCTGCTCGACTGGGGTTACACGCGGGCCGCACTGAGGCTGGTCGGAGAGGTGAGCGAGGAGGACCTGTCAGGGTGGGTGGTGGAGGCCGGAGGAGAGGTCCGGGCCTTTGCGCTGGCCGGTGAGATGTCCGAAGAACTCGCAAACTTCTTCGTGGCCAAGAGCGACCCGGCCGTGCGGGGGCTTTCGGAGTTTCTGCGCTGGCGCGTCTGCGGGGAGATGCGGCGGTTCCACCGGGTCAACGACGCCGGGGATTTGGACCTGCCCGGCCTGCGTCAGCACAAGCTGAAGTTCCGGCCTGTCGAACGGCTCCCCGTCTATTCCGCGCAGAAAAGGCCGTAGGGGCGGTTCGCGAACCGCCCCTGCGGAGGACCACGGACGACGACCGATCTCAACATCCTTGATCAACTCAGGCCGTATGTGTATATTAAGCTGTCAACTCGCTTCGTGGAGGCAAAGGCATGACGGCTCTGTTCAAGTTTATCGGGCGGAGGGCCTACGGCTTTTTCGGGCATCTCTACAGGATGTGGACCTACGCCCTGGCCTCGGTCCTGGAGGCGCGGAACGTCTACTTCTACCGCCGGCAGATCATCGAACAGTTCTACTGGATCGGCGTGGAGACGCTCCCGCTCGTCTGTCTCATCTCGGTGTTCACCGGCATGGCCATCTCCATCCAGACGGCCTACCAGATGTCCGACTACGTCCCCCGCTACATGGTTGGCTCCATCGTGGTCAAATCGACGGTGCTGGAGCTAGCCCCCACGATGATGGCGCTCGTGATCGCGGGCCGGGTGGGGGCGGGCATCGCCTCGGAGATCGGGACGATGAAGGTGTCGGAGCAGGTGGATGCCCTTCAGTCGATGGCCGTGGACCCGGTGGGCTACCTGATGATGCCCCGCGTCCTGGGGGGGCTGATCATGGTCCCCGTCCTGGTCATCTTCTCGGAGGTCGTGGCCATCGGGGGGGGGTTCGCCATCGCCGTCCTCAAGATGGGCCTCAGTCCCATCGAATTCGTGAAGGGGATGCGGCTCGACTTTTACCCCTACGACGTGTTCGTGGGCCTGGTCAAGGCCATGACCTATGGAGGGCTGATCACCTTCATCGGGTCCTACATGGGGCTGGAGACGAAGGGGGGCGCGGCAGGGGTGGGGACGGCGGCCACGACCTCGGTCGTGTTTTCGTCGGCGCTGATCCTGATCTCGGACTATTTCATCACGCACACCTTGCTCAACATTTAGACATGGTCTCCGACGGCGCTGTCATCCAGTTCGAGGACGTCCACAAGTCCTTCGACGAAAACCACGTCCTGCGGGGCCTGAGCTTCGACGTCCCGAAGGGGAAGGTCACGACGATTCTGGGGCCGAGCGGATCCGGGAAGAGCGTCCTGCTCAAGCACATCATCGGCGTGCTGAAGGCGGACTCGGGGACGGTGCGCGTGCTGGGTCAGGATGTGGCTCGGCTGAACCGGAGCGGCGTCCAGGCCCTGCGCAAGCGGATCGGCGTGCTGTTCCAGTCGTCGGCGCTGTTCGACTCCATGTCGGTCCTGGAGAACGTGGCCTTCGGCCTCCGGATGCACGCGAAGATGCCGGAGGGGGAGGTTCGAGCGAAGGTGGCCGAGTGCCTGCGGAGGGTCAACCTGAGCGGCGTGGAGGACATGGCGCCCAGCGAACTCTCCGGCGGGATGCGGAAGCGGGCGGCCCTGGCGCGGGCGATCGCCATGGACCCGGCGATCATCCTCTACGACGAGCCCACGACCGGCCTCGACCCGAAGACGACGAACGTCGTGGGGGACCTGATCCTCGACATTCAGGGCCAGATCGACATCACGGCCATCGTGGTCACCCACGACATGCCCCTGGCCCTCCGCATCTCCGACAAGATCGCCCTGATCTACAGGGGGGTGATCGCCTCGCAGGGGACGCCGAAGGAGATCGAGACGAGCGAGGAGGACATCATCAGGCGTTTTGTGAGAGGGGAGCTGTAGGCGCATGAGACAGCGGGATATGGAGGTCATCCTGGGCGTCGTCGTGTTCGTCGCCCTGGTGTCGGTCTTCCTCGGCGTGGCGTGGCTGAGTTCACGGCTGAACATCCGCGTGGGGGACTACAAGCTCCACATCGTGTTCGACGACATCGGGACGCTCCACGCCGGGGACCACGTGAATGTCAGAGGCATCCAGGTGGGCAAGGTGCTCCGGACGGGACTCCACCTGGGGAAGCCGGCGGCCTATGCCGCGATCTGGGGCGTGCCGGAGGGGATCCCGAAGGACTCGAAATTCTGGCTGAAAAGCGAGAGCCTGCTCGGGGGCTACATCCTGGACATCGAGCTTGGCAACGGCCTGGAGGTGTTCGAGTCAGAGTCCTACGCGATAGGGAGCGTCTCCGTCGGGTTCGAGAGCCTGGCCCCGGAGGCCAAGCGGCTGTCGGAGCGGCTGGCCGACCCGAAGGCCGGCGCCCTGAGCGACGCGAACCTGCGCCGGATCGCCTCGACCCTCGCCTCTCTGGACAGCCTCACGGCGGCCCTCAACCAGCTTCTATCGGACAACCGGCGGCCGCTGAACACCCTGCTGGACAGCCTGGGCGGGGCGGCGACGGAGGCGAAGGGGATGATCGGCGAGAACCGGTCGGATGTCAAGCAGGTCCTGCGTCAGCTCGCCAGGAGTTCGTCCCGGCTGGACAGCGTGACGGCCAACCTGGGCGCGGCGACGGGGTCTCTCCGGAGCGCCTCCGACAACCTGCGCGACATCACGCAGAAGATCAGGCAGGGGGACGGCACGGTGGGCAAGCTCCTCACGGACGAGCAACTGTACAGGGATATGCGCCGCACCCTGTCGCAGGTGGACAGCATCCTCGTGGACCTCAAGCAGAATCCGGGGCGGTATCTTCCCAAAAAGATCAGCATCTTTTGAATGCCTCATTAACTTGTGAGATGAATTGTGTTCGGACGAATATTGAAACGTATGCAGGAGAAGGTTCGCACGCGACAGTATGTTGTGACAAGCCACGCCAGAAAAGAGATGAACGACGATGAATTAACCATTTACGACGTTGAACGCTGTATCCTCACCGGCAGGATTCTGGAACGCCAGAAGGATAGAACGACCGCCGAATGGAAATATCGTATCAGGGGAAAAACGGTTGAGGATGGCGTGGTCGAAATCATCGCAAAGTTAAGCCTGACAAACAAGCTGGTCATTATTACCGTATACATACCGTGAGAAAGGAGAGAATCAAGATGATATGTGACATTTGTGGGGAAAAAGGCGCTCGCATCCGCCGAACTACCGAAACTTATGGTAAGGGCAAAAACTTGCTGATCATCGAAAACATCCCTATGGTATATTGCCCTCATTGTGGAGAGAGTTACTTTACGGCTGAAACCCTTCATGAGATTGAGCGTATCAAACTTCATCGCAAGAACTTTGCGGTTGAACGTTCTGTAGAAGTTGCCAGCTTTGCGTAAAGAGGAGCCCTCATGAAACCACCTGTTCTGATCTTGCGCACCGCCGGCACGAACTGCGACTACGAGACAGGCTGCGCGTTCGAGATGGCTGGCGCGCAGATCGACCTGGTCCACGTCAACGCCCTCACGACGGGCCGGAAGTCGCTCATGGACTACCGCATCCTGGCCCTGCCGGGGGGGTTCAGCTACGGGGACGACATCGCGGCGGGGAAGGTGCTGGCCAACGAACTGAAGCACAAGCTGATGGACGGCCTGCGCCGGTTCATCGAGGCGGGGAGGCCGGTCATCGGCGTCTGCAACGGGTTCCAGGCGCTGGTGAAGGCGGGGCTCCTGCCGGCGCTGGACGGCCCCGGCGGGGATCAGACCGCCACGCTCACGAACAACGACTCCGGGAGGTTCGAGGACCGGTGGACGTTCCTGGAGCCGGACCCTGAGAGCCGGTGCATCTTCACGGAGGGGATCGGGGGGCGGATCACGCTGCCGGTGGCGCACGGGGAGGGGAAGTTCGTGACGAAGGACCGGGAGACGCTCGACCGGCTGCGGGCCAACGGCCAGGTCGCCCTGCGCTACGTCGCGCCGGAGGGGGAGACGCGCTACCCCTGGAACCCGAACGGCTCCGCCGATCACGTGGCGGGCATCTGCGACCCGACGGGCCTGGTCTTCGGCCTGATGCCCCACCCGGAGCGGCACTGCCTGCCCACGCAGCACCCGCGCTGGACGCGGGAAGGGCTTAAACCGCGCGGGGATGGATTGACCATTTTTGAGAACGCGGTGCGGTATGCGAAAGAGGTGTGAGGATATGTGCGCGGGCATTTGCAGGGGCGACCGGCCGGTCGCCCCTGCGCTCTTAACGATTTTCATTCTGTTCATCATCTCTATGCAGGTCTGCCTGGCTGCGGACACTCCGCCCGACACGGCCTCCACGCCCCCGCCCAAGCCAAGAGCGCCCCTGTTCCGCTTCGTGATGGAGTTCGGGGAGCCGGGCGTGGGGCCAGGGCAGTTCAAGAACCCGTCGGGCATCGCCGTGGCCCAGGCGGGGGACATCTACGTGGCGGACACGGACAACGACCGGGTGCAGAGGTTCAGCCCGCGCGGGATCTTCCTTGACCAGGTGGGAGGGTTCGGGCGGGGCGACGCGCAGTTCAACCGGCCCGTGGGGGTGGCCGCCGGGTTCGGGCTGGAGGTCTACGTGGCGGACAGCCGGAACCGGCGCATCTCCATCTTTACGCAGGGCCTCCGGCTGGCGGGCATCGTGGGCGGCGAGGGGGCGATCCGGCCAGCGCTGGAGTTCGGGTTTCTGGGCGGCGTCGCCGTCTCCCGGTCGGGGCAGGTCTACGTGACGGACGCGGAGGGGAACCAGGTCGTCAAGATCACCCACTTCGACCGTGTGGGACGGGGGTTCGGGGGGATCGACTACGAGAGTGGAGAACTGGCCCGGCCCGCCGGCCTGGCGGTGGCGGAGGACGGGAAGGTCTACGTGGCGGACCAGGAGAACGACCGGATCGTGGCCTTCGACGCCTTCGGCGGGCTGGTGGCCGCGTGGGGAGAGGAGGTCCTGAAGTCCCCGGCCGGGGTGGCTGTAGCCCCGCACGGCACGGTGGTGGTGGCCGACACCGGGCGCCATCGGGTCGTGTTCTTCGACGGCAGGCGACACCAGGTCATCGGCGAGATGGGACGGGCCGGGGACGGGCCGATGGCCTTCGACGCCCCGAAGGGCGTGGCCGTGGACCTGGACGGATATCTCTACGTGCTCGACAGCGGAAATGGCCGGGTGCAGAAGTTCCTGATGCGCTGGCCGGAGTAGCCCCACCCCCCTCCGGCGGTTCAGCTTTTATGACCGACAAGGTCTACGACTTTTATGCCACGACCGTGGCCGGGCTGGAGGACCTGGTCGTGGCCGACCTCCGGGGCCAGTTGAAGGAGATCGACCGGGTCCGGGTGGAGCGGGGGAGACGGCACGGACGCATCCATTTTCGTTACGAGCGGAGCCCCCGCCGGCTCCTGGACCTTCGATCGGTCGAAAACCTGTTCGCGCTCGTGGGGGAGGCGCGGGGGCTGACCGTGGGGCCGCAGTCCCTGGACCGGATCGCGTCCGGGCTGCGGGGGATGGCGTGGGGGCCGGCCCTCCGCCTGTTCGACGCGCTCCACGGCCCTCCGGAGCGCCCCGCGTTCGTGGTCACACCCCACCTGGACCGGGGGCGCCGATTCACGTCAGGGGAGGTCTGTCGCGCCGCGCAGGCCGCCCTCTCCTCCTCTTTGAGCCTTTCTGCAGACCCTTCTCATCCCTCCTACAACATCCATCTCCACTTCGTCAGGGACCGGGCGCTGGTGGGCCTTCAGATCTTTCGAGGCCGGGCGTGGAAGCGCCCCTACCGCCGCGTCCCCCGTCCGGGCTCCCTCGAAGGGACCGTGGCCTATCTGATCGGCCGGCTGACGGAGCCGGGACCCCGCGACCGCTTTCTGGACCCGGTCTGCGGGGCAGGGACGACGCTGATCGAGCGGGGCCTGACGGCCCCGGCCCAGATCCTTCTGGGAGGAGACGCGGACCGGGATGCGCTGACGGCCGCCCGCGAGGGCGCGTCTGCCGCCGGGGTGCGCATCTGCCTGGCCTGCTGGGATGCGGCCTGTCTGCCGCTGCGAGACGGTGCAGTGGATCGCCTGACCGCGAATCTCCCCTACGGCAAGCAGGTGGCCCCTCTGCGCGGCGCCGAGCCGGAGGCGGCGCTGTTGCGGGAGATGGCGCGCGCCCTGAGGCCGGGGGGCCTGGCCGTGGTGATGGCCGCGGATGCGAAGGCGGTGGAGGGGATCATCGAACGGGGGGAGGCGGCCCTCCGGGTCGTGCGGACGCTGCGCGCCTCCATCCGGGGCGTGAGGCCGACGGTCTTCGTGATGAAGAGATTATGAAAACCCAGTATGACCCACCCCCCCTCCCCCCTCGGGGGAGGGGTTGGGGGAGGGGTCTCACATACACATTTTTCCTCCTTCTGTTACCTCTTGAACTCCACGCGCAGCAGACCTACACCGTGTTCGACGTGGAGCGGGAGGTGATGGCGGACGGGAGCCGGGGGCCCTACCGGATCGGCGACCGGCCCATCGTGGCGCAGAGCGAGCGCATCCGGGTGGGGGGGCGGGTGACAATCCGCGACGAGGACTACCGGATCGACTACCGGGCGGCGGAGGTCACCTTCGAGCGGGAGGTGCCGCGCGGGACGATCATCCACGCCGCCTACCGCTGCGCGCCGGACCTCCTGAAGCCGGTCTACCGCCACCGCATTCCGGTAGCAACAGACAGCCTCTCCTATCCCGGCGATGAATCGCCGCGCTACGCACCGCTCACCAGTCCCGGCGATGAATCGCCGCGCTACCTGGCCTCCGACTCCACAGACCTCACGGTTGGCGGCAGCAAGACCTTCGGCGTCGGGTTCGGGTCGGACCGGGATGCGACCCTCACGCAGAGCCTCCGGCTCAACCTTTCAGGGAGGCTGGGCGGGGGCGTGGAGGTCCTCGGCGTCCTGTCGGACCGCAACCTCCCGATCCAGCCGGACGGCAGCACGCGGACGCTCTCGGAGCTGGACCAGGTCCTCCTCCGCATCCGGTCGCCCAGCCTGTCGGCGGGCCTCGGAGACCTGGACGTGAGTCTCACGGAGACCGAGTTCAGCCGGTATGAGCGCCGCATCCAGGGGGTGACCGGCGAGGTCGTCCTGCCGTCGGGGAGCGCGACGGTCTTCGGGGCCTCGACGCGGGGGGCCTACCTCACCCGCCAGGTCGCGGGGATCGAGGGGAACCAGGGGCCCTACGTCATCGGCGGGAGCGGGGGGCGCATCCTGGCCGGGTCGGAGCGGGTCTTCCTGGACGGGGAGCGCCTGACCCGCGGGCTGAGCGAGGACTACGTCATCGACTACGACGCGGGGATGATCGCGTTCACGCCGCGCCGGCCGATCAGCGCCGAGTCCCGCATCGTCGTGGAGGCGCAGGGCGCGGACGGATTCTACGGGCGGCGCATCGCAGGGGGGCGCGGGCGGGTGCGGCTGTGGGACAGCCGCGTCTCGGTCGGGGCGACGATGATCCGGGAGAGCGATGTCCGGGATCGCCCGGCCACGACGCCGTTGCCCGCGACGCGCCCGGCCCCGGCGGAGGGGGAGGACTCGCCTCGCGCCGCTCCGACGCGCCATCAGGTGATGGGGTTCGACGTGGCGGCGGAGCCGCTCCGGGGCCTGAGCGTGAACGGGGAGTTCGCCGTGAGCGATCTGGACCGGGACCTCCTGTCGAAAGAGGGGGATCGTCTCAGCCGGGGGATCGCCTTCCGGACGGGCCTGGAGCTGCGGCCCGTGCCGGTGGGCCTGCTGGGGAGGGGGGCGGGGACGTTTGGCCTCTCGGCGAAGGCGCGCTCCGTGTCGGGCAGGTTCAGCCCGGTGGGGCGGACGCGGGGCGTGGAGGAGCATCGCCGGTGGGGCGCAAGGCCCGACCTCCCCGCGGAGCGCTCCGGCGAGGTGGAGGGCGTCTACCGGCTGACGGAGGCGTCGGGCGTCCGCCTGAGCTACGGCCGGGGGCGCTGGGGGGAGGACGCCGGCGTTCGCCGCAGCCTCTCCCTCTTCTCCGCGCAGCCCGGCCTCCCGCGCCTCACCTACGACGCGGAGGCCGTGAGGCAGCGGTCCGGGGGAGGAGGGGGGCTGGCGCGCCACCGGGCCGCCCTGGAGCAGACGGCCTTCGGCCTCCGGCCCTTCTTCCAGTTCATCTCCGAACGGGTGGAGGGGAGCGCCGCGCGGAACCTGACGGGGGGAGGGGGGACGAATGACCTATCCGCTGCGGAGTACCTGGAGGCGAGGCCGGCCGGGGCGCTCTCCCCCCCGGACTGGCGCTACCGGGAGGTTGCGGGCGGGCTGGGGGCCGCGCAGGGGGGCCGGGTGGCGTGGTCCTCGGAGTGGACGCGCCGCCGCACGGCGCGGCGCGCAGGGGGCGTCTGGGCCGACAGCGCCGCCGTCTCGGCGCAGCGCCTGCGGCTGTCCGTCTCCCGGTGGAGGGCCCTGTCGCTGGACGGGGACTACACCCATCGGTCCAGGCGGACCTATGGGGCGTCCCCGGTCGTCTCGTCGGACCATTTAACCGAGGGGCGGCTGCTCTATGCGTCGAGGGACGGGGCCGTCTCGCAGGAGATGTTCTACCGCCTGTCCAGCGCCCGCCTCGAACAGCGCCGCCGGACCTTCGTGGAGGTGGGGCGGGGGCGCGGGGGCTACACCTGGGCCGACCTGAACGGGGACGGGCGCCGCGACGAGGAGGAGTACCTGGCCGACCCGGACGGGGATCACACCCTCTACGTCGAGCGCACGGGCCTCGGTGAGCCGGTGCGGGACGCGACCTTCAGCGCCCGGCTGACGGTGGACCTGGGACGTTTAAAAAGCGTGAAGCGTGAAGCGACCTCACCCTCCCCCCAACCTAGAAAAAAAGCCCTTGGCACCCCCTCCCTCTCCCAGGGGGAGAGGGAGGGAGGGCGGTGGGTCGCGACCTCATGGGAGCGACAGGTTGGGTGGAGGGGGTGGGTGAGGTCTCGAGATACGAGATACGAGATACGAGATACGGTTTTTTCCTCTACCTCCTCTGCGGTAAAAAGACTTTTTTCTGCCCTCTCCTTAGAGACCTCGCTGGACGCGGACCGGCGCGCCTTGAGAGGGGAGAGAGGTGGAGGAACGGGCGTCACGCCCTGGGCGCTGGGGAGGTTCGCCGCCGGGGCAGGCGTGGCCTCCGGCAGGCGGAGCCTCCAGCAGGACGCCTACGTCTTCCGCTATGGCCGGAGGCTCTCGGTGCGGACGCGCTACCGGAGGGACGATTCGATCAGTCGGGACTACTCCTCCGGGGACCTGCGAAGGTCGACGGAGCGCTCGCTGCGCATCCGGGCGCGGCTCCGGCCCGACCTCGACGCGGAGATGGAGGCCCTCCACCGGGAGCGCAGCGCAGCGGGATCGGGGCCGGGCTACGACCTGCGATCCGGGGAGGTCCAGGGCCGGGCGCACTGGCGCGCGGGGGACCTGCTGGCCACGCTGACGCTGTCCGCCGGACAGGACCGGGACCGGCTCAGCGCGACGGCCTCCCGATTCTTCTCCGTGGCCCCGGAGGTCGTCCGCTCGTTCCGGGGGATGGGCCGCCTGCGAGCCGCCGGTGAGTGGACGCGCACCTCGACCCCGGGGGACCTCCCGCTCTACCTGGCCCTGACGCAGGGCCGGAGGCCGGGGGATACGCTCCGATGGGAGGTGGGCGCGGACGCCCAGGTGGGGCGCGCGGTCACGGCCTCCTGCGCCTACACGGGCCGCAGACTGCCCGGCCTGCCGGTCATCCACCTCGGACAGGCGGAGGTGCAGGCGTCGTTTTAAAAACAGGTCCTACAGCGCCGTGTTACCATCTCCTACGTTCATCTGCGGTTATCTGCGTTCATCTGCGGTTCACTTCTTCTTCCCGAACTCCGCCGCGAACGCGAAGAAATCCCCGAACCCGATCTCTCCGTCCCCATCCAGATCGAACTTCGCGCTGTCTCCATCCGCCTTCTTTCCGAACGCGGCTGCAAATTCGAAGAAGTCGCTGAACCCCACTTCCCCATCCCCATCAAAGTCCGGCGTGAGCGCTCCCCCCTCGCTGGTAAGGGCGACCTGGATGTCTGTCTGGATCTCCTGTCGGCCCCCGGTCACGCGGTTCCAGATCATCAGGGGTATCCTCAGCACAGCCTCCTTCTCAAACCCCGGCTGCGCCTCGAACGCCAGCGTCCCCAGCAGCCCGCTCCCTCCCCCTGTCCCACTCCCCAGGGCCGCGCCCCCGATCTCCACGTAGTCCTTTTGAGGGTTTGCAAGCCCGGCCAGCCCGGCGGCCACCGGTCCCACCGCGAAGCTGCCGGGGACAAATTTGACCCTCAGAGAGTCGAACGCCACCCGCACCGTGAACCCCTTGATCTGCGGCGCATCCTTTACGAAGACCTGTACCGTGACCTTCTTGCCTGGCTTGACGCCGCCTGCGCTCGTCTGATTCTGGTCCCCCTCCGCCGGGTTGAGGTCCGCCGACAAAGTCAGCGGCACGCCCGCCCCGCTGACCGGGATGGACAGCGCCTTCCGGTCCGGGTCGTTGCTGGAGACCGTGAGGCTCCCGGTCAGGTCGCCCGATGCTGAGGGGGTGAAAGAGACCATCACCGTCTGGCTGTCTCCCGGCGCGATGACCAGTTCCGGGCGCGGCAGAGCGACCGAGAACTCCTTCTTGCTGCTCGTGACCGACGCCACCCTCAGCGTGTCGCTCCCCCGGTTGTAGAGCGTGAGCGGGAACCGGACGGTCGCGCCGGTGGCCACGTTCCGGACGCCGAGGCTGTCGGGCCTGAGGGCCAGGTCCGGCTTCTTGAGCCCTGCGCCGGTCAGGGCGACAGATGAGGGTATGCCTGCGGCGTTGTGGGCGATGGACAGGGTGGCCGATTTCACCCCTGCCGAGGTCGGGGTGAACACAACCGTCACCTTCAGAGAGTCCCCTGCTGGGATCGTCGCGGTCGCCGGGGATACCTTGAACTGTGAGGAGTCCCTGCCGGTCACGGTGATGCCGGTGACCGACAGACTCGCCCAGCCCGGATTGGAGAGGATAAAAGTCTTCTGCGCCGTAGCGCCGACCTTCGTGCTGTCCAAAGGCAAAGATGAGGCTGACAGCATGAGATATGGCGCGGGACTCACCCGGCGGATGCGGTGATTTTCTGTGTCGGCGATATATACAACTCCATTGGCGTCCACAGCCACAGCATTGGGGCGTTTCAGACTGGCCTGAATTGCCGGCCCTCCGTCTCCCGAAAATCCGCCAGACCTAAACCCCACCGGTCCCGTGCCTGCAAATGTTGTGATAATGCCATCCGGTCCCACCAGGCGGATACGGTTATTCTCTGTGTCGGCGATGTAAACATTTCCTCTGGCATCTACCGCCACGTCATTTGGATTAGCCAAATGGGCCTGTGTGGCCGACCCTCCGTCCCCTGAAAAACCCGAACCGCCCGTACCGGCAAAGGTTGTAATGATGCCGTCTGGTCCTACGCGGCGGATGCAGTGGCTCGCAGGATCAGCGATATAGACGTTCCCTCTGGCATCCACTGCTATACCACGCGGAGTTTTCAAGCTGGCCTGGGTCGCTGGTCCTCCATCTCCTGAATAACCAAATTCTCCCTTGCCTGCAAAGGTTGTAATGATACCATCCGGCCCCACCCGGCGGATGCGGTAGTTGTTCTGGTCGGCGATATACACATTTCCTTTGGCATCCACAGCCACCTCGTGTGCGGTAACAGTTGAACGGTGAAGGGGTTTTTTGTATCATCTGGAAAGGTTTTGCAAGTAGTTTTCTGGATTCAAGTTCCCTTTCTGGAGGACAGGAGATGGGCAACCTTTCTCGGTTCTGCTGCCAGAATAGAAGCTGTCCTGACTACGGCAAGCGTGATGCTGGAAATCTGAGCGTATGCGCACGCTATGGGAAACAGAAGCGAAGACTGCTGTATTGCCGGACCTGCAAAGCTCGGTTTTCCGAACGCAAAGGGACGGTGTTCTTCCAGGCGCGCCTGCCTGATGAGAAAGTCGAGAGTGTGCTTGACCATATTCAGGAAGGCTGTGGAGTGCGCCAGACAGCCCGGTTAGTGGGGGTGAATAAAGAGACGGTAGTTCGCTACAGCAACCGAGAAGGCTACCACTCGAAGGATCGTCACGACGAGTTGGTGGCTTTTTCCCCCTCGGACAACCGAGGGCCAGTTTGATGAGAAGTGGGCGTTTGTAGGCAAGAAACAGAAGCATTGTGACCCGGACGATCTGGCTGATGCCAGACAGGGAGACAGTTGGGATCACGTGGCTTATGATCCCGAACATCGACTGGTGCTGGCTGTTGTGCCTGGCAAACGCAGCGCACAAAACGTTGAGAAGGTGGTTGAGGAGTTTCACCGGCGCACGGATGAAAAGGCCATTCGGTTGCTCACCAGCGACGAGTATAAGCCCTACCAGAGCGCCATTCTCAACGCCTACGGGCAAACGGTGACCCCTCCTCGGACAGGAAGACCAGGCCGTCCCAAGTCCCCCTTTGTCATCCCCCCGGAGGGTCTTGTCTTTGCCACCGTGCACAAGACCCGAAAGCAAGGCCGGGTCGTAAAGGTAGAGTTTCGTACCGTCTTGGGCAGCGAGGATGCCCTCCAGCAGGCGCTGGAAGATTCTGCGGTGAGCCGACAGGTCAACACCGCCTTCATCGAGCGGCACAACGGAACCGATCGCAATCGCAATGCTCGAAAAACGCGAAAGAGCTATTGTTTCTCGAAAGATTGGGCGGTGCACGAGGGGGTCACTTACTTCACGATGTACAGCTACAACTTTTGTTGGCCGGTGCGTACCCTCCGCAGGAAAGATGCTCAGGGCTGTTGGCACGATCAGACACCGGCTGTGGCAGCAGGATTAAGTAGGCCCAAGAAAGTTTTTTGACAGTCAGTTGGTCAGCCAGAAATTTCCAGAGAGAATACCAGCCTTCTGAAGCCGCTGCTTTGGACTCAAGCCAAGGAGGTATAGACAAAACGTATCGGCCGACTTGTCTATGGTGGAGGTAGGTCGATTGGCAAGGACCACATCCTTGCCATCTCCCCAAAGTCCTTCCATTGCGTTGAGTTCAGGGGTAGCCACAGGCAACCACCGGATTTCGATCCTCAACGCCTTGGCCAGATCCTGACTATCTTCTGCTGTATGAGGTGACCCCTGGTCGATAAACATTACAATATTCCAGCCTCGCCAGACACCTCGGATCTGGTATAAGAACGCCTGCCAGGTGAGTGCCTCCCAATGGGTCGTGATCATCAACTCCAGGTGACCGCTGAAGATACTGATGGCTCCAAACACCACCCGTTTGTCCCGGTTGCCAGTAATCGGTACCACCGCCTGTTCACCGATGGGAGCATAAGCAGCTCGCAAAGGTGGTGTTTCGGTAATGATCGTCGCGTCTGCCATCACAATCATCGTCCGTTTTCGGTCTTTCAGCCCTTTTTTCAGCCCTCCTTTGGCCTGTCGCCAGTGCTTGGGACGGCGGGACAGCACATATCGAGGGCGCTTCCAGCGATAGCCCGCACACTGGATCGCCTGCCGAACGGTCTGGTGCGAAACGTTCAGGCGATGCTGCTTGTTGTAATAGTCCCGCAAGAGGGGATTCGTCCAGCCTGTAGCCTGATACCCAAACGCAGAAGGATCGGTCTGCAACAGCAAAGACATCTCTTCATCCAGCATATCCGACTTCGTTCGGGGACGACCGCTGCGGGCTTGGTCTTCTATACGTTTAACAATCCGACCGTTCCGGTGTTTGAGCCAGTTGACCCAGTTGTGAATGCTCTGGCGGCTCACCCGCAGATGCTCTGCTACCCGGCTAACAGGCTCTCCCTCCTCGACCCACAGCAGAGCTTGGGCACGCTTGAGTTGACGAACATCCTCAGGGCAGGCAAGCACCTGTTCCAACTGTCGGCGGGTGGGGGTATTCAATCCGAGCTTTCCCATGAGCTTACCCTCCTTTCGCACAAGAAAGGTAAGTCTGAAAAAGCGAGTGTCAAAAAACTTTTCTGAGGCTACTTAGCTGACCACGTTTGGTCACTTCACGAGTGGCTCACCTATCCTGCCGTTCAACGGAAATAGGACACAAGGGTTCTGGCAACGGCTCCGTCGAAGCTTTCGGTACCATCGGTATCCTCCTGTTTTTCAGGAAAGATACCAATTCCGAATCCCGTAATCAACGGAGTAATAATAACTTCTCCTCAAGCACAATGCCCTTCATCCCTCAAGCACAATGCTCATACGGGGGAGGAAGGGTATCCTTCAGACACAAAACAAACGGGGGCTATCACACACGAATATACCTGTCGGGGGGGGGATAAACCAGAGCGCGGCTCCCACCCCGGCACTCTGCCTCTACACGGTTGGGAAAATGTCTCGCCTGGACGCCTCTGCCCGAAACAAAGGGAGACGCGCCCTAAACAAACGGGGGGGGACTGTACTCCCACAAATGACAAGGCCCCCTTCTGCTTCTAAACCCACCTCCTCCTCTCCTATGCCCTGGCACCTTGCCCCTCAAACAACAGGGATACTTGGGGGGGATGTGGCATCCGGTTTTCTTGCTTCTCCTCCCCCTCTGACTCAAAAACAAGCGCGCAAAACGGCATTGCGCCTAACGGCCCCGGGGTTTGGCGAAGGGAGCGTTTAGCGACCGAAGCCGCAAACCCCGTGTTAGGCGGCTGTGCCGTTTTGCGCTCTCCTACTCCAAAAAACCAGTGGGGACGATAAGCGCCTCTCTGCTCCTTCTGCTCATATACCTCTCCTCAAGCACAATGCCCTTTATCCCTCAAGCACAATGCTCAAACGGGAGGGGTGGGGTATCCCTCAGGCCAAAAACAAACGGGATACAGAAAACACGAATTTACCTGTCGGGGTGGGGATAAACAACTGCGCGGCTCCCCAACCCGGAACACTACCTCTACCCGGTTGGGAAAATGCCTCGCCTGGACGCCTCCTCCCGAAACAGGGGGAGACGCGCTCCAAACAAACGGGGGGGCGGACTGTCCTCCCATAAACGACAAGGCCACCTCTGCTTCTAAATTGGACGGCCACCTCTCCTATGCCCTTGCACCTTGTCCCTCAAACAACAGGGATACTTGGGGGGGGAAATGACATCCAGTTTTTTTGTTTTCCTCCCCCTCTGGTGCAAAAACAAGCGCGCAAAACGGCATTGCGCCTACATATCTCCAAGTTGAAATATTGAGATCAGGCGACGCGAGCGATGACCCGGTTTTTGACGCCAGCAATGTAGCAGAAAAACTCGCGG
>Ga0156186_1052_pt1 | contig 16759 bp, 13 predicted proteins | sample RifCSPlowO2_12_FD_107839 | JGI IMG/M metagenome (GOLD analysis project Ga0156186, IMG submission 107839) | Candidatus Handelsmanbacteria bacterium RIFCSPLOWO2_12_FULL_64_10
GCCGGCCGCCACCTCCAGCGCCCGCTTGACGTGCTCCTGCCCCTTCACGTCCTGAAAATCGACCCGGTGATCCGCCCCCCTCCGAAACAGCTCGCCGATGTCCGTCACAAACGGCGCGATCCGGCAGAGCCCCTCCAAAAAGTCGATCACGTGCGTCAGGTCCGCCGCCGGATAGACCTCCAGCCCCTCGGCCATCGCCGCCTCGCGGGCGTTGGCCTCCGGCACGATGACCCCCCGCAACCCGGCGTCCCGCACGGCCACGGCCATCGACAGGACCCCGCGCACGGGCCGGAGCGTCCCGTCCAGCGACAGCTCCCCGACCAGGGCATACCGGTCCAGCAGGCCCGTTCGGGCCTGGTTCGATGCGACCAGGACCCCCACGGCCATCGGCAGGTCGAAGGCGGACCCCTCCTTCCGCACATCCGCCGGCGCCAGGTTCACGGTCACGTGCCGGTTGGGGAAGAACCGCCCCGCGTTCTTGATCGCCGCCATCACCCGGTCCCGGCTCTCCCGCACCGCGTTGTCGGGCAGCCCCACCACGAAGAACGCCGGGAGCTGCCGGGCGATGTCCGTCTCGATCGTCACGATGTAGGCATCCACGCCCAGCGTGGCGCAGCTCATCACCCGCGAGGTCACGGCCCCTTCTCCACAAAAAAACAGCCCTGACGCAACACCTGCACTCAGGGCTGATTGTGCAACGAGCGTGCCACCCGCAAAGTCAGGGCGTGACGCGATCCGGCCTCACAAGGCTTGTAAGTTTTTTATCATGGACCTCTGCCCTTTGTAAATTTCTTTCATAACGGAAATACCTTTGATTCCCCCTCGGAAATTCTATATATTCGTTCTGTTTCTTCTCTGTGTTCTCTGTGTTCTCTGTGGTGAATCGCTTCTCACGGTCATCGCTCTTCACGTGAACGTCCTCAACGAACGCCCCACCCCCCGGGTCGGCGCCCTGGCCTTTTTGACCGCCGTCCTCTGGGGGGGGAATTCGCTCTCCATCAAGATCGCCCTGGCCGGCATACCGCCCATCGCCCTGGCCGGCGTCCGGTTCCTCGTGGGCGGCCTGTCCGTCCTGACGTGGGCTTCTCTCAATCGCATCCCGCTCCGGATGCAGCCGGAGGACCGCCGGGGCCTCCTCGGCCTGGCCTTGATCTTTCTGACCCAGATCCTCCTGCTCAACGAGGGCACGCACCGCACCCTGGCCAGCCGCTCCACGGTGCTGGTCTCCACCTACCCCTTTTTCACCGCCCTCTTCGCCCACCTCTTCATCCCGGGAGACCGGCTCAGCCGCCTCAAGGCGCTCGGCATGGCCCTCTCCTTCTCCGGCGTCATCCTCACCTTCACCGAGACGCTGATGCTCCGTGAGTTCCGCTACCTCTCCGGAGACCTCATGATGGTGGGCAGCGCCGTCCTTTTAGGGGCCCGGCATATCTACACGAAACGGCTCACCCAGGGCATCCACCCCTGCAAGGTCATCGTCTGGCAGGCCGCGCTCAGCCTGCCCGTCTTCGTCCTGCTCAGCGCGCTGTTCGAGCGAGGGGAGCCCTATCGCTTCGACCCCGCCATCGTCGGGGCCATCCTCTACCAGGGCATCGTCGTGGCCGGGTTCTGTTTCATCGTGCTGATCTCCCTGATCCGCCGCTACAGCGCCAGCCGCCTCGGCGTGTTCGGGTTCGTCACCCCCGTCGTCGGCGTCCTGATGAGCGCCCTCCTGCTCGGCGAGGGCATCTCGGCCACCCTCCTGACGAGCATGGTCCTGGTGGGCGCGGGCATCGCCGTGGCCAATCAGGAGGCGTGAATCAATCCCCGAGACAGATCCCCAGCCCCCTGGCTGTCCGGATCATATTGTGGTCCAGATTGACAGATTTATACTGGCGGGTGGCCTCGGTCAGAGGGACGCTGACGATGTCCTGGTTCTGCAGCGCGACCATGTGGCCGAACTTCCCCTCCGCCACCAGGTCCACGGCGGCCACGCCGTACTGCGTGGCTAAGATGCGGTCCATCGGGCAGGGGGTCCCGCCCCGCTGGAGATGGCCCAGGACGGTGGTCCTGGTCTCGTGGCCGGTGGCCTCCTGGACCTGCCGGGCCAGCCATCGCCCGACCCCGCCCAGGATGGGCTGACGCCGGCCCACGATGTTGCTCTCCTGGGCGATGGGCGCCCCCTCCTTGGGATAGGCCCCCTCGGCCACCACGACGATCGAGAACTGGATGCCCCGGTGATTCCGCGCCTCCACCCGCTCCACGACCCTGGCGATGTCGTAGGGGATCTCCGGGATCAGGATGACGTCCGCGCCGCCCGCGATCCCGGCGGCCAGGGCGATCCACCCGGCGTCCCGGCCCATGACCTCCAGGATCATCACCCGGTCGTGGCTCTCGGCCGTGGAGTGGAGCTTGTCCACGGCCTCGGTGGCCGTCTCTACGGCGGTCTGGTAGCCGAAGGTCATGTCCGTGGACCAGAGGTCGTTGTCGATGGTCTTGGGCACGCCCACGATGGGGAGGCCCTTCTCAAAGAGCTTCTGAGAGATGGCCTGGGACCCCTCGCCCCCGATGGTGACGACGGCGTCCACCCCCAGGTCCCTGAGTCGCCGGATCATCAGGTCCGAGCGATCCTCAAGGGTCCACTGGCCGTCCGGCCCCTTCACGGGGAAGTCGAATGGCCCCCCCCGGTTGGTCGTGCCCAGGATGGTGCCGCCCCTGACCAGGAGCCCGCCCACGCGCTGCATGGTGAGTGGGATGATGTCCATGGGGTCGGACAGGACGCCGTTGTAGGCGTCCGCGCTGCCGACCACCTCCCAGTCATAGCCAAGGATCGCGCGCTTGACGACGGCCCGGATGACGGCGTTGAGGCCCGGCGCGTCGCCGCCGCTGGTGACGACCATGATCTTTTTGACAGTGCCCATGGGGCCCTCCGCGAAGGGGTGAACAAGGGGACGGGACGATGAAGGGGTGGTTCAGAGCCATCCACAGGATACGTCGATCACCGGGAAATGTCAACAACAATGGCAAAGGAGGTTCCTATGGAATATCGCACGCTGGGAAAGACCGGCATCCGGGTCTCCGAGATCGGCCTGGGCTGCTGGGCCATCGGCGGCGCCTCGTTCCGGGGCGGGCAGCCTACGGGGTGGGCCGGCGCGGACATCGCGCAGTCCCTGGAGACCGTGCGGCGGGCGTGGGAGCTCGGCGTGACCCTTTACGACACCGCCGACGCCTACGGCCGGGGCAAGAGCGAGGTCCTGGTCGGCCTGGGCCTGCTGGGGCGCAAGCAGGAGGCCGTCATCGCCACGAAGGTCGGAAACAGCCTGGCGCAGCCGGGGCAGAACTTCTCGCCCGAATACGTCCGGGGCGCGCTGGACGCCAGCCTGACCCGCCTCGAGGTGGACCGCATCGACCTCTACCAGCTCCACGGCCCCTCTCTCGACGCGATGACGGACGACCTGTTCGGGCTGATGAACGACCTGAAGGCCTCCGGCAAGGTCAGGGCCTGGGGCGTCTCCGTCGGGTCCGCCACTGAGGGGATGCGGGCCATCGAGGGGGGCGCGGAGGCCATCCAACTCGCCTACAACATCCTCCAGCAGGAGACCGGAGACGCCCTCTTCCCCGTGGCCCAGAAGAAGGGCGTGGGCATCCTCGTGCGCGTCCCCCTGGCCTCAGGGTGGTTGACCGGGAAGTACAGCGCCCAGACCGTCTTCCCCTCCGACGACCACCGGAGCACGCGCTACACGCCGGAGCGCGTCAGGGAGACGGCTAAGAAAGTGGCCCAGCTCGACTTTTTGCGCGAGGAGGCCGACTCCTTAGCCGAGGCCGCCCTCCGGTTCACGCTCGCGCACCCGGCGGTCTCGACCGTCATCCCAGGCGCCAAGACCCCCGCGCAGGTCATCGAAAACGTGAAGGCGTCGGGCAGGCCCCTGTCCGGGGAGGCCCTCCGCCGCATCAGGGAATTGTTCGGGAAGAGGTGACCTTATCATGACCCATATGGCCATCGACGCCGACCGCTTCCTCCTCAACGGCGAGCCCACCTATAAAGGCCGCGCCTTCCGGGGCCTCCGGGTGGAGGGCCTGCTCCTGAACAGCCGGATGGTCCAGGCTACCTTTGACGACGCCAACCCCGACACCCGGCCCCGCTGGGCCTACCCCGACACGGGCGTCTACGACCCGGAGCGCAACGTGCGGGAGTTCCTGGAGGCCCTCCCGGCCTACCGGGCGCACGGCCTGCTAACCGTGACCGTGAACTTCCAGGGCGGCAGCCCGGAGGGCTACAGCAAGGCCCAGCCCTGGGACAACAGCGGCTTCACCGCCGACGGGGCCTTCAAGCCGGCCTACTTAGACCGGATGAGACGCATCCTCGACCGGACCGACGAACTCGGCATGGCCGTCATCCTGGGCGTCTTCTACTTCGGCCAGGATGAGCGCCTCCGGGACGAAGCCTCCGTGCTCCGCGCCCTCGAAAACACCGTGACCTGGGTGCTGGAGGGCGGCCATCAGCACGTCCTCCTGGAGGTCAACAACGAGTGCAACGTGAAGAAGTACGAACACGAGACCCTCACCCCACCCCGCGTGCACGAACTGATCGAGCGGGCGAAGGGGATCGAGCGAAACGGCCGGCGCCTGCTGGTGGGGACCAGCTACGGGGGCGGGTTCATCCCCCTCGAGAACGTCGTCCGGGCCTCCGACTTCCTCCTCCTGCACGGCAACGGCGTGACCGACCCCCGCCGGATCGCCGAAATGGTGGACCGGACCCGCGCCGTCCCCGGCTACCGCCCGATGCCCATCCTGTTCAACGAGGACGACCACTTCGACTTCGACCGGCCTGAGAACAACTTCCTGTCCGCCCTCTCGCGCGGGGCCTCGTGGGGCTACTTCGACCCCGGCAAGAACAACTACATAGACGGCTACCAGTCCCCGCCCGTCAACTGGGGCCTCTCCACGGACCGCAAGCGCGCCTTCTTCAACCTCGTCAAGGAGATGACCGGGAGTTGACCATGCCCGACCGCCCAAACCTCCTCCTCATCATGTCCGACCAGCACAACCCCCACGTCCTGGGCTGCGCCGGCGACCGCGTCATCCGCACCCCTCATCTGGACCGTCTCGCGGGGCAGGGCGTCCGGTTCTCCAGCGCCTATTGCGGCTCCCCCCTCTGCGCGCCGTCCCGCATGACCTTCCTCACCTCCCGGCGCTGCTCCGACATCGGCGTCTGGTCCAACGGCTGCGTCCTCGACTCCGAGACCCCCACCTTCGTCCACAACCTGAGCGCGGCCGGCTACCGGACCGTCCTGTGCGGGCGCATGCACTTCAACGGCCCGGACCAGCGACACGGGTTCCAGACCCGCATCATCGGGGACATCGGGCAGCCCCGGCGCTTCCCCGGCCCGGAGCGCGCCGTCCTCGGCCCCATCCCCAGGGCGACCGTCGGCCAGAACAGGGCCGCCGTGGAGGTCGCCGGCCCCGGCCGCACGGCCTACCAGGCCTACGACGAGGCGGTGGCCGACGCCTGCTGTCGCTTCCTGGCCGAATGGGATAACGCCTCCGAGTCACGGCCCCTGGCGCTGGTCGTGGGCTACCTCCTGCCCCACTGCCCGTTCATCTGTCCCCCGGACCTCTTCCATCACTACCACGACCGCATCGACCTCCCCCGTCTCCCCGACGGCTACTTAGACCGCCTCCATCCGGCGGCGATGGCCTATCGTCAGCGCCGCCAGTTCGACGACCTGACCGACGAGCAGGTCCGCGTGGCCCGCGCCGCCTACTACGGCCTCGTCGAGCACGCCGACCGCCTGATCGGGCGCGTGCTTCAGGCCCTTGCGCAGACCCGGTTCGGGAAGGACACGATCCTGGTCTACATCTCCGACCACGGCGACATGGCCGGCGAGCACCGGATCTGGACCAAGAGCAACTTCTACGAAGGCGCTGTCTCCGTGCCCATGATCTGGTCCTGGCCAGGCCATTTTTCCGAAGGCCGGACCGTAAATCGGGTCACGAGCCTCTTAGACGTGGGGCCGACCCTCCTCGACCTCCTGGGCGCAGGGCCTCTACCTGAGACAGCCGGACGGAGCCTCACCGGATTCCTCTCAGGATCGGGGACCGTCTCCGGCTGGCCCGACGAGGCCTTCTCGGAGTACTGCGGCCTGCTCGGCGACCGGCCCGGCCGGATGCTCCGTCACGGCCCCTATAAGCTGAACCACTACCACGGTTACGATCCACCTCAACTCTTCAACATAGAGAAAGACCCGGAGGAGTTGCACGATTTGCGGGACGACCCCGCGCACGCCGGGATTCTGCGGCAGCTCCATCGTCGCGTCCTGGACGGCTGGGAAGGGGACCGGATCGAGCGGGCGATGGCCGACCTCGACGCAAGGCGGAAGGAGATCGTCGCGCGCGCCGAAAAATACCGGACGCCGGAGCAGGATTTCTGGGACATGCCGCCTGACTGTAATGTCTTTCCGATGGCGTGACGATACCGACCCCTCCCATCCCCCCGGCCCCCTTCTCTCCCCCAATGGGAGAGAGAAGGGGGAGAGCCGTCGCCTTTTCTCTATGCCATTTATCGCCTCGCTATATTTTTTTCTTGATATTTACTAAATATATAGTAGATTTACCAAAAGATTAACACAAGGGTCTTTTAGCTGCTCAAACCGGAGGATCATCTGATGAAAAACCAGAAAAAACTGGCCGCATCCGAGCGGGAGATCATGGAGGGCGTCTGGCGATGTAACGGAGAGACCTCCCCCTACGGCATCACCGTGAGGAATGTGCACGACCAGCTCTACCCCAACGGGGAGAAGGCATACACCACTGTCCAGACCGTCATGAACATCCTGATGGAGAAGGGGTTTCTCACCCGCAAGAAGATCGGCATGGTCAACTTCTACACCCCGACTGTGTCGCGGGAGGAGATGGCGCAGCAGGAGACCCATACCCTCGTGTCGCGCGCCTTCGGCGGGTCCTTCGTGGCCCTGGCGAACTACCTCGTGGACTCCGGCTCGCTCTCCGAGAAAGAACTGACGGTCCTGAAGGACATGATCGACGCAAAGGAGCGCAAGCGAAAGGGCTAAAGGAGGTTGACATGGAACCGATCCGCCACTTTGCCGACGCCTATATGCCGCTCTTCGGCATCCACACGCTCGAAACCTCCGCGTTCATTCTCCTCGTCTGGGCCGCGGACCGGCGCCTGCGCTTAGACACGCGCCTGCGCTACGGCCTGTGGCTCCTGGCCCTGGTGAAGGTCTTCGTCCCTCCCATCTTTCTGATCCCGGCCCCCCCGCCCGTGCCGGTGGCCTTGCCCGAACCCGTCTTGGTCGAGCCTCTCGCCTCCGCGTCCCCGCAGGTCGTGGAGGAGTCCGCCCTCTTCTCCCTGTCCCTGTTCTTCCTGGGCCTCTGGGCGGCCTCCGTGCTGATCATGGCCGCCATCACCCTTTGCCAGAACCTCGCCCTGCGCCGCCGCCTCAGCCATGCCACCCCGCTCACCCGCCCCCTGCTCCCCTCCGAAACGGAGAATGGGAGAATCGGAGAACCGGAGAAAAACCCTCTCCCCGATTCTGCTCTGATCTCTGAACCTCGTCTTCAAGTCTTCTCCTGCCCGGCCATTCTCGCCCCTGTCCTCATCGGCTTCCGCCGGCCCCGGCTCTACCTGCCGGAGGGCTGGGCGGCCTGGCCGGAGGATCAACTGAGGGGCATCCTCGCGCACGAGTTGGCACACCTCCGCGCCCGCGATCCCTATGTCCTCGTCCTTCAGACCCTGGCCCTCATCCTGTTCGGACTGAATCCCCTCGTCTGGGTGATGTACACCCGACTCACCCACCTCCGGGAGCTGCGCTGCGACGAGGCGGCCATCGAACAGACCGGCATCGACCCGGTGGACTACAGCCGGTTGCTCTACGTCTTCGTGGAAATCCAGGCCCGCCGCCCCCGCCTCGCCGTGACCGGGACCTACTTCCTGGAGAACCACCACGCCATCCTGATGCGACTTCAGCACATCCTCAACTTCAAGGAGGGCGCTATGAAATTCAGAAAATGGTGGCACTACCTCGCGCCGGCCCTCCTCGGACTGGCTATTTTGCCGCTGTCCATTCAGGGTGTCGAGCAACGCTCGAGTCCTCCTGACGCGGCGAAATCCGAGGATTACATCCCCAAACCCGATGAATTTATCCCGGTGGATACGCAGCCTGTATCCATCTCACAACCTCAGCCCAAGTACCCCGAAGCGGTGCGGAAGGCTGGGCTCGAAGGGACGGTTTACATCTATATCCTGGTGGACAAGATCGGGAAGGTGCGGGACGTGCAGGTCAATAAGGGGCCGGAGGTGTTCCACGAGGCGGCGAAGGAGGCGGCCTGGAAGAGCGCCTGGAAGCCGGCGACTCGCGCCGGAAAACCCGTTGCCGTCTGGGTGGCCTATCCGATCCGGTTCACGCTCAAAGGTGGGCCACCCCCTCCGGGCGCTTGGCTTCTCGGAGAGCACGGACAGCAGAAACCCGGTCACTCTGACACGGCGAGAGCGGAGAGGAAGCCTCAATCTGCCAACATCATCATGACCCCGGTTAAGCTGAAGGCCGAATCCGGAGATTCAATCGTTGTAGATAAACCTCCCGTACGCTCTAAACTAACTGGGATGCCCAAGTTCCCATATCCCGAATCTGCTCGCAAGGCCGGCCTTGGAGGCATGGTTTTGCTCAACATACTGGTCGGCAAAGACGGGCGGACACATAAGGTCGAGGTAATCCAGGGACCGGAAATTTTCCACCAGTCCGCCATCGATGGAGCCAAGCAGTTCGCCTGGGAACCGGCGATCTATAAAGGCGAACCGGTCAGCGTGTGGGTAACCCACCCGGTAAGGTTTGCGCCTCGATAGCACCTTGTAAAGGAAAAAACCAAGGAGCGTCGTGATGTTCAAAAACTACCTGACTGTCGCGTTTCGGAACCTGCTCCGGCACAGGGTCCATTCCGCCATTAACATCGCAGGGCTGGCCGTGGGGATCGCCTTCTGTATCCTGACGTTCCTCTACGTCCGCCACGAATGGTCTTATGACACATTCCACAAAAATGCGGATTCCATTTACAGGGTCTACAGGGTTGGGAAACGGCCCGACGGAGAAAAGACCGTCAATGGCGGCACGCAGTACCCTGTGGGGCCGGCGTTACAGGCGCATTTCCCGGAGGTCCGGCAGATGGTCCGGTTTGAAAGATCGCGGGCCACCGTCACCGGTGAGAACAGGTCATTTCCTGAAAGCGTCGTTTTTACCGACCCCGCTGTCTTCGAAATGTTTTCCTTTCCGCTGTTGCGGGGAAACCCGGAGACTGCGCTCAAGGACAAAAGCGCCGTTGTGATCAGCGAGGAGATGGCCCAAAAATACTTCGGGGATCAAGACCCTATCGGGAAACGGCTGTCCATCCGGAGGGGGCGGGGAGGAGGATTTCCCCAGTTACAGTCTGAAGCAGCCCTCAAGGGCAAAAATTGGACGCCCGTGACCGGAGAGTTCGGCAAGCTGTGGGGCGCTGGGAACGCCCCCCCCGGCCATCAGTTGGTTCAAGTGTTCGGCGATTTCTACGACTTTACCATTACAGGTGTTGCAAGAAATACCCCCGACAACTCTTCCATCCGGTTCGACTTTCTCCTGCCTTACGAAAATATCAAAGATCTGACTGGAATAGACATCAACAGTTGGAGTGTTTACCCTCGCAACTCCACCTACGTCCAGTTGTCGGAGGGCGTTCTCATCCCCGATCTGGAGACCAAATTCTCGCGCTTTATCGAAAAGTTCACCAACAGATACCAGTTGCGGCTTCAACCGCTCATCGACATCCACCTCAACCCGGCCATCCCCGGTCCTGAGCCGATGAGCAGTCCCCAGTATGCCTACGTCCTCTCCGGGATTTCTCTATTTGTGCTGCTCATCGCCTGCGTCAACTTCATCAACCTTGCGGTCGGGAGGTCTTCCACCCGCGCCAGGGAGGTCGGCATCCGCAAGGTGGGGGGGGCCTCCCGTGCGCAACTCATGCGGCAGTTCTGGGGGGAATCGGTCCTTCTGACCTTCATCGCCCTGTGCATCGGGATCGCCCTTGCGGAACTCCTGCTGCCGGCCTTCAACGGGCTGACCGGCAAGCATCTTGCCTTGACCCTCTACGCGAACGGACCTGCGCTGGCCTTCCTCATCGGGCTGAACCTGTTCGTCGGCGTTGCGGCGGGCCTTTATCCGGCCCTGATTCTGACGGGGTTTCATCCCGTTGTGGTGTTGCGCGGGAGGTTGAAGGTGGGCAGCCCGAACCTCCTCGGTCGAGGGCTGGTGGTCCTCCAGTTTGCCCTGTCCATCTTCTTCATCGTCAGCGCCCTGTTGATGAACGGACAGGTGCGCTTCCTGAAGGGGCAGGACCTGGGGTTTCACCGGGAGCAGATCGTTGTGATTCCCAACAAGGGTTTGATCGAGCCGGAGCGGAAACGGCTGTTTGCGTTCTTTAAGAACGAGCTGGCCCGGCACGACGAGATCGCTGGCGTCACCGGGGCGACGCATCTTTTCAATCAAGTAAAGAAATCCAAGTTTCAGCAACAGGACGGCAAAATGCGAGATATAAGTTCCCTGGGAGTGGATTATGATTACCTGGATATGTTCGGATTGGAGTTGAAGGAAGGTCGAAATTTCTCCAGAGACCAGATTTCGGACGCCACGAAGGCCACCATCGTGAATGAGACGCTGGTCAAGGCGTTCGAGTGGGATTCCGCCCTGGGGAAGACCTATCGAGGCCATCCGGGCACGTACGGCGTGATCGCTATGGGGGCCAACTTCGTGATGAATCCCAAGATTATCGGCGTGGTGAAGGACTTCCACGTCGAATCCCTGCATCACGAGATCGTTCCCCTGGCGCTATATCTTGAACCCGCGCCGGAATATCTCTTCATCAAAATACGTCCGAACAGAATTCCCTCCGCGCTGGCTCTCCTGAAGGACACATGGCGTCAGGCCGCGCCCAGCCTTCCGCTCGACTTTTTCTTCCTGGACGAATACGTGGACCGGCAATACCGGGCGGAGGAGCGGTGGGGCCAGATCATCGGCTATGCCTCCGTGTTCGCCGTCTTCATCGCCTGCCTGGGCGCGTTTGGATTGACGGCCCTCGCCGTGGCCCGGCGCACGAAGGAGATCGGCATCCGCAAGGTGCTGGGGGCCTCCGTCCCCAGCCTCCTCGCCCTGCTCTCCGGGGAGTTCGTCGTGCTGGTCACGGTGGCCAATCTCGTGGCCTGGCCGGCGGCTTATTACGCCATGAACCGATGGCTTCAGGACTTCGCGTATCGGATCCCCCTGGGCGTCGGGCCGTTTATTCTGGGGGGTGTTCTCACGCTGGTCGTCTCCCTGCTCACGGTGAACATTCAGGCGATGAAAGCGGCGCGGGCGAATCCGGTGGAGGCGTTGCGGTATGAATAAACTATTAGAGTAGGAGGTGTCCTCAATGAGACCCGCCCTGTTGACCGCTCCGGCCCTGCTGCTGTGCGTCGCGGCGGCATACGCCGACCCGAATGCAGAAACCCTGTATGCCAGCTTAAACGCTCAACTCAAAGCCGCCCAGTCTCTCACCGGCGCCGTCGAGATCAGGGAACTCGACCACGTCAACCAGAAGGAATCAAAGCAGGTCTACACGTTCCGGTTTCTCAGGCCCAACTACCTCCAGATGGTCTCCAGGAAATACGCGCTTTACGTGGACGGCAAGACCCTGTGGACATACTATCCGTCGCAGAAACTTTCCACCTCACAACCTGCGCAAGCCGAGGGGATGGGCGTGCCCTCCCTGGTGGGTTTTGAGGCCTTCACCAAAACGGAAAGGCCCCCTTATCAGCCCGGCGACCTGACCGTGAGAACCTTCGAGGACACGCCCTGCAACGCCATCCCCTTGCAGATGGAGGGCCTGCCACCTGCCGTGGAGTTCACCCTCTACCTGAACTTTCAGACCAGCCTGCCTTCCGGCTGGCAGATGAAGGACCGCTATCAGACGACCGTTGTCGTCTATCGGGACGTGCGCCTGAACGATCCCCTCACGCCGGAGCAGTTTGCCTGGAAGCCGCCGGCGCCCGGCGTGAACGTGGGCATGGAGGCCCCCCGCTTCACGCTCCAGACCCCGGACGGCGGGGCATTCAGCCTTGCGAGCGCCCTGCCTATGCACAGGGCGGTGCTGGTCACCTTCTGGGCCTTCGGGTGAGGGAAGAGGGTCTGCGGTGCGGAGTTGCCGCACCTGGAAAAGATGTACAGGAAGCTCAAGAGGCAGGGTCTACTGGTCGTCGGCATCAACGAGGGAGACGACGCGGAGGCCATCGCAGAGGCGATCCGGAAGGACAAAATCACCTTCCCCATCGTGATGAATGGGAAAGACGCTGTCGACATGGTCGAGAAATACGACGTGGGCTACGCCCGGACCACCTATCTCCTCGACCCCAGAGGGAAAGTGGTCGCCCTCGCTGCCAAATGCTCCGAGCAGGGGCTTCAAGAGGCGTTGAAGAAGATGGGATTTAAACTATCCCGAGCCAACTAACTAAAATCAGTAAGTTCCAATGGCCCCTAATGCCCACGATTCAGGCGATTTGATCGTGAACCGTAGGAGGGCGGTGGAACGCGACCTCATGGGAGCGTTAGGTGGTGTGGAATCCTATGTGATCGCCCGTCGGTCTGATGCGAAAGAATCGCCGGGCGGCCACAGAGGGCCGCCCCTACGGCAAGGGGTAAACCGACAGATTTTGGGCCATAGACGGCCAAATGGAACTTACTGAAAATCTTCCTGACTTGAAAGGGCGACCTTCGGTCGCCCTTTACCATTTATGGTGAGGCGATCCTGTGAACCCGAACACATTCAGCGTTAGCCGTTTGATAGGTTTATGGTCGCTTCTCGCCGCCTTCCTCGGTAATTTCGCCCTTCGAGCCGAAGGAGAATCCCCGGCCATAGCCGACAGCGTTTTGCAGGCTGGTGTCAAACTGTACTCTGAGGGCAAGTATAAAGAGGTCATACGAACGTTTGAGCATACAGCATTCGACAGCCTGTCTGCCCCGGCTGCCTATTACGTCGGCGCGTCCTACGCTGCGGAGAGCGATTTTCAGAACGCGGTCCGTTACCTGAAAAAGGCCGTTGAACTCCTGCCGGCGCACATCGGTTACCGTTACCAACTGGCAAGAGTGCTCACACAATCGGGATTACCGCGTGATGCCGCGACGCACTATGAGGCCATTGTCGCGCAGGACTCGACGTACGTGCCGGCGCTCGTGAATCTCGGCCTGCTCCTGAGCGAAGGACGCGACCACCGTCGAGCAGTGGATATGTTTGCCCGTGTGGTGCAGCAGAATCCGCGCAATTTTCTGGGGCACTATTACTTCGCCTCCGCCCTGGTCAACGCGGGGGAGCCCGACTCGGCACGCGGTTATCTGGCCGCCTGCCTCACGCTGAACCCCGGCTATGCGCCCGCCCTGAACCTCCTTGCCTCGCTGTATTTCAAAAAGCCCGACTATCAGGAGGCGCTCAGGCTATACACCTTAGCAAGCGCGCAGAACCCGCAGAACGCGGACCTGTTCTACAAGACAGGGTTATGCCACGAGAAGCTTCAACGCTATAACAGTGCGGCGACGGCCTTTCTTCAGGCGACCCTCCTGGATTCCACGAACAGTCTCTATTTTGCCCGACTTGGGCAGTCCTACTTTCAAATGCGGAAATTTGCTGCTTCGATAGATGCCTATCAAAAAGCAGCAAGTCTGGATGAGGATAACCCTGTGCTGCTTTTTAACATCGGGCTGGCGTGGGCGCAGATGGACTCCACACGAAAAGCCGTCGACGCCCTCAACCGGGCTGCCTCTGCACATCATCCTGAAAAGATAGCATATATATACAATCAGGTCGGCGCATTGCACTTTAACAAGAAACGATACCGAAGCGCCCGGACGGCCTACCGAAAGGCATTGCAGTTTGATCCATCGAACGTCGAGGCACAGTTTTACCTGGCCCTTGCAGATGAGCAGCTTAAGAACTTTAAAACCGCCATAGAAGGTTACAAAAGGTTTTTAAGGCTTGCATCCGGCGATGTAGACCAGCGCGAGAAGGTTGAATTGGCCAGAAAACGGATACAACAGTTAATGGAGAAAAAATAGGAGCGCCCGGCCGGTCGCCCCGCAAAATCTGGCGGACAATCTGATGAATTGACCAGTGAAGGCAAAGCCCTCCTTCGCTCCTGCAACGCCCGAAAAAGGGCTTGACTTTGCGCCCTCAAAACCGTATCATTGGAAACCTTTTTCGATGAACCTCCTTTTCTTGAGGATATAAAGCCGTGACGATCATCCGCTACACATCCCGCACCGTGACGCCCCTCCTGAGGATTCGGGGTGTCGTACGTCTCGTACTCGGTGTCGGAGTCACCGACGGGATTTGGCAGCGGGATGGCGCATAGGCGCGATCAGGATACGGAATACCCGACCCGCTGTCGAATCCAACCGACAGCGGGTTTTTTGTTGACCTATCCCCCTAACCCCCTTTCCTGAAGGAAAGGGGGAACAAGAAGGAAACCGAACATGATGACCATTCGCCGCACATCCAGCCTCTCCACGACGCTGCTCGGCGTCCTGACCGGCATCGTATGCCTGGTCGTCGTGCTCGTACTCGTACTCAGGGTTCGACAGCGGGAGGGTCCATAGGCGCAATCGCGCAGGTCCAAAAATGGAAACCCGCTGTCGAGTCCAGCCGACAGCGGGTTTTTTATTGAAAACAGACCCAACCCCCTGACCCCCTTCCCCGCAGGGGAAGGGGGAAAAGCCTGGTCTTTTCGCTACCTGAGAAAAAGCCTCGGTAAAAGACCTCCCCTCCCCCTTTAGGGGGAGGGGCCGGGGGAGGGGTCTAAAAAAGGAGAATCCCATGAAACTCACCGGCGCACAACTTATCCTGAAACTCCTCGAACGCCAGGGCATCACCTGCATCAGCGGCATCCCCGGCGGGGCCAACCTGCCCATGTACGACGCCCTGCACGCCAGCCCTATCAAGCACGTCCTGGCCCGGCACGAGCAGGGCGCGGGCTTCATCGCCCAGGGCATGGCCCGCGCCACCGGCCGGCCCGCCGTCTGTTTCGGCACCTCCGGGCCGGGCGCGACCAACCTCCTGACCGCCGTCGCCGACGCCCGGCTCGACTCCGTCCCGATCATCGCCATCACCGGCCAGGTCCCCCGTGCCATGATCGGCACGGACGCCTTCCAGGAGATCGACACCTACGGCCTGATGCTCCCGGTCACCAAGCACAACTTCCTGGCCCGCTCCACCGCCGAGTTGCTGGGGGTGATCCCGGATGCCTTCCGCATCGCGACCTCCGGGAGGCCCGGCCCCGTGTCCGTGGACGTGCCCAAGGACGTGCAGAACGAAGCCCTCACGTTCGACCGCTGGCCCGATCCGGGCAGGCCCGATCCCCCGCCCCCCTTCGAGGAATCGCAGATCGAGCGGATGGCCCGGATGATCCGCGAGGCCCGGCGTCCTATCCTGTATATCGGCGGCGGTATCATCGCCTCCGGCGCTGCCGGCGCCCTGCGCCGTCTCGCCGAGCGAGCGTCCATCCCGGTGACATCCACCCTCATGGGCCTGGGGGCCCTCCCCTCGGACCACCCCCTTTTCCTGGGCATGCTCGGCATGCACGCCGCCCGCCACACGAACATGGCCCTGGAGGAGTGCGACCTGCTGATCGCCGCCGGCGTGCGCTTTGACGACCGCGCCACCGGCAAGGTGGCCCAGTTTTGCCCGCAAGCGAAGGTCATCCACGTGGACATCGACGCGAGCGAGATCGGCAAGATCAGACAGCCCTTCCTGGGCATCGAGGCCGACGTGGGCCAGGTCCTGCGCGCCGTGGAGATGCAACTCCCGATCATCCCTCGCCCGGCGTGGCTCCGGCGCATCGCCGAGCTGCGGATGCGCTATCCGCTCCACATCCCCGGCGCGGACGACCCGTTGCAGCCCTACGGCCTGATCCTTCGGACAGCCGCCCTGCTCGACGACGACGCAATCCTCACGACCGACGTGGGCCAGCACCAGATGTGGGCCGCCCAGGTCTACCCCCTCCGCCGCCCGCGCCAGTGGCTCACCTCCGGCGGCCTGGGCACGATGGGCTTCGGCCTCCCCGCCGCCATCGGGGCCGCGCTAGCCCTCCCCGGCAGGAAGGTCGTCTGCTTCAGCGGCGACGGAAGCCTCCTGATGAACATCCAGGAGCTGGCCACCGCAGCCGAGGAGAACCTCGACGTCAAGGTGATCCTCATGAACAACGCGCGCCTCGGCCTGGTGCGTCAGCAGCAGGAACTCTTCTACGGGGCCCGCTTCTCCGCGTCCCGGTTCTTTGCCGAGCCGGACTTCGTGACCATTGCCGAGGGGTTCGGCGTGGCCGCCTGCGACCTGGGGTCAGCGGAGGACCCGCTGGAGATCCTGGAGGGCGCGCTGCGCGAGCCGGGGCCCTGCCTGATCCACGTCCCCGTCGCCCCCGACGAGAACGTCTTCCCCATGGTGCCCCCCGGCGCCGCCAACCGCGACATGATCGGAGGAGAAGCCCATGTCTGTGCTCGCAACTGAATCGATCCCTCAAACCCGCTCCGTGCTCGAACTGGCCGTCCGCAACCACCCCGGCGTCATGTCCCACGTCTGCGGCCTCTTCTCGCGCCGGGGCTACAACGTGGAGGGCATCCTCTGCCTGCCCGTCGGAGACGGGGCGCGCAGCCGGATATGGCTGCTCGTGAACGAGGACACACGCCTCGAACAGATGGTCAAACAGCTCCACCGGCTGGAG
>Ga0156186_1089_pt1 | contig 16752 bp, 7 predicted proteins | sample RifCSPlowO2_12_FD_107839 | JGI IMG/M metagenome (GOLD analysis project Ga0156186, IMG submission 107839) | Candidatus Handelsmanbacteria bacterium RIFCSPLOWO2_12_FULL_64_10
ATCGTCCGGCAGATCATCTCGTGGTACATCGACATGAAGGTGACCATCCACCTCCGGACCATTTTCTACGACCATCTCCACCGCCTCTCCTTGAGCTTCTTCCGCACCCGCCCGATCGGGGAGCACATGTACCGGAGCACCTCGGACATCGGGGGCGGGCTGATCACGATGATCACGGACGACGTGCCGAACTTTGTCACCATCCTTTACCAGATCATCTGGACGGGCATCCTCCTGAGCGTGGTGGACTGGCGGATCACGGCCTTCATCTTCCTCTACGCCTTCCCCTACACGGCCCTGTCCCACTACTTCTACACCCGGCTCCAGGACACGCAGCGGGACCAGCGCATGCAGGGGCAGTACGTCACCGCCCTGCTGAGGGACGGGGTCGCCGGGGCCAAGACCGTGAAGGGCTACGGCCGCATCCTCTGGTCCGTCCGGCGCTACGCGGCGAGGCTCGTGGAGGCCCGGCGCTTCCATCTCCGCTACGTCTTCCTGAGCGTCATCGCCCACCACGGGGCGCTGTGGGGGCTCTCGTTTGTTCTGGAGTACTCCATGTGGCTCTATGTCGCCTACCAGACGATGGTTGGCCACCTGAGCATCGGGGAGTTTAGCGTGGTCTACTTCCTGGCCCGGCAGTTCGAGATCCCGATGCAGAGGATGGTGCAGCTCATCCAGAATGTCCGGCTGCAGCTCGTGCCCGCCGAGCGAATCCTGCAGACCCTGGACGTGAAACCGGAGATCCAGGACGCGCCGGACGCAGCCCCGGTGCCGCCCCTGAAGGGGAGGATCGAGTTCCGGGACGTGAGCTTTGAGTACGTGTCCGGGACGCCGGTCCTCAACGACATCCACCTGACGATCGAACCTGGACAGCGCGTCGCCTTCGTGGGGCCGAGCGGGTCCGGCAAGAGCACGCTCCTCTACCTCCTGCTCCGGCTCTACGAGCAGACCGCCGGGCAGATCCTGGTGGACGGCCTGGACATCCGGTCGGTCAAGATGCTCAGCTACCGCAACCAGCTCGGCGTGGTGCTACAGGAGACCTTCCTGTTCGGCGGGACCGTGGCGGAGAACATCCGCTACGGCAAGCTGAAGGCCACGGACGAAGAGGTGCAGAGGGCCGCGCGGATGGCGGAGTTGCACGACTTCATCGCCTCGCACCCGGACGGCTACAACCGGCACCTCGGCGAGGGGACCCGGCTTTCGGGCGGCCAGAAACAGCGGTTCGGGGTCGCCAGGGCGCTCATCCGCGACCCGGCCATTCTCATCCTGGACGCGCCCACCGCCTCGCTGGACACCCTGGTGGAGGGGAACGTCATGGACACCATCCGGAAGGTCTCGAAGGGCCGGACGGCGGTGACGGTGGCCACCCGCCTCGTCACCGTGACGGACGTGGAGGCCATTTATGTCCTGGACAGGGGCCGGATCGTGGAGCGGGGAACGCACGGGCAACTGCTCGCCCTGAACGGCCTCTACCGCCGGATGTGGGACGAGCAGACCCAGCTCGGCGGCCTGTCTCGGGAGGGCATGGCCGCGGACTGAGAAAATTATGAATTACGAATTACGAATTACGAATTACGAATTACGAATTGCAATTCGACATTCGACATTCGACATTCGCTCTTCTGAAATCCAAAGTCCAAAATCCAAAATCTGAAATCGCATGTCACAGCCTTCACCCAACCTCGCTCCCCAAGCGGTCCGGCCCTCTTCGCATCACATCCATCACGCGCCCCACCCGCCTCAGCTTCGCACCTTCTTCCGCTTCCTCCGGTGGATGATCCCGGTTTGGGACAAGGCGATCCTGGCCCTGCTGGGGATGATCATCGTCAGCACCCTGAGCGTGGTGGGCCCCTGGCTCAGCAAGTTCTTGATCGACGACGCCTTCCCGAACCAGGACTGGGGCCTCCTCCACCGCATCTTCTTCGCCCTGATCGCCCTGACCGTCATCAACCGGATCGTGGGCACCATGGGCTACCTCCTGAACGTCTACATCGACGTCCGGGTGGGCCTGACCATGAAGACCCACTTCTACCACCACCTCCAGCGGCTGTCCATGACGTTCCACGAGAGCCGGCCCGTGGGCGAGCACATGTACCGCGCCAACGCCGACATCGACTCGGTGATGGGCATGGTCACGGACATCCTGCCCGCGACCATCCGGGCGGTCTACGACTTCCTCCTGATCCTGGCGTTCACGACCTGGTTGGACTGGCGCGTGACGGTCGTCATCCTGATCTACGCCTTCCCCTATGCCATGATCGCGCAGAAGATCGCCACCATTCAGCGCCGCCTGGAGCGGAGGACGCGGGAGCGCTGGCAGGCGCGGGACGCCGGCCTGCAGGAGGGGGTGGCGGGCGTGGCGGTCGTGCAGACGTTCGGCCGGCGGCGGCACGAGGTCAAGCGCTACGCGCGCCTGACGATCGAGGGCTACAAGGCGTCCATGCGCCAGTTCTACGTGCGGGTCATCGAGGGGCAGGTCACGGGCGGCGGCGGTTTTCTCCCGTGGGTCAAGAATCAACTCATCCGGGTCTACTTCTTCCACAAAGTCATCGTCGGGGAACTCTCCTACGGCTCCGTGTTCCCGATCCAGTCCTACATGAACCGGCTGACGAACCCTGTTCAGCAACTGATCAACTACTTCCAGCAGGTGCGGGTGGCCATGGTGCCCGCGGAGCGCATCCTGGAGACCCTGGATGTGACCCCGGCCGTGACGGACCGCCCCGGCGCCAGGCCGATGCCCCCGATCCGGGGGGAGGTCGTCTTCGAGGACATCCACTTCTCCTACGAGGACGGCACCCCGGTCCTCAAGGGCGTCAGCTTCTCCGCCAGGCCGGGGCAGAAGATCGGCATCGTGGGGCACAGCGGGTCCGGGAAGAGCACGGTCGTCAACCTCCTGCTCAGGCTCTACGACCCCTCCGCCGGGCGCATCCTGGTGGACGGCCACGACCTGCGGGACGTGCGCCTGAGCACCTACCAGGAGCAGGTGGGCCTCGTGCTCCAGGAGACGCACCTGATCAACGGGACGGTCAAGGAGAACCTCCTGTTCGGGAAGCCGAGGGCCTCGGAGGAGGAGATCCTGAAGGCAACGCACATGGCCGACCTGCACCACTTCGCGGCGTCCCAGGAGGAGGGCTACGACACCGACCTGGGCGAAGGCGTGAAGCTGTCGGTGGGGCAGAAGCAGCAGATCGGCATCGCCCGCGCCCTGATCCGCAACCCGGCCATCCTGCTCCTGGACGAGCCGACCTCCTCGCTGGACACGGCCACCGAGCAGCGCCTGGTCCAGACGCTGAACCGGGCCAAGCAGGGCCGCACCACCTTCGTCGTCTCCCACCGCATCTCCACGGTGGTGGATGCGGACCTCATCCTCGTCATGAGCGACGGCCGGATCGTCGAGCAGGGGAAGCACGAGGACCTCCTGAAGCGACGCGGGGTCTACTACAACCTCTACAGCCTCTACTTCGGGCTCCGGGAGGAGGAGCCGGAGCCGGAGCCGGAGGAGGACCGCAAGCGGAAGGTGGCTTAAGGTATATGACGGATAGAAGAAAGAGGTGGATGCGGCGGTTCATCGCCCGATACGTCGTCTATCTGGAGGTCTTCGGCTACCTGTTCGTGGCGACCGTGGCCGCGGCCATTGCCGTGCTCATTTTTGTCAAGGTGGACGACGTGTCCCAGGCCTACAGCACCCCCCTGATCAAACCGCACGAACACGAGGTGACCCGGAAGGCGGACGCGGTCGTGCTGAACGTCCTGGTTAAGAACCATGAGGAGGTGACGAAGGGACGGCCGCTGGCGGAGATCTGCGACGATCCGGCGTGGGTCAGGCGCTACCAGGCGGCCCAGCACTCCGATTCCCTGGTCGCGGCGCTCGACAGGACGGCGGCCAGGCGGGAGCTGACGCCCGACGAGAAGGCCCTTCGGGAGGCGCTTCAACACGCCTCTGAACAGTGGAAAATGAGGCTCAGCCGGATGCCGAAGCTCCTTCTGCGCGCCCCCCTCTCCGGCGTGGTCGTCGTGGCGGACGACCTTGCCGGTGGGGTCATCCCGGCGGAAAAGGAGATCGTCAGGGTCATCGACTTCAACGACCTCAGAATCTCGTCGGACCTGAGGGGGTCCAACCTCGCTTACGCCCGTGTGGGACAGCCGGTCAAGGTGGAGATCCTGATGACCTACGGAAACGGCGAGATCCTGCGGGGGGACTTCGACCGCTCCGGGCAGTGGAGGTGGAAGAAGCGACACGGACAGTTCAACTCCGTGGCAGACGGGAAGATCAAGGACATCCTCCAGAGTCATTTTAAAGGAAAGGCGGTCACGCTGGAGGAGGACACCATTTTCGCCGTGTCGAAAGTGACGGAGGTGGAGCTTCAGGGCATCCTGCGCGTGGAGGACGCGCCCGCAGGAGAGGGGATCGACTCGGAGCCGTTCGGCGAGATGAAGATCAGGGGGCGCGTGATCGAGGGGAAGCACACGGCGTCGGTCCGGTTTCTGGACCTGCCCGATAGCCTCCAGACCCAGGTGGAGAGAACGCTCCTGGAGCGATTCAGAAGCCAGGTCGTCCGCAGCGCGGACGGGACGGCGTTCTCCGTCAAGGGGATCCAGGACCTGAAGATCGCCGTCCTGATGGACGGGAATGACGAAGGGCTGGGAAAACCCCATCTGGACGGCGCGGAGCCGCTCCTGACGGAGAGGGTGGAGCGCAAGTTCATCTTCGAGGCGAAGATCGACGATCCCCCCCCGGCGCTCAAGGCGAAGGTGCGGGAACTGGCCCTGACCGAGACGCCCTCCTACATCAAGACCAAGACAGAGGTCGTCGTGGGGCAGCGGCGGATTGCGATGCTGCTATTCAGGAAGGAATAAGAGATCTACCACAAGCTCTATCCGAAAGCGTAAGAAACCTTGAGAGCCATCACATGGATGCTGCCGCCCACCTTTACGTTCGTCTCTGCGAAGAAGTGTTCGTTGACGAGGCCGGAAAACCTGTCAAGAACCCGACGATCACCCTGGATGAAAAACGCACAACTCAGGACGACCCTTTTGACCACTGGCTTGCAAATACGATCAAACGCCTGAATTTGTCCGGGTTACAAGTTTTCACTTCAGGCCCACTGACGCATCCTGATATCGTGCTGCAAACGTCAATGGTCCCTGAGAGTCCTTTTGTAGGACTTGAGGTAAAAAAACTGAACGCGGATGAGAAGGGGCGAGACCCTCGTGGCATGACCATTGATTTCAACAGCACGGCGCCTTGCGGAACATTTCGAGTTTACCGTCCAGATGACACCCCATTGGATATTCCAGGTTATTATATATTCGTCCTGCTCGATCACCGCATCCAAAACCGATCACGTAATATCCTGACGTTCATCTTGTCAGGCGGTGATTTGTTGAACGACGATTTTGACCTCTATCTTACGTCCAAGACCCTGAACGAATCCACCTACGATCATGGCCCGTATGGTGAGGGAAGCGTTCGAGGAAGAATGATGTACGTGTACCCAAATCCTCTGGACTCGAAGATCAACCAACTTGCAGGTGAAGTGTCACTGATTCACGAAGCAGGAGACCTCCACCGGATATTTCCTGAACTGCGTTTGCTCTATCGAGCACTAAGACGAAAGAGAGATGGAACGACACGAGAGTTTTTTATTTACCGTCACAAGAACTTCGTAACCAACTCTGTGTTAGCGCCGTTGGCGCTGGAATTGTTCGCAAGAGCGCGTCACAGGTCGGCCAAGAAGCGTTCCGCATACAAATTTGTTCTTCCGGCAGGAACTCTGTAAGCCCCGGTTACTCAGAATAATATGAGTTGAGACTGTTCTTCCTTCTCCTTCACAGTGAGCGTCTGAGTTGAATATATACTCTCAATAGTTTGTTCTATGTGACTGCTGATTTTCTGGATAATCTGATCCACTTTCTCAGCAGTACACGCCGTTGAAAGCTGACAGATCACCTGTGACATCAATATGGCCTGGACATCGTTGCGACTCATCTGCTTTCCCACAGCGTTGAATCGTTTGACCTGATCGTTAGCCCTCCTCACAGCGATTTTCATTTTTGCATCTGTCCATCTCCTGGCCTTGAAGGTCTCAGGTCTCTTACGGCATACCAGAATAATATCTATGTCGATGGGTTGTTTGGCCTGCTGTTTGGGCGCAGCAACCGACATCTCAGCCTTAGTGGGCTGCGCGGCGGAAATCATGAAGCCGGCATCGAGAACAGCGCCTAACACAGCCCCCCATCCCTCTTGCCTGGAGTGATGATAAGTAAATATCAGAAGGCCCTCATCTTTCAAAACACGCCTGCACTCGGCAAATACCGCTGACAGGTTCTTTCTGAAGATTTCAGGATCGGTCTGTTGAACTTCATCCTCAGACCTGGTGGAAGTGGCGGTAAACTCCTTTGTTCTCAGGATATGCCGCAGCCATACATAAAAGAAATCGGCCAGTTGGGAATAGTGCACATTGTCGAAAAACGGAGGATCGGTTACAACCAGGTCAACGCAGGCGTCTGGCAGGTCGGTTTTTGAAGAATTGCCGCAAGAGATGTAGAGGGTGTTTCCATTCCTTTCAAATTCAGCGTAAGAAGTCGCTATATCTTCCCCTATGGGGGAACTTAAGCCATAGATTTTTTTGCCTTCGAGTTTGCCGTTGACCGGACAGGGTTGCAGTTCAAACGGATTTTCTTGGTAGTCCAGGGCGCGAAGCAGGCGACTCTCAAAGAGCGTGGAGAATGCGCCAGAACTTTTTGGCGTTCCCCATATATTGGCCTCCAGGGGCGTTCGTTCTGGCTTCAGGATATGATGAGCAAACATGTGCCTGACGGCCCCTGTGCCTTCGCCTTTGAATGAGGCGAACATGTTGTTGAACTCCAGCACACCGGAGAACAGACAGGCAAAGAGTTCCCGTATTTCAGATGTTTCTATGGCTCTGATCCGATCCGCCAGAATACTCAGACAGAGAAGCTGGCGGTCATTGAACATCTGATGCCAGTGGGTATAGCCGTAGTTGATGGCCTGATTGGTGTTATAACCTTCCAGGACAGGAATAACCGGGTAGCACGGTCCACGATTTTTTAGTTCCCTTGTCGCCTTGCTGTACAAGGCTCTGTCAAAATCGTCAATGACCATATATTTCTTGGAGCCGTCAGGAAGAAGAATCATTTTGGCGTACATCCGATGTTCAGGGGGATGTCCAGAATTTCTACAGGTCTTTGCTATCGCAAACCGTTCTTTGCAGGACGGACAGTGCGCATAAGCCCCTTCGACGTCTCCCCCTTGCGGATTGTAGTGAGAGTTGCATTCTGGACAATGCGCGCGTGCGGTATCGTAGCGAACTTTATGAATGGCTCCACAATCAGGACAAAGCGATTGCGCGTCGGGGTATCGTGACGCATAGGCGTGTTTGGAGAAAATACGGCTGGAGAACAAATCGACGGATTTTCCACAACAGGGGCAAGAAACCATCTTGACCCAAAAATAATAGAGCACGTCGCAGCTATTCGATTTGTCAACTTTAGCCCTGTAGAAAGACCAGAGCGTCTCGGCTACATCGCTCCGGAGGGTATCGAAGGTTTCGAGTATCTGTCTCTTGGACCACTTTCTCAGGGCATTTCGTACGATGAATTTGGCGACAGGGTTGATGTCCCTTCCGATGGCACGTGCGCCCATTTTGTGCGCTTCGCCAATCGTGGTGCCGCTCCCCATGAAAGGGTCGAAAACCACAACGCCATCGAGCCGGATGGGTTGATAGAAGAGGTTAAAAACATCCGCCCCTTTCGGCAAGCAGGCGGCGATGAGAATGGTGCGAAAGACGCTGCCTAAACGCTGTGCCCACCACTTGTGCAGGTGATAGATCGGACGGTTGACCTCTTTTCGCCAGCTTTCCAGTTCCGCTACGGATGCCAAACGCTCAAAGGGAAAACCGTCTTCGATAGCCCTTTCTCCTGCTGTGAGCGCACACAATACGTGATAGGGCGCTCTCGGCTCAGAGACGCCTTCCAAAAGGGCTTTTTGAATTTTTTCCACAGCCAGGGAGGGATTTCGAGAGATCGTCTGATGCCAACGAGGAGGGAGACGCCCGGCCAGCAGCAGCAACTCTTCGACGCTGGCGTCGAGACAGTCTGCCAGCCTTTTAAGCAGGCTGTCCGAAGGCATTGTCTTGCCGGACTCAACCCTTGACAGGTAGGCGTTATCGACTTCGATTCGGGCAGCGACGGCTTTAAGCGTCAGCGACCGGGTGAGCCGAAGATTTCTGATGTAATCTCCGATTGTCATGTCTCAAATTTATTGATATTGACCAAAAAGTCAATATCAAATTTCAAAAAATTTAAGAAAGAGGTTATCATGCTTTCAATCAGTACGTCTAAAATCGACATCACCCCCGACAAACCGGTCTGGCTGGACGGGTTCGGGAATCGGACGAAGCGCTCGGAGGGGTCGTATCACCCCCTGTATGCGAAGGCGCTGATCCTGGACGACGGCGGGACGCGGGCCTGCCTCGTCACGGCGGAGGTGCTGGGGTTCGACCGGAGGCAGTCCGCGCGGGTGAAGGACGCCATCTCCGGCGCGACCGGCATCCCCCCGGACCACGTCATCCTGACGGCCACCCACACCCACTGCGCCCCCCGCATCCGGGACACGGTCATGCCCGGCGACCTGGAGCCGGACGTGCAGGAGGCGTTCGAGCAGAAGGTCGCAGCCGTGGCCGCGGAGGCCGCAGCGCAGCCGTGCCAGCCCGTCTCCGTCTCCTTCTCACGAGGAAGGGGGCGGTTCGGCGTGAACCGCCGCCTGCCGGGCGGGAGGCGCGGCCCCAACCCCGATGGGCCGATGGATCGCGACCTGGATACCTTCTGGTTCACAGCGGAGGGCGGAGAGGTCGCGGCCAGCTTCACGATCTACGCCTGCCACCCCACGTCGCGGGGGGACTACCTGATGGGCGGGGACTTCCCCGCCTTCCTGGCCGACCAGATCGAGGCGAAAGTCGGCGGAAACGCCCTCTACGCCATGGGATGCGGGGGGGATACCCGGCCCCACTTCGCCGGCCCCGACGGGAACTTCCGGCAGGCGGAGATCGCGGAGATCGAGGCCGAGGGCCGCGCCCTGGCGGACGTGGCCCTCCACGCGCGCACGCGCGCCGAGCCAGTGCCCGTGGAGCGCATCACCCTGAAGACCGCGCACGTCCCCCTGCCCCTGGAGCCCCACCCCTCGCGTGCCGACTACGCGCGCATTGCGGCGGAGGACCGCAACGCCCTGATCCGCCAGTGGGCCGGACGGATGCTCGAGGCGATGGATCACGCCCCCCTCCCTCGCTACGTGCCGTTCGAGACCCAGACGCTCACGTTCAGCGACGCGGTCCAGGCCGTCTTCCTGGCCGGCGAGGTGGTGACCGACATCGGCCTCCGCATCAAGCGCCGGTTCCCGAACCGGCGCGTGGCCGTGGCGGCCTACTCCAACGGCATCGTGGCCTACGTCCCGTCCCGCAGGATGCACCCGGAGGGGGGCTACGAAGTGAACGGGTCGCACTTCTACTACGTCCAGCCCGCCCCCTTCACGGCGGACGTGGAGGACGCCATCGCGTCTCAGGTCGAGGAGATGATCGGTTGAGAGGCGCGCCAACAGCGCGAGGGTCTGCGCCTCTCCTGCTGATCCTGGCGTTGGGCGTGTGGCTCCGGTTCACCGGCCTGGACTGGGGCATCGCCTCGCTGAAGGGCTACTCGGTGGACGGCCGCAGGCTGTCGGTCCAGGACGCCTCCTTCCATCCCGACGCCGACGCCCTGACCCGCGCCTCGGCCAGCCTGCGGGAGTCCATTCACCCTCACATCGTTCACGAGGGGAAGACCTACCTCTACTCGGTCTACGGCCCGGTCTTTATGTACCTCTGGTGGATCGCGGGGAAGGCGGTCGCGCCGTTCGCCGGGTTCTCCCCCTTCAACCTCCAGGACGTGCGCGACGCGGACCTCACCCGCCTGGTCGGACGTGGCCTGTCCGCCCTCGCCGGGAGCGCCACCGTCTATCTGATCTACCGGATAGGAACGCGCTGCTACGGCCGCAGGGCCGGCCTCCTGGCCGCGCTGTTCCTGGCCGCCACGGTCCTGCACATCCAGTCGTCCCACTTCGCCACTGTCGACGTCCTGATGGGGTTCTTCGTCGCCCTGTCGTTCGTATTCTTCTTGGATGTTGCAGACCCTGAGAGGAGAGCAGGCGCAGAGGTCCGCCCCTGCATCCTGTCCGGCGTGGCCGTGGGCCTGGCCGCGGCCACGAAACTGAACGCCGCCGTGGCCCTCCTGCCGCTCATGGTTGCGTGCCTTCAGGGAGCGACGAGAGGTAAGGCGGAAGGCGGAAGGCGGAAGGCAGACCCCTCCCCCTCAATCCCCCTCCCCCGGAGGGAGAGGGGGAAAGAAAAGCTTGTTCCCCCTTCCCCTCTGGGGAAGGGGGTTAGGGGGTTGGGTCTGTTTTTCGCCCATCACCTGTTCCTCGCCCTCGGCGCGTTCGTCGCGACCTTCGCCCTGCTCGTCCCCTCCTCCGTCCTGCGCTTCCGCGACTACTTCTTCCCCCCCTATTTCGGGAGCGTCACGCACAGCGCCCTGCTCAACGTGGGCGAGGCGATGATGCGAGGCTCTTACCATTTCATCGGGACCCCGGCCTACCTCTACCAGGTCTTCAACCTCTTCCCCGCCGGGATGGGCGTCCCGCTGGAGGTCGCCGCGCTCCTGGGCTGCGCCTGGGCGGCCTGCCGTCGCCGGAGAGAGGACATCCTGCTGCTCTCGTTCGCCATCCCTTACTTCCTGATCGTCGGGCAGTTTCAGACGAAGTACATCCGCTACTTCGTGGTCTGGATGCCCTTCGCGTGTCTGCTGGCCGCTCGCCTTCTGACCGACCTGTCGAACCACGCGCGCCGGGCGGTGCGCGTCCCCGCGGTCGTGGTCGCGGGGATCGTCGGGCTCTACACCACCGCCTGCGCCCTGACCTTCACCTCGATCTATCGCGCCCCGGACGTGCGCGTCGAGGCGGCCCGCTACCTGTCCGAACGCGCCACCCCCGGCGTCGTCATCGTCTGTGAGCGGGGGCACAACAACCTGCGCAATCTCCTCCCGGAGCAGGGCCGCGCCTACCGGACCCTCGACATCGACGCCCTCTACCGCTTCTCGAAGAGCGCCGACCTCATCGGGAACCGCTTCTACCTGTCAGCGGCCTGCGCGACCTACCTGAAGGGCGCGGACTGGCTCGTCCTGTCCGACGACCGGCTCGCCTCCCGGGGGCGCTACCCCTTCGCCACGCAGTACTACGACGCCCTGTTCAGCGGCGACCTGGGCTTCACGCTCGACCGGGCGTTCGTGTGCGTCCCGCAGGCCCTCGGCGTCTCCTTTGGCGACACGGCCTCGGACGTGACCTGCCGGCAGTTCGACCACCCGCGCATCTTCGTCTTCCGCCGGGCCGGGGAGGCCCGCGCCCCTCGCCCGGACTACCGCGCCCTGCTCCGGCTCGACACCTGGGAGAAGGTCCACCGGACGCTCGACCTGGCCGCCCACGCCAACGACGCCCTCGTGTTCCGCGAGTGCCTCTCGCAGGAGGTCAGGGCCGCCACCTCGGATCTGGAGGTCTACTCGGCGATGGAGACGCTCTCCGCCAGGCCCGACCTGCTAAGCGGGATGCGGGACGAGCGCTACTTTGTGCGGGAGGAGGACGGGTGGGGATTGAACCTGAAGATGACCTTCACGGACTGAACTTTGCGAAAGGACACCCATGCTGATCGATTTTCACACGCACGTGGGGCAGGTCTGGAACAGGTACGACGAGTTGAAGCCGGAGGGGATGCTGCACTGGATGGACGCACACGGGATCGAAAAGGCCGTCCTGCTCCCGCTGGAGTCCCCGGAGTCCGCGAGCTTCTACATCCTGACGCGGGACATGCTCGCCCTGGCGAAGGCGCATCCGGGTCGATTCATCGCCTTCTGCTCCGTCGATCCCCGCATGGCCTTCCAGGGTGGAAAGGCAGGTATTAAGGAGGTGATTCAGCGCTACGTGAACCGGGGGGCTAAGGGATTCGGGGAGGTGAAGGTGGGGCTTCCGATCGACGACCCGCGCCTGCAGGTCCTCTACGAGATCTGCGACGAGCTGCGGCTCTGCGTCCTGTTCCACCTGGACGGCCTCCGCTGCACGGACCGGGCGGGGCTGCCCGGCCTGGAGCGGATGCTCCGGACCTACCCCAACGTGAACTTTGTCGGGCACGCCAACGGCTGGTGGGCCTCCATCTCCGCGGACATGACGGACGAACAGATGAACGCCTATCCCAAGACCCCGGTCGTGCCGGGCGGGGCCGCGGATCGACTCCTCTCACACTACCAGAACATGTACGCCGACCTCTCGGCAGGCTCCGGCCACAACGCCATCGCCCGGGACATCGCGCACGGAAGGCAGTTCCTGGAGCGTCACCGGGAGAAGCTCTTCTTCGCGACCGACTACCTGATGCCGGGCCAGGAGGTCCCGCAGTTCGACCTGTTCGCCAGCCTGGACCTGGCAAAGGACACGTGGGACCTGATCAGCCACAGGAACGCGCAGCGATTTTTGAACCTGTAGGGGTGAATCTTGTATTCGCCCCTACTTGTATTCGCCTCTATCGCCGCAGCACGATCAGCCGCTCCCGCGCCGTGGCGGTCTGGTCCGCGCTGCGGGCGGAGATGACGTAGAGATAGGCCCCGTTGCCCAGCGGGGCGCCGTCCTGATCCAGCCCGTCCCACCGGACCTGGTTGTAACCCGGCGCGCCGGGGGCGTCCTCGATCCGCCGAACGAGGTGTCCGGCGATGGAGTAGACCCGGATGGAGACGCGGGCGGGCTGCGAAAGCAGGTAGGTGAAGTGGGCGTCCCGCGTCACGGGGTTGGGGAAGACGAGAGGGGAGGCGACCCTCAGGTCCGACGTCACCACGAACGCCACGGACGCGGACGCCGGCCCGTTGTCGAACCGGTCCTTCGCCTCGACGCGAAGGGTATGCCTCCCGTCGGCGAAGGTCGGCGTCAGCGTGAACCGGACCTCTGTGGCCGTCTCGGTCAGGCCGGTCACCTCCGGCGACGCCAGCGGGATCTCCCGCTCATCGGCCCGGATGCGCACGGACGCCCGGTCCACGCCGCCGGGGTCGGAGACCGTCACCTCAAAGCGGGGCCTGGACGGCAGGAAGTCGTCCGGCCGGACCGTCCCCGCGGCGTCCAGCGACCGGAGCTCCACGCGGGGCGGGGTCACGTCCCCGCTCCCAACCACGCTGATGGGGGACGGCGAGACCGCGGCCTCGGCCCCCAGGTCCGCAAACGTCCCTGACGCCTCCGCGCGGGCGTGGACCCTGTGAGCTCCCCCGAACCGCTTCGTGTCCCACGTCAGCGCCGCCACGACCGTCTCCCCCACGCGCACGGATGGGATCGCGGCCCGCCCGATCAGCCGCCCCCCCGCGTAGGGAGATCCGGCGTAGAACGCCACCACGGCCCCGGACAGGTCCTCCGTAGGCCCTAAGTTCAGGACCTGCGCGGACAGGCGGATCGGCTCCAGCTCCTTCACCTCCGTCCGGTCCGCGCCCAGGTTCGACAGCGTGACCGTTGGCAGGGGGGTGTAGTCTAAGCCCCACGCCCTCAGGCCGGGGGACGGCTGGAGGCCCTCGGCCCTGAACCGGGCCACGAGCCGGATGCGCCGGTAAGTCGCCGCGTCGATCGGACTCAGGTCGATGCCCGGAGAGGCCGGGAGGGCGCTGAAGTTCGGGATCGGCTCGAACGGCCCGGACGGGACACGCTGGCCGAGGATGCCGATCTCCACCGAGCCCCCCGGCGTTGGCCCCGAAGGGGGGTCCACAATTGTGACCGACAGCGTCCCCCACCGGGCCGCCGGCCCGATGTCAGCCGTCTCCGCCGTCCCGACCGACGGGAGGGACTTCCCCGCATACCGCGCGGCAAGCGGCCCCAGGAGCTTTCCGAGCCAGACCCTGTTGTTCTTCCAGTCGTGCTGCCCGGTGATGATACCCGTCTCCGGCTGGTCGCTGAACCCCTCCTCCACGAACGCCCCGTCCTGCGCGCTGACCACGCGCACCCGCCCCCGCCCGCTGGTCGTGAACTCCACTAAGTAGAGGTAATCCCCATCCGCGATCAGGCCGTCCGTGGTCAGGTAGGTGAACCCGTTGGACCCGGGGGGGATGACGAACTCCCGCGCCACAGCCCACCCCTGCGCCGGGTCGAAGACCCGCGCCTTCCACGCCGCGCGCCGGACCCCGTCCACCCCGGAGGCTAAGTTGTAGAGGTATCGCCCGTCGGAGGTGATCAGGAACCGTCCGTCGGCGACCAGGCCGCTCTCCTGCTCCAGCAGGCCCGCCGGAATGCGGACCCGGTCGGACCTGCCCGTGTTCGGGTCGATCCGCTCCAGCTCGTAGGCCCTCCCCGCGTCGTTGTAAATGAACCCGTCGCTGTGATACGTCGCGGAGACCCCCGGCGCCGAAGCGGTCGGAAACGCCCCGTAGTCCCTCCCGGCCACGGTCCCCTCAAACCCCGTCCCGACCCGGCGGAAGGCGTCCGTCCCCGGATAGATCGTGGACGTCCCGCCGTACCACCGCTTGACGTAGAGATACTTCCCGTCCGTGCAGAGCACGCCCGCGCCGGAGGTCCCCTCCGTGCGAACGAGGGCCTCTCGCCCCGTGGAGTCGAGGCGGGCCGGCCGGGGCTTGCGAACCCTGGTGAGCGCCCCGTCCCGCACCTCCACCCCATCCAGACGGTTGCGGCCCAGTTGCGCCGTCCCGCCCTGACGCCACGTCTCGCGCCCCGCCGTCGGATCGACTAAGAAGGCCCGGATCCCACTCCACCGCCCCGGCGCCGCCTGCCCTGAGCCTGCCTGCCCTGAGCCCTGAGCTTGTCGAAGGGTCGAACGGGTCGAAGGGTCCCACTCCACCGCCTGCGCCCGCCAGAAGTAGACCCCGGGACTCAACCCCGTGACCGTCCAGACCGTGATCCGCGCCCCCTCCGGCAGGGGGCCGGACCTCCCCGGCCCGTCGAACGACGGCGTGGAGGAGATCTCGAAGGCGTAGCGCAGGCCCCCGGAGGTCGCGTTCAGGACTGACAGGGTCACGTCGGGCGACGCCAGCCGCTGATCGTCCAGCGGCCCCAGCAGGACGGGGACCTGGGAGGGGTAGACCGTCAGGGGGATGGACAGCGCGTTGTTGGTCCGGTCCAGCTCCTCCGTGGCCCCGGCATCCAGCGTCAGGCTGAGCTGGTGAGGGCCGGCCCGGCCCGCCAGCGGCCAGACCACCGCCACGCTGTCCGTCTGCCCGAACGGGGGGAGCATCCCGGCGAAGAGGGTGTCCACGCGCCCCTGCCACCGGTCGAGCAGCGTCGCGCGCACGCCCGCCTGAGAGAGGACCCCCAGATTCAGGAGGCGGGTCACGACCCGCGCCGAGTCCCCGTCTAACAGCGTCGCCTGAGCGATGGGCACGCCCCCCGCGAACACGCTGTCCGCGAAGACCGCGTAGTCGGGCCTGTCTAACAGGGCTAAGCGCTGCGCCGGGTCCCCGATCAGGTTCATCGTCTGGACCGGGTAGTCGATGCCGGGGAGCTCCCGCAGCAGGTCGATCTTGGCCAGGTCCAGGATGCGCCCGAACCCCCGCTCCCCCCGCCGGAACACGTGCAGGAACATCCGGTCGTTCAGCAGCGAGTCGGAGTACACGAACCCCAGCGCAGACGCCGACACGTAGGCGACGGCCCCGCCGTCCGGCTTGTTGACCATCTCCTCGGCCAGGCTCGTCAGGGTGGGCTCGGCGTACATGCCGTTGAGGCAGGACATGGCGATGAAGAACGGGAGCTTATCCCCGTTGACGACCCTCGCAATGTAGGTGTAGGTCTCCTGCTGCGACGACCCCCGGAAGAAGTAGGCCATCGACGCGATGGACCCGTGCCCGGAGAAGTTGACCAGGACGTTCCCGTCGTTCATCAGCTCGATGAACCGCCGCGTGTTCTCGTTCGGCTCCGGGACCCGGTCGTCGCTGTAGAGCCGGACCGTCTCCAGCCCGAACGGCCCCGAATAGGTCTGGATGAGGTGGTCGTTCGGCCCCCGTAGAAAGTCCTCGCGATTGGCTAAGAACAGCCCCCGGTCGCGCCAGCGCCCGGCCGGGGGCGCATCGTAGGCCACGACCTTGCGAACCGCCGTCGCGGCCTCCTCCGGCGTCGAGACGGACAGCCGGCCCACGGACAGGTCCGGAAAGAGATCGTCCCCCACGACCGCCGCGTAGAGAAAATCCGTGGGGGCGTTGCCCCGCTGGCGGGACTGGAAGTAGAGCGCCGGGACGTAGGACCTGCGGGAGGTCCTCAGGATGTCCCGGTAGTCGTAGGTCTCCCGGCCCACGAGCAGGAGATATGCGGGCGGGCGGGACCAGGCCGTCATCACGTGACGCAGGTACGCGCGGATGGCCTCCGGCTCGAACTGCCCGAACCCGAACGCCTCGTACACGTCCTCCACGTCCACCACCTTCACGGCCAGCCCGGACGCCTGCCGGCGTTGCACGAGAGGGGCCAGCGCATCCCGGAAGTCCCCGTGCGTCAGGATCAGGTAGTCCGCCCCCCCCCGCTCCCCACGCAGGTCCATCCCCCCCCGGCGCCGGGCCTGCCCCGGCCTCCGGACCTGCCCGGCCCCGGCCACCACGTAGCGCCCGGCCCGGTTCGGCCCCACCTCGAATGTGGCGCGGACGCTGTCCCCTTCGGACCGGACCTCCACGCCCCCAAGCCGCGCCCCGCGCGTG
>Ga0156186_1091_pt2 | contig 16657 bp, 11 predicted proteins | sample RifCSPlowO2_12_FD_107839 | JGI IMG/M metagenome (GOLD analysis project Ga0156186, IMG submission 107839) | Candidatus Handelsmanbacteria bacterium RIFCSPLOWO2_12_FULL_64_10
CGGGGGCCGCCAGGTCCGGTGGGCGGTTTCGGCCAGGGATTCGGGGGTTGCCGTGACGGTGAACGACTCGGCGCGGACGGCCCGGATCGCGCCGCGCCGGACGTTCGCCGGGGCCACGGTCCTGACGTTCGTCGCCACGAACCCCGCCGGGGCCTCGGCGAAGGGGGACGTGGCGCTTCAGGTCATCCCTCCCAATCGCCCCCCTGTGATCTCCTCCCAGTTTCCGTCCGAGGTCCGGCTGACGAACGGGAGGTCGGAGCCGATCTCCCTCCTCCTCCTGGTGACGGACCCGGAGGTCACCCCCTTCCTGCTGCGGTGGGGCTTCACCGGCCAGCAGGTCGCCACGCCAACGGTGGACATCAACAACGTCCTGACGATCACCGCGCCCGCGTCGTGGGCCGGGCAGGAGCGGGTGACGCTGACCGCGCGGGACCCGGAGGGGGCGTCGGCGTCGGTGACGTTCACGGTGATCGGCGCCGGCCTGCCCGGCGACTTCAACGGGGACGGGGCGGTGAATTTTGACGACTTCTTCGCCTTCGCAGGGGCATTCGGGACAGGCCAGGGCGGGCCGGGGTTCGACGCGCGGTTCGACATGGACCGGAGCGGGAGGGTGGACCTGGACGACTTCTTTTTGTTTGCGGAGGCGTTTGGCCGGGTGGGGAAGTGAGGATAAGATAGGGCGGCTCACCAGAGATGTTCGTCAGCATTCAACAAAAAGAGGCATCATGTCCAAGAGAAGCACGAAGGCCCCCGATAATCCAGGGAGCGCATTTGGACAGGCCATAGGGAACATGTTCCAGGAGCGCGTTGAGAAGATACAGCGCGAAGTGGTAGAGAGATGCGGCTACCGGTACCACAGCGGGAAAGACCCTCTGCCCGGATACAGGGGCGCAACCCTGAGAATCAGAGATCGAAAGGGTCACGAATGGCAGATTGATTCGGCGGTGACAGATCAGAGGAATCATGTCGTCATCATCGGGGAGGTCAAATATATCCAGAGGGCCAAACACGTGACTGACAAAGGCAGTTGGATCTGCAACTGCCACTCGCTTTTACGCCAAACTTATCCCACCATCAGGGCATCCATAGCTGTCCTTGCAGGAGGCTGGAGTAAGCCAGCGTTGAAGATGATACGGGATTGTGGGACAGAAGTTTTTTACGTGCCCTACGAGGATCTGGTAAAAGGGTTTTCAGAAAAAGGGATTACAATAAACTGGACAGATGAAGGGAGCGCCCAGGCGTCTCAAGAAGCGTGGGATACGTTTTCGCTATGGAGTGAAGTGGAAAAAGAAGAAATCGCCGACAAGGTCGTTCAAAGTATCGCATTCCCTTTAGCAGAGAGAATCGAGAAGTTTTTGACGGATACAACCCCAAGAACCGTTCAATCGGTGGAAGTGAGCATAAAGACGAATAAAGGGGAGACCATTTTTAGGGCGTTCGACACTCTACAACAGGCACAAGAGTTCCAGGCAAGGGTTGACTTTGGTGAATTCTTCCAGGAATGATCACTTGGCAAAAGTGAGAATGCCCTCGGAGAGCTCTACGGAATGGCGTTGTGGATTATTCTTCCACTTCCCCCCGCGCGTCCTGAGCATCTCCACGTCATACTTTGAGAATCCAATACCTAATCCGAGTTTTCCGATGTAGTCGTATATCGGTATATAGACTCCGTAGGGGGCTGAGTCGCCCAGGACCAGATGGAATTTGGCCTTTTTCTTCATGGTCCTGTATACGTCCTGCAAGACCCGGAACATATCGTTGAAGTAACCCGCCACCATCAGGTCATAGTCTTTCTTCCCGCCCTTTGTAAGCCTTATTCGGGAGAGGTTCACGACTTTATCGGCAAGGTCTGTATAAACTGACTTATCGGCCTCCTTGATGGCATCGTTGACAGGCGTGCCGTTAAATTCATTTCTGTTGATTTGGGTCGTGGCTGAAATGATGAGTTTTGTCCTTACCTTTTCGGTAATCTCTCCCCACGTCTTCGCAAACCCCCAAAAATAGGTCTCAAGCCGGGTCCTGTCCGCATAGTCGTAGTTGTTGAGATAGGGGGGTGAGGTAAAGACTGAATCAAAGACTTTATCTTCAATCAGGCCCTTCGTATTCCTGCTGTCGCCCTTGAGGGGATGGGCCTCCGCAATCTCTGGCTGGCGGGCACATTCATAGAGGTCTCCGTACATCATGTCCAAGATTTTTTGAAATGCAACTAACCCATCAACCTCTTGGATTTTCTTCTTGGGAGCTATGTAAGGCCATCCCGTAGCAGCCCCGGATGCGATTCTCAGGGCGCAGGTTAAAGCCACTTTGAGGAACGAAAGATAGGGTTCTTTTTGGGAGACAACGATGCTTTTTATAAGATGGAGTCGGGCAAGGTTGTCATCCGAGAAACATTTTCTGACCAACTCAGGATACTCTGAAAGGTCTACCCTGGACAGATTTGACCGCTGTATTTTCTCTCTAACTTCTTTGAGCACTTCTTTAATCTTGCTGTTGAGTTCGTTGTAGTCATACTCCCAGGAGAGCTTGGTCGCTGCAACCTCAAAGACGAAAGGATGGGCTTCTACGCCATAAGATTCAATACCCTTGAGTTTGGCAGCCACGAGTGTGGTTCCCGTCCCCATGAAGGGGTCGTAGAGGACCTTGCCCGGACGAAGGTTGTCCTGATGAATGATCTCCTCTACAGCTTTGTAAGAAAAACCTGCCGGATACTGAAACCAGCGATGGATCGGCGCGGACTTGCTGTCCTGAAAAGTGCCGTATTTCGCTTTCGCCGTCGTATAGGGCGCTCTGTTTTCCTGGGGGTTGAAAAAGAGGGCAAGCTGTTTCATAGAATTAACTCCTTGTGAACGGCAGTTGAAAATGTGAACGCTATCACAGACACTATGATTGAATAGGGAGCTTCAGTTGCTTTTTCTCGTGAGCCTGCCGAACCAGATATTCTGCTATCGCCTCCCGGACCAGCTCGGCTTTGGGCTTCCCCACTTCTTCCGCCACCGCCTCCAATTCCTCAAGCTGAGAGAGGGTCAGATAGCAGTTGAACGGAATTTTGCGGTCCTCAGTCCTGCGCGACATAAAATCACCCCTTTGGAAAATAAGTGTTCGTTTGAGCAGCTATAATATAGTATATATGTTGCAATATGTCAAGCTCGAAAAATGAATCGTCGGGAGAATATTGTTCATAAACGATTCAGAAACAACTATATAAAATTTCATTGAAAGGAGGCCATCAGTGGTGAGAAGGTGTCTACGTGCGTTTGGCCGCCTGTTGGGATGGGCGTTAATCCTGACGGCGTCATATAGCCCGGCGTTCGGCCAGGGGCTGCCGGGGGTCGCCACGATCCGGGACCTGGACCGGCGGGCGGGGCTGCACTTCGCGATCATGAGCGACAACAAGGGGGATTCGCCCCTCAGCAGCGTGGAGTGCGCCCGCATGGCGGCGTGGGTCGAGGAGGGGCGGACGGCGTTCGTGATCGGCATGGGGGACCATCTCAAGCACGGGTGGGAGAACTCGTTCATCCCCTGGATTCAGGGGGACCGCTGGTGGCGGACGCACTTCTACCCGAACGTGGCGGACGGGGAGAATGAGCACTACAGCCCGACTCACCGGCAGAGCGATTACGGGGGGGGCGCGCCCATTCTCAGGCTGGCGGACCTCCACGCGCACGCGAAGACGGTCGTGCGGGAGAACGGGTGCGAGTACTACGCGAAGATCCGGCACAAGGGCTACACGGTCCACCTGCTTCAGATGCACTTCTCGGACTCGCCGAAGGAGCCGGAGATCGCCTTCCCGGAGGAGAGCCGGGCCTGGATGACGCAGACGCTGGCGGGCATCGAGAAGGGGGAGAAGGACCTCATCGTGGTGGGGGCGCACTCGATCAAGGGGTACTGGGACGACGAACTGAACCCCGAACAGCGCCGCACCCTGCTGCACAAAGCGGACCTGGTGCTGTCGGGCACCACGCACAACTTCCGGGTCTGGGTCCCGGAGGGGTTCGAGGACGGGAGCGCGGTCTGCATCAACACCGGGGCGGTGAACTATCCGGGGTACATGAGCGCTGAGGGCTACGTGGAGGTCCACGTGATGGAGCCGGGGGGGGAGATCGTGGGGCAATACGTGGACCTGACGCAGACGGAGCGCCGGCTCCAGCGGGGGCGGTTCGCGTGGGTCAAGCCGAGGGGGGATCGGATGCGGCTGGCCGACCTGAGGCCGCTGGAGAAGGGGGAGGACATGGCCGAGGTGGTGGGGACGCTGAAGGACTCGGTGAGCGCGAGGGACCTGAGCCGGGAGCTGTCGGCGCTGCTGAAGGCCAAAACCGGAGCGGACGCGGCGCAGGTCGGCGCGCGCACAGGGCTGCCCGCAGGGCCGGTCACGCGGGAGGCCGCGTGGCGGGTCTTTCTGAAGAATCGAAACCTGATGGTCGTCCGCGTTCCGCGGGCGCAGGCGGACTCCGTGACGGCCCGGCTGAGGCTGGGGCCGGTGGCGTTGAAAGGGGATTTCATCCGCGTCGCGGTCCCGCACCCGACCGTGTCGGAGGTCCTCGCCTGGGCCGGGCTGACCCACCGGGCGGTCGAGCCGCAGGGGATCCGGGACTACGGCCTGCGCGAGGTGGACCTGCTGGTGGCGTGGCTGAATGGGCGGTGAACAACGCGGGGGAATATGGTATCTGTAGGGGCGACCGGCCGGTCGCCCCTACATTTTTTTGCGGCTACAGCTTCCAGTGCCGGTCCACGTCGCGCTGGTAGGCGTTGAGCCTGCCGCTGAGCACGTCGGCGACCTTCACGATCTGGCCCGTCTTGCCGGACTCGTAGATGGCCTCGCTGACGGATTTGCTGCGCAGCCCCTCCTCCGCGTCGATCTCCACGTTCCGGCCCGTGCTGAGGGCGTCGATGAAGTCCCACAGCTCCAGGGTCATGCCGTTCGTGATGCCGTAGGGGAAGATGCGGTCCTTCTCCTTTTTGCCGAGGGTCCTGAAGTACATCCGCTGGAGCTTCGGCATGCTGTAGGTGGTCCCGTCCACGAGCTGGCACTCCCCACGGGCCTGGAAGGCCGCGGGGTGGAAGATGTCGGAGTCCACGATGGCGCCTTTGCTGCTGTTGAAGGTGAGTTGCGTGAACCCCTTGCCGGGGGCGCTGATGGTCCAGGCCCAGGTGCCGATGACGCCGCTCTCAAAGTTGAAGATGCTCGTCCAGAAGTCCTCCCGCGTGTCCAGGACGGTCTTGGTCCCCTTTTTATGCGGACGCCTCTCGACCTGCTCGACGCGGGCGTAGACGCTCTCCACCTCGCCGAAGAAGTAGCGCATGGAATCGACCCAGTGCGCGCCGCTGTCCATGACCATGCCGCACCCGCCCAGGTGGCGGTCCACCCGCCAGTGCCAGTTGGGGACCTGTTTCGGGTCGCTCCACCCGGCGCTGACGGCGAACCAGAAGCGGGGCTCGCCCATCATCCCGCTCTCGTGGAGGGCCCACCGGATGGCGCGCTGGCCGATGCTGCGCCGGCACTGCTCGGCGGTGGCGGCGATGCGCCGGCCCTTCTTCGCGGCGGCGATGATCTTTTGTGTGGCCCTGACGGTGACGCCGATGGGCTTCTCGACCAGGACGTGGAGGCCGTGGCCGAGGAGCTGGCAGGCGTGGACGTGGTGCAGGCCGTGCGGGCTGCAGATGTCGGCCCCGTTCAGGCGGCGCTCCCCATTCAGCAGGTCGTCCACGCTTTTGTGGGCGTTGACGGTCTCCCCGGTGAGGGAGCGGATGCGCTCCGCATAGGCGTTGGCCCGCTCTTTGACCTCATCCACGGTGGCGACGATGCGGAAGCGGCGCTCCCCCTTGTTCCAGAGTTCCTCATAGCTGCGGAGATGCGCCCCGGCGATGCCTCCGCAGCCGACCAGCGCCAGGTTGACAATGTTCCCCTGCGATCCTTTAGCCATGCGGTTGACCTCCGTTGAAGAAATCGGGTCTTAGTTCCACAGTCTTTCCGGTCGCCGCGCTTTCGACGGCGGCGTAGGCGATCTGAATCGAGTTGAGGTTGTCCCGTCCGCTGGTCTGGGGCTCGCGGCCTTCGTTCAGGGCGGCCATCAGCTCTCCCATCGAGCCCCCAAAGGCATCGGGGAACCAGTTGCCCTGGATGCGGAATTTCTGGCTGTGATCTGGATGGTCCTTGAACGAGACGACGAGGTCGCTGCGCGAGGCCATCGCGCTGGCCTCCGTCCCGTCGATGAACCATTCGTAGCGGTGCAAGGGCGGCGTGCGGACGATGTTGTTGAAGTGGCTCACGGCCATGACCTGCGCCTCAGGCGGAAACTCCATCAGGATCGTGTGACACATCGGCGAGACGGCGGCCTGGCCGGGCTGCGGGGTGGCCGCGGCCTTGACGCGAATCGGGTTCAGGCCGGTGAAATGACGGCAGAGGTCGATGTAGTGGATGCCGTGGTCCACGATGTTAAAGTTCTGGAGGGCGGCGTACCAGGAGCCGGGATGGTCCTGGTAGGACCGATGGAAATGGGTGACGCAGTAGACGTGGCCGAAGACGCCGCGCTCGACCAGGATTTTCAGCGCCCGGTGGGCCGGCGCCCAGCGGGCCTGCTGGTTGACCATCAGCGGGAGGTTTTTCTGACGGCAGAGCTGGACCATCCGCACGGCGTCGCCCCAGGTCATCGCGAACGGTTTCTGGCTGAGGATGCCGAGCAGATGCGGCGGACGGGCCGCGCAGATCTGTTCGACGATGGAGAGGCGCTGGCTTCCGTGAACGGCCAGGTCGATGATCTGGACCTCCGGGTCGTTCAGGAGGTCTTGGAGGCGCGTCGTGATGCGCGGAATGCCGAACTGCCTCTGCGCCTGTTTCAGGTTCTCCTCGACCAGGTCACACGCAGCGACCACCCTGTAACCGAACTTCTGGTAGGCGGGCAGATGCGCCCCGCGCGCGATCCCCCCGCAGCCGATGAAGCCGATGCCGTAGTCCTTGCGGTCCGGCGCGGCCGGCTGGTAGGCGGAGGGGTGGAGGTCAATCGCAGTCACTTGGGTCTCCCTGTCTGGTTGGCGATGACGAAAAAATGAATGGTCGTCATTCTGAGCGACCAAAGGGAGCGAAGAATCTCGATTCCAGGAAAAATAAGATTCTTCGTCGCGGAGTTTACCCTGAGCCAGAGAGATTCTTCGCCTCCGTTGCACTCCGGCTCAGAATGACGCGGCGAAGGGCTCCTCAGAATGACAATCCGTCAAACCTTAGGTGCGGGCCGCCAAGACATCGCCGACGACAGATTTTAGGAGATGACCGCCAGGACATCGTAGACAATCCAGGCTATCATGGCCTATTTTTCAGGGAATTTCGGCAGCTATCCATCAAAAAGTGTCGGCAGTGTCTTGGCGGTTATAAGTCGGCGATCTTTTGGCGGGTCGCACTTAGGGCACAAGGTAACTCTGATGAGGGAAATGGTCAAGGGGAAAGGCGGCTCAGATCTTCATCGTCTTCCACTCGCCCTGGGCGAACTTCCGGGCGGTCAGGTAGCCCTGGAGGATGCCGAAGACGACGAAGGCCGCCCAGAGGCCGTTGACGTCGTAGCCGAGGGGGAAGGCGAGGAGGTAGGCGACGGGGAGGCGGATGAGCCACTGGGAGATGAGGGTGTAGTAGAGGGCGGGCAGGGTGTCTCCGGCGGCCCGGAGGCTGCCGGCGCTGGTGATGGCGGCGCACATGAAGGGCTCGGCCAGGACCATGGCGTAGAGGTAGATCGTCCCTATCCGGATCACGTCCGGGGCGTCGGTGAACAGGGCTATGAGGTTCCGCGCGAGCAGGACGGTGGGGAGTCCCAGGACAAGCGCCGTCAGCACGGAGATGAGCAGGGTCGTCCATCCCCGCTGCTCGGCCTCGTCGGGCCTGCCTGCGCCGAGGCTCTGGCCCACCAGGGCCGTGGCTGTGGTACCGAAGGAGAGGGAGGTGCGGTGGAGGACGCGCTCCGTCTGGTTGCCGATGGAGTAGGCGGCCACGGCGGCCGTGGAGGAGGCGGTGAGGGCCACGAGCTTCACGAAGACGAGGTTGGAGCCGTTCCGGAAGAGGCCCTGCAGGGCCGAGGGGATGCCGATCCTGAGGATGCGGCGGGCCAGGGCCGGGTCCGGGAGGTAGGAGGTGCCGGGGAGGAGGGCGACCTTGAAGCGTCCGCTGTAAAGGGCCCAGAGCCCGGCGACGACCCCGCACAGCCGGCCGGCGAGGGTGCCGACGGCCGCGCCCGCCACGCCGAGGCGGGGCAGGCCCCATGCCCCGAAGATGAAGAGGTAGCTGGCGACGATCTTGGCGGCGTTGATGAGGATGCTGATGTAGAGCGGGGTGCGGGTGTCCCCGGCCCCCTGGAGGCAGGTGATGATGGCGTAGTTCAAGGTCATCAGGACGATGCCGGCGAAGAAGATCCGGAGGTAGGGCGCCCCGAGGGCGACCACGTCGGGGCTGACGCTGAGGGCCTTCAGGAGGGTCGGAGAGACGGCGAGGCCAAACAGGCTGATGCCGACGCTGAGCAGGGAGACGAGGGTGAAGGACTGCTTGGCGGCGGCGCTGACGTCCGTCCGGGCGCCGGCGCCGGTGGCCTGGGCGACCATGGCGAGGGTCCCGGCGGTGACGGACATCATCACGACGCTGATCACCATGACGATCTGGCGGGAGACGCCGACGGCGGAGATGGCCGCCGGGCCGAGGCTTCCGACCATGTACATGTCAGCCAGACCGACCAGGTTTTCCATCTGGGCCGCGACGGCGATGGGGAGGGTCAGGCGGAGGATGCGGCCGGTGAGGGAGAGGTCGATTTTCTTGAAGGGGGGTGGTGCCGGAGGGACGGCTTCCTGGATGGAAGGGGACGGATGGGACATATCAAAATCTAAACAAAACCACCAAGACACGAAGACACCAAGTTAAAGAGGGCTGATGTCACTTTGTGTCTTTGTGTCTGGGTGGTAGGTTTTTCAAATCTGGCTCTCAATCAGGGTCTGGCTGACGGGGTCGAGCTTTCGGTAGTCCGGGATCTCGTACTGGTTCCCGTCGGCGTCCCGGATGAGGATACGGCCCGATCCAAGGCTTCGGAGGTCCTGATTGTGACGCCCGCTGCGGATCTCGAAGACCCTGGGCCCCCGGTCGGTCTCCACCTCCCACTTCGGGATGTGGAATTGCTCCTCGATATTATGGACGAAGGTGATCTTGGGCATGAAGTAGACCCGCTCCAGCTCGGCGATGAGGGCCGCACGGCTCTTCGGGTCCAGGTCGGAGGCGTCTCGGACAATCCCGATCTCCTGCCCCTCCTGGTCTTTGAGGATGATGAACCGGTCGCGGTCGGTGATCGGGAAGGCGCGCATGGCGGTCACCGGCTTGAACGTCCCCCGGTCCTTCATGTCGAGCGTCAGGTCCTCGAATTCGTCTATGAAGAGGCGGAGACCCTTCGGGTCGAGGAGGTTCAACTCCTGCTTCAGGGCGTATTCCTGTTCCATTTTCTACCAGACCTTTAGCCTTGAGAGTTCCGTCTGCAGGCGGCAGAGGTTGGCGTAAATGCCGTCTTTCGCGATCAGCTCGTCGTGCGTCCCGATCTCGGCGAGTTCCCCTTTGTCGATGATCAGGAGACGATGGGCGTTCTTGAGGGTGGAGAGGCGGTGCGCGATGGCGAAGGTCGTGCGCCCCTTGATGAGGCGCTCCAGGGCCTCCTGGATCTGGGACTCGGTCTGGGTGTCCACGCTGGCGGTGGCCTCGTCGAGGATGAGGATGCGGGGGTTGCGGAGGATGGCGCGGGCGATGGAGATGCGCTGGCGTTCGCCGCCGGACACACGCGCGCCCCGTTCCCCGACGAAGGTGTCGTAGCCGTCCGGGAAGTTGAGGATGAAGTCGTGCGCGTTGGCGGCCTTGGCCGCGGCGACGATCTCGTCCATGGACGCCTCCGGCTTGCCGTAGGCGATGTTCTCGGCCACGGTGCCGTTGAAGAGGAAGGGCTCCTGGAGGACGACCCCGATCTGGTCCCGGAGGGATTTGAGGGTCACGTCCCGGATGTCGTGCCCGTCGATCAGGATCGCGCCCTCCGACACCTCGTAGAACCGGCAGATCAGGTTGATCAGGGTGCTCTTGCCCGCCCCGCTGTGCCCGGCCAGGCCGATCATCTCGCCGGGCTCCACGACGAAGCTCAGGTCCTTGAGGACCGGCTTTCCGGGCTCGTAGCCGAAGGTCACGCCCCGGAACTCCACCTGTCCCCGGATCCGGGGCAGGGGGATGGCCTCCGGCCTGTCGGCCACGTCGGGCTGGGTGTCCAGGACCTCAAAGACGCGCTCGGCGGAGGTGGCCGCGTGCTGGAAGCGGTTGTTGAGCTGGCAGAGGGCCTCCACGGGGCCGTAGAACTGCCACATGTAGCCGGTGAAGGCGACGAAGTCGCCCAGGGTCAGGGTCCCGCCGATGACCTTGAGGCCGCCCACCCACCAGATCAGGAGGCCCCCGATGGAGGTCAGGAAGGTCATGAGCGGGGCGAAGACGCTCCGGATGCGGGCCACCCGCAGCTCCCCGGTCAGCAGGGCCTGGCTGGTCCCCTCGAACCGGTTCACCTCCCGCTTCTCCTGGGCAAATGCCTTGACGACCCGGACGCCGGGGATGACGTCGGCCAGGAGGGCGCTGAGGCCGGCCCACCGCCGCCAGAGGCCGTGGTAGATGTCGTGAAGCCGCTTGCTGAAGTGGCTCGTCGCCCACACGAGGAAGGGCGTGGGGAGCAGGACGAGGGCGGCGAGGCTGGCGTTGATGGAGAAGAGGATGATGCAGATGATGAGGATGGTCAGGGTGTTCCGGATGACCTCCTGAAGCCCTTCGCTGATGAAGTCCTGGAGCCGGCTCACGTCCTGGGTGATGCTGGACATGATCCGCCCGGTCTCCCGCTCGTTGTAGAAGCTGAGGGAGAGGCAATGGAGGTGCTGATAGACCTGACGCCGGAGGTCGAACGTGATCCTCTGGCCGACCCGGGACATGATGTAGGAGCGGAAGGCCCCCAGGGCGTTCCGGGAGACGTTGACCAGCAGGAGGAGGGTGACCAGGATGGACAGTTTGCTCGCTCCTCCTCTCCCCCGCGAGAGGGGAACCCTCTCCCCTCCGTCGCGGGCAGGGAGGGTCTCATTGCGGAGACTCTGGGCGCTGGGGACGGTCTGGACCCTTCCCCCGGCCGGGGCGAGCACGTCGTCGATGAGGGAGCGCATCAGGAGGGGGGGCGTCAGGCCGATGAAGGTGGCGGTCAGCAGGAGCGCGAGGCTGGTGGCAATCAGCCCCCAGTAGGGGAGGGCATAGCTCATGAGCCGGGCGAAGAGTTTCCGCTTGTCGAGACAGGCCTGACAGACACCCAGCCAGTCCCGGATCGGCCGGCCGCACTGCTTGCACCGCTTTTGAGCGGTCTTCGCCCCGCCCACGGTGCGTTTGACGACCTCCTCTCCTGCGGGCCGGGCCTGTCTGACGAGGGCCTCGATCTGGTCCGGGACCTTCGAGAATTTGGGGAGGAGGGATTTTGAAAAGAGGGCGATCGTGGCCCCCTCGCGGGCGGTCCGGACTTTCAGGGCGCCGCTGCCCAACAGGTTCCGGACCTCCACCTCGGCGATCTCGGAGAGCGGGACCTGAACGATGTCGGGCGGGCCCTCCCCGTCCGGGCTGAAGGCGAGGAGGCGCCGGTCCGTGGCCAGGACCCAGGCGGGCCCGTAGTGGCCGTCGAGTTTGATGTCGGTGGAGAGGGACACCCGGACCTCTTCGTCGGGGGCGAGGTTCAATCCGGCCCGGACCTCCTCCGGGACCTCCTCCTGAAGGGAGGCCTCGGGCGTCGCTTCTTCGGTCTCTGTGTTCACAACCCCTCTTGTCTGAGCTGTATCCCAAGAAGAACTATCCGGGCGATCCCGTCGGAAATCCGCCGGACCGCCTCCTCGCCAGGGCGAGGAACCGCCCGAACCGTATCGGTCAGAACCTGGGCGTCGGCCATTCATTTCCACGGCCCCTTTTATTTCATCTGCGCTGGATTCCGTGAAGGTATATTCGGGCGATCTCGTCGGACATCTGCTGGACCGTGAGGCCCTCCTCGTTGTAGCGGAGGACCGACCGGACCATGCCGAACAGGACCTGGGCGTCGGCGCGGGGATAGATGACGTGAAGGGCATCCGTGTCCCGCGCCCGTTCGAGCATCTGCGCGACGGCGTCGATCAACTGGCTGCGTTCCTGGTGCCATTGCCGGCGGTTCGGGTTGCTCCCGCCTTCGACCTTGCTGTCCTCGATGTTCATCAGGCGGAAGAAGAAGCGGTTCTGGCGGAAGAAGGAGATCAGGGTGGGGATAAGTTCGCGGATGGCATCCTCCGCGTTCCCCTGGGCCGGCAGCGTGGACTGGATCCGGCGCTTGAGGTCCTCGACGTCGTTGAAGATCACGGCGAAGTAGAGGCTCTCTTTGTCCGGGAAATAGCGATAAATGGTCCCCTTCCCGACGCTGGCCTCCCTGGCCACGTCGTCCATCAGGACCTCGTGGAAGGGGTTTTCGGCAAAGGCCTGACGGGCGGCCCTGAGGATGCAGGCCACGCGGTCGCATTGCTTAGGTGTCTTGGGGAGCTTTGGCGGGTTAAACACAGAGGTTGACATGGGACCTCTCAAAAATAGAACTGACCGGTCAGTTCTATTTTTAATATAGCCTATTCAGGGCTGCAAATCAAGATAAATTTAGCAGAAGACATGCTTTTTGGGGTGTTACGGTCCCACTATGACACCCAAGAGACCGGAAATCAGGAGGAATCCTCTTGGGTCCCCCCGTGTTCCTGCTTGACAACGGTTTTCCGTTGCGTCATATTGTGTGAAGAAATTCTTACGGAGGATTCCCCGTGCGCATGTCTGCCTCAGCCGTGGTTCGGGCGCTCGTCCCACTTGCCGTTTGCGCCCTCCTGTTCACATCCGACGGATGGCGTGCAGTAGGAGCGACCGGCCGGTCGCCCCTACAGACCCAGCGGATCGCCCCTCTTCATCCGTTGTCCGCGTCCAATCCGTTGCCTACCCTGGCCCGGCTCTGCTTCAACGTGCCGCCGGTGCAAAGGGCGGCGTTCGAGGCCGTCTACCGGGAGAAGGTCGTCCCCCTCCTGAGGGCGCACGGCCTGGTGGAGTCGTCGGAGCGCGGGCGGGCCACGCCGGACAGCATCTTCAGCCGGCTTTTCGAGGTCAGAACGGTCCCGGAGATCGTGGAGAAGCAGGAGGCGCTCCGGCAGGATACGAGGCTCAAGGAGGTCCTGCGAAGCGCCGGGGCCGGTCTCCTGTGGACATGGGGCTCCCTCCCCAAGCTGGGTCGCCTCACGTTCGAGGCTTACGCCGCGCCCGCCGGGTCCGGGACGGTCGTGCCTGCCGGGCCGGGGAAGATCGTGCCTGCCGGGCCGGGAAGGGGGCACTGGCGTACGTACGAGGTCACGGATGGGCTGGCGGATGTGAACGTCTATTCCATCCACCAGGATCGTGATGGATACCTCTGGTTTGGCACCAATGGAGGGGGAGTCAGCCAATATGATGGACGGGACTGGCTCACTTTCACCAACAAGGACGGACTGGTGAGCAATCTGGTGCGGACGGGCTTCCAGGACCGGGAAGGGAACCTCTGGTTCGGTACCAGTGGCAGCGGGGTGAGCCGGTATGATGGAAGGAAGTTTACCAACTTTACTACCAAGGACGGATTGGCAAATAACATTGTCTTGTCGATATTTCAGGATCAGGAAGGGAACCTCTGGTTCGGCACAGACGGCGGTGGGGTGAGTCGGTATAATGGACAGACCTGGACCACATTCACTGCAAGAGACGGCCTGGCCGACGATCACGTGCGGTCGGTCTTTCAGGACCGGGAGGGGGTTCTCTGGTTCGGCGCCGATGACGGCGGTGTGATCCGGTATGATGGACAGGCCCGCCCGAGAGGCTCAGAGCCTGCCCTGCCTGTCCTGAGCACCGCCGAAGGAAGTGGAACGAAGGGGCAGGCCCTTCGACAAAGCTCAGGACAGGCCTGGACCAGGTTGACCACACGGGACGGTCTGGCGAGTAACGCAGTATCGTGTATCTTTCAAGATCGAGAGGGGAACCTCTGGTTCGGTACTGAACAGGGCCTAAGTCGGTACAATGGACGGTCTTTTACTACTTTCACCATCCAACAGGGCCTGGCCCACAATGAGGTGAATTCGATCTTTCAAGATCGAGAGGGGTATCTCTGGCTGGGCACGGGAGGCGGCCTGAGTCGATATGATGGGAAAACCTTCACCAATTTCACAACACAGGATGGCCTGGCGCATAAAGTGGTGCGTTCGATCTTTCAAGATCGAGAGGGGTATCTCTGGCTGGGTACGGGAGGAGGTGTGGGGCGGTACGACACGCATTCCTTTACCACCTACACCGCTAAGGACGGAATTGCATACGACGTCGTGCTCTCCCTGTTTCAGGGCCGAGACAGACATATCTGGATCTGTACAGAAGAGGGCGTGAGCCGATATGATGGAAAGTACTTTACGATCTTCTCTGCTCAGGACGGTCTGCCGCACAATTACGTGCGGTTGGTTTTTCAGGATCAAAAGGGACATTTCTGGTTCAGCACCCGAGGCGGGGTGAGCCGGTATGATGGGAAGACCTTTACGATCTTCTCTGCTCAGGACGGCCTGGTGAGCAATAATGTGCTCTCCATCTATCAGGATCGGGATGGACATCTCTGGTTTGGCACCCGAGACCACGGTGTGAGTCGGTACGATGGAAAAAGATTCATCACATATACCGTCTCGGACGGTCTGGCGGACAGGGGGGTGCGATCCATTTATCAGGACCGGGATGGGCACCTCTGGTTCGGCGCGTATGGCGGTAGAGTGAGCCGGTATGACGGGGAACGGTTTTCCACTTATATCCTCATAGACAGCGGTCTGGTGAACAATATTATCTTTTCGATTTACCAGGATCGAGAGGGGTATCTCTGGTTTGGGACAGAAGGGGCAGGAGTGAAGCGGTATGACGGCAAGACTTTCACCGGCTTTACCGTGAAAGATGGACTGAGCCACAATATAGTGCGGTCGGTCTTGCAGGATCAAAAGGGACATTTCTGGTTCAGCACCTATGGGGGTGGAGTGACCCAGTATGACGGGCGGGTGTTCCAGGCGATGAACCACCTGGACGGTCTGGCGAGCAATCAGGTGGTCCCGATCCTCCAGGACCAGCGCGGGGACCTCTGGTTCGGGACGCTGAAGGGCCTAACGCGCTATCGTCCTCCGGTGCCGTTCCCTCCACCTGTGGCCGTTGACGCGGTGGTGGCGGACCGGCGCCACGAGAAGGCGACCGAACTGGCCATCCCATCCACCGTGGACCTGACGGTTTTCGAGTTTCACGGGATGAGCTTCAAGACCCGGCCCGAGCAAATGGTCTACCGGTACTGGCTGAGGGGGTATGACAAAGATTGGAGGACCACGCACAACCGACGCGTGGAGTACCACGACCTTCCGAGAGGGACCTACACGTTCGAGGTGCAGGCGGTGGACCGGGATCTGGTCTACTCGGAGCGACCTGCCACCGTGACCCTGCGGGTGCGCGTGCCGTATGAACGAATCGGATGGTTTTCGGCGTTGAGCCTTGCTGTGGCGCTGGTGGTCTGGCAGACTGCGCGGGTGGTCCGGCGGGACCGGAGGCTGGCGGCGGCGAACCAGGATCTGAAGCGGGGGATCGAGGAGCGGGCAAGGCTGGATGAGCGGCTTCAGCAACTGCACTACCTCTACCGGCTGCGGTCGGCGCTGGGGACGGCCCGGTCCCCGGAGGAGGCCCTCCGGCAGGCGGGTGAGGCGCTGATGGAGACCCTGGCGCCGGTCACCGGCGTGGGTGTGGTGATTCAGCACGACGGGCGGACGTGGAAATTTGGGGAGCCCCCCCTCTTATCCCCTCGTGAACGGGGGGAAGATGTCTCCCTCCCCGTCCACGGGGAGGGCAGGGGTGGGGGAGAGAGCAATCCACAATCGGGCGGGGTGCGGTATGATCGGGGGCTTTTCTGGGGGGAGCGGGAGCGGGGCCGGCTGGTCCTGTTCAGCGGGATGGAGTTGTCTGAGGCGCAGGAGCGGGCGCTGTTGGATGAGACGGCGGGGCAGATCGCGCGTGCCCTGGAGGCGCGGGAGCTGGAGATGCAACTCTTGCAGTCGGCGCGGTTAGTGTCGCTGGGGCAGATGGCCGCCGGCGTGGCGCACGAACTCAACCAGCCGCTCACGGCGCTCTCCGCCACGGCCGGGGACATCTACCTCCGCCTGGTGGAGGACCTGCGCCTCCCGCCGGAGCAGCTGAAGGAGATGATGCAGGACGTGCTCGACCTGATCCGGCGGATGTCCGGGACCGTGGACCACATGCGGGTCTTCTCCAGGGACACCGCGCAGGAGCCGGGCGTCCCGTTCTCGGTCAACGAGGTCATCCGCTCCGGCCTTCACCTGATCGAGGCGCAGCTCAAGAGCCACGGCATCGGGTTGCGTCTGGACCTCTCCGAGGCGCTGCCTCCGGTTTCGGGAAACCCCCATCAGATGGAGCAGGTCTTCCTGAACCTGCTGGGCAACGCCCGCGATGCGCTGGATGAGAAGGAACAGTGCGGGGATCATGTATCGGGGATCGTGCAGCCCTCTCCCTGGCAGGCTACGCCTGCCACCCCTCTCCCACTTGTGGGAGAGGGGC
>Ga0156186_1366_pt3 | contig 16520 bp, 20 predicted proteins | sample RifCSPlowO2_12_FD_107839 | JGI IMG/M metagenome (GOLD analysis project Ga0156186, IMG submission 107839) | Candidatus Handelsmanbacteria bacterium RIFCSPLOWO2_12_FULL_64_10
CGCGGAGAGGGAGGGGGAAATAAGGGCTTTTCTTAAAGCGATGGGGGTGGGTGAGGTCCGTTTGCCCGGAGGTTTTATGGCTGTTGACAAACAGTTGACGTTGAAGATGTACCGCGACATGCTCCGCATCCGGAGGTTTGAGGAGCAGATCTGGAACGTCTACACGCTCGGGCTGATGCACGGGCTGGCGCACCTCTACATCGGCGAGGAGGCCGTGGCCGTGGGGGTCTGCTCGGCCCTGCGGGACGACGACTATATCACCAGCACCCACCGGGGGCACGGGCACTGCATCGCCAAGGGGGGCAAGCTGGACCGGATGATGGCGGAGGTGATGGGGAAGGTCACGGGCTACTGCCGGGGCAAGGGGGGGTCGATGCACATCGCGGACATGTCCCTCGGCATTTTAGGGGCCAACGGGATCGTGGGCGGGGGGTTCGGGATCGCCACGGGGGCGGCCCTGTCGGCCAAGTACCGGAAGACGGACCAGGTGGTCGCCTGCTTCTTCGGGGACGGGGGGGCCAATCAGGGGATCTTCTTTGAGGTGATGAACTACGCGGCCATCTGGGGCCTGCCGGTGATCTACGTCTGCGAGAACAACCAGTACGGGGAGTACACGGCGGTCAACAAGGTGACGGCGGGGAAGCACATCGCAGACCGGGCGACGCCGTTCGGCATCCCCGGCCGGATCGTGGACGGGAACGACGTGATCGCGGTCTACGGGGCGACGGCGGAGGCGGTGAAGCGGGCGCGGGCAGGGGAGGGGCCCAGTCTGATCGAGTGCGAGACCTACCGCTATCGGGGCCATCACGTCAACGACCCCGGCCTGGCCTACCGGTCGAAGGAGGAGGTCGAGGCGTGGATGAAGAGGGACCCGATCGAGCGGCTGAAGGGGAGGATGCTGGCGGAGGGGCAGGCCAGGGAGGCCGATCTGAGCGGGATCGACGAGGAGGTGCAGAAGGAGGTCGCGGACGCGGTGGAGTCGGCCAAGGCGTCTCCCTACCCGGACGTGAAGGAGGTGAGCGAGCATGTCTTCGCGTGAGAAGAAGATGACCTTCGGGGAGGCCGTGAAGGAGGCGATGGCCGAGGAGATGCGGCGCGACCCGATGGTGGTGCTGATCGGGGAGGATGTGGGGCCGGCGGCGGGGGTGTTCAAGATCCTGGTGGGGCTTTACGACGAGTTCGGGCCTGAGCGGGTGATCGACACGCCGATTGCGGAGGCGGGGTTCGTGGGGATCGGCGTGGGGGCGGCGCTGACCGGGATGCGGCCTATCGTGGAGATCATGTTCGGGGACTTCATCGCGCTGACGATGGACCAGGTCGTCAACCAGGCGGCGAAGCTCCGTTACATGTCGGGCGGGCAGGCGAAGGTGCCGCTGACCATCCGGGCGACCATGGGGGCGGGCAGGTCCTCGGCGGCGCAGCACTCGCAGAGCCTGCACGCGTGGACCTCCCACATCCCCGGCCTGAAGGTGGCCGTGCCGTCCACGCCGGCGGACGCAAAGGGGCTGATCAAGACGGCCATCCGGGACGACAACCCGGTGATCGTGTACGAGGACAAGATGATGTACAGACTGGAGGGGATGGTGCCGGAGGGGGACTACACGATCCCGTTCGGGAAGGCGGACGTGAAGCGGGAGGGGGACGACGTGACGCTGATCGCCACGTCGAGCATGGTGCATGTGGCCCTGAACGCCGCCGAGACGCTGGCGCAGCAGGGGATCAGCGCGGAGGTGGTGGACCCCCGGACGATGGTTCCGCTGGACAGGGAGGCGCTCGTGGCGTCGGTCTCCAAGACGGGGCGGGCCGTGATCATCGACGAGGGGCACCGCAGCTTCGGGGTCACGGCGGAGCTGGCCTCCGTGATCTACGAGGGGGCGTTCGACTACTTAGATGCGCCCATTGTCCGCCTCGGCGCGATGGACGTGCCGGTGCCGTTCACCAAGCCTCTGGAGGATGCGACCATCCCCACGGAAAAGGACGTGGTGGAGGCGGTGACGGGGATGATGAAGTAGGGTATGACCTTTTTGATTCTGAGCATCCTCCTGTCCGTGCTGTTCGGGCACACGGTGCGGTGGGCGCAGGCCAGGCGGCGCCACATGATGGCCGTGGGAGTGGTGAACTACGGGGTGGCCGCCCTGGCCTGCGCGCTGCTCACGGCCCTGAGCGGGAACCTGAACGTCCACGGAGACACGCTGCTCTTAGGCGCGCTGCACGGGGTCGGCTACATCCTGGCCTACGTGGGGATGTGCGCGGCGATGCCGCGCGGGGGGCTGACCATCCCCACGACGATCATGCGGCTGTCCGTGGTGCTGCCGGTCCTGGCCTCGGTGTTCTGGTGGGGGGAGCAGCCGACGCAGGCGCAGGTGGCCGGGGTTGCGGCGACGCTGGTCGCGCTGGTCCTGCTGGGGGGGCGGGAGATGTCCGGGGCGTCCGACCCCCGAATCTGGCCGGTCACGGGCCTCCTGTTCCTGGCCAGCGGGGGGGCAAGCGTCGTGTCGAAGGCATTTCTGATGCGCGGCCTGCCGGACGCCAAGACGACCTACATGGCGGCGCTGTTCGGGACGGCGGCCCTGGGCGGAAGTCTCAGCTTTTTTTTTGAGGGGTTTCATCCGACGCGGGAGGACGTGGGCGCGGGGGCGCTCGTGGGCGTCGTCAATGTGGTCGCGACCGTGGTGATGCTCATCGCCCTGGACCGGGTGCCAGGGGTGATCGCGTTTCCGGCGCTCGCGTGCGGGGGGCTGGTGGCCACGGCCATCTTCTGCGCCATTGTCTGGGAGGAGAGGTTCACGCGCCGGATGCTCGCGGGCATGGGGATCGCCCTGGCGGGGCTGGCGCTGGTGAACATGAAGTGAAAATCACACCGCTTTGGATTCTTCTGATCGCCCTGTTGCATGCCGGGTGCGCGTCCTCGGGCCGGGGGGTCCGTGAAGAATCGCCGGCGCCGGAATGGAGCGAGCGGGCGAGGCCGGGCGACGCGGCCTGGGAGGAGGCGGTCCATCGCGCCTACGAGCGGAGGCTGGACGCGCCGGGCAACCCGATCCGGAAGGCCGGGGGGGCACCCGAGCGCATGTCGTCCAGGGCGTTCCGGAGGTGGGCGGCCAGACACGACAACAGGGTGACGGCGTGGGAGCGGAGGCAGGCCGGCGTCGTGGCCAGGCGCTTCGGGATCACGCCGGAGGAGGTCATCCGCATCTCCTGCGCCGTGGCCGCGCGGCGTTTCACGGAGGGGGTGAGATAAAGAATACTTTCACCAGTGGGGTGGGTCAACCCGGTGGGTTGACGGTGGAGCGGGAGATCACGGAGACCGCAGAGAGAAAAAGGGGTGAAAAACGGAAAAGCGGTGAAGATGCGGGCGATGGCAGGGGCGCTGCTTCTCCTGTCGGGCTGCGCGTCGCACCCGCCGGCCGGGCAGGGGAGGAGGCCCGTCCCGGACTGGTACCCTCCCCCGGCGCTGGGGCATGCCGCCATTTACCAGGTGGGGGTGGCCTCCTATTATGGGAGGGAGTTTCACGGGCGGCGCACGGCCAGCAGCGACGTGTTCGACCAGCAGGGGTGGACGGCGGCGCACCTCGACCTGCCGTTCGGGACGATCATCCGGGTGACGAACCTCGAAAACGCCAGGCACTGCGTCGTGAAGGTGAATGACCGGGGGCCGTTTTCCAAGGGGCGCATCCTGGACCTGTCTCAGGGGGCCGCGAGAGAGCTGGGCATGATTCAGGGAGGCAAGGCCATTGTGCAGGTCCAGGTCGTGAAGTGGCCGGACAGGCCGCCTTAAACGAACTTTCTCATCACGACCACGTCCAGGGTCTGGCCCTGCCAGGTCGCCTGTTTTGTCAACCTTGCCTCCTCCTCAAACCCCGCCGCCCGGAGCGCTGCGATCTTGGCCGTTGAGCGCTCGTCCGCGTAGGCCTGGACCTTGCCCGAGGGGAGCGGCAGGGCCTTGAGCAGGCGTCCCATCTCCGGGGCATAGTTGGCGTGGGCAAAACAGTCCAGGACGGAGACGTCGCCCCTCCACCGGCCGTCAGGGGCCACCGACGCGAACCCGACCACGGCCCCTCGCTCGGAGGTGAGGAGTCGCGCCTGGGCGCCCCCGCCCGCCTCCAGCGCCCGCTTGAAGTTCAGGAACCCCCCCTCGAAGCTGGCCTGCCCCGTGATCCCCCACGCCACACCTCGCACGGTCTCCGGCCCCGGCGTGCCGCACAGGGCGTTCACGCGGGGCCAGTCGTGCCACCGGACCTCCACGACCTCGGACGCCCCGCGGGCGAAGTAGCCCGTCTCGAAGCCCTCCTCGCTGGCGTAGCGCATGTGGCCGGCGCCCGGCAGGACGCTCCGGAAGCCGTGCCGGTGGTAGATCCAGTAGGGGGGACGCTCAAAGCCCGTGCCGAGGAAGAGGAGGCCGCCGCCCCGTCGGCGGAAGTCCTCCATCTGATGTCGCATGACCGCGTCGCACGCGCCCTTGCGCCTCTGGTCGGGCAGGGTGTAGACGTGGCCGAGGATGCCGGTGCGGTGGCTCTCCACGGTCATGATGTTGCAGATGATGTGGCCGTTCAACTTGCCGACGTAGTAGCGGGTCTCCAGGTCGTCCAGGGGCTCGTGGACGGACTTCTCGATGTGCCACTTGTAGGGCATCTGCTTGTGGGCGAGGAAGGGTTTGATCTGTTCGGCGTGCGCCTCGTCCGGGGCCAGGACGACGCCCACCTCCAGGCGCTCGCCCAATTTGAGGGTCTCGTCGGCGAGTCGGGTATACATGGGACCTCCTTATCGTTCTGTCGGTCATCGGCCATTTTCGCCAAAGATAGGGAGATCGGTCCGCTTTGTAAAGCTTTTTGATTCAGAGCCTGAAAACCAGCCCGTATTGTGAATAAACCAACCGTATCATTTATCTCCGCGCTCCTTGCCTTCTTCCTGCTCTGTCCTGGATCGGCGCAGGCGCGGGCCAAGTTCGCCGGGGAGTTTCTCGCGCTCGGGGCGGGGGCGCGCGCCCTGGGCATGGGGAGCGCCTTCGTGGCCGTGAGCGACGACGCCACGGCCGGGGTCTGGAACCCCGCCGGTCTCACCCGCATCCGCCGACGCGAGGCCCACGCCCAGCACGCCGAGCAGTTCGGCGGCCTGGTCAACCACGACCAGGTCAACTTCGGCGCGACCCTGCGGGGCGCGGGCAGCGTGGGCTTCAGCCTCCTCCGGGTGGGGGTGGACAACATTCCGATCACGCTCCTGGAGCATCCTGACCGGCCCATCGGGCCGGACAACCGGCCGGTGCGCGTGGGGAGCGTGAGCGCCTCGGACTACGCCGTGCATCTGTCCTACGCCCGCGCCGTCCGGAAGGGGCTTGCGGCAGGGGGGAGCGTCAAGCTCATCCGGCGCAAGACCGGGTCCGGCACGGGGTTCGGCTACGGCCTGGACGCGGGGGTCCTGTGGGACGCAGCGCCAGGGCTGGTCTTTGGGCTGGCCGTCCGCGACCTGACGCAGAGCCGGATCACCTACTCCAGCGCCGCAACGGATAAGATCGCCCCCACCGCCCTTGTGGGCGTGGCCTATACCTGGCGCTTTGCGGCCCTCCGGGGGCGGCTCACGGGCAGCCTCAGCGCCGGGCTTGGCCAGGACGCCGTCAGCATCGAAGATGGACGCCGGTTCAACGCGGGCGTCGAGTATTCCCTCCGGGAGACGGTCGCCCTCCGCCTCGGCGCGGAGGAGGGGCACTTCACCGCCGGGGGGGGCGTCCGGTTCTACGGGCGCTTCGGCGTGGACGTGGCGTTTCTGTCGCGGAGCGACCTGGAGAACAGCTATCGCATCTCGGCGATGGTTCAGTTTTAACCGTGACTATGGAATCTTTCCGATCCGGCGACGTGGCTATCGTGGGCAGGCCCAATGCGGGCAAATCGACGCTCTTCAACGCCCTCGTGGGGGAGCGTCTGGCCATCGTCACCCCCAAGCCGCAGACCACGCGCATCCCCCTGTTGGGCGTCGTGACCCGGCCGGCGTCGCAGGTCGTGCTCTGGGACACGCCCGGCCTGCTCGACCCGAAGTACCGCCTCCAGGAGGTCATGCGCTCCCACGCCGCCCGGCGCATCCGGGAGGCGGACGCGGTCGTGGGGCTCTTAGACGCCCACGCGCTGGACCTCGACGAGGACCTGAGGGCCGTCCTGTCCGGCGTCAAGGTCCCGCTGATCGTCGCGCTCAACAAGATCGACCTGGTCCCGGCGGAACAGGTCACTCTCTGCGTGGCTCGCGTCCAGGAGGAGATTCGGGCGGACGAGGTCCTCCCGATCTCCGCGTTGACCGGGGATGGCCTTGCCGGGTTGATGGACGCCCTGGAGCGCCGGCTCCCGTTCGGGCCCAGGCTGTACCCCGATGAGACGCTGACGGACCAGCCGGAGCGATTCTTCGTGGCCGAACTGATCCGGGAGGCCGTCTTCGACCTGCTGAGGGAGGAGGTCCCCTACGCCACGGCGGTCACGGTCGAGGAGTTCAGGGAGCGGGACGCCAAGACCTACATCCGCGCGAATGTGTGCGTGGAGCGGGAGTCCCAGAAGGGGATCGTCATCGGCGCGCAGGGGAGGATGCTCAAGCGCGTCGGGAGCGAGGCCCGGCGTCGGATCGAGGCGTTTCTGGAGCGTCCCGTGTACCTCGATCTGTGGGTCAAGGTGCGGGAGGACTGGCGCAAGAAGGACGGGGATTTGAGGGATTTCGGATATGTGTAGCTGACCTCACCCCCCCCCTGACCCCCTCCCTCTCCGCATGCGGAGAGGGAGGGGGAGATAAGGGCTTTGCCCCTTGGTTGGGGGAGGGTGAGGTCTCGGGAGGTTTCCCATGAAAATCACGCAGGTTCGTGTCACGCCGCTGTCCCTGCCCTATAAAGAGGCGTATCACTGGAGCGGGGGGTGCCCGATGGGGGCGACGGTGGTGCTCGTGGAGGTGGAGACGGACGTGGGGATCGTGGGCATCGGGGAGTCCACGGGGGACCGGTCCGCCGAGGGGGTGATGGGGCTGATCCGGGGGTTGACACCGCTGTTCGTGGGGGAGCCGGCGTTCGACGTGGAGCGGCTGATGGCGCGGGCCTTCCGGCTGGGGAAGCTCCAGAACACCCCCCGCTTTGGCAACCACGCCTTCGCGGGCCTGGAGATGGCGCTGTGGGACGCCGTCGGCAAGGCGGCCGGACAGCCGGTCCACCGGCTCCTGGGGGGGGCCACGCGGCGGGAGATCGACTATTTCGCGTTTTTGCAGGGGGACGAGGCCGGGGAGCTGGCGGAGGACGCGCGGGCCGCGGTCGAGGCGGGCTACTCGGTCATCTACATGAAGGTGGGGCGGGGGGAGAAGAAGGACCTCTCGAACGTGCGGGCCGTGCGGCGGGAGGTCGGGGACCTGAAGCTGCGCGTGGATGTGAATGAGGCTTGGGACGTGCTCACGGCCATCCGGATGATCCGGAAGCTGTCGGAGTTCGACCTGGAGTTCGTGGAGCAGCCGACGCCGAGCCGGGATATGGAGGCGCTGGCGCAGGTGAAGGCGGCGGTGAACGTGCCGATTGCTATCGACCAGGGGGTCTACACGCCGGCGGAGGTCTACGAGGCGTGCCGGAGGCGGGCGGCGGACGTGATCGTGCTGGGGCCACACGAGACGGGGGGGCTGCTGGCGTTCCGGAAGGCGGCGGCGGTGGCCGAGGCCGCGGGCCTGCCGGTCTGCCTGCACGGGCAGCACGACACGGGCATCTCCACGTGCGCGGAGAACCAGATCTGCGCCACGGTGTCCAACCTGACGGACGGCAATCAGATCATGCACCAGTTGCTCGTGGAGGACCTGGTGACGTCGCCGGACCTGACGGTGCGGAAGGGGAAGCTGCCGGCGCTGGAGGGGGTGGGACTGGGGTTTGAGCTGGACCGGGACGCGGTGGCGAGGGGAGCGGAGCGGTACCGGAGGCAGGGGCAGTACTACCAGTTCAGCGTGTGAAGCCGGGGGAGGAGGATCGCCGTGCGTCTCAATGGACTGATCGATCTGTCTCACACGATTGCGCCGGGGACGGGCAACCGGCCTCTGCGCCTGGAGAGGGTCCCTCCGCCGGAGTTCGGGTATTTCCCGAAGGACCAGTGGTACATCATGCACCAGGTGGGCTTTCTGAACCATCTCTGCACGCACATCGAGGTGCCCTATCACACGGTTGAACAGGGGCAGGACCTGTCCGGCGTGCCTCTGGACCGGCTGTGCGGGGAGGCCGTGATCCTGGACCTGACCTCGGTCGCGCCCGGCTCGGCGGTCACGCCCTCCGCGATCCAGGGGGCGGCCGAGCGGGCCGGCGGCGTCCGGGAGGGGGACATCGTCTTCTGCCGGTTCGACTTCGACCGGCACTTTGACCGGCAGGACCGCCCGAAAGCGCCCCACTTCACGTCGGAGGCGGTCGAGTGGCTGGTGGGCCGGGGGATGAAGCTGATGGGGGTGGACACGGGGGGGATCGAACTCCCCCCGGAGGACCCCCGCGCGGCCCGGCAGCACAACCACCACCTCCTGATGGACAGGGGCATTCCGCTCATCGAGAACCTGGCGCATTTGGGACGGCTCACGCGGCCGCGCGTCACGGTCTTCGCCTTTCCCGTGGCCGTCGAGCGGCTGGACGCCTTCCCCGTGCGGGTCGTGGCCCTGCAGGACTGAGCATCACAATCGAACGTATCGCAACACAAAAGCCGGCTCAACGTGAGTCGGCTTTTGCTTTTTTCGTGGTCCTTTGTGATCCCGACCTACGCCTTTGCGCCGTGTTTCCGGAGGATGTCGGCGATCTCCCTGTGCCCTTTCTTCTCGGCCCAGGCCAGGGGCGTGGCCCAGGGGGATTCTGTCGGTACGGCGGGATCAGCGCCTCGCTCGATCAGGAAGCGCACCATCTCTACTTGACCCTCCCGCGCCGCGGCGGCCAGGGGTGTTCCACCGCTCTCAAGTTCAACAGCATCGATATCTGCGCCATATTCGAGCAGGATGCGGGCAATCTCGATATCGCCGCGTTCGGCGGCCCTGTGAAGGAAGGTACGTCCGATCCAGTTCGGCCGGTTCGGGTCGAATCCGTGATCGAGGAGCTTGCGCAGGCTCCCCGGATCGCGAGGGCAGCTCCCTCCCCAGATATCGGTGAGCGTCAGGCGACGCACCAGGTCGGGACGTTCTTTCAGAAGGACGTCGATCAGCTCAGGGTCGGCCTTTTCGAGCAGTTCGTGGAGGAACTGTTCGTGGTCGATAACGGCGGCCCCTTCCCGCAAGGCCGCTTTCATCTCCTCCACAGACAGGACCCACGGCGGGGTGATCGCTCCATACTGGCGCAGCAGTTCCTGCATAGGGCGGCAGGTCTCCGGATGCTTTGCATCTACGATGGTCAGGCAGCTACCGGATGAGTCCACTTCCGCGTTGGGGTCGGCGCCGCGCTCAAGTAAGAGCCGGGCAGTCTCCAGATGATTGCCCGCTGCCGCCTCGAACAGCGCCCGACCTCGGGGCGCCAGGTCTTCAGGCATGTTCGGATCTGCGCCATAATCCAACAATAACTTTACGACGTGAGTGTACCCAAATCTCGCGGCGTAGTAGAGCGGACTTCCGCGCCCTGAGTCGAGACGTTTTGCCAGGCCAGGGTCCTCTCGCAAGAGTTCCTCGACTCGTTCTTTGTCGCCCAGGGCGGCAGCGATCGTCATGGTATAGTATGCGCCCTTAGCGAGGAGATATCCGGTTATCGCCCAGGTGTTGCGGATGGAATTGGGCGTCAAATTGCGGGTCCGGTACCAGTAATCCCCGTTGATAGAGACGTGCGCCGGCGTCTGCCCATCTGCGCGTTGAGTGTTGATGTCTGCTCCCAGTTCCAGGAAGCGGTCGATCAGGCTGAGCTGGCGCGTCAGCACGGCCCAATGCAGGGAACTGTTGCCCAATGCATCGCTGGCTCGCACAAGCTCAGGATGCCCCTTCAGAATGGCTTCCACCTGCGCCCGGTCTCTGGACTTGATGGCCTCCTTGAGTTGCTCAAACTCCGGCGCGTAATTGAACCGTTGCTTTATAGCCGCTTCAAGCAGCGCCTGGGCGTCTTTGTGGCCCCGATCCTTCGTAACGGCGAGTAACTTGTCCCACGAGTTATAGGTATAGCGCGACTGGCCAGGGTCGGCGCCCGCTTCGAGCAATAGTCTCACCACATCGGCATGCCCTTCACGTACGGCGATGTGGATGGGGAACTGATACCAATACTGGGCGTTCACCAGACGCGGGTCTTTGCCGAGAATCGTCTGCACCCTTGGCGCATCACCGGCTGCACAGGCGCACATCAGCGCCCATGCCTCATTTCCGTCGACCTCATCAACGCCATAGCGATACGTTGATGTTTTCATCGATTCGGGCTGGATCATGCGCGAAACCCTGTCAGCAAAACGGGAGTCCCGCGACGGGGCATTTTCGTGCAGACGCTCTTTGACCATATCGATCATCCTTTCTCGCAACCTCCTGCGGGCCGTGTGGAGGCGGCTCTTGACGGTCTTCGCGGGCACGTCCAGGAACTCCCCGATCTCGTCCTGGGAGTAGCCGTTGATGTAGAACAGGGTCGTCACGGCGCGCTCGCGCTCCGGCAGGGCCTGGATGACCCGGAGCACCCGGTCCTTCATCTCCGACCGTTCGAGGGCCTCCGCCGGGTCGAAGTCGCTGGAGGTCATTTCGGGGATGGACTCCAGGGGGACCGTCGGGACGCGCCTGCCCCGCGTGAGCCGGTCGCAGTGCTTGAACACGATCCTCCGGAACCAGCCGGGGAAGGCGGCAGGCTCCCGGAGGCCGGAGAGGCTGGAATAGGCCTCGATGAACGCCTCCTGGGCCGCGTCCTCGGCGAGGTGGAAGTCGCCCAGGACGGCATAGGCATAGCCCACGGCCATGTCCTGGAATCGCCGGACGACGGCGCCGTAGGCGTCCAGGTCGCCGGACTGCGCCCGGAGGACGAGTGCGTTCAAGGGTTCCACATCCGCTCCTCTGCGTCGATCAGAAGGCCTTCTGTAACAAAGTCCCAACTTCCGGGAAAAAGGTTGATGGAATATGAGCGATTTTTTGAAAAATGAGCAAAAAAATGCGCCGGGAGCGCCGGCGCATCTGAAGTTCTTGATTGGAAACGGCTTGAGGGGTGATTCTATACTTTGACCTTCTCAAGAGGTGTGCCCTGACCCGATTTCAGGCTCTTCCGGGCGGATGCTATGCGCCTAAAAAATCGGGGGTCTTTTTCAAGACAATAATCGAACCAATCCGCCTCCGACTCAAACCCGATCAGGACGCCCGCCGGCTTTCCGCGACGGGTGATGACGACGTCTTCCTTTTCGGCCATCCGAAGATACTTTCCCAGATCATCTTTGAATTCTGAGAGGGCGATTTTTTTCATGATGCTGGTTCTCCCGTCTCTCTGAGCCAGGCGTCTGAGTCCGACTTTGGGATGATCGCGAGCACCTCAACGGTTTCCTCAGAAACGTCGTAGTAGACGCGGATTTCGTCCACACGCAGCCGGTATTGTGGTCTTCGCAACCCGCGAAGGTGTTTGATCCGACTCTTGCTCTCCCTGGCGGGTTCATGCCGGAGATGCCTTTCTATGGCATCCCGCACCGATGCGCGCACGTTCGCTCTGAGCCGACGCAGATCCTCAACGGCTTCAGGCGCAAGTATGATCTCGTAGCGCATTTTATCTCAATATAGACAAATTCAGATGCAAGAGCAAGGTGAATGCGCCACGATTATTTATCAGGCAGGTCTCGCGTTTCTTGAAGCGCAGGGGCGACCCGCGCGCCATTCATCCCGGAGGTCTCGCCGGAAGGGTCTCCCCTCCCTGTCCGGCGGTCTCATCCAGGCCCACGAGCGGGCGCACAGGGCCGCCCCCGCGCAAATCGAAGGGGCGCTGAAGGCTCAAGGGAGCAGGAAGTCGCCGCCGGGGCTTATGGGCGCTCGCTCCGCGTGGACGCCGTAGGGCGCGCCGTGAAGGTTGAGTTCGAGGTTCGCCATGACGAAGGCGACGGTGACCGTGACCAGAACCATCGCTGCGCAGAAGCCCTGATTCAGAAGCTCGGACCGCGCGTCCTGACGCCGCAAGATTTTTTGGAAGATCTTCATGGTATTTATCTCCTGAAAATGATCGCAGTCTATCGTTTTCTGCGATACGGTGTCGCCTGTCAGAACCGCTTCGTGGGAAACCTGGGATCTGTGGAAAAATCGAACCTCTCTGCACGGGTTTACGGGGAGAAATATCTCTCAGGAAGCCTGACGTCCCCGCCCATCGCCAGGCGCAACCTCTCTGCGCGGAGGCCATCCGGCACGTCCGGCGCAGTGAACTCGACGACTGTCACCCTCCGTGGATAATAAAGAGCATGAGAGAGAGGCCATCCCGCACATCCAGCGCGGTGAACTCGAGGTGCAGGCCGAGGGCGACGGTGAACAGGGCGAGGACGATCAGGGTGGAGAAGCAGATGTTCAGGAAGCGGCTGCGGCCCTCCTCCCATCCCAGAATTTGTTTCAGGGATTGCATAAGGCACCTCCTGTCGTGTAACAGTTGGATACTTACTGTACTGATGTATAGTGATCATAAATATAGTAAACATTCGTATAGTTGTCAAGGAAAAAAACAGTGTGTAATAAAAATTTTTAGTATTATTAAGATGTTATTTTTAATTTAGATATCAGAAATAGAGGTGTCGGTGTAGGTGTGGGACAGGGGAGAGGGGAGAGGGGAGAGAAAGGGGAGAGAAAGGGGGCATGGAAGCGCGTTCAGGTCCGTTGCTACCGGTTGGGGTTCATCTTTTTCGCGTCTTTCGGGTTCACACGTCGGGGTGCCAGCGGTAGACTTCGAGATCGACCCGCCCGTTTCGGAAGACGACCCCCTCGCGCTCCAGGAGTCGCTGCTGTTTGAGGTGGGCCACCTTTGATCCGCTGCGGAGGGAGACCTCCCCGCGGGCGTTGATCACCCGGTGCCACGGGCAGGCCACGCCTTTGGGCATCTCCGCCAGGGCGCGTCCGACCTGGCGCGGCCCCATACCAACGCGTTCGGCGATCTGTCCGTAGGTGGCCACCGTGCCCTCCGGGATGCGAGAGACCAGGGCGTAGATTTTCTGACGGATCGAAGGGGACACGGTAGGCAGCAGGCAGCAGGCAGCAGGCAGCAGGCAGCAGGCGGAGGGGTTTTAGCTGCTTTCTGCTTTCTGCCTTCTGCCTACTGAATTATTGAGGCAGTCCGGCGATCAGGTCGTCGGAGGTGATGGAGTACTGCCCGAACATCTCCAGGAAGAGGATCGCGCCGCGCGTCTGGCCCAGCGCCTCGTGGGTCTCGAAGGACTCCATGCCGGCGCCGCAGTCCCGGAGGATAATGATCTCGTAGCCGCGCCGGGACATCTCCATCGTTCCGTAGTCGCGCCAGAGGATGCAGGCGTTGGTGTTGAACCCCAGGAAGAACAGGAAGAGGATGCCCTTCTGCTTGCAGTAGCGGTGAAGCTCCTCGCCAGTGGCGATCACGGCCTCATCGCGCTCCGGTTGCACCAGGGGGTGGAGCGTCAGCCCCTCACGGAGTTTGGTCAGTTCCCCGGCCCTCGGCTCGGCGGGCCGGGCATAGCCCTTGTAGTCGCCCGACTTGCCCCTGAACTCAGACGGGGGCCAGGCGTCCCGGCGGGGCGACATCTCCTCTTCGCCCACCAGCCGGACCCAGGCCGGGTGCGCCTTCGCCTGGGGGGGTGACGGCGCGTGGACGATCTGCATTCCGGCCTTGCGGCAGGTGGCCAACAGGGGGACGACCTTCTCGCGAATGACGGCCTCGGCGCGCGCCTCCGTGTCCTTCAGGTAGTGCCGGTCCCAGACGTCCACGAGCACGAGCGCGGCCTGATGCAGCGGAATCTTCCAGTCGAGGTGGGCGTAATTCGTGTTCTTCTCGACCCACTCGACGCCCGGATCGACGTGCCAGCGGTAGTAGCGGGGCTTGATGTGCAGGGCCTTGTCCATGAATGGGACTCCTTGTAGAAATTAGAGGCTTCAAGGTTCAAAGTTCAAAGTCAGAACCTTGAACTTTTAAACCTTGAACCTTGAACCTGTGTTGCGGCGATGACGACCCTGGCGCAGGCCTCGGCGTCCGAGAGGGGGTCGTGATGGTTCAGCGGGAGGCCAAGTCGGGCGCAGACGTGGGACAGCTTCGTGGGATAGATGCCCCAGACCCTGCGCGCGAGCTGCACGGTACACCTGAACGACAGGAAGGGGGGGGTCAGTCCGGCGGTTTCGCAGCAGGCATGGAGCACGGAGCGGTCGAAGCTCGCGTTGTGGGCGGCCATGAATTGAGCGCCGTCGAGCATCTCGACCAGGTCAGGCCAGGTCTGCCCAAAGGTCGGTTTGTCGGCCACGTCCTCCCACGAGATGCCGTGGAGATAGGTGAACTCAAAGTGACGTCGCGGGGGACGGAGCAGGCAGGCCTCGCGCCGGACGATCTGGCCCTCCTCCACCCGGACGAGGGCCACGGCGCACGCGCTGTCAGGCCCCCTGTCGGCGGTCTCGAAGTCGATGGCGACGAAGGTCATAAAGGCAGTCCTGAGTCACGAGTCCAGAGTCCAGGGTCAAAGCCTATGACTCCGGACTCCGGACTCCGGACTCCGGACTCCGGACTCTGGACCCTGGACCCGCGACCTGTTCAGAGGGGTTTCGGCCTGTAGACGATCTGGAGCAGGTTGCCCTCGCCGTCGTGGAAGAACGCGAGCTTCGTGCCGTCGGGCCGGACGTTGGGGGGGCCGGTGAACCGGACGCCTGCGCTCAGGAGGCGCTGGTGCAGCCCGTCGAAGTCGTCCACGCGAAAGGCGAAGTGGCTGTGGCCGGGGTCGTTCTCCCGCCGCCCGGCCCGTTGGGAGTCGTTGGCGGGGATCAGTTCCACAAGGACGGGGCCGTCACCCTGGGCCAGGAAGTAGGCCGGCGGCGTCCGGTCGTTTTTGTTCCGCACCGAGAAGCCGAGGCGCTCGCAGTACCAGCGCGCCAGGGCATCGGTGTCCTGCGCGGCGATGGCGAAGTGTTCGATGGATGTGGACATAAGGAGTGTCTCCTTGTGATGAGAATCTCCACCCCCCGCCGTTCCGTCGGCCCATGCCGACGGCCCACTCTTTGGACGCCCAAAGAGTGGGCAGAAAAGCGGTATCCACTCCACCGCCCCACCTTCCGACAGCTTTCGCTGTCGGCCTCAGGCGCCGGAGGGGCTTGGCCACGCCGCCTAACGCTCCCATGAGGTCGCGTTCCACCCCGCTGCCGTAACCTCAAACCCCTGTGGTCGATCAGGCTTTTGTGCCCCCGGCAGGTGTGGTGATTCTACCGGGCTCCTGCGGTGAGGGTTTCCGACGGCGCGCCGATTGTCTTTTGACAAGGCTGTTCCCCCTTCCCCTTTGGGGAAGGGGGTTAGGGGGTTAGGTCTGTTTTGCCGCTTCGTTGATCTTTGCGAATTCTTCGTCGCCCAGGATGAAACCGGACGCCCCGGCGTTCTCCCGGAGTTGCTGGACCGTCCGGGCCGTGGGGATGACGGTCGGGATGGAGGGGTGCTTGAGCAGGTAGGCGAGGGCCACCTGGGCCTCGGTCCTGCCGTGCTGTCTCCCGACCTCGCCCAGGACGCGCACGATGCGCAACGCCCGGTCGGAGCGCCTGCGCTCCAGGGCCCCCTCATCCACCAGCCGGTCGCCCACCTGGGGCGTGGCCCCCTCCGCGTAGCGGGACGAGAGCATCCCCTGGGCGAGGGGGGAGTAGGGGATGAAGCCGAGGCCGTTCTTCTCGCAGAGGGCCACGACGCCGGGATGGCTCTCGCCGTCGAGGACATTGTAGCGGTTCTGGACCGAGGCGATGCGCTCCAGGAACCGGCGGTCGCTCAGGTCGAGGAGGGCCTGGACCTGCGAGACGCTGTGGTTGGAGACGCCGATGTATCGGACGAGGCCCTGGCTGATGAGGTCGTCCATGGTGCGGAGGCTCTCCTCGATGGGGGTCTCCGGGTCCGGGCCGTGCCACTGGTAGAGGTCGATGGAGTCGGTCTGGAGGCGCTCAAGGCTCTTCTTGACGGACTCGATCAGGTTGAGGCGCGACAGCCCCTCGTGGTTGGGGGTGACGCCGTCCATCTGGCCGCGCCCCTTTGTGGCGATGATCACATTCCGGCGCTGGTCCGGGTTGGCCCTGAGCCAGGTCCCGATGATCCGCTCAGAGTTGCCGGACATGTTGTTGTAGCGATTGGCCGTGTCCCAGAAGGTGACGCCGAGGTCCATCGCTGCGTCGAGGATTCGCAGGGAGTCGCGCTCGTCGGACCGGGAGCCGTCGCCCCGCTCCGGGTAGCCGAACTTCCAGGTCCCCAGGCCGATCTCCGACACTTTCAACCCTGACCGCCCCATCCGGTTGTAAAAGATCTCCTTGTAGCGCATCCGCTCCGCCATGTCCCATCCCTCCGGGTTAAAGCGTGAAGCAAATCGAATGTCGAATGTCGAATGTCGAATGTCGAATGTCGAATGTCGAATGTCGAATGTCGAATGTCGAATGTCGAATGTCGAATGTCGAATGTCGAA
>Ga0156186_1126_pt1 | contig 16465 bp, 8 predicted proteins | sample RifCSPlowO2_12_FD_107839 | JGI IMG/M metagenome (GOLD analysis project Ga0156186, IMG submission 107839) | Candidatus Handelsmanbacteria bacterium RIFCSPLOWO2_12_FULL_64_10
ACGGCGAGGCGGTCGTTCGGGGGGACGCCCTACGCCCCTCCCCATCTCCATTCGCCCAACGCCGTCCAGGGCTGCAGCGGCCATCTCACCCTGGGGCAGGCGGAGCTGAGGTGGACCGGGCGGCTCCCACTCGTCCTGATCGCCGAGGGGAAGGAGGCGTGCGTCCTCAATCCCTCGACAGGCGCAGGGGACGTGACGCTGCGGGTCCCCGGCGCGACGGTGCGGGTCGGGCGCATGTCGGCAGGGCATCTGATCGTGGAGGGGGGGCGTACGGCGCGAGTCACGTTGACCGTCTCGCCGACGGCCGGCCCGGTGACGGTCGAGACGGATGGGCGGGAGTATGAGGTCCTCCGCAAGGTCTTATCCTGACGCCCGGAGACAGGAGGCGCGATGCCGACATCTTCGAACGAGGGCCTGCTCAAGCTCATCCAGGGGATCTCGCTGTTCAAGGGGTTCACGCCGCAGGAGGCCCAGGCCGTGCTTAGGGTCGCCAAGTCGAGGAAGTGCGAGGCCCGGCAGATCATCTACAACGCGGGAGATCCCAGTACGGAGATGCTCATCCTGGCGAAGGGGTCGTTGATCGTGCAGTCGGAGAAGGGGGTCAACATCGCCAGGATAGAGCCGGGGGAGTCCGTGGGCGAGATCGGTGTCATGACCGACGCCCCGCGCTCGGCCCGGGTCATTGCCGCCGAGGAGTCGGTGGGGCTGGTCATCCAGAAGAAGGAGTTGATGCATCTTCTTAAGAGTGAAAAGGACCTCTGTATCAAGTTTCAGACCAATGTCATCGATCTCCTGGCCCGCCGGCTGCGGAGCACGGACAAGTTAGTGGACACGCTGGCGGGCGAGAAGCGGACTTAGAGGGGAACTTATGGGAGGCGCAGGTCGTCAAAGAAGACAAATACTTCTCCTGTGGAGGGGCGACACCAGACGGCCCGGCGTATGAGGGGAAAATTTTCCTTGACAATGCCTCTGGCGTAACCTAATTTTAATTATCGCTTCTGTCCTGAAATCACATCGTCTGGGAGGGAAGAGGGCCAAAGGGGTGGGGATCGTGGACAGAGAACGACATCCTTTCTATTCTGGATCTGCTGGCATTCGTGGTCAAACCCCATATTTATGCCTGAGGCATAAGTATGGGGTTTTGTTTGTGTGAAATTTTTTGGGAGAGGCGGTTTAATTTTGGGGCAATAAAAAGATATTTTGACCTTTTTATAGTCTTAGCGTCATCCTTATCGCAAAAAAAGGCCGTCGGCCCCCCACCCTTGCCAGGTATCAGGCCGACGGCTCGCAGGGCGATGAAGGGGGTTTTACGCCCCTTCACACACCCTTTTTGCGTCAAGACAGACCAAATATAGCGCAGTTCTGCGGGATTGTCAATTGAAAATGATTGTCAACAGAGAACAGGGACACAAATCAGTCGCAGGTCTTAGGTCCAAAGTCCAAAGTCAGAAGCCTGGACCTGAGATCGGGGACCTGAGACTTGAGAAAGGAGGTGGAACAGGGGGCTTCTGTTGAGCGATTCGCACACCGCCCGTCAGTGTTCTAAAATGGAAGGAGGTTGAGCGTGAGATTCCTGAAATGGGGCCTTTTCGCGATAGGCCTGGCCGTTCTCGTCTCCGATGCCCTGGCAGCCGAAAAGGAGATGTGGGGCATCGGGGGGTCCGCGGGCCTCAACGTCCCGGCCCGCCAGCTTCGGGACCGGTTTGGCAGCACCACGAAGTACGGCGCCACGATGAACTACGTGATGGGCCAGGCCACCACCCTGGAGATCGAGTATCACCACTCCAAGTTCGACAAGGGCAAGATAGAGACGATGCCCTTCACCTGGTCCGTTGACAAGAAGGTCTACACCAGCCCGAACGCCAGTTCCACCATGGCGTTCAACAGCCTGGCCCTCAACGCCCTGATCTTTCCGGGGGAGGAGAACCAGGCCCGCGGGTTCAAGGCAAAGGAGTATCGCCACTATATCCTGGTCGGCGGGGGGTTCTACCGGTACAAGTCGGTGACCAAGAATCTGGTCTACCCGGCGCAGACCAAGGAGCCGATCAACCTGAGCTACGTGATGGACCCGCAGGTGGACCAGCGCTACACCCTGGCCGTCGACGTGGGGGTCGGCCTGGAGGGGTTCATCACGGACAACCTGAGCGTGGACGTGCGGGGCCGCTACAACATCGTGATCGGTGAGCTGAGGCCGATGTTATTCTACAACATCAACCAGACCTGGCCGATCATGATGTTTGACGTCGGCGTGGGGTTCAAGATCTATTTCTTGAAGTAGAAGGAGGTAATGGGGTATGAAACGAAAGCTTCTATTCGGTTTCGTCGCGCTGGGCCTGATCCTCGTCTATGTGGGCGCAGCGATGGCGGGCACCACCGGCAAGCTCAACGGCGTGGTCAAGGACCAGAAGGGCGCGCCGTTGCCGGGGGCCACGGTCCTCATCGAGGGGACCAAGCAGGGGGCGGTCGCGGACGCCAACGGCTACTACGTGATCATCAACGTGTCGCCGGGGACTTACCGGCTGGCGGCCTCGCTGATCGGCTACGACAAGGTGACCAAGTCGACCGTGGGCGTCATCGCGGACCAGACCACGACCCAGGACTTCGCCCTCAAGGAGACGGCGGTGCAGATGGCCGAGGTCACGGTGATCGCCGAGCGCCCGCTCGTGGAGCCGGACAAGACCACGAGCAAGTACACGGTCACGCGCGAGCAGACGGAGCAACTCCTGAGCGCGGCCCGGAACACGCAGGACCTGTTGACGTTGCAGCCCGGCGTGGCCGTGGACGGGAGCAACCGCATCCGGGGGGGCAACACGAACTACGCCTACGGGGAAGACATCTCCTACGTGGTGGACGGCATCCGGATGAACTACAACGACGGCCGCGGCTATGCGGGCCGCACCCGGTCGGTCAACCGGGGGGCGATCCAGGAGCTGTCCGTGCTGACGGGCGTGACCCCGGCGGAGTTCGGCAACGCCCAGGGGGGCGTGGTCCAGATCATCACGAAGGATGGGGAGAACAAGGTTCACGGCTGGGGGGAGTTCCGCTATCAGCCCGCGAGCAAGCAGCACTGGGGCGCCAACGTCTACGACGCCCCCGAGCTGCAGGGCAGGACGAAGTGGAACGACAACAAGTGGCTCAACGAGCGCTGGCCCTCGCTCAACGTGAACGACCCGACGGTCCAGGCCCTGGCCGGGGAGCTGATCCACCAGCGGACGGACTACACCAAGCAGAATGGATGGGAGGGGGAGGCCAACCTGTCCGGCCCCATCGGGGATAAGGCGTCGTTCGTGGCCACGCTCAAGCACAGCCGGCTGCCCGGCGTCTACCCCGGCCCGGAGATGATGGGCTTCCGGGACGACAACAGCAACTTTGTCGCCGCGGCTTCCGACAACATCCAGGGGTCCGGGAGCCTGACCTTCAAGCCCTCGCAGAACGTGAAGGTGAAGTTAGGCGGGATGTACCAGTGGTGGAAGGTCTGGAACGACGGGAACACAGGCATAGGGGTCTCCGGCCTGGCGCGGGTCGGCGGCATCGTGGGGGTGGTCCGGGGCACGGGCCAGAACCTCTTTTTGCCGGAGCACTGGTCCGCAGCCGGACGCCAGGTCTTCAAGGAGGAGCTGCAGTACGTGGCGATCACGCACACCGTCTCCCCCAGGACCTTCTACGAGGTGCGGCTCTCCCGCAGCCGGTCGCAGTTAGACACGATGGACGCGGACCGGGCCACCTCTCTGAACAACCTGGACCAGTCGCAGTGGTTCAACATCGGCCGGACCGCCACCCGGTGGAGCAAGACCGACCGGCAGCGCTACGGCGTCAGGGTGGACATCTCCTCGCAGGTGAGCAAGGGGCACTTCATGAAGGGGGGCGTGGAGCTGGACTACCGGAGCATCTGGATGCTCTCCCTGGTCAACGACAGCCCGGACAACCGGGGGCTGCTGGTCCTGGGGAACAACAACCAGATCGAAAAGCCCGCTCACCCCTTCTTCATCAACGCCTACGCCCAGGACAAGATGGAGTTCCAGGGCATGATCGTGAACTTAGGCGTGCGGATGGACGCCTTCAACCCGAACGCCCGCACCTTCTCCAGCGGGACCTTCCGGGGCGCCCCGATGTTCCGGACCTACACACGGGCGCGGGACTGGGCCTACCAGGACGGGTCCATCTGGACGGTGGACTCCCCCTGGCACGTCAACTTCAGCCCCCGCGTGGGCGTGTCTCACCCGATCACGTCCCGCTCGCAGATCCGGTTCTCCTCCGGGGTCTTCCTGCAGTTTGCGGACCTGTGGTACTACCTCGGAGAGGAGTACTACTCGGTCAGCCAGGGGAAGGACAACGACTTCAACAACAACGGGAGGATCGACGAGGCCGAGAAGTTCAACGCGATGCGGACCGCCTACAGCGGCCAGGTCGGCTCCCCGCTGGTGAGGCCGGCCAAGACCACGGCGTTTGAGGTGGGGATGGACTGGAACTTCGTGTCCGACTACACCGCGGCGCTCACGGCCTACTACAAGAGTGAGGTGGAGCAGTTCACCTGGTACCCCAACGAGTCCTGGCAGGGGGCGGCGGATTTGAACATCGCCTACTCCCGGGTCCTGGACAACGGGATGCACGGGGACACGCGGGGCGTGGAGCTCTCCCTCCGGAAGAACTTCAGCCACTACTTCTCGTTCTCCGTCTCCTACAACTACCAGTGGGCGATGTGGACCACCGGGAAGTTAGGCAACGTGGTCCGGTATGGGGGGATGATGGATTCGCTCAACCTGGCCAAGATGGCCAAGACCATCTCCTTCACGGACGCGGCCACCGGGGCCCAGGTCCCGCAGTACTGGGTGGAGTTCACCATCGACCCGGCCACGGGCAGGGAGGTCCCCAAGCTGATGGACGACGCGGCCATCAAAAAGTACGGGGAAATCGCCCAGCGGGGCTGGAACTCCTATCTGCGGAGCTACGGAAAGATGGAAGAAAACCGGAGGGAGATCTTCGGGTCCGGCATCTCCGACGGGCTGAAGAAGGCCGAGGGTCCGGCCGGAGAGGCAGGGGTGTATATCATGTCCGCCGGCTACACCACGAACTTCCCCAGCCCCAAGTCCGGCGACCGGCGGAACTTCGGGAGCATGTCGTTCCTGATGTCTCTGCCGGACAACTTCAAGTTCGGCCCGGCGTTCGTGGGCAACCTGCTGAGCAACACCCGGATGACCCTGATCACGCGCCTGGAGACGGGCGGCATCTTCGGCTACAACCCGCCCCAGGGCGGGACGTCCTACTACCGGTCGGTCCCGATGGACTCCCGAACCGACCTGGCGCTGGAGAAGGTCTTCCACTCGAAGGGCCGGGTGCAGCCCACGGTCTTCGTAGACATCCGGAACCTGTTCAATCAGCAGGACCGATACAGCCCGACCAACGCCTCGGACTGGACCTACTACGGCATCCAGGGCCCGAGGCCGGATGACCAGAACTACCAGAAGTACGGCGACGCCAGGGACCGGACCTACACCCCGGGTCCCCGGCAGGTGCAGATCGGGCTCAGGATGAACTGGTGACCTCACCCACCCCCTGACCCCCTCCCTCTCCGTATACGGAGAGGGAGGGGGAAACAAGGGGCGTAGCCCCCAGCATTGGGGGAGGGTGAGGTCTATATTGGAGGCATAGAGATGGATATGAGACGTGTAAATGTCTTCTTGGGACTGGCTGCGGCCTGCGTCCTCCTGGCAGTCGTCGGGGTCGCGCAGGCGCAGTACAACCCGGACACGGTGCCCCTGGCCTCGAACAGCCGGGCGCTGATCCAGAACTCCTGGAACAACATGGGCATCTCCGGGTGCAACCAGGACTGGGTCCGGGGCGCTATGCGCAATGACTTCCCGGCCAACGGGGTCACCGGGCCGGGCTACTACGGCATCGTCCTGTCGCAGTTCTCCAGCAACCAGAAGTCCCAGCACTACAACTCCTATCGGGTCTCGGGCGGGGAGGGCATCTGGATCGTGACGCCGGACGGGAAGATGAGCATCACCGGCCCCCGGATGACCTCCTGGGTCAAGGATTACGTCCGGGCGATCCCCTACGACCCGAAGGGCGCCCCGGAGGAGAAGTGGGGGGTCTCCAACATCATGGGGTCGCTCAGCCCCAGCCTGAACGACATCGCCCTGTCCAACTACTTCCCGGGCGTCGGGATCACGGACATCGGGAGCCTCTACGCCAACCAGATGAAGGGGGACCTGACCGCCCCGGCGCTGATCGGCAACTACAGACTCCACGGCTACATCGTGGACCCGAAGCTCCCCGAGGAGACCGTCATCGCCCGGTGGACGAACACGAAGCAGGGCATCACGACCACGCGGCGGGTCTACAACTGGAGCAACCCGGACTTCGACAAGTTCTATCTGATGGACCTGACCTTCACCAACTCCGGGGACTTCAACGGGGACGGGAAGGAGGACAACCCGGGCCAGACCAAGACCCTGGACGGCGTCTACTTCGCGTTCGAGAACGCCGAGGTCCCCGGCGCGATGGAGAACTTAGAGGCCTACGGGTGGGACTTCTGGGTCAACGACGTCACCAACTTTCTCGGGCCGGACGACATCACCCTCTACACGGACGCGTCCAACTACGCGGGCGCGTTCAAGGGCCTGGGCCTGAAGACGAGCATCAGCCGGGACTCGGACCACCCGCTCTCCTTCTGGGACGACACGGGCGGCCCGTTCTACAAGGCGCGGGTGCCCACGGCCTATGACATCCTGCAGACCGAGGGGCAGCTCCGCGCCCCGTCCACCTACGGGTTCGCCCCCATCGCCTACCGGAACGCCGGTGCGTCCCACACCTTCAACTACCTGGACAAAGGCAAGTACGTGGACCCCGTCGGGGACCAGCCCTTCGCGGTCAAGTGGTGGAAGGTCCGCTCCAAGTCCGACTTTGACGACCTCTACCCGGAGAACGCCAGCGAGGCGCAGCTCCGCACCTTCATGTTCACGCCGGGGATCATGGACAACCCGAACGAGGCCAACCCCGACGACCGGAAGATGTATATCTACGCCCAGGTCTACGGCCCCTACACCCTCCAGCCGGGCGAGAGCGCCAAGCTTATCTTCGCGGTTGCGGCGGGCCACCCCTCGCAACTGAAGCCCGACTCCAAACAGGGCATGGGCGTGATGGACATCGTGGCCTGGGACCGGTCCGAGGACCCGGTGACCACGAAGCAGAACGAGATGAAGACGCTCGGCGAGAAGGCCCTGCTGGAGAACATCCAGCTCGCCCGCTTCGCCTACGAGGCCAACCTGCAGGTCCCGGCGGCCCCGACCAACACCTACATCCCCGGCGACTGGCTGACCGCCAGCCCGGACGCCCACCAGCAGATCTCCTGGATCGACGCTGCGGATCGGGCCGTCAACCCCTACTACAACGAGGCGGACGTGCTCGGCTACCGGGTCTACCGCTCCACCTGGTTCAACTGGGGGCCGTGGGAGCTGCGGGACGTGATCGAGAAGGGCAAGGCCGGCCAGAGCGTCACCGGGAAGTGGACCTACGCCGACAGCAAGTACACCTACGAGGACCTGGAGTCCGCCGCCGGGTTCGAGTACCACTTCTCCGTGCGGCCCTACGCCAAGGGGCACGCGGCCTGGACGAGCGGGAACAAGTCGCTGGCGGACATCCCGGTGGCCCGCGTCCGGTCCAACGTGACGAAGGGCTACGAGAGCGGGTGGGGGGCCTCCACGGCCCGCACCTACGACGGGGACAATCGCCGGCCCTTCCAGCCCCCCACGCCCGAGGGCGACCGGCTGGAGCGGAAGGTGACGGTGGTGCCCAACCCCTACTTCGTGGACGGCAAGCACCAGTACCCCAACAGCAAGATGCTCCGGTTCGTGAACCTCCCGCAGAAGTGCAAGATCTACATCTTCTCCGAGTCGGGGGACCGCATCGAGACCCTCCAGCAGAACGAGACGATCATCTACGATGTGTTTGGCAATGCGGTGCCCAAGACCGCGGGCAAGAAGGGGGAGAGGAACTTCTCGCAGGTGGCGTGGAACCTCTCCGGGGATATCATGACGGGGATCTACTACTTTGTCGTGGTGAACGAGATGCCCGGCTACGAGGGCAAGACGCAGCGCGGGGCCTTTGTGGTGATCAAATAGCGAGGGAATGTCGAATGTCGAATGTCGAATGTCGAATGTTGCAATTCGTAATTCGTAATTCGTAATTCGCCATTCGCACTTCGTAATTGAAGGAGGATATACCGTGAAAAGGAATCTCTTGACGACGGTCCTCGCCCTGGCCCTCGGCCTGCTGCTGGCCGCCTCTTCGGCGTTCGCCGGAATCGAGTGGACCGGGGCGTCCGGCATCGTGGGGACCAAGAAGGTGAACCTCTCCGGGCTGCAGTTCCTGAAGATCGGCCAGAGCGCCCGCGCCGCCGGGATGGGGGATGCGTTCACGGCGGTGGCCGACGACATCAACGCCATGTACTACAACGGGGCCGGGCTGTCCCACGTCAAGCGCTTAGCCTACGGGGTGAACTACACGCAGTGGCTGGCGGGCACGGAGCTCTACTCCTTAGCCGTGGCCTGGAACACCGGGTCCGCCCGGAGCGAGGTCATCGGGTTGAGCATTCTGACGCAGAAGACCGAGGACATGGAGGAGACGACCATCTTCATGCCCGGCGGGACCGGGCAGAAGATCCAGGTGAGCCAGATGGCCGTGGGCGCGGTCTACGTGGTGAAGTTCACGGACAAGTTCTCGTTCAGCAGCAAGATCAACTACATCCAGCAGAAGCTCTACACGCAGACCGCCTCCACCTTCAGCTTTGACATCGGGAGCTACTTCTACACCGGCTTCCGGAGCATGCGGGTGGCCATGTCCTTCAAGAACTTCGGCCCGGACAAGAAGGTGAAGGACTACGCCTTCAACATGCCGCTCTACTACAACATGGGCATCGCCGGGGAGGTCTTCGGCGAGAAGGGGAAGCCCTTCTACGTGACGCTCGACATCGAGAGCGCCTTCGCCATCGACTACGAGCAGCGCTACCTGTTCGGGGCCGAGGCCTGGGTCAAGGACAGGCTGGCGCTGCGGGCGGGCTACAAGCATAACTTCGACCTGGAGCAGTACACCGTGGGCGTGGGGGTCAAGCAGCCCTTCAAGGGCAACCGCGCCGTGACGGTGGACGTGGCCTACTCGCCCCTGAAGGAGAAGGGCGGGGTCAAGCTGTTCGACCCGGTGCTCCGGCTCTCCCTGGGCGGGACGTTCTGATCGCCTGAAATCCTCAGACCAGAAGGCGACCGTGCGGCGACCTGCCCGCGGTCGCCTTCTTTTTTGCAGGGTTGGGAACAGTGGCCGGGAACGCGACGGCCAGGAGCGTTTGGGGTGGTGGCCTCATGGGAGCGTTAGGTGGATGGGACGCGCGCCAGAAGACAAAAAGGTCGATTTTTCTGCCATTCATTCTTTTCTTGCTTTTCTGAACCACGCAGATTAGATTGGCGGGAGGCGGAAGGCAGACCCAACCCCCTCGATCCCCCTTCCCCGAGGGGGAAGGGGGAAGACACAACATCCTTGTCTCTCCAGGAAAAAGCCAGGGAAAGGACCTCCCCTCTCCCTTTGGGGGAGGGGCCGGGGGAGGGGTCTGCCTTGAGGATGAAATCGCCATGGCCACTCTGAGCGAGATTTCAGATAGATTTCAGAACATCGCGCGGGTCCCGCTGCTGACGGCGACGCTGGCGGGCCTGCTGACGGCAGACGCCTCTTCGCAGCTTATCCTCGTCGCGCAGGCGCAGGACGGCCGCACGGCCTGGGCCGTGGCGCGCGAACGAGGGGCCGGGGCCTCTTCAGGCGTGGGTGTGGCGTTGACGGAGGTCTACGTCGCCGACAAGGGCGGCGCGCCCCGGCGTCTGCGGGCGTTTCCCGGCCGGCCGGGGGGGATCGCCTGGCGCGGAGACCGATTGGAGTATGAGGATCGGGGCCTGGTCCTGCCCCTGCTGTCCGGGGAGGGTCCCGGATCGGGGCTGGGGGTGACGCTCGTTCCGGGGAGGCGGTGGGTGGTCGCGATGGATGGCGGTGACGAGGTTCCAGCGCCGGAGGTAGGAGAACAGAGTGTGGGAAGTATGGGGAGTGACGCCCCCTACCCTCCCCAGCCTTGGCAAAAGGCCCTTATATCCCCTCCCTCCCCCCACAGGTGGGGGAGGGAGGGGTCAGGGGAAGGAGGGGGGCCTGCCCCCACTTCCCCCACTTCCCATACTTGGGAGGGAGGGGGTGGGCCGGAGGCGCAGCGGGGCCTGGCTGCGGTGGTGGAGGGGGGCAGTCTGGCGATGATGGCCTACGGCGCGGCGCAGAAAGGCGACTTCAAGGGGGCGTCCCTCTATTATCAGAGGGCGGCGGACCGATTCGAGGAGATGCCGTCTGACGCCAGGGAGGTCGGGCTGTCTATGGCGGTCTGCCGGGGCTACGCGGGGGGGCTGCGACGCCGGGCGAAGGCCAACGGGCAGGAGATGGGGCGCTCGATCTGCGCGGACCATCTGAGGGCCATCGGGGGGTTCCTGAAGGGCTATGCCGGGGCGCACGGCGGCCGCTATCCGGCGGACCTGAGGGGGTTGAAGGCGTGGATGGAGCAGCGTCACGGTCCCATCGGGCAGCTCTTTCGGGCGCCGGTGGACGCCGACACAGGGCGGACGGTCAGCTACGGTTATCGCCCTCCCGATCCGGGAGACCGGGACGGGACGCCGACGGTCTGGAGTTACTTTTATGCGGGCCGGGGCGTGGAGCTGGCGCGTTCGGGGGACGCCTTCGCGGTGATCGACCGGGCGCTGGGGCAGGCGCAGGCGGACTCCCTGCTGGCCCTCGGCCTGCGCTATCTGGAGGCGGACAGCCTGACGGCTGCGACCAAGGCCCTGGAGGAGGTGACCTGCGTCGCCCCGAACTGGGCCACAGGACACAGCAAGCTGGGCTATGCCCGCCTCAGGGCCGGGGACCTGGACCGCGCGGAGGCGTCGTTTCTGAAGGCGACCGGCCTGAACGGAAGGCTGGCGGAGGGCTACCACGGCCTGGGGATGGTCTTCTCGAAGCGCCCGAAGGGGCTCTACACGGGCATCGGCTACTTCGTGGAGGCCCTCCGGTTTGACCCCAGATACGTCGAGGCCCGCTATCATCTGGCCGAGGCCCGGCTGAAGCTGGAGGAGTACGACGCCCGCCGGGAGGTGGAGCGTGCCATCGCCCTCGACCCGGGCTATGCGCCGGCCTACCGGCTGATGGGACAATGGTACGAGGAGATGCAGGAGGACTATGAGGCCGCCGCGCTCTGGTACACCCGGTACCTGGCCCTGAAGCCGGACGATACGGAGGTCCGCGTGCGGCTCGGGGGGGTCTATCAGAAGGCGCGGGACTTCGAGAGGGTCACGAAGATCTTGATGGACCACGCGCAGGGCCACCCGGAGGACCTCGATGCCCTGCCGATCCTGGCGCACGCCTGTGTTGAGATGCGGCGGTTAGACTGGGCGCAGACGTTCTACCAGAGATACGTGAACGGCATCCCTCCCGCCGAGCGGGCGTTCTATGAGGACATCCGGCTGGTGGCCTACCCGGAGGAGATCGCCGACCACGAAGTCGCAGTCAGGGCGGGACAGCGGGAGGCGTTTCTGAGGCATTTCTGGGCCGTTCGCGACCCCGACCTGATGACGCCGGTCAACGAGCGCCTGCTGGAGCACTATCGCCGGGTCTGGCATGCGCGACAGAATTTCTCAAAGAGGAGACAGCCCTGGGACCGGCGGGGGGAGGTCTACGTCCGGTTCGGGGAGCCGGACTACCGGTCCCGGTCGGACATGCTCAACCTGAGGCAGAGCTTAGAGGTGCAGCGGGTCAAGGAGCGGATGGCGCGGGATCTCTACGGTCAGGAGGCCGAAGGCCTGACCTACTTCGGCCCGGCCTACCCGGTGCGCGGCCTGCGGGCCAGGCTGGGTGGGGTCCCTGACCTCCAGGCCAACCTCCCGGTCGAGGGTCTTCTGGAGCGGATGGCGCAGGAGGCCGACGCCCGACAGCGGCAGGGGGGGAGCGAGGCGCCCCGACAGGAGGGCGTCAGGTTGCGGGGTGAGACGAACGTCACTGCCGCAGACCTGGAGCAGTTCAAGGTGGAGGAGACGCAGACCGTCCGGAGAGAGTCTCCGAGGGGAGGCGGGGTTGTGACCGGCGGGCAGTCGGGTTTCCATCCCGACTTCGGCGCCGTCTCTGTGAAGGAGGACGCCTCCCAGGTGCCCTGGGAGACGTGGGTCTACGCGAAGATCGGCGGGGGGATTGAGATCACCTTCACGGACGAGCGGGGCAGCGGCGACTACGACTACGCCCCTCCGCCTTTAGACGCCCACATCCCGATTCATCAGTTGAGCCGATTCAACCAGTATGCGCCGCAGCGGGTGTTCGAGCGGGCCGCGGCCGTGACGCCGGATCACTACACGCCCCGGATCGACGCCCCCCCGCTCCGCTTCTCCTACGACCTGGCCGACTTTCGAGCGTCGCAGGAGGGCCGCAGCCTCCTGGAGGTCTACTACGGCATCCCCCGGATGATCGGGCAGTATCTGCCGGAGCAGGACTCCACGAGGATGGTCGTGGAGCGGCAGGTGGCGCTCCTGAACATAGAGACCGGCGCGACCTATCGGACGCAGAGCGACCTGGTCTTTCAGGGCGTTGGAGACCTGACCGGACAGCCGGGGGCGTTCGTCCCCGACGTGGCCCGGCTGGAGGTCCCGCCGGGCCGATACCGGATGGAGGTGTCGGCCAGGGACCGGCTGACAGGCCGGATGGGGACCTATCGGCAGGACGTGGAGGTGGCCGATTATGCGAAGGGCCGGCTGCGTCTGAGCGGCTTAGAACTGGCCTGGCAGGTGAGCAGGGGGGAGGCGGCGGATGCGTTCACGAAGCGGGAGGTGCGGGTGATCCCGCTCCCGACGCGGGCCTTCAGGAAGGGCCAGAACGTCTTCATCTATTACGAGGTCTACAACCTCAGGCCGGATGTCTCCGGGGTGACGCGGCACGCCGTCGAATACACCGTCAGGACGGAGGCCGGAGGGGTCCTCTCCAGGATCGCCCAGACGTTCGCGGGCCGGAGGCCGGAGGTGGCCGTGTCCCAGGAGCAGGCCGGGACACAGGAGGCGGATTATCGCTACCTCGAACTGGACCTGCGGGGGCTGTCGCCGGGCAAGGGCGTGTTGACGGTGACGGTGAAGGACCTGAACAGCGGGGACGCCGTATCGCGGGGGACATCGTTCACGATGGTGGAATAGGACTCCATTCCGTCGAATGAACCATTATCACTATGATCGAGGATCAGGAGAGGCAGCCGATGGCTATGAACAACCCGAAAAAGGGCCCGGACTGGGTGTGTGTGACCCGCCAGGCGCCGTGGCAGGCGCGGGACTCGCAGGGGGAGTTCGTGTACGACGATCACATGTGGATCCTGGGGGGGTGGTTCACGCCTCAAACGCCCAATCCACGCGATGTCTGGAAATCGCCCGACGGCAAGCGGTGGACGCGCACCGTGGAGGTCGCGCCGTGGGAGTACAGCGATCTTCCGGCGACGATGGCGTTCAAAGGCAAGATGTGGATGATGGGCGGACGAAAACTGCCCGGCGCCAGGAACTGCAACGAGGTCTGGTCCTCCACCGATGGCGCCGAGTGGACCTTAGAGACGGACAACGCCGGCTGGTGCCCTCGGGTGTCGCCCTCGTTTGTGGTGTTCAGGGACAGGATGTGGGTTATGGGAGGGACCGAAAACTTCTACGATGACAACGACGAGACGCTCAAGAACGACGTCTGGTCGTCGGCAGATGGCAGGGAGTGGAGGCTGGAGGTTCGGAACGCGGGCTGGTCGAAGCGGACGCACGCTCAGGCCGTGGTGTTCGAGGACAAGGTCTGGATGATGGGCGGCGGACACTGGCGCCCGGAGACCATCCCGCTCAACGACGTGTGGTGTTCGGAAGACGGGGTGAACTGGACGCAGGTGACGGATGCCGCGCCGTGGAGGCCGCGCATGTGGTTCTCCCTGGTCGTCTACCGCGGCCGGATGTGGGTCCTGGGCGGGTGGTCCAGGGTGGACGGGAATTTCGGGGATGTCTGGCACTCGAAGGACGGCAAGGACTGGACGGAGTTGAAGTCTGACGTGATCTGGACGAAGCGCCACGAGCATTCGGCCTATGTGTTCCGGGACAAGATCTGGGTGGCCGGCGGTCACGCCGAGCCCCTCAACAGCGAGGTCTGGTCCCTGGAGATTCCGGAGGGGTGGTTTGGCGATGCGTGATAAGGATGCACGCCCTCACCCATAACAGTCGAAACCGACAGTGACAGGCCGCATCTGAACAGGTGCGGCTTTTTTCCTGGTGGCTTACGGGAGAGGACATGAACAGAAGCCCCAACATCCTACTGTTTCTGCCCGATGCGATGCAGGCTCAGGTCGTCCGGCCGGGCCACGACTGCCAGACACCCCACTTTGACCGCCTGGCCCGGCGCGGGGTCCGCTTTACGCGGGCCTATGCGGCGCTGCCGACCTGTTCGCCCTCGCGGTCCAGCCTGATGACGGGGCTGCTGCCGCACAACCACGGGGTCCTTCAGGTGGAGCACTGCGTAGACAGCGACCAGTGCGCCTTGCGGACGCAGCACCCCCACTGGGCGCAGCGGCTGACCGAGGCCGGCTACCGCACGGGGTATTTCGGCAAGTGGCACGTCGAGCGCACCAACCGGCTGGAGGCATTCGGCTGGCAGGTCAACGGCTGTGACGCGTCGGCGGCCTACCGGTCGCTGGGCGAGGGCGTGGCCAACGTGGAGCGACTGCTGACGCCGGGTAGCCTGGCCTCCTACGAGACGGGGCCGGAGGGGTACAGGCCCATCCTGCACTACGGGGTCACGGACGCGCCGTCCGAGCAGCGGGGGTTCGCCCTGACCACGCGGATGGCGGGGCAGTTTCTGGCCGAGGCGATGAACCAGGACCGGCCCTGGGCCTGCTGTGTGAGCTTCTCCGAGCCGAACACGCCCCTCGTCGCCAGCCGGGCGTTCTTCGACCAGTACGACGTGGACGCGATCCGGCTCCCGGAGAACCTGCACGACGACTTCGCCGACAAACCCGCGTTCTACCGCCGCCAGAGGGAGATCTACCGGAATATCCCCTCACGGCAGTGGCGGGAGTGCCGGGCGGTCTACTACGCCCTGATCACGGAGCTGGACCGTCTGTTTGGGCAGCTTGTGGATCAGATCGAGCGAGCCGGCCAGCTTGAAAACACGGTCGTCATCGTGTTGAGCGACCACGGGCGCTACGTGGGGGCGCACGGCCTGGACGCCCACAACTTCGGGGCCTTTGAGGAGATCTACAACGTCCCGCTGATCGTGGCCGGGCCGGGCGTCGCCCAGGGGGCGGTGACGGACGCCTTAGTGTCCATCCCCGACCTCTGCCCCACGATCCTGGAGCTGACGGGGGCCAGGCCCATCCACGCCCCGGACTCCCGGTCCTTCGCGCCTCTGCTGGCCGACCCGGCGGACCGGGCCTCCCACTCCAACACCTGCTACGCCGAGTACCACGGCAACCGCTTTTTGACGACGCAGCGCATCCTGTGGCAGGGGCCATGGAAGTTCGTGTTCAACGGGTTCGACTACGACGAGCTCTACAACTTAGACGAGGACCCCCACGAGATGAAAAACCTCGGCCAGGACCCCGCGTATGAGGGCAAGAGACGGGAGATGATGGCCGGGATCTGGCGGATGGTCCGGGACACGGGGGACAGGGCGCTCATAGAGACCCACTACTCCCCGATGCGGTTCGGGATCGTCGGTCCTCTCGCGGCCCAATGAAAAAATGACCGGAGACTACGACGGCATCATCCTGGGCGCGGGCCACAACAGCCTGGTCCTGCAGGCCTACCTCTGCCGGGCCGGGCTGCGGGTGGTCTGCCTGGAGCGGCGGGATGTGGCGGGGGGCGGGCTGGCCACGGCCGAGGACCCCCGGCATCCGGGATTTCTGCACAACACCCACTCCTTCTACCACCGGGCGCTCAACCGGATGCCCTGGTACCGGGACCTGGAGCTGGCGCGGCGCGGCGCGGTCTACATAGAGCCGGACCTGAACGTGGCCCTGTTGCTCAAGGGCGGGGAGGCCCTGGAGTGGTGGACGGACTTTGAGAGGACGGCGGCGTCTTTCGAGCGGTTTAGCCGGAAGGATGCGGAGCGCCTGAGGCGCTGGCGGGACGATTTCCTTCCGATTGTGGGGAAGATCCTCGCGCCGGAGGCGCAGGCCCCGCCCCTGCCGCCGGAGCGACGCCGGGCGCTCCTGGAGCGCAGCCCGGAGGGCCGGCTGCTGCTGGAGACGAGCGCCCTGTCCCCCCTGGAGTTCGTGCAGCGGGAGTTCGAGCACCCGGTGATCCAGGCCGGGCTTCTGTTCTTCAACGGACTGCGCGAGGTGGACCTGCGCTGCCCGGGGTTCGGCCACCACGTCGCGGCGCTGCTGGCCAGCGCGGGAAAG
>Ga0156186_1056_pt1 | contig 16443 bp, 16 predicted proteins | sample RifCSPlowO2_12_FD_107839 | JGI IMG/M metagenome (GOLD analysis project Ga0156186, IMG submission 107839) | Candidatus Handelsmanbacteria bacterium RIFCSPLOWO2_12_FULL_64_10
GGACGGGCGGTTCCGGGCGATCTTTCCGTTTGAGCGGAAGCCGTGCGTTCTCTATTATCACTACCTGATCACGCCGCCGATGGACCACGTGCACTCGCCGGCGCCGTCCATGGCCACCGACCCGGAGTGCCGGGTCCTCTCATAGGAGACGCTTTTGTACGATCTGATCATTCGCAACGGCACGGTGATCGACGGGACCGGGGGGCCGCGAAGGCGGGCGGACGTGGCGGTGAAGGGGGACCGGATCGTCCGGGTGGGGGCGACGGATGGCGCCGACGCCCATCGCACGGTGGACGCGGGCGGGCTGGTGGTCGCGCCGGGGTTCGTGGATGTCCACAACCACTCGGACGGCTGGGTCCTCAAGATGCCGCACCTGACCTTCAAGACGAGCCAGGGGTTCACGACGGAGGCGCTCATGGTGGACGGGATCTCGTATGCGCCGGTGACGCCCGCCACCGCGCCCCACTGGCTGCACTACCTCCGGTCGTTGAACGGGCTTCAGTTCCGGGACTACACGGGCTGGCGCAGCGTCTCCGACTACATGGCGCTGCTGGACCGCCGGAACGTTCAGAACACGATCGCGCACGTCCCCTACGCCAACGTGCGGACGATGGCCTGCGGCTGGGGACGGGCGGCCCCGGACGACGTGCAGGTGAACCAGATGCGGCGGGAGGTGCGGAGGGGGATGGAGGAGGGGGCGGTGGGGGTCTCCACGGGCATCGACTACCCCTTCGAGTGCTTTGCGACCACGGATGAGATGGTCGAGGTCTGCGAGGCGATGGCCCCGTGGGGGGGGCTCTACGTCACCCACATGCGCTACAAGAAGGGGACGATGCGGGCGCTGCAGGAGGCCGTGGAGATCGGGCGGAGGGCCGGCGTGCCGGTGCATATCTCCCACCTGAAGGGGACCTCGCCGCAGCAGGTGGATGAGATCCTCTCCTACGTGGACCGGGTGGCCTGCAAGGAGGTGGATTTCTCTTTTGACGTGTACCCCTACCTGCCCGGCTCCACGATGCTCAGCTACCTCCTGCCCTACGAGGTGTGGGAGGAGGGGCCGTTGAACGCGGTGGTCAAGCTGACAGACCCGGTCCTCCGGGAGCGGTTTGAGGCGCTCCTGGCCGACTACGCGCTGGGGCTCGACCAGATCCACATCGCCTGGGTCGGGGGCAAGGAGAACACCCGGTACCAGGGGATGAAGCTGCAAGACTACGTGGCGCAGACGGGCAAGGGGACGGCGGACGCCCTGTGCGACCTGCTGATCGAGGAGAACCTATCGGTGCTGCTGGTGTTTGACCAGGGGGAGGATCGGCTGGTCGATGCCTTTCTCAAGCATCCCAAGTACATGATGGGCACGGATGGGATCTACTTTGAGGGGGGGGTCGTCCACCCGCGCGTCTATGGCTCGGCGGCGCGGCTGATCGGGCCGCTGGTGCGGGACCGGAGGCTGTTCTCGCTGGAGGAGGCGGTGCGGAAGCTGAGCGGGTACCCGGCGGAGCGGTTCGGGCTGAAGGACCGGGGCGTGATCCGGGAGGGGGCGTTTGCGGACATCGCGGTCTTTGACGCGGAGCGGGTCGCGGACCGGGCCACGTTCCGGGAGCCCCATCAGCCCTCGGAGGGGGTGCGCTACGTGATCGTGAACGGGGTGGTCGTGATAGCGGAGGGGAGGCCGGTGGAGGGACTGGGAGAAAGGTTGCCAGGGCGGGCGCTGAGGTTTAAGGCATAGCGCACGATGGATGGTAGGGGCGACCGGCCGGTCGCCCCTACACGCACATCACATTCTCCGCGTCGTCCTGTCCAAACAGGTGGCGGATGGCCAGGGCTGCGGCCCCTCGCACGAAGGCCTCCTCGTCGGAGGGCGCAAAGGTGAGGCGGCGCTCGACCTCCCATTCGGGGGGGACCTTGAGGGCGATCTCGTGCCGGATGGCGTCGGTGAGCGGGCCGCCGGCCTGGACGAGGTCTCCGCAGAGGAGCAGGCGGTCCGGGTTGAGGATGCAGACGGCCCAGGCGAGCGCGGCGCCGATGGAGCGCCCGGCGCGGTCGAGGACGTTGAAGGCGAGGATGTCGCCGGCCCCGGCCGCGTCGATCACGACCCTCAGGGTCAGTCTGGACAGGTCCCCTCCCACCAGGTCGGGCAGCTTGGACCGGATGCCCCGCCCCAGCTCGCGCCGGATGGTTTCGCAGATCGCCCCCCCGGAGGCCACGTCCTGCAGCGTATTCCCTCCTGACCCGAGTCGCCCCCCCTCTCTCTCTTCGATGACCGCCTGCCCCAGCCCCAGCCCGGCCACGGCCCCCCGGTGGATGCCTCCCTCGATGACCAGCCCTGACCGGATGCGGTCGCCCATCTGCACGAAGAGGACGCTGCTGTCTCCTGAGAACCAGCCCTCTCCGACGGCTGCGGCGTCCACGTCCCTCCCGGCTCGCACGGGGATGCCGAGCATCCCTTTCAGCGTGTCCTCTATCTCCTGGAAAGAGGTCTCAGGGTAACCGTCGAGTCCGATGCCGATCCCCCGGAGATGCGCCGGGGACAGGCCTGCGCCCTCCACAGCCGTCAGGATCGCCCTGCGCAACCCCTCGATGAGCGCGTCCGGCGACAGGGCGCCTTCGAGGCGCACCGGCGCGGCGGGTTTTCCTCCCAGGCCCACGACCGAGGCGAGGACCCCGCCGGGTCCTGCGCACAGGCCCCCCACGAAGGCGGACGCCGGGTCGATGATGAGGCGGGCGGACCGCCGTCCTCGCGCAACGGATGTACATCCGAGCTCCGCCTCACAGTGGCCGTCCTCCTTAACCAGCCCCTCGGCCATCAGGTCGGCGATGAGGTGAGTGACCGTGGGCATCTGGAGGTGGGTCAGCCGGGCGATGTCCCCCCTGGAGACGGCCCCGCGACGACGGATCAGGTCGAGGATGGCCTTCCGGCGCGCCCGGCGCTTGAGTTCGACGATGGTGTCGGTTTCGGGCATATTTATCGCAGTAGGGGCGACCCGGTGGGTCGCCCCTACTTTTAGTTATGACAACTCCACGCCCAGCCTCCGGGCGGCGTCGAGGATCTGCCCCCAGGTCCGGTCCTCGACCTCGACGCCCTCCCGGAGCCTCCGCTCCCGCTCCCGGAACGCCCGTTCGCCGGGGACCAGGATCTCGGCCACACCGGGGGCCTTCGGGGAGGTCTTGAGGTGGGCGATGAACTGCCGGACCTCCTCCCGGAAGGCGTCGAGGGGGACAAATCGCTCGATGTCTACGGCGACGGTCAGGAGGGCGTTGCCGGACCGGGGGGCGTCCGGGGCGCTGGGGCCCACCCCGGACAGGGTCCCGGCCAGGAGGTCAATCATCACGCTCAGGCCGTAGCCCTTGTGCCCGCCAAAGGGCAGGAGGGCCCCCCTGGGAGGGTCGTAGTAGACGTTGGGGTCGGTGGTGGGCCGGCCCTCCGCGTCGATGAGGCACCCCTCCGGGATCGGCTTCGCGCGCGCGCGGGCCAGCCTGATCTTGCCACCGGCCACGATACTGGTGGTGATGTCCAGGACCACGGGCGGTCCCTGAGCGGACGGGACGGCCACCGCAAAGGGGTTGGTGCCGAGCCGCCGGGCAATGCCGCCGTAGGGGGCCACCCCCTGATCCCCTGCGTGGCCATTGACGAACAGCAGGCCGACCATCCCTGCCTCGCAGGGGAGGGCCGCGTAGGCCCCGAGGCGTCCGATGTGGTTGCAGCAGCGCACGGCCACGGCCCCGACGGCGGAGGCCCGCGCCTTCTGGACGGTCAGGTCCATCGCCCCCCGCGCGACGACCTGCCCGAAGCCCCATCCGCCGTCCAGGACCGCCGTGGCGGGGGTCTCCCGGATGACCTTCAGGGGAGCGCCGGGGACAATCGATCCGTTCCGGACCATGCCGAGGTACTGGGGGAGCCGGAGGATGCCGTGCGAGTCGTGGCCGGCCAGGTTGGAGTCGACCAGGAGGTCGGCCACGATCAGGGCCTCTTCGGGAGGGACGCCCGCGGCCTTCAGGATGCGGACGGCGACGTCCCGGAGCGTGTCGGCAGAAAACATCGGCACGGGATGTCTCTCTTTACAAGAAAAGATATTACCGAAGAGACCACAGAGGGCGCGAAGGGAACAGGAATAGGATGTGAAAACGTGAGCAAAAATACCGGACGAGGGGGTGAAAGTCAAACGCAAAATGAGCCGAAGATGGCCCGGCCAGGGGCTTTTCACCGGATCGCCGGGACCGGGGCGAGGGGCGCAGAATTAGTCCTTGACAAAATAGGGCGCAAGTTGTAGTTTTTAAAGCTTCTGCTTGTGGCATATCCGGCTGATGCCCGTCTCCGGGCCGGCCATCACCTCTGTACGAAAGGTTGTTCGATGGGGACTTACAACGCCAAAAAGGGCGCCTTCACACGCAAGTGGTACGTGGCTGACGCCGAGGGGAAGGTCCTCGGGCGGTTCGCCTCAGAGGTCGCCAGGATCCTGAGGGGGAAGCACAAGCCGATCTACACCCCGCACGTCGACACGGGCGACTATGTGGTTATCGTGAACGCAGAGAAGGTCGTGTTGACAGGCCGGAAGGCGGAGCAGAAAGAATACGTCTGGTACACGGGCTATCCAGGAGGTCTTAAGAAGGTCGGCTACACCAAGCTCATGGGGGAGAGGCCGGAGCGGGTCCTCGAGCGCGCTGTATGCGGCATGCTCCCGCACAATCGACTGGGCCGCCAGATGTGCAAGAAGCTCAAGGTCTACGCCGGCCCCGACCACCGGCATGCGGCCCAGAGGCCGGAGCCGCTCAAGATCGGAAAGTAAAAACATTTACCGCAGAGACAAGGAGGTGAAGTCTTGGCAAGTGCGCTGATCGCCACGGGCCGGCGGAAGGAGTCCGCCGCCACCGTGAGGCTTGTGCCGGGCGGGGGACAGATATCGGTCAATGGCCGTCCTCCCATCGAATATTTCGGCAGGGAGACGCTCGTCATGCTCATCGAGCAGCCCCTGAAACTGACGGAGACGCTCGACAAGTTCAACATCCACGCCATGACCAAAGGGGGCGGGCTATCGGGCCAGGCGGGCGCCGTACGTCTCGGCATCGCCCGGGCGCTCCTGAAGCACGACGAGACGCTCCGGAAGACACTTCGCGTGGCCGGCTTTCTGACCCGCGACCCCCGCATGGTCGAGCGAAAGAAGCCCGGACAGCCGGGCGCTCGAAAGCGATTCCAGTTCTCGAAGCGGTAATCACGGTTCAAAGTTGCAGGTTCAAAGTTCAAAGTTAGAATCTTAAATCTTAAACCTTGAACCTTGAACTTCGCGTATTACGCATGCATCCCGATCGCAGCCGATGGGTGCCCGTCCGCGCAGGCGGGTGGCGGCGCGAGGAGACGGATGCAGAGGATCAACCCGTCAGGAGGTTTTGAATGAGTGGTGTGAGTATGAAGGACCTGCTGGAGGCCGGCGTTCACTTCGGCCACCAGACTCGCCGATGTAACCCGAAGATGAAGAAGTTCATCTTCACGGAGCGGCACGGCATCTACATCATCGACCTGCAGAAGACCATGCGAAGCCTCGAAGAGGCGTGCAAGGTGGTGCGCGAGGCCGTGGAGAACGGTGAGTCGGTGCTGTTCGTGGGGACCAAAAAGCCGTGCAAGGAGATCATCGAGCAGGAGGCCGAGCGGTGCGGCATGTTCCACGTCACGGAGCGCTGGCTGGGGGGCATGCTGACGAACTACCAGACCATCCGGCAGAGCATCCGGCGTCTCGACGCGCTCGACAGGATGAGCCGGGATGGCTCGTTCGAGAAGATGAAGCTGAAGAAGAAAGAGGTGATCCAGCTCGGCAAGGAACGGATCAAGTTGAACAAGGCGCTGGGGGGCATCCGGAAGATGGACGGGTTGCCGGGCCTGATCTACGTGGTGGACACGAAGAAGGAGAAGATCGCCGTCTCCGAGGCGAACAAGCTGGAGGTCCCGGTCGTGGCCATTGTGGACACGAACTGCGACCCTGACGTGATCGACTACCCGGTCCCCGGCAACGACGACGCCATCCGTTCCATCGGTCTGATCACCAAGCAGATCGCCGACACGGTGATTGAGGCCCGCGAGAAGGTGCGGTCCGAAGAGGCCCTCAAGGTGGCGGAAGAAGAGAAGGTGGTCGCCGAAACGACCGAAGACATCCGGGTCATCGACGACACGCCGCCTGCGAGCGATCGCAGGGGAGGCAGGCGAGAGGGGCGGGGCGAGGGCGGCGGGGCGAGGGGCGGCGGGGCGAGGGGTGGCGGGGCGAGGGGCGGCGGCAGGGGTGGAAGAGGGGGCGGCGGGGGAGGGGGTCGAGGCGGACGAGGCCGTGGCGGCGCACCGAGCAGCGCGCGGGGAAGGACTTTGAATTTCAAAACGGGTGAGAGCAGGGAAGTACATCAGGGAGCACTCAGCAATGGCGATTACATCTGAGATGGTCAAGGCCCTTCGCCTCAAGACCAACGTGGGGATGATGGATTGCAAGAAGGCGCTGGAAGAGGCCGGAGGGGACATGGACAAGGCCGTGGAGATCCTGCGAAAGCGGGGGATCGCCAAGGCGGAGAGCAGGGCCGGCCGTGTCGCCAAAGAAGGGTTGATCGTCTCTCATCTCCAGCCCGACAACAGGCTCGGCGTGATCGTGGAGGTCAACAGCGAGACCGACTTCGTGGCCCGCACCGGCGAGTTCCGGGCCTTTTCGGAGGAGGTGGCCGCGCACGTGGCGGCGGCGAACCCCTCTGAGGAGACGTTTGTTAAGGAACCTGATAAACCGATCCAGGACAAGCTTCTGGAATTGATCTCCAAGACGGGGGAAAACATCTCCATCCGGCGGTTCACGCGTTTCGTTCTGGGGGGGGAAGGGGTGGTCACCTCCTATATCCACGCGGGCAGCAAGCTGGGCGTCCTGGTGGAGGTCCACTGCAAGAGCGGCGCGACCGCCCGCGTCCAGGAGTTGCAGGCGTTTGCCCGGGACGTGGCCATGCAGGTCGCTGCGTCCAACCCGGTCGCGGTTTCGCGGGAGGAGATCCCCCCTGAGCGGGTCGAGCGCGAACGGGCGATCTACCGGGAGCAGGCCGCAGCAGAGGGGAAGCCGGAGAAGGTGCTGGATCGCATCGTGGCGGGCCGCCTGGAGAAGTACTATCAGGACGTCTGCCTTCTGGAGCAGCCTTTCATCAAAGACCCCGAAAGGACGATGAAGGACCTTCTAACAGGGCTGGCTGCCAAGGTTGGGGAGGACATTTCCGTCCGGCGGTTCGTCCGTTTTATGCTGGGTGAGGAGCCTGCGTGAAGCCCAAATACCGGCGCGTTCTGCTCAAGATGGGCGGGGAGATCCTCGGCGGGTCCGAGGGGCGCGTGATCGATGCGCGCGTCCTGCGCGGCATCGCCTCGGAGATCAAGGGGGTCCGGGAGGCGGGGGTGGACATCGGGGTTGTGATCGGCGGAGGGAACATCTGCCGCGGGCGGGAGGCCAGCGAGCTGGGGGTGGAGAGGGTCACCGTAGACAACATGGGGATGCTCGGCACCGTGATCAACGCCATCGCGCTTCAGGACGCGCTGGAGAAGATGGGCGTCGTCACCCGCGTTCAGACGGCCATCCGGATGGAGGCCGTGGCCGAGCCGTTCATCCGCCGCAGGGCGACGCACCATCTGGAAAAAGGCTATGTTGTCATCTTCGGGGCGGGGACGGGCAGTCCCTACTTCACGACCGACACCGCCGCCGCGCTCCGGGCGATGGAGATCGAGGCCGAGGTCCTCTTGAAGGGCACGAACGTGGATGGGGTCTACGATTCGGACCCTCGTAAGAACGCCTCCGCCGTCCGCCACGACGTCCTGACGTATGCAGACATCCTGGAGAGGCGGCTTCAGGTGATGGATGCGACCGCGATTTCGCTCTGTATGGACAACCGGATGCCGATCGTGGTGTTCAACGTCCTGAAGAAGGGGAATCTTCTCAAGGCCGCGCTTGGGGATTCCATCGGCACCCTCGTCGTGGAGGACCCGCCATGATCAACGACATCATTCACGAAACCAAGTCGCACATGCAGAAGGCCGTCGAGTCGGTCCAGCACGAGATGGCCCTCATCCGCACGGGCCGGGCGACGACGAATCTGTTGGACGTGGTGCGGGTGGAGTATTACGGGGCGCACGTGCCGGTCAATCAGGTCGCCACGATCGGCGTCCCGGAGCCCCGTCTTCTGACCATCCAGCCCTGGGACAAGAGCGCCATTTCCGCCATTGAGAAGGCCATCCTGGCCTCCGGGCTGGGGTTGACTCCCTCCAACGACGGGACGATCATCCGCCTCCCCATCCCTCAGCTCACCGAGGAGCGCCGCAAGGACCTGGTGCGCGTGGTTCACAAGCTGGCGGAGGAAGGGCGGGTGTCCATCCGGAACGCCCGGCGCGAGGCCAATGAGATGTTGAAGGAGGGGGAGAAGGAGGGGGAGATTCCCGAAGATGACTGCAAAAAGGCGCAGAAGCACGTACAGGACCTGACAGACGAGCACATCAAAAAGATCGATGAGATCCTGAAGCGGAAAGAGGCGGAGATCATGGAGGTGTGAAGCGTATCTCGTGAAGCGTGAAGCAACCTCACCCTCCCCCAAACCTAGAAAAAAAGCCCTTGGCGCCCCCTCCCTCTCCGCATGCGGAGAGGGAGGGGGACAGGGGGTGGGTGAGGTCGAGATACTCTTTACGCATGAGGCCGGAGGGCGAGAGTCTTTCGGCTTCAATCGTTCGTGGACCGGGGAGGGCGGCATGTCTGACAAAATGTATAGGATCGGCACCCTGGAAGATGTGATCAAGCGGGACTGGACGCAGGTCTTCGACGCCGCGAAGGCCCTCGGCTTCGATGGGGTGGAGTTAGGCGTACGGGGGGACACCTACATCTGGACGGAACTCTGGGATGCGGAGGGGCGCAAGGCCCTGATGGAGCGGTCGCGCAGGGCCGGCGTGGAGATCGCCTCCATCTGTCTTCATACGTTCTGGAAGTTCAGTTTTGCCGATACGGACGTGGCGCATCGGACGACGGCCAAGGACATCGTCCTTCACGCCCTGAAGGCCGCGACGGAGCTGGGGGCGCGTGCGATCCTGATCCCGGTGACCAACCCGAACCAGCTCCCCCCGGAGCAGGCGCACGCCTACTGGGTGGAAGAGATGAAGGCCGTGGCCTACGAGGCCCGGAAGCACGAGGTGAGGATCGGCCTCGAACTCGTCGGAAGGAGCCACGCGAAGACCGGGCAGGACATCCTGAACCTGATCCAGGCCGTGGACTCTCCAAAGGTGGGGGCCTACTTCGACTGCGGGAACAGCAAGTCTCTGGGCGGCGACCCTGTCCAGGACATTCACCTGCTCAAGGACCGGATCGTCCAGGTACACGTCAAGGACCCCGGCGGCAACCTGCTCGGCCAGGGGCGGGTGGACCTGAAGGGGTGTATCGAGGCCCTGAAAGGGGTGGGCTACAGGGGTTATTTTGTGTTTGAGACCCCATCCACCGACGACCCGGACGGAGCCGCCCGGCATAATATCAGGTATTTGAAAAATTTGCTTGAGGGGTCCTGAGTCCCGAGTCCTGAGCCGCATCCTGGACTTTGGGACTCGCGACTTTTTGCTTGCGCCGGGGATTTCGGTTTGCTATCTTTGAACGCTCGTGGATTTTTGCGCCAGTAGCTCAAGCGGATAGAGCAATGGATTTCTAATCCGCGTGCCGGGGGTTCGAGTCCCTCCGCCGCCACCATATTCAAGCCAATAAAAAAACAGGCGCCTATGCGATCTCGAAAGAGACGTGTAAGCGCCTGTTTGCGTTTAAAAATGGCCGTTTGTGTAATTTTTGTGTAATGGCCTGATCGGAGGGACTCCGATCTTTGAGGGAGGAGCCCCCACAGAAGTCTCAAAAAGCAATCGCTCATATATTACTGGGTGTAGAAGGACTTACGGAATGTCGTTGGGCTGTTCTGAGTAGTTGACATTTGGAGTTGACCCGGTTTGATGGACACCTTATCTTTGGAGAGAAAGGAGTCCATCATGCCCAAGACACATCCCCTCGGCGCGCGTCTGGCGGGAGGGTGGATACGAAGGTGGACCCCATCTGGACGAATACGGGCATCCGGCCCTCCGCTGGGCGCCGGACGTGGAAGACCGGATCGCGGCGGCAGTGGCCCGGCTGGTCGGCCAGGGATGACAATCAACTGGGCACCGGGTGCGGATGTATGGCGCGGAGAAGACGATCTGCGACTGCTTCCGCTACCGACACAAGATCGGTATGGATGTGGCCCTGGAAGGTCTCCGAAACTACCTGCGCCGGCGGGACCTGGACCTGGACCGGCTCCTGAAACTCGCGGAGGTCTGCCGGGTGCGCCGGGTGATGACGCCCTACCTGGAGGCCCTGGTATGATGGAGGAGCGCCCCAGGAACCTCGCCGCCTTGAAAATCTTCTTGACGGTCATACCATAGCACGATACATTCTGGAAGCGCCAATTCATAGCCTGGCTGCGGCGAATGGAATATCCAGAAAAATCGTCGCATAATCACAAGTTAGGAGGATTTAAGTATCTTCCATAACAACACCTCCGAAAGGAATCACATGAAGGAATTCCAGCAATTCGAAGCAGGTCTCGCTGACGGCGAGGCAGCAGCGTCTGCCGCCGGAGGAGCATCCAAAACATCTTCGACCGGTGGGCGCATGTATGTGCGCACCCAGGGCTTTGGATCAACCGATGCCGAGTTGCGTTTTCTGCAGCGCTGCGGCGTGCGCCACAAGGCCGCCACTTTTCCTTTCCACCCCGGCCGTGGCTGGGACCTCGACGATTTGCTCCGGGAACGAGAGCGCCACGAAGCCTTCGGCCTGACGCTGGACCTGAGCTTGCTGCCCATCTACTCGAAATTTCCCAACATCATTTATTACGGCAAAAGCCCGGAGCGCGACCGGGAAATCGACATGGTTTGTGAAATGATCCGAACCGCTTCGCGTGCCGGCATCGACTCTTTGCGCTATAACACATGCATCCTGCCCATTGACCGTACCGAAAAAGAAGAGGGTCGCGGCGGCTACTCCTACACCGCCTTTCGCCTGGACAAGGTCCCGGAAGAGGAACAGGCCAGGCTGACCGACGCCGGACGTGTAACAGCAGAAATGCACTGGGAGCGAATTGAGTATCTACTCGAACGCATGATTCCGGTGGCAGAAGAGTTCAAGGTGCGACTGGGCAATTCCCAGGAAGATCCAGCCACACCCTCTGGTTATAAGGGCGTTGACAAAGTCCTCAACGACTATGAAGGCATGAAGCGCTTCATCGAGATTCAGCGCAGTCCGTATCACGGCTGGAATTTCTGCATCGGCTCTATCGCCGAAATGCTCGAAGATCCGGCCACGGAAATCTACCCGTTCATCGAATACTTTGGCAGCCGCAATACGATTTTCCTGGTTCACTACCGCAACCTCATCGGCGGGCGCTACAGCTTCCGCGAAGCCTTGCCGGATGAAGGCGATATGGACTTCTACCGTGTCTTAAAGGCCCTCAAAGACGTGGGCTACTGCTACGGCATTGATCCTGACCATGTTCCCCGCTGCGACGACGACCCAAAGGGCTACTATCAGGCCTATGCTTACTGCTTCGGCTACATCAATGCCATGATTCAGGCGGTCTACGGCGAAGCCTGAGCGTCCGTTCAGAGTACAGAACAGGGGGCCACGACAAATCGAAGGGCGCTTCGTTTCCCCTGCTTCACGCGGCAGAGGACGCGATCACCAGGGACCGGACCTCCGCCACGGTCTGGTAGCCGTGCTGCTCTCGGAGCCGGGCGATGAGCTCCACCTGCCGGGCCAGCTCGTCGGGGTCAGAGATCACCCTCCGGAGGGACCTGGGCCTCCGGCAACCGATCCGGCCCCATCTTCGGACCAGCCGCTTGGGGTAAAACAGGGACAGTTCGACCTCGACCTCGTAGAACTTGCGGTGCGGGGGAGAGGTGTTCTCAAAGCGGAGGTAGATGGGTTCGAGGGACATGGGGAGACCTCCTGGGAGAAGAGGAGGGTTTTGCCTTTCGGCTTCTGGTACCACCGCCCCACCGTTCCGTCGGCCCGTGCCGACGGCCTACTTTCTGAACGATCAGAAAGTAGGCAAAGAATCGCTCGCTCAAACGCCGCGAGGGGCTTGGGCGCGCCGCAAGGGCATTGTTCCAGTAGACGGATCATCCAAAGGTTTCCACTGCTGCTCAACGCCTCTCCTGAGCGCCGGTGGTTAGCCCTTCTGCGGCGCGCCTTTCCCCCGGCCCCTGGGGAGCTTCCGGGTATGCTGCCGGTCAAACTCCTCGAAGGCTTGCCGGGTGCGCTCCAGGCTCACGCGGGCATAGCGCAGGGTCGTGCGGATGTTCCGGTGCCCCATCAGGTCGCGCAGGACCAGGGCGTCCATCCTGCCGGCCCGCTCGGTCCCGAAGGCATGCCTCAACTGGTGGATCGTCACGGGCTTCCCGTCGGGCCGTTTCAGCCCCTCAGCATACCTGCGGAACAGCACGTATGCCATCGGATAGCTGAGCCTCCCCTCCCGGCTCTCAAACAGTGGCCCGGCCTGGGGGTTTCCCCGGCTCCTCAGGTAGCGTCTCAGCAGCGGCCTGGTCTCCTCGCTGAGATACCCCACCCGCTCGGCATTCCCCTTGCCCACTACCCGGAACGTCCCACCCTCTAAGTTCACGTCGGCCACGTCTAAAGACAGGGCCTCACCCACCCTCAGCCCGGACCGGTAGAGCAGGGAGAACAGCGCCCGGTCGCGCAGGCTTGTCCTGAGCAGGGAGGTGGGTTGCGACCTCATGGGAGCAACAGGCCGGGAGGTCGAAGGATCGGTGATCCTCCCGAAGAAGGTCTCGATCTGCTCCGGCGTCATCGGGCGGGGAAGGCGCTCGCCGAGGATGATCTTCGTTTGGGCCACAAGCTCAGGCAACTGCCTGAAGCAGACAGGATTTTGGCTTGTGGTGTGAGCGTACCTGAGCCGGTCTGCCTGGCAGTTTTACCTGTTTCACCACCCATTCGAAGAGATCTCTGGGTCTTGCGCCGAAGAATCGTTCTGCCGGAGTCGTTCCATCGGGTCGTTGGATGAAGTAGTTGTGGATCGTCGTAAGGGTCTTCATCTTCCGGCTTGTGATCCGATGGAGGCTGTGGTGGCGCAGGGCCAGTTGTCCATTGCGGCCTTCGACGCAGGAGCTGGACCGCTGGAAGACGTGAGCGCATTCGTGAGCGACCTGCCAGAGGGTGTCTCGTTCTTCTTTTTCCATCTCTCCAAAGGGTCCATCCCTGGCCAAAAGTGGGGCCAGGAGAAGCTGGGATCTGTTTTGAAGCGTGTGCCGTTGCTGTGCGTCTTTGGCCTTTTGTGAGGCCAGGGAGAGATACACAGCCGGAATCAGATGTTCGTAGACGGCCTTTTCTACTTCAGGAGCAAGACAAAGGGCCTCTACCTTGGCCCGGACCGTCAGGAAGAAGAAGGCGATGGTAGCCACCATATCCACGACGACCTTTTTGGCCTTCTTGATCTTCTCCAGACAGCGCGCAGGCAGGTTGACCTCTTGGGCAATCTCCTCGATCTGGGAAAAGCAGTCCGCCAGACAGGTAGACACCTCCTCTGCGCTTTTGGCTCTGCCAGTCTCCAGGTCATAGGGGTGATGGGTCTGGCTGATGCCCTGGATGGCCTGCTTGGCACGCTGTTGATGGGCCTGCGCCTTTTCAAGGGCGTCCCTGGCTTCCTCTTCCTGTGCCCTGGCCTTCTGGATGCGTCTTTCAAAACGTGGGGGCCTGCCAGCAAGACGTGGACCCTCAAGATAGGCCTGCTGCTCCTGGTCATGCCGGGCTACCTCCCCTGTGGCTTGCTGCAATGCCTTTTGAGCCTGACGGGTCTTGCAGGCCAGGACCAGACCGGTAGCCTTGACAACTTCGGCTTGAACGTGAAGCAGGTCAGGTGAGTGATGCACCCCCAGGTCCTCCTTGACGTGGTGCAGGATGCCCTTGGCTTGGTCGCTGGCCGATTGGATGACCTGGATAGGATTGCCTGCAACCGCCTGCTTCATCGCGGCCGTCCATTCCTGTGCTGTCCGACCGGAGGCATACTGCTCCAGCAGGATGAAGTTGGACACCGGTTCAATGGCCACCAGACAGGGCTGAGGATGAAACGTCTCATCCTGGCAGATTGTGACCTGTTTTGGCTCCATCCCTTCAGACAGACGCCCTTCTTCCTCATGCCCAAACGTCACAATAGCTTGCTCCATCGCCATACTGACCTTCTGGTGAGGACCATACGAAGCTCCCACAAACCGGGACAGACGGCTCAACTCCAGAAACAGGCCAACCAGACGGATGCCACAGGGACCCACCTGGGTCATCACAAAATGGGCGGCAAGCACCAGGCGATGGAGGAACTGCACACCGGCCGGAGACTCAAAAAAGGCCACCACCTCAGGCGCTGCATCAAGGGCATCCTTACGCTTCTGCCAATGTTGCAACGTCGTGCGAGGGATCTCCAACTGCTCAGCTATACGGCGATGGCTGCCAATGGGATCTTCCTTGATGGCCTTCTCAAACTCAGAAAGCGCAGCAGCCACCTCGGCTCGGGACCAGCTTTTTTTCCATCCACCTTACCTCTATCGTTTTTGCTCATAATTTCACACATTTGTCACGCCCTGGCTACTCTTATCTCCACATCCGCATGTCCCACGTAGTCAATGGCTGAAACGAAGATCAAGGCCCCCTCTGGGCGTGTCCTTCGAGACGGCCAAAGACGTGGCCCTCAGACTCGACCGCATCCTGCCGGCGCAAGAAGGGGGACCGTGAGCGGGATGGACTTTAAGGCCATTGCGGAGCGCTGGTGGGGTCTCCCCAGGCGGGATCGGACGAAGCCCCCTCTTCCTTCCCTCGAACTGGACCGGTTCCTGAAGGCCCTGACCGCGCCGGGCGCCCGGGGCTGGTTTGCGGCCTGCCAGAGCTGGGTGGCCCGGAAAGGTCCATCCCCGGATGGGCACCCGGAGATCCAGGAGGTCCTGTACCACTTCAGCCGCTCAAGGGACCCTTTCCGGTATGCCGTCGCCAGGGCGCACCTCGACGTGGCCCGGCTTCTGCTGGACTCCCACCAGCCCTCTCCGGCGGACCTCCGGGCCATTGCGGAGCAGGCCGGGATAAGAGCGGGGCTTCTCCGGGACCTGATTCAGGAGCTTCTTCCGGCGGACCGAGGCGGAGGAGGGCCGCGTCCGAAGGCCGGGACGCAGGCGCTCATGGCGCTGCTGGTGGACCACGTGGAGAACAGGGGCGTCGCGGCCTGGCTGGACCTGGACCTGATTGCGGACGGAGCCGGGGAGTTCTATCCTCACCCCGGCCTGGCCTTCGTCGCCCGCGACGAGAGGTGGGTCCAGGCAGAGGAGACTGCCTGCGACTACGTCCAAAAGGCCGGCATCTGGACAGGGCAGGACCGGCTCGACATCCGGTGGTCCCTGCTGGGCCGGAACGAAATCCCCTCCGCCCTGAACGGCGACTCCATCGGGGCGGCCTTTGCGCTGGGGCTGGTCCGGCTCCTAACCGTCGCAAAAGAAGAAGGGCTGCACGCCTCCCTCCTGAGATTTAAAGGGGTGGACGTTGCCTCCGTGTCGGTCAGCGCCGGGGTCCGGGTGGACCGAAAACAGTGCCGGTTGCGCGCCGTTGACCATATCCCCGAGAAACTGGAGGCCGCCAGCCGCGCCCGAACGGCCTGCAACCTCCGGTTCATTCTCCTCTCGGAGGAGAACCGCCCGGAGGTTGAAAAGGGCTTTTACCGGGGCTTGCTCTCGGACGACCCCCAGATGGAGCTCCGCGTGGTCTGCGCGGATACCCTTTCAAAGGCGGCTGCGTCCCTGGTCGAGTGGCAGCGGGTGAGCGAGGCGATCCAGAGAGGGCTTGCGAGGGAGCGCGGACCAGAGCCCTCCGCCCCTGTCCCTGCCCTCCTTACTCCTCAAGAACCGGTCCTGTCTCAGGAGAAGCTGTATCTCAAGTGGCTGGTCGGAGAGACCAGGGCCCTCAGTCAGCCCTGGCAGGAGGCCCCCATCCTGCCCACGCCTGCGCGTATTCACCGGTCGCCGGATGAGGAGGGGCAGGGGCGTGCGCTCCTGTATCGCCGTTTTCCCCCGGACGCTTCACAGAACCCTGTCCTGAACGTCTCAGCCCGGCCAGCCCAGGCGGGATCAGAGGCGCCGGTCGAGATCGAGGACCTGGCGAAGGCGCTCCAGAAGTTCCAGAAGGTGGTCGTGCTGGGCGGGCCCGGCTCCGGCAAGTCGGTCTGCCTGCGGCGGTTCGCCCGCGATCTGGCCGGGCGGGAACTCCGCCGGAGGGGACGGCCCAGGACCCTGCCCATCCTGGTGGGCATGGGGGCCTATAGCGGCCAGGAGGACGGCGGTCCCACCCCTGTCCTGAAGTTTCTCAGGCAGTGGCTGCTGTCGGTAGCACCCCATTGAATCGTGGAGAAGCG
>Ga0156186_1417_pt1 | contig 16393 bp, 14 predicted proteins | sample RifCSPlowO2_12_FD_107839 | JGI IMG/M metagenome (GOLD analysis project Ga0156186, IMG submission 107839) | Candidatus Handelsmanbacteria bacterium RIFCSPLOWO2_12_FULL_64_10
CAGAGGTTTCCACTGCGGCCTAACGCCTCTCCTGAACCCCGGTGGTTAGCCCTTCTGCGTCGCGCCCCTTATCGTTTAGCCAAGGCTGCTCCCCCTTCCCCTCTGGGGAAGGGGGCCGGGGGGTTAGGTTGGTTTCTGGCGTCGCGCCCCTTGTCGTTTTGCCAAGGCTGCTCCCCCTTCTCCCCTCTCCGTGTCGGGGAGGGGATGGGGGAGGGGTCAGGTCTTCAACCACCGGTCGAACCAGGCGAAGGCCTCGGCCTGCATGGCCAGGTCGAACTTGTGAGGGCCGGGGTAGAAGGCGCAGCGGTAGCGGTCGCCGGACCCGGCCTTCTCGTAGACCTCCCGGAGGATGCGGTCGGCCCGCTCCATCTCCGGCATCGTGAAGAGGGGGTCTTCGATGTCGTTCTGCACGAGGGTCGGCAGGGGGACGCGCAGGCCCAGGACCTCCGGGTAGTCGAGGTCGCGGGGGAGCAGGGGGACGTAGACCATCCAGGTGTGGGTGTGGCATTTGTTGAGGAGATAGTCCCGCCAGGTGGTCATCATGCCGACGCAGACGGCGCATCTGATGCGGGGATCGACGCCTCCCAGGAACACGGTCCGCATGCCGCCGCCGGAGAGGCCCCCGCACCCCACCCGGTCCGGGTCCACGTCGTCCCGCGCGCAGAGCAGGTCCAGGGCCCGCTGGTCCTCGGCCAGGAAGACGCCCGGCCAGGTGGTCCCGGCGCAGAAGAGGGACTTGGCCATGAGGCCCTCGTGGCCGGCGGCCCACCGGTTGTAAGCGGCGACGAATTCCGCCCGGTCGGAGTCCTCGTCAGACAGCCCCTCCCGGATGCGCTCCGGCACGTCCGTCAGGAGCACGCGCCGGCTGGCGAAGGGGAAGGTGTCGTGGACGAGGACGGCGTAGCCTTGCCGGGCGATCTCGTTGGCCCAGCCCACGCCGCCGTAGCAGCGGTCCTGGTGGGCGATCATGAGGGGGTGTCGATCTCCGGAAGTCTGCGTGATCTTCTGCCTGCCGAAGAACTTGTTCCCGCCGTGGTCGTGCAGGGCCAGGATGCCGGGCAGTCTGCCTTTTGCGCCCTCCGGTTTCAGGAAGATCGCCCCGGTGGGCGGCCCGTAGGGGAGCTGATAGGAGAGTTCCTCCACGTGGAGGCCGTCGTACGTGTACCGGCGGTGGACAGTCGGCTTCGGGACGCCTCCGGCGTCGGGCCGGGCCAGGAGGTCCAACAGGCGCTGGCGGGCGGCCTTTCGCCAGGCCTCCGGGTCCGTGAACTTTCTGTTTCTGAAGGAGAGCGCCGCGGGCGTGTCCCCCACCAGGGAGGCCGCCCAGGGGCCGTAAGCGCCGATCATGTTGGGTTGCATAGGGACCTCATTTGAGTCGGAGCAGGAACTGCGCCCCGGCGACGTAGCCCTCGTCCGGCAGGCCGTGCCCCGGGGCGTCCACCACGCGGACTTCGCTGAAGGACTCGCCGCCGTTGGCCTCGGACTCGAACAGTCGCTGGGCGAAGCGGAGACAGCGGTGGGTACCGACCCGGCTGTCCCGGTTGCCGATGATCAGAAAGACGGGGCGGCGGACGAGGGCGGGGGCAAAATGGTCCAGAACCGCTGCCTCCACCTCGGGCCGGTCCCGGACGTGGGCGAACTCCTTCAGGACCCTCCAGTCGGTCACGGGGGCGATGCCGGCCACGCCCCGGATGCGCGGGTCGGCTGCGGCGAGGCGGAGCGCGCAGTAGCCGCCGCGCGATATGCCATAGGCAAAGATTCCGCTGTTCACGCCGATCCCTTTTTTCAGACAGGCGTCTATGGCCGCCTTTCCGTCGGCGACAAACCGGGCGAAGGGGTCCTCTCCGGCGATCAGGGCCGCGCACATCCCGGCGATGCCCTCCCCGCAAGGGCCGACGCGGTCGCCGTGGTGGGGCAGGTCGAAGCTGAGGGCGCAGTGGCCGGCGTCGGTGAAGGCCTTCGTCGCCAGGTCGTAGGGGTGCCTCCCCAGGGCCATCTGCCGGGTCCCGCTGAAGGTCAGGAGCAGGGCCGGGTCGGGGGCAGGGGCGGGCGGCGCGGCGAGGGCGCAGGTCAGGCCCTCTGTCTCCACGACGAACTCGGTGATCGTCATGTGATCTCTTCCGGTTTTAAAAGGCTTGACAGGGTCTGTATGCCGGTCTTATGTTAGGGATAGATGATCGTCGTCAACCTCCCTCCGAGGCCCGGCATCCCGCTCCCCCCCAGAACGCGGTTTCTCCACAGGAGGCATAGGCTATGGAACACATCGACGCCCGGAAAGGCGGGCGGTTCACGTACACGCCCGCGCACCGGTCCAACTGCGGCCCCTGGGAGCCCGGCTGGAGCGCCCGCGAACACTACCACGAGGGGGCGGACGAGATTTTCTACTTCATCGACGGCGTCTGCGAGATCGGCGTCGGAAAGGACGCCCGGAAGGTCGGGGCCGGGGCTCTGGTCTACGTCCCCTCGGAGACGCCGCACACGCTCAGGACCGTGGGGGACCGCCCGGTCCACTACTTTCTCGTGGTCGCCCCCAACCGGGCGCCCACGCACTCCTTCGAGCCGTTTGCGCCGGATGCGGGGCTTCGGCACGAGATGACGGTCCTCCACGCGGATGCGGGCGTCCATATTCCCACGAACGACCGGATGCGCGCCGAATTCCGCAGCCACGGGCCGGGCTGGGTCTCTCCCGAGGGCCGCGCCCCGGACACCCTGGAGTGGTTCTGTTTCGTGCGGGGCAACGGGCGGGTCACCGCCGGGGGGGAGACCGTCCAGGTGAGCGGCCCCTTCAGCGCCGTACACATCCCCGTCGGGGATCCCTACCGGATCGAGAACACCGGCGAGGGCACGCTGCTGTATCTCTGGGTGCAGGTACCCGACGCTCAGAAATAGTCGTGCATCGACCGGAGCGTCCGGCGGACCGTGTAGGGGTCCACGCGCTCCCAGCCCCCACTGCCCCGGCTGGCGGCCTGCGCGGCCTCGATCCGCTTGTGCCGGATCTCGAAGGTCATGGGTGACTCGAAGGTGAACGGCCTGAAGGTCTCGATGCGGGCCACGGCCTTCCGGGTCGCCTCGTAGATCTCGTCCACGACGCGCTTCGGGTGCTTGCTCACGGCCGCGTTCCATCCGAGCGCGTGTTTCGTGGTCACGGTCTCGACCCCACGGAAGAACCGGCCCGCCTCGGCGACGCCCTTGTCGTCGCTGGCCACGAAGATCACCGGCACGCCCCGCTCTCCGGCCATTGCCCCGTCGATGGCCAGCTCGCCCACCTCCTGCCCGTTTATCTTCATATACTGGTAGCTCGCGGAGCTGAAGCTGTGGCAGATCACGGCGTCTACGGTGTTGTCCATCGCGTGGTAGCCGATGAAGGCCACGCCGCTGAAGGTCCCGTCCAGGCCGGGGAAGCGGTGGGGGAAGTTGACGCCGAGGGCGATGTCGCACCGCTCATCGAGCCTGTCGTAGTGGAGGTTCAGGCTGCCGTTGTGGTTGTCCCAGACGATCACCTGCTCTGCGCCCGCCGCGAACAGGCCCCGCGCGGCCGCGTCGGCCTCCCGCGTGGCCTGGAGCTTGGCGAACTCCAGGTCGCGGGACTGGTTGATGGACCCTCCGGGGGACCCCACGGCGCAGGCCACGCCCTCGCAGTCGACGGCCACGACGAATTTCATGAGAGACTCCTTTCTCCGGTGATCAGGCGAGCGCCTCGCGCAGCCACCTCAGTTTGCGCTGCTGATGGAGGTTTCCGCCCCCTTCGTGGCCGTTGTAGGGGTAGACCTCGATGGCCTTCTTCACCCCTGCCGGGAGGTGGTTGTAGGAGGCGTAGACCGTGGACGGGGGACAGATGTTGTCCCAGAGCCCGACCGAATAGTAGGCGTGTGTCCCGGAGACTTTTCTGGCCAGATTCATGTTGTCGAAGTAGGAGAGGGTCTCGAAGGCCCGCTCGATCTGCTCCGGGAAGCGCTTCATGAAGTCCGTGATCTCCTCGTAAGGCCCGACGGCCAGGTCCACGGCCCGGCGGAAGTGGGAGAGCCAGGGGACGTCGGGGGCCAGGGCCTTCACGTGCGGCGAGAGGGCGGCGCAGGCGATGGTGAGGGCCCCGCCCTGGCTCCCGCCGATGGCCGCGATGCGCCCTCCGTCCACCTCCTCCCGCCCGCGCACGACCTCCACGGCCCGGACTGTGTCTATGTAGAAATTCCGGTAATAGTACTCCTCCTTGTCCAGGATGCCGTGCGTGATGAAGCCGCGCTGGCCGCCGTGCGTGGTGCTCAGGCGCTGGCCGGTGGCGCCCCCCTGGCCCCGCGAGTCCATGAGGAAGGCGCAGAAACCGTTCAGGACGTGGTGGGCGAGGACGTGGGGGTAGTCTCGCCCGCCGGTGTAGCCGATGAACTGCACCACGGCCGGGAGGGGCTTTGGGACCTCGCGGGGGGTCAGGAACCACCCCCGGACCCGCACACCGTCCACGCCGTCGAAGGCCACGTCGTGGACGCAGGCCAGGGGGAGGGCGTCCTGCACGGGCGCAAAGGCGGCGTTGAGGGGGACCTTCTCGCTCTCCGCGAGGGCCGCGCACCAGAAGGCGTCGAGGTCGGGGCGGGCGGTGGGTTCGGGGCGGTAGTCCACGAGTTTTTCGAGGGGCAGGTCGACGGACGGCATGGGTGGTCCTCCTCAGGAGTTTATTCCGTTGTATCTCATATCACTCCGGCTTTGTGACGCTCATCACTCTTTTTAGGCCCCGTTTTGCCGATCATATACACAGGGATTTTTGGGCTTCTACCCCCTTGTAAAGGATTCGCAACCATGAGAGCAGCCGGGATGTCAGGTCGGGAGTCTATGGCCAAGATCGTCGTTGTCGAGGACGAAAAGAGCATTTGCGACGTGGTCGTGCAGATGCTGAGGTATGCAGGCCATACGGTGCAGGCCTTTGAGGATGCCCGTCCGGCCCTGGAGGCGGTCGATTTTTCCCAGACGGACCTGGTCGTCACGGACCTGGAGATGCCGACCTCCGGAGAAGAGCTTATCCAGACCCTCCGGAGCAGGGGCATCCAGACCCCCGTTCTGGTGATGAGCGGCCACATGGATGAGGAGAGAAAGCGCCATCTGGCGTCTCTCGGCGCTCAGGAGACCATCGACAAGCCTTTTGGGCTTCCCCAGTTTTTAGCCAGGGTGAAGGCGCTGATTCACTGACCTTTCCACAAACTTCACGTCTCGTTCTCGCGCCCAGGGAGCCGATCTCTGGGCGTTTTTTTTAAGAATGGAGATGCCCTACCGCCCACCATCCACCATTTTCCAACTTTTCTTGCTCGTGCAAGAAAAGTTGGACAAAAGAAGCACGCTCGCTCAGACGCCGCGCCTTTTGTCGTTTTGCCAAGGCTGCTCCCCCTCTCCCTTTGGGGGAGGGGGTTAGGGGGAGGGGTCTGAAGTTTCATTCCCTCTCTTCCATCCCCGCGTCTTTCAGGGCGCCGAGCAGACAGGGCACGCCGAAGAAGAGGAGGCTCAGGTACATGGGGCTCAGGCCCACGGCCCCCCGGCGTCTCGGGTCGTCGCTCTTGTCCTGTTCCGAGATCAGATGACGGAGCACGGCCAGGCCGATCTCCAGGTACTTGCGGTCTCCGGTCAGGCGATAGGTATAGGCGAGGTGCCGGCAGATGACGCCGCCGTAGCGCTGCTGGATGGCGGTCCGGGCGTTGAGGGGGCCGGGATGGCCGCAGAACCAGTCCACGGCCCGGCGGTAGACCTCCGCCACGTCCTGCCTGCCGGTCATCCGGTGGAGCAGCTCCAGGCCGACCATCAGGTAGTGGGTCTGGTAGCCCTTCTGCTCCGAGATGGGGAGGACGTGGATGAGGCGCGCTCCTCCCAGGCCCCGGAGTTCGGCGTCGGTGAAGGGGGGGGCGGTCCCCATCTCGACGGCGAGGGTCGTGCCCTCGGTGGCCATGCCGTAGGGGGCCTGGTGGGGCAACTTGTCCGGCGTGGAGACCTGGAAGCGCTTGTGCCAGCTCCCGTCGTCGTTCTGCCCGCGCGCGATGGCCCCGTAGACCTCCTCTGCGCGCGCCCTGAAGCGGGGGTCTCCGGTGACCTCGTGGACGTAGAGGAGGCCCCGCAGGACGTTGGCGATGCCCCGGAGGCTGAAGCTGTAGGTCGGGTCCCCGGTCCAGCGGTAGCGCAGGAAGAAGGCCCCGGCCTCCAGCAGCACGTCGCGGGTGCGCAGGTCCCCGGTCAGGCAGTAGTAGTCCATCCAGTTGTCCAGGAAGGTGTGCGAGGCGCAGGGCTCGTCCCCGAAGTGGTCGGTGCTGTGCCGGAAGCAGCCGCCCACCATGTAGGGCCGGAACGGGTGGTAGTGGCAGGTGTCCACGTCCGTGGAGTGCCGGGTCATCGCCTCGCCGAGCTGGAAAAGGGCCGGGTCCCCGGTGCGCAGGTACTGAATCCAGACGCCGTGCCGGGGGTCCCACTCGCTGTTGCACCAGCCCCACCGGCCCCGGAAGCGCCAGTCGTTGGCCGCGGCCTCCCACGCCACGAGCACGTCCCCCCAGTCGAAGAACCCGTACCACCGGCCTCGGCGGATGTTCTCCCTCATCCAGGTCATAAAACCGGCCATCATCCCCTCGGACTCCGGGAACCGGGCCGGGTCGAGGGGGGCGAACCCGCCGGCCGCCTCGCACCGGGCGGCCCAGGCCGGGTCCACGGCGACGTGGGGGGGAGAGAGGAGGCCCCGCAGGCGGTCGGGGATCCCTTCCCGGTCGGAGGCCCGGTAGAAGCAGACGAAGAACTCGCTGGTCTTGGCCGCGCCCGTGCCGTCGGCGTAGACGCCCTCCCCCTCGTGCCAGGAGACGGCCTCGGCGTAGCGTTTGAGGCAGAGTTGCGCCCCGTCCGGGTCCCGGTAGAGGTAGATGTCGATTCCGTCGCCGGCCCCGGAGGTCCCCAGGGCCTTCGGGTACTCCTCCGGCATGTGGCGCAGGGCCACGCCGACGCCCGCGCGGGCGTCCTCCGCAGTCATCCAGCCCTCCGCGCGCTCCCCCTCGGCGACGGTCCGCGTCTGCTCCGCGACGCGCCGGTCCAGGCGGAAGTGGTTGTCGAGCCGCTGGGACAGGAGGAGGGATTCATCCGGTCTGAGTTGACCCTCCTCGGGCAGGCGGGAGGAGACGCGGAAGCGGACCGGCCCGGACAGGGAGGCCGGGACGCGGAGGGCGATCTCCCGGACCCCGGTCTCCCTCGGGTTGCACGCCACCACGACGGTGTGCAGGACGCGGAGGGAGGCCTGGCCGGCGCAGGCGGAGATGCGGGTTGTAAAGTGGAACGGTCGGTAGCCCGCGTAGTGGTGGGCCGGGATGTCGGCCTCGAAGGCCCCGTCGCACCGGAGGACGGCCCGCAGGGGGCCCGCCTCCTCCACGCGGACCGAGTAGACCTCCTGCGCGAGGGAGGCCAGGCAGTCCCCGCCCATGCCGTAGATGTGACGCCTTCCGTCGGCGTCGAAGAAGGACTCGCAGATCCGGACGCGCGCCTCGCCTCCGGCGTCTCTCCCGACGATGTCCTGCTCGGCGGTGAAGACGCCCCTCTCCGTGCGGCCCAGCTGGACGGCTTCGAGGAAGGAGAACCGCCTGCGGCTCACCTCGAACCGCAGAGGGCCGGTGCAGACCGCGATGCGGTCGTCGTCCTCGGAGATCTGGATGGGGGATGCCGGGGAGGTCTTCGCGGGGTCTCCGCCGCGGCGGAGGGCGTAGGTCGCCTGCCCTCCGGCGGGCAGGTCCGCCTGAAAGTCGGTCAGCACCCACTTGAGGCTGCCGTCGGGCCAGTGGCTCAGGACGCGGAACTGCGCGGGGATGGGACGCCCTTCGGGGTCGGCCACGTGGGCCGACTCCGGCGTCCGCAGCGCGCCCTTCGGGAGCGGCACGCCTCGCGTCACGGGCCAGGCGCGACGGGGGAGGCCGAGGCTTTCTGAGACAAGAAGGGGGATTTCGAAGGTTTCAGGCATTTATGTATCCCTCAAGGGAAAGGGGGATGAATAGACCTATCCCCCCGACCCCCTTCCCCAGAGGGGAAGGGGGAGCAGGCTGTTCTTTCTCCTCAAAATGACCAGAGAAAGGACCTCCCCTCTCCCTGCCTGCCCTGAGCGGAGCGGCGTTTTTGCGCCGCGTAGTCGAAGGGTGGGAGAGGGGCCGGGGGTGAGGTCACCCTATCACCCGCATCGGGAGCATCGGCCTGGAGGGGTCAACCTCAAAGTCCAGTTCGAGCCGCTCACCTTTCAGGCAGAACAGGATGCGCCCGGCGCCCGGCGGGGCCTCGACGCCCGGGGCCTCGTAGAGGGGCCAGGATGCGTAGTCGATCTCGGTCCCGTCGACCCGGTGGGGGCCGTCGTAGATCAGCTCCAGTTCGTGCCCTCCGAGGGTCTCGAAGCGCACCCGGCCCGGCTCAGGCCATCCGCTCAGGTCGAGGCGCGGGCTCACCATCTCCTCGCAGAAATTGTCGAATGTCCCCACGGACCGGGCCTCCTCCGCCTCCAGCGCCAGTCCCACGTCCCGCCCCTCGACCCGGATGAGATAGCCGTCTAAGTGGCCCTCCTCCCAGATCTCCTGCCACCGGCAGTCCCCAACAGGGCGCAGGCCCACGTAGAACGCGCCCGCATCGCCCAGGACCCAGCCCTCCCGCTCCGTCCAGGCCACCGCCTTAGGGAGGTAGAGGTTGACGTAGGGGGCCGGGTCCTCCGGCGGGATGCGGTAGAGGACCAGGAGGGCCGATTCGTGCTGCATCATCCGCTCATAGGGGGAGGCCCCGAACAGCCGGTCCGGGTTCTGGAGGTAGGGCTTGGGCGCGGCCACGGCCCGGCCTATGGCCTGGGGGAGGCCGCTCAGGAACGCGCTGAAGCGCCCCGGGCTCAGGCAGGGGTGGCCGCAGACCAGCGTGGCCTGGTGTTTCGGGCCGGCCCAGGAGAGGTCCCACGAGACCAGGTCGATGGGGCCGGCCGGGGCCCCCGGCAGGTTGACCTGCGTGGAGCCGAGCGCGAAGGAGGGGCTGAGGTAGGTGTACTTCCTGACCGGCCGGGCCTCCCGGTCCGCGTGCCGGTAGATCGCCCTGGGGGCCTTTGTCTTCTTCACGACCCTCGGCTTAGACCGGTCCCGCGCCAAATCGGCCAGCAGGGGAGGCGGTCTGAACCGGGCGGTCATTGCCGGGCAGGCCATCTCGTCCCGGTGGACCTCCGGGTCGAAGGGGGCGTCGCCGAAGTAGTAGAAGCCGAGGGAGGCCGACGCGCCCACCAGGGTCCAGGTGTTCTGCCGGTAGCCCTCCCGGCTGTGCCCGCCGGCCCAGGCCCCGTGGAAGTACTCCAGGGCCATGTCCGCGACGTAGAGCGTCGCCATCCGCCCGGCCAGGGCGCGCAGGCGCGGGTCCCGCGCGTGGTCTGTCAGCGCGATCATGGAGAGGAGGTGACAGGGGTGGTACTGGGTGGAGTCGTATTCGTAATGTCCGAGGCGGGCCGTGCGGTCGATCATCCCCAGGATCCAGCGGGTGGCCTCGGCGCGGGTGGCCTCGCGAGACAGGCCGTTGCCCCAGACCTCCACGTCGGGCCAGCGCTCCGTGGCGAGGAGGGTCCCGGCGTAGTGCATCAGCCAGTGGTTCTCGGTGTTCCCCCGGTGCAGGATGCCTCGGGTGAGGGCCTCTCTGACGCGCGCGTGCGCGGGTTCAGGCAGGAGGTCGCCCCACCGGCAGATCAGGGTCATGGCGGCGAGCACGTCGAACGTGCCGGTGGCCACCCGGCCAAACGGGCCTGCGGGTCTGGACCCCAGACGGGCCTGGATGATCTCCGCCACGCGTTGGGGATCGCCGCCCATCGCCAGGATCGCGTGCGCGCCCCACAGGGAGGCGGCGGACCTGGCGACAGGCTCCAGGAACTGCCGGCCCCGCGCCTCCAGTTCCGCGTCGTATTCCTTCCGGGTCATGATCCCTCAGGCGCGGAGATCGCTTCAATCGTGGAAGGGAGGTTAGAGGCCTGCCGCCAGGACGCGCCAGAATTTTGCGTCACCCAGAGGCCGCCGGGCGCGGCCCCGGCCGTCCAGAGGTCGGGCTGCGCCGGGTGCGCCGCGACCGATGCGATCAGGGCGCGAGGGCCGAGGTTGCGCCATCGCCCGTGGCCGTCGCCCACGACGACGCCTCTGAGGGTCCCGGCCAGGATTCGCCCGTGGCCCTCCGTCAGCGCAAACACGGTCCCGTCATCCAGCCCGTATCCCGCCTTTCGCCACGAGAGACCGTCCGGGCTGGTCCAGATGCCCCGGCCGTCCGTTCCGGCCCACCAGGCCCCAAGCGCGTGCCGGACGGCCCGCACCGGGACGCCCATCAGGCTGCTGTAAGTCCAGCGACAACCCCCCTCCTCCGCGACCAGCACGCCGGCCTCCGTGCCCACCACCCAGCGGTGAGGGTCCACCGGGTCCACGGCGACGGCGTTCGTAAAGCGCTCGTTTACCGAAAGGTGATCGGAATGCCAGGCCCACCGAACTGCGCCGAGTTCATCCCGCGCGCCCGTGGCGACGCCGTAGGCGGAGGCGGCCACCAGGCCGGGGTCGCCGGGGATGCGCGCCAGGTCCAGGACCTCCGTGAGGGTCTCGTCGTGGAGCTGGACCCAGGGGTCCGGGTCGTCGCGGACCTCCCAGGCCCCGCTCCCCACGCCCACGCAGAGACGGCCGCCCTTCCGCAGGATGGAGGTCACGCGGAACTCGTAGGCCCCGACCCGCTCATAGGAGGCCCCGTCCGCGCTCCGGAACAGGCCAGAGTTAGCGCCGGCGAGCCAGACCTTCTCAAGAGGGGACGAGGACATATTCCACCTCTTTAAGAATACGAGGACCGATATAAGGACTCAACGCCTCTGTGGTTACCAGCTCAACGCGACGTTTAAACAAGTCCTCCAGCAAGAAGGAAAGCCGTATAAAATTATCGAAGGTTTTTTTGCCTCGCTTGAATTCAACCAGTAAATCTATGTCGCTTTCCGTATTCTGCTCCTGGCGAGCGAAGGAACCGAACAGGCCGAGTTTCTTTACTCCAAATGTCTTGATTTTATCCTGATTGTCCTGGATAATTGTCAAGACCTTCTTTTTTGTCTGGAAATGTGCGCTCATTTCGTCACCTATCTTATAGCGTCGAATAATTCGGTAGTGTCTCTCGCTTTCATGAGCGGCTGAGGGGTGATTCGACTTCTTCGACCCGCCACGCGGCGTAGGCCAGGGCTTCGCGGACGTCTTCTTCCTCCAGGTAGGGGTACTGTTTCAGGATTTCGGCCGCGGAATACCCGGAGGCCACAAGTCCGACCGCGGTTCCCACAGTCACCCGCAGGCCGCGAATACAAGGCTTGCCGCCCATCACCTCCGGGTTGAACGTAATGCGCGTGAGAGGTTTCATAATACCACCTCAATTTGTCGGACGTTTACACCTATCTCCCGATCGCATACCCGATCTGATTCTTGGGGGAGGCCGCGCCGGAGATGAGGCCGGTCTTCGGGTCGAAGGTGATGCCCATGACCTTGCCGTTGGTCCAGTCGCCGGTCACGACCAGGTCGTGGCCGCGCCGGCGCAACTCCTCCTGGACGGCCCTGGCGACCCGGCCCTCCACGGTCACGCGGCCCGGCAGGGCGCTGTGCGGGTAGAAGGAGTTGGGGAAGTGGTTGGTGTGGAAGCTGGGGGCGTCCAGGGCCTCCTGGAGGTCCATGCCGAAGTCCACGACGTTCAGGAAGAACTGGAGGGTCCACTGGTCCTGGGCGTCGCCGCCGGGCGTGCCGAAGGCCATCCAGGGATCTCCGTTCTTCGTGGCCAGGGAGGGGGTGAGGGTGGTGCGGGGGCGCTTGCCGGGGACCAGGGCGTTGGCGTGCTTCGGGTCGAGGTAGAACATCTGGCCCCGCGTGCCGAGGGGGAAGCCGAGGCCCTCGACCACCGGGGAGGAGGGGATCCACCCGCCGCTGGGGGTGGCGGCCATCATGTTCCCCTCCGCGTCGACGGCGTCGCAGTGGGTGGTGTCGCCGGTGTAGACGGTGGGGTCGCCCACGACGACCCTGGGGAGGGAGGGGGGGGCGTCGCCGGGGCGGAGGTCCATCGAGGCGCGCGCGGGGTCGATCAGCCTCCGGCGCTGCGCGGCGTAGTCCTTGGAGAGGAGCTTATCGAGGGGGACGTCCACGAAGTCGGGGTCGCCGTAGTACTGCTCCCGGTCCGCGAAGGCGAGCTTGGCCGCCTCCACGACGGTGTGGACGTAGTCCGCCGAGTTGTGACCCAGGCCGGCCAGGTCGAGGCCTTCGAGGAGGGTGAGCTGCTGGAGGAAGACGCCCCCCTGGCACCAGGTGTTGCACTTGTGGACGCGGATGCCCCGGTAGTCCACGGAGATGGGGGACTCCACCTTCGTCTGATAGTTGGCGAAGTCGTCCACGTCGAACAGCCCCCGGTTGCGCCTGCCGGAGGCGTCCAGGACCTCGGTGTTCCGCGCGAAGGCCACGGCCCGCTCCGCGATCTCGCCTTTGTAGAAGCAGTCGATGGCGGCCTGGATGGCCTCCTTCCGCCCCATAGAGCGGTTGCGGACCTCGGCGTCCACGGTCTTCTTGAAGGTGTCCGCCCAGTCCCGGTTGCGAAAGATGGCGCCCACCTTCGGGGGGACGCCGTCCGGGAGGTAGACCTTTGCGGAGGAGGGCCACTGCGCCCGGAACCTGTCCGACAGGCCGGCGATGGAGCGGCTCAGGCCCTCGTAGATCGGGAACCCCTCCTCCGTCAGCTCGATGGCGGGTTCGATCACGTCCTGGAGCGTCAGTTTCCCGAAGTGCATCAGGGCCGTGGCCCAGGACCCGAACGCGCCCGGCACGGTGGCCGGGAGGAGGCCGTCGCCGGGGATGACGGAGATGCCTCTGGACCGGAACCAATCTATGGTGGCGGCCTTCGGGGCGCACCCCTGGCCGTTGACGGCGAAGGTCCGCCGGTCTTTCGCGGAGTAGATCAGGATGGGGACCTCCCCGCCGATGCCGTTGGACTGGGGCTCCAGGACGTTGCACGCCAGTCCGGCGGCCACGCAGGCGTCGACGGCGTTGCCCCCCTTCTCCAGCATTCGGAATCCGGCAGCGGCGGCCAGGTAGTGCCCGGCGGTGACCACGCCGTGGGTGCCCAGGATGACGGGGCGCGTTGTGAAGCCGGTCATGGGTGTCCTCCAGGTGGTTTCTTATGTTGAAGGGCGATCACCCTTCGACGTTGCTCAGGGCAGGCAAGGATCGCCCATCTCCTGTGCGTCCAGCACGGCGATGGCGGCCATGTTGACGATGGCGCTCACGTCGCAGCCCTGCTGCAACACGTGGACCGGACGGGAGAGGCCCATCAGGATCGGCCCGATGGCCTCGGCCCCCCCCAGGCGGATGAGCAACCTGTAGGCGATGTTGGCCGACTGGAGGTCCGGGAAGATCAGCACGTTGGCGTCCCCCTGAATGGCGCTGAAGGGGTAGGCCTCCTGGGCGATCTCCGGCGTCACGGCCGTGTCCGCCTGCATCTCTCCGTCCACCGTCAGGTCCGGGGCGCGCTCCCTGACCAGTTCCACGGCCCGCCGCATCTTCTCCGAAAACGGGTGGCGCGTGCTCCCGAAGTTGGAGAAGGAGAGCAGGGCGATGCGGGGGGAGACCTCAAACCTCCGGGCGACCCTCGCGCTTTCGACGGCGATCTCGGCCAGGTCCTCGGCGGAGGGTTCGATGTTGACGGTCGTGTCGGCCAGGAACAGGAGGCGATGCTTGAAGATCAGGACGTAGAGGCCCGACACCTTTCGCACGTCGGGGCGGACCTTGATGATCTGCAGGGCGGGCCGGATGGTGTCCGGGTAGTGCTGCGTCAGGCCGGAGATCAGGCCGTCGGCGTCGCCGAGGTGGACCATCGTGGAGCCGTAGACGTTCCGGTTGAGGATCAGCCCTGCGGCCTCGCCCCGCGAGACGCCCTTTCGGCCCCGGAGGCGGAACAGCTCCCCGGCGTAGGCCTCGCGCCTCGGGGAGGTGGAGGGGTCGACGACCGGGACGGCGTCGAGGTTCAGGCCCAGGCCCCGGGCCTTCTCCCGGATATCCCTCTCGTTCCCCAGCAGGATGGGGTGGGCGATCTTCTCGTCGGTCAGGATCTGGCAGGCCCTGAGGACCTTCTCGTGATCCCCCTCCGGGAACACGATCCGCTTCGGGTCCCGCCTGGCCCTGTGGATGAGGGCGTGGGCCACCTCGTGCGACCGGCCGAGCCGTTTTTCGAGATCGTCTATGTAGCTGTCCAGGGGGATGGCGGCGCGGGCGACGCCGCTGTCCATCGCCGCCTTCGCCACGGCCGGGGCCACGGACAGCAGGACGCGGTGATCGAACGGCTTGGGGATGATGTAGTCTCGCCCAAACCGGAGGCGCTCCTTCCCGTAGGCCCGCAGGACCGAGTCGGGCACGTCCTGTTTGGCCAGGTCGGCCAGGGCGCGCACCGCCGCCACCTTCATCGCCTCGTTGATGGTCCGCGCCCGCACGTCCAGCGCCCCCCGGAAGATGTAAGGGAACCCCAGGACGTTGTTGACCTGGTTGGGGTAGTCGGAGCGGCCCGTGGCCACGATGGCGTCGGGGCGGGCGGCCGTGGCCGTCTCGTAGTCGATCTCCGGGTCCGGGTTGGCCAGGGCGAACACGATGGGGTTCGGGGCCATGGACCTGACCATGTCGGCGGTGGCCGCGTCTTTGACGGACAGGCCGATGAACACGTCCGCGCCGGCCATCGCCTCCGTCAGCGTCCGCGCGGGCGTGTCCGCCGCGAACTCCGCCTTGTAGGGGTTCATCCCCTCCGTTCGTCCTCTGTGGATGACCCCTTTGCTGTCGCACATGAGGATGTTCTCGCGCCGGACGCCGAGGGCGACGTGGAGCCGGGCGCAGGCCAGGGCCGCGGCCCCGGCCCCGTTGTAGACGATGCGCACCCGGCCGATGGCCTTCCCGGCGATCTCCAGGGCGTTCAGCAGCGCCGCGCCGGTGATGATCGCGGTCCCGTGCTGGTCGTCGTGGAAGACGGGGATGCCCATCCTCTCCCGCAGCCGCTCCTCGATCAGGAAGCACTCGGGGGCCTTGATGTCCTCCAGGTTGATGCCCCCGAACGTGGGCTCCAGCAGGGCCACGGCGTTCACGAACTCATCGGGGTCGTGCGTCTTCAGCTCGAGGTCGAACACGTCGATGTCCGCGAACCGCTTGAACAGCACCCCCTTCCCCTCCATCACGGGCTTGCTGGCCAGGGGGCCGATGTCCCCCAGGCCCAGGACCGCGCTCCCGTTCGTGACCACGGCCACGAGGTTCCCCCGCGCCGTGTAGCGGTAGGCCGCGTCCGGGTCCGCGTGGATCTCCCGGCAGGGCTCGGCCACGCCCGGCGTGTAGGCTAAGGAGAGGTCCCGCTGGGTCGTACAGGGCTTGGGGCAGACCACCTCGATCTTCCCCCGACGCCCCGAGGCGTGGTAGGCAAGCGCCTCCTCTTTCAGAGTAGCTCCCGTCATCCCTTCCCCCCTTCCCTTGCGAGGTCGCTCGATTCCCTCATTGAATCCCCAGCACATCCCGCATGCCGTAAAATCCGGGTTTGGCCTTCACGGCGAATCGCACGGCCCGCAGGGCCCCGGAGGCGAAGGCGTCCCGGCTCTGCACGCGGTGGACGAACTCGATGCGCTCCCCGGACCCGATGAACATGACGGTGTGGTCCCCCACGATGTCCCCGCCCCGGACGGCGTGGATGCCGATCTCCTCCCGCTTCCGCGCGCCCACCATGCCCTCGCGACCGTAGACCGCGACCTCCTTCAGGCTCCGGTCCAGCCCCTTAGCCGCCGCGTCGGCCAGGGTGAGGGCCGTGCCGCTGGGGGCGTCCTTCTTGAAGTGGTGGTGCATCTCGACGACCTCCACGTCGCAGGCGTCCCCCAGGACGCGCGCGGCCTCCTCGACGAGCCGGGTCAGGAGGGTCACGCCGGCGGTGTAGTTGGAGGCGAAGACGCAGGGGATGCCCGCCACGTTCTTCTTGAAGACGCCGAGTTGCGCCTCGGACATGCCGGTCGTGCCGACGACCATCGGTTTGCCCGCCCTGCCGGCCACCGCAGAGGCGGTCACGGTCCCATCCGGCGGGACGGTGAAGGCGAGGACCGCGTCCCCCCGGTCGATCACCTCCGTTAGGTCGTCCACCACGGGGGCGTCCAGGCGCTTGGCGCCGATGACCTCGCCCACGTCCTTGCCGACGCCCGGATGCCCGGATGCCTCCACGCCGGCCACGACCCGCAGGTCCTCGCTCTGGAGCGACAGGTGCGCCAGCCGGCCCCCCATCTGCCCGCCGACGCCGCAGATAATGACGTTGATCATGAGGATACCTCATCAAGAATGAGTCCTGAGTCCTGAGTCCTGAGTAAATGCAGCCCCCAGCCCTCCCCCATTCCAAGCGGCAA
>Ga0156186_1140_pt2 | contig 16389 bp, 12 predicted proteins | sample RifCSPlowO2_12_FD_107839 | JGI IMG/M metagenome (GOLD analysis project Ga0156186, IMG submission 107839) | Candidatus Handelsmanbacteria bacterium RIFCSPLOWO2_12_FULL_64_10
AAGTATAACTTCCCGTGTCACCCTGAGCAGGGTGGCGGGTCGCGACCTCATGGGAGCGACAGGTTGGGCGGGCGAAGGGTCTCCCTATTTTAAAAACGAGATTCTTCGCCTACGGCTCAGAATGACAAACCGGAGAGTTATTCTTCCACCCGTGATCGAGAGGAGGGCGTGTCATGTCGAAGAGGGCCGTGCGACTGCGAGAGGCCGAAATCCTGCGGGACCGGCTGCGCGATTTCGGCGCTGAGGAGGGCGGCGGTTACGGGTATGGCTACGGCTACGGCTACGGGTATGGCTATGGCGGTGGGGGCGATTTCAACCTCTCCCGCACCAGGGCCGTGACCGGCCCGCCGGTCTACGCGATCGGCCGGGTCGAGTGGCGCTACCCGTCCTCCGGGGTTAAAATGGAGGTGGCCCAGGAGATCCAGCGATTAGACAATCCGTTGGCCAACACGGTAGTCTTGAGGAAGGCAGAGCCCAGGCTTCTGGCTGTCTCTAATCGTTTGGCAGATGGCCATTTCTACCTTATGCGCCAGTTGTGCTGGGTGCTGACCATCAACGCAGTGGAGACTTACATTCTCCAGCCGCGCGACTCTGCGGGATTCGAGATGATCGCAGATGCGGTGCAGAATAGTGTCGCATCCCCGAATCAGTACCTCGACGTGGTAGTCGGCGTGCGAGGCCCCATGGCCCCACCTCAGATGTGCAGAGGACTCCGGCTCCCCATCGTCATGTTCGATCAGATTATTTCTTTCAACAGGGAGCAGAACATCGACCTCCTTGTGTTCCTTGGTCAGGGGAGGGTGCCTCCGTTGGTAGGTGTTACGCGTGCGCATATTGAGGAAGCTTTAAACAGGACGACCCAGGTGGCGCGCAACACGGGGGCATCTGATCGACACCGCGCTCTGAATTACCTTGCCGTCAACAATTATCCCGAGTTTTATCTCAACGCTGCTGATGAATGTCATGGAACACCTCCTGGTCTTCCTCAAAGAGATGCCTTTCTTTCAGGCGTGGAGGTGCGCCGTTCCCGTCAGAGCGGGGCCCGCAGGATCGTCGATGTGATTTTTGCTTTTACGGATAACAACACGAGTGTGGTGAGAAAATTCTTTGTCCGCGTGGACGTGACCGAGAGGTTCCCGTTCCTGGTCACGCCATGGTCGCCGTATTACGATCACTCATGAACACGCCACTCGTATCGGTCGTGATGCCCACGCACAACTACGGGCGCTACATCGGCAGGGCGATCGAGGGCATTCTGTCCCAGACGTACGAGCGCTTCGAGTTGATCGTCGTGGACGACGCCTCCACGGATAACACGGCGGAGGTCGTGGGGCGCTACGAGGACGACCGCATCGTGCTCCTGCGGCGGGAGGAGTGCGGTTGCAGCGGCGTCCTGGCCCGGAACGACGGCCTGGCCGTCGCCAAGGGGGACCTCATCGCGGCGGCGGACGCGGACGACATCAGCGTCCGGCAGCGGCTGGCACTTCAGGTGGACTTTCTGGGGCGATACCCGGAGGTGGATGTCCTGGGCGGGGGGGTGATCCCGATCGACGAAAAGGGGCGTCCCCTGGGCGGCCCGACCTTCATGCCGGTCCTGGACCGCCTGGAGGACTACCGGCGCTGGTTCCTGATGGGACGAGGCGCCGTTCTGCACGGGACGGTCGTGTTCCGGAGGCGCGTGCTGGAAAAGCTGCGCGGGTATCATGACTGCATCTCCTCCGGGGACTTCGAGTTTCTGCTGCGCGCCTCGCGGTATTTCCAGCTGTACAACCTCAGAAAGGTTCTGATCTATCGCCGCAGGCACGAGGCCTCGGTCACCCGCACGGCCGGGCGGCTGTTGAAACGACACTACCACCGGATCTTCACGATCCGGGAGTACCTCTGGGTGCAGGAGGAGGTCCGGAGACTGGCGCGGGAACAGGGGAGAGAGGGATGAAGGCGACGGTGGGGCATCTGAAGATCCATTACCTGGCCCTGACGGAGACGTTCATTTACGGATACCTGGTGAACGCACGGCGGTTTGATCCCCTGGTGCTCACGGACGTCGCCCGCAACCTGTCCCTCTTTCCGATAGACTGTTCCTACCTGATCACGCAGGGGGAGGTCGAGGCGCTGAGGCGGGGCATGGGGGCGCGGTCCGGCCCGTTCCTGCGGGTCTTCCTGGGCGCGCTGGACTACCCCAACTGCTTTGAGCGGTTCATCCGAGAGCGGGACATTGGCCTTCTGCACGCCCACTTCGGGGTGGCCGGATGCCGCGCCGTCCGGCTGAAGCGCAGGGTCGGGGTTCCGCTGGTCACCACCTTCTACGGCGTGGATGCGGCTAAATGGTTAAGCGCCCCGGAAATGCGGAGGGCCTTTAAGCGGCTGTTCCAGGAGGGGGACCTGTTTCTGGCGCTCGGAAAAGACATGGTGGGCCGGCTTCGGGCCGCCGGGTGTCCTGAGGAGAAGATCCGCATCCAGCGCCTGGGGGTGGACGTGGAAGAGATCGCCTTTCATCCGCGCAGGTGGCCGGAGGACGGCAAGAGGGTCGTGTTGCTCTATTGCGGAAGGCTGGTCGAGAAGAAGGGCATTCTGTACGCCCTTGAGGCGTTTGCCCGGCTGGCGGACAGGTGGAAGGACCTGGAGTTTCGCGTCGTGGGGGGAGGCCCTCTCCGGCCGGACGTGGAGCAGGCGGTCCGGCGCATGGACTTGCAGGATCGGGTGGTCCTGCGGGGCGCTCTGCCCCACGCGGAGGCGATGAAAGAGATGCGGGACGCCCATCTTTTTATTCTCCCCAGCCTGACCGCGCCGGACGGGGACATGGAGGGGACGCCCACGGTGCTGATGGAGGCGCAGGCGTCGGGCCTGCCGGTGGTCTCCACCCACCATGCCGACATCCCGGAGGTGGTGCTGGACGGGGAGTCGGGGTTTCTGGTCCCGGAGCGCGACAGCCGGGCCCTGACGGATCGCCTGTCCCACCTTCTGGAAACCCCCGACCGATGGCCTGAGATCGGGCTGGCCGGCCGAGGGCACATCGAAAGGCGCTACAATATTCATCGGGAAGCGCAAAAGCTGGAAGATATCTATGCCGATCTCCTCTGACACAACCGATTCGGGATGCCGTCGCAGGAACCGGGGGGCCCTTCTTTTGCCCTGGCTTTTTATCCTGAACGCCGGGCTTTGCGGGGCGACCGAACGGCCACCGGCGGTCCGGCAGGAGGACCCCGCGTCTCAGGCCCGGGCGTGGCGTTCCTTCGACCGTAACGACGGCCTGATCGACGGAGTAATCCGGGCGATCTGCCAGGCCAGAGATGGCTCGGTCTGGTTCGCGGGGATGCAGGGTGTCTGCCGATACGACGGCATGAGTTGGACGATCTACGACTCGGAGAAGTCCGGGGCGCCCGCGGGGACGCACGCCATCATACAGGCCAGGGACGGGACGATCTGGGTGGGTTCAGGGAAGGGGGTGGGCCGATTTGACGGAGAGACGTGGAGGACGTATACCGAGGCAGATGGGCTGCCCGGACCGCTGGTCCTGGCGGTCTGCGAGACCCGGGACGGGACGATCTGGGTGGGATGCGGGAAGCGCTGGTGGCTGGCGAGCCCGCCTCCGGGCGGATTGGCGCGATGGAACGGGCAAGCCTGGAAGGTGTTCAGGCAGAACGACGGGCTGGTCCAGGAGCACGTGAACGCGATCTACGAGGCCAGAGACGGGGCGCTCTGGGTGGGGACGGAGGGAGGGGTCAGCCGCTACGACGGCCAGAATTGGACCTCCTACACCGTCAGGGACGGCCTGCCCGACGAGCGGGTACTGGCAGTCTGCCAGGCCGCCGATGGGGCCATGTGGTTCGGGACGGGGAGAGGGGTCGCCCGATATGCGAATGGCCGCTGGACGCCCTATGCGCCGGGGGGTGAGGGCAGGCCAGTTCAGTCCCTCCACCAGGCGCAGGATGGGACGCTCTGGGCCTATTCAGAATCTGCTCTGTACAGGTTTGACCCTTCGGATTCTCTCAGGGCAGGCGGCGAGGGGTGGAGCCGGTGCAAGATCCCGGCGCCCGGACCCGGGGATGTCGCCTATATCAGCAAAATGTACGGGACAGAGAACGATGTGCTCTGGCTGGCCGGGGCGCGCGCGGTCCGGTTCGACTGCGGCGGAACGAAGTGGGCCTCCTACCGGGGGCTCGCAGGGCCGCCCTACCAGGACCCGGACGGGACGCTGTGGTTCAGGGCGCCGGGGGGCGCGGTCGCCTTCGACGGGAGCGCCTGGAAGCCATCTCAGGGTGTCGAGTGGCCGGTGTATCGGACGCCGCAGGGGGTCTTCTGGTGCGGGGGAGAGGGGGGCATTCGATCCCACGACGGCCGGACCTGGAGGACCTATCCGGGCATTCTGGACAAACTCAGGACGATCACCCTGAGCCGGAGCGGGCGTCTCTGGTTTACGGGCACACGCGAAGGCCGTTCCACTGTGGCCTGCTACGACGGGGAGGCCCGTTCGACTCCCTCCGGTCGCTCAGGGCAGGCCCATTCGACCCGTTCGACAAGCTCAGGGCAGGCAGGCTCAGGGCAGGCCCTTCGACAAAGCTCAGGACAAGCCCTTCGACAAAGCTCAGGGCAGGCCCTTCGACAAAGCTCAGGACAAGCCTGGAAGACCTTTACGGAGGAGGATTGGGGCAAGGGGGTCTCCCTCGCCCGCAAGGTCGTCGAGTCGCCCAACGGCGACCTCTGGTTTGTGCCCGATCTGGGGACCAGGGACGATGTGGGCTACGGCGTCGTCCGCTTTGACGGAACCCGATGGCATCACTACACGGTCCGTGGGGATCAGGCCGTGAACGAGACGAACAGGATCGGAAACCGGGTCTACGATCTGGCGATAGATGGAAGCGGAAGGCCCTGGGCGGCAACGGTCGGCGGACTCTGGCACTTAGACAGCGCCCGTGGGGACGCCTTTGTGATGGAGACAGAAACGGCCGGGCGCAAGACCGTGAGGGTCTACATCGCACGGGACGGAGGCCTCTGGGTCGCGTGTGCGGGAAATATAAAGCAGAACGCCACGGGTGTGCTCAGGCGCAAGGCAGGCGCCTGGACGACCTTTACCACTGAAGACGGGTTAGTGGGCAACGATGTGTGGGCGATCCTGGAATCGGAAGATGGCGCGCTCTGGTTCGGGACCACGACGGGGGTGAGCCGGTTCGATGGGCGAAGCTGGATGAACTACGGACAGGAGGACGGGCTGCTTGAAGACGACGTCCGGTTCATATTTCAGGATGTGAGGGGCGCCCTGTGGCTGGGAAACGGCAGCGGTAACAGGGCGTGGACCACGCGCTACCGGCCGGACCGCCTGCCCCCTGAGACGACGCTGACGTTTCTGCCGGGCGAGGAACTCTCTTCTGGAAACCTGATCCTGGAATGGAGCGGAAAGGACGCGTGGAAAGACACACCGGTAGAAGACCTGGTCTATTCCTGGCAGATGGGCGACGGGTCATGGTCCCCGTTCTCGCCGGAGGTCAAGCACGTCTTTTTCGACCTGCCGAGCGGGGCGCACGCCTTCCGGGTGCGGGCCATGGACCGGGACGGCAACGTGGACCCAATTCCGGCGACTTATGCGTTCACCGTGCTTCCCCCGGTCTGGCGGCAGCCCTGGTTCATCGGACTGATGGTCGTGCTGGTGGGCGCCATCAGTTTTCAGACGGCCCGCGTGGTGCGGCGGAATATGCTTTTGCGGGCGTCTAATGCAGCGCTGTCGGCAGCGACCAAAGAGCTGTTCGGGCGCAACCAGGAGCTTCGGGAGAAGACCGAAGCCCTGGACGAGTCCAACCAGAAGTTAGATGAGTCCAACGCAGCGCTGACGTCGGTGAACCAGGACCTGTTTGTGCTCAACAAGGCGCTTCAGGAGAAGACGGAGGCGCTGGAACAGGCTAACGTGCGGTTGCAGGAGGTGGACGCGCTCAAGACGGTCTTCTTCTCGAACGTCTCCCACGAGCTGCGCACGCCGATGACGGCCATCAAGGGCTACGTGGACAACCTGCTGGACGGCATCGCCGGGGAGCTGAGTGACAGGCAAGCGCGGTATCTGGGCCGGGTGCGGGCCAATGCGGACCGGCTGACGCGGTTGATCAACGATCTTCTGGACCTGTCGCGCATCGACCGGGGGCAGACGGACCTGCTGCAACTGAACATCCAGAAGGTGCCGGTGAAAGAGGCGGTCTTTGAGGCGGTGGAGAGCCTGCGCCCGATGGCGGAGGTAGAGGGGTTGCAGTTGCGATTTGAGGGGGAGGAGGCGTATGGGATGGCGGACCGGGACCGGCTGGTCCAGATCGTGACGAACTTAGTGGGGAACGCGATCAAGTTCACGCCGACTGGAGGAGAGGTGGAAGTGAGGGTCGGAGAAAAGACAGGAAACGGAGAAACGGAGAAGCGGGGAAGCGGGGCTTCCCCGACTCCCCGGCTCCCCGACTCCCCGGTTCAGGGTTGGGTGGTCGTGGGTGTTCGGGACACGGGCCGGGGGATTCCGCGGGAAGATTTGGGGCGGATTTTCGACCGATTTTACCAGGTGAAAGGTGGGGGCGGACATCCGTTGGGGACGGGTTTGGGGTTGCCGATTGCGAAGGAACTGGTGGAATTGCAGGGGGGGCGGATCTGGGCCGAGAGCGAGGCAGGAAAAGGGAGCGCGTTCTGGTTCACGCTGCCGGCGGCGAAGTGAGACCTCACCCTCCCCCAAGCCAAGAGGAAAAGCCCTTGCTTCCCCCTCCCTCTCCCCACATGTGGGGGAGAGGGAGGGGGCCAGGGGGTAGGTGAGGGGGGGTGACTTTGCCGTTTGCCGGAGGGACAGATCATGTCACAGGGCAAGATTCTGATCGTGGACGACGAGGCCGACATTGCGGAGGTCATCGGAGACCGGCTGGAGGCGTGGGGATTTCAGGCCCGGATCGTCGGCAACGCGCGGGCGTGCTATGCGGCCGTGGAGGAGAATGCGCCGGACCTGATCCTGCTGGACATCCAGATGCCGGAGATCAACGGGATCGAGGCGCTGGTGGAGTTGAGGGCGCGCCATCCGGAGATCCCGGTGCTTATGATCACCGCGTCCACGGGCCAGAGGGCCGCGCAGGATTCGGTGCAGCACGGGGCCGCCGGTTTCCTGCTGAAGCCATTCGAGCCGGAGGAGTTGAAGGAGAAGGTCTTCCAACTGTTAAAGAGAGAGAGGATATGAGCCATTCGAGAGGTCGGGTCTTGATCGTGGACGATGACCCGGATGTCCGGGAGGTGCTGGTGGACCGGCTGAGGGCGGAGGGGTTCGAGGCGGTCGCGGCGTCGGACGGCGCGGAGGGACTCCGGCGCATCCGGGAGGAGGATCTCGACCTGGTCCTGCTCGACCTCCAGATGCCGGAGATGGACGGCATGGCGGTGCTTCGCCACATTCAGGAGGAGCGCCTCGACGCCACCGTCGTGATCATGACCGCCTACGGCAGCATCGAGCTGGCGGTGGAGGCCATGAAGGCCGGGGCGTTCGACTTCATCCCCAAGCCTCTCCACGTGGAGCGTCTCCGCGTGGTGGTGGAGAAGGCCGCAGAGCGGCAGCAGCTGCGCCGGGAGAACGCCTATTTCCGGGAGGCGGCGGCGGGCGCCCTCCCGACGCTCATCGGCGACTCCCCGAAGATGCAGGAGGTGTTGAAGGTCGCCCGGAGGGCTGCGGAGAGCACGGCCACGGTCCTGCTTTTGGGGGAGAGCGGCACGGGCAAGGAGGTGCTGGCCAGGGCCATGCACGGCTGGAGCCCGCGCCGGGAGCGGCCCTTTGTGGCCGTGAACTGCGTGGCGCTGTCCGAGCACCTGCTGGAGAGCGAGCTGTTCGGGCACGAAAGAGGGGCCTTCACCGGCGCGCACAGCCAGCGGAAGGGGCGCTTCGAGGTGGCCCGGGGTGGGACGATCCTGTTGGACGAGATCGGGGCGATGCGGCCCGACCTCCAGGTCAAGCTCCTGCGGGTGTTGCAGGAGGGGGAGTTCGAGCGGGTGGGCGGGTCTCAGGCGATCCAGACGGACGTCCGGGTGATCGCGGCCACGAACCGGGACTTAGAGAGGGCGATGGCAGAGGGGATGTTTCTGAAGGACCTCTACTTCCGCCTGAACGTCGTGTCCCTCTCCCTGCCCCCCCTGCGGGAGCGGAGGGAGGACATCTCCGCCCTGGCCCGCTTCTTCCTCCAGAAGTACGCGCACGAGGCCAAGCGGGGGGTGACGGGCATCTCGGAGGAGGCGATGGCGTGTCTGGCGGCCTATTCCTGGCCCGGCAATGTCCGGGAGCTGGAGAATGCCGTCGAGCGGGCGGTGGTGCTGGGCGCAGGGGAGGAGGTCGGGCCGGAGGACCTGCCGGATCAGGTCGTGGGGATGGGGCAGCCTCAGGGGCCTGATAGGGCGCCGGGCGCGGGCTTCCACGAATCCGTTCAGGAATATAAACGACAGCTCATCCGGGGTACGCTGGAGAAGACCGGGGGCAACCAGTCGCGGGCCGCCGAGGCGCTGGGGCTGCAGCGCACCTATCTTGCGAGACTGATCCGGACGCTGGAGGTGAGGTGAGACCTCACCCTCCCCCAAGTCTGTGGATAAGGCCCTTGAAGCCCCCTCCCTCTCCGCGTGCGGAGAGGGAGGGGGTATGGGGGTGGGTGAGGTATCGGATCTGATACAGGAGGGCTATCCAAAAAGATACTTCTCCGGGGATACGCTAAACCCTCGTGAGATCAGGGATTTTAGAGTTTCTCCGCCCGGTGAGGCGCCGGGGCGTATCTTGAAGGGTACGCTGTCGGAATGCGGGCGTTGCCCGAAGGGGCGTCCTGAACGCGAGCCGCACAAGAAAAACAATTAACGTAACCTTCTGATTTATCATCCATCTGGTATACCAGGTGGATTTTTTTGTTTTGAGAAGGCGCGGATTGGCATGCCGTTTGTTTATTCCCATATCACGACACCGCGGAGTCCAGGTTCAACAGAGATTGTCACGAACCGTTTCTTAATGCAGGAGGATGGTCCAATGAAAGGCACAATGATCCTGACAGTGGGGCTGGTCGCGATGGCGACCCTGGTGGGCTGTGGGGCGAACAACCCCGCCGGCCTGAACAGTTCCGACGGCTCTCTGACGAAGCCCCAGGATGCCCGGCTCGTGGGCGCGTGGAGTATGCAGACGGACAACGGGTTAGCGCCTGTGATCGCGTTCAAGATCACCGACGAGGTGGATGTGACCGAGGATGACTTTCCTAAAGGCCCTTTGACGATTTCGGGCACGTATCAGGTGGACGGGGACAAGGTCGCCCTGAAGGCCGGCGCGGTGGAGGGGCAGCAGGGCGCGGCCGTGGCGCGTGTTCTGGGGCGGTTCACGACGTATACCTATGCCATTGACGGCAACGTGCTGACGCTGAAGAGGGTGGATGGGGAGATCATCCGGTGGAAGAAGATGTGAAAATGAAATCAGCCGATCTTTTTGCGGAAGATAGGGGCGGTTCGTCGGGGGCCGCCCCTATCTTCTCAGGGGGGGGACCCCTGACGCCCTCCCGGTTGACCCGCCAGCAGATGGAAGGGCGCCGGATCGAAGGCGCCCGGCTGCTGAGGGGGGGCCGGATGTCGCAGGCCGAGGTCGCCCGCCGGCTGGGGGTCAGCCGGATGGCGGTCCACCAGTGGGCGCAACAGATGAGGTCCGGGGGGCTGCGTCTCCTCAGGCGTCGCAAGCCCAGCGGCCGCCCGTTCCGGCTGGGTCACTCGCAGCGCCGCCGGCTTTCGAGGCTGCTCAGGCGCGGGGCGCTGGCCGCCGGGTTTGACACGGACCGCTGGACCCTGACGCGCGTCCACCGGGTCATCCTGCTGGAGTTCGGGGTGCGCTACCATCCCAAGTACCTCGGACGCCTGCTGAGGCGGCTGGGCTGGCAGTTTCGGAGGTTGAGCCTGGGGGACGACGCGTCTGCCGCAGGGGTCTGGGCGCCGCAGCGTTGACCGGGTCGTCGGGAGATTGGGGGGTAAGGGCGTGCAGACACAGGATGGTGTGCGCGAGTTGACCGCGGCGTTTCTCGATGCCCAGGATGAACGCCTCTTCGAGGACCTGTCTGAAAGGCTGAAGGAATCGCCTGCCCTCCTTCCGATCCACAGGAAGCTGTTTCATCTCACGAAGGCGCACCTTCGAGAGCCGTCCAACATCCATGTCTTGAGAGAGGTCTACAGGACGCTGGCCGGGATCTCCTCCCGACACGACGCCCATTCCCTCATCAACGGGCAGATCGCGCTCTGGGCTATCCTTCACAGGGCGCTGCGGCAGGTGGACGGTCCCCACAGGACCATGGAGGTCATCCACACCGTCCTGGCGCTGGTCGGAGACACGGTGGACGGGTTCGTCGGCGCCCTGATCGACGCGGCCCATTCAGGGGACGCCTCATCCGTCGGCGTCACGTCCGCTCCATCCGTTGCGTGGGGGACGCTGGTGGAGTTCGGCAGGACGCACAGGGAGTTCCATACGCTCAATCGGCTGATTCGCGACCTGCTCAACGCCCACGACCCGCCCCGGATGTTCGAGATCCTCGAAGAGGGCGTCCTGGGCGCCTTCCACCTCCGGAGCCTGTGCATCGCCGCCGTCAACCACGAGGAGGGGTTCGTGGAGGTGGTCTGTTCCTATCCCCTGGCGTTTCCTCCCCGTAGAGACCCCATCGGCTGGCGATATGGCCTCTCCCACCCGGACATCCTCTGCGACGTGGTTCGGACCGGACGGACCGAGGTGATCAACGGCTGGGACCCTCGCTATTACGAAAGGGTCGTTCAACCGGACGGCAGCTTCGCTTTTCGTCAGCGCCCCAGGGACAGCTACACAGACCAGACGTCCTTCTTCGTCCCCATTCTGTCTGAGGATCGCGTGATCGGCGTGGTCTGCACGGCCTCCACCCAGGCGAGCGCGCCGATCATCCTGCGGGAGATCGAACGGATGTGTCCGTTCCTTCACCTGGTGGGGGCGACCCTCTCGAACACCGCCGAGATCATCAAAAACAAAAAGGCGCAGGAGGTGGACCGCCTCAAGTCCGACTTCGTGTCGAACGTGTCGCACGACCTGCGCACCCCCCTGACGTCCATCAAAGGCTCTGTGGACAACCTGTTAGACGGCATCGGCGGCGCCCTCAACGACAGGCATATCCGCTACCTCAAACGCATCCGGTCGAACACGGATCGATTGTCCAGGTTGATCGATGACCTTCTGGACATGTCGCGGATCGAGGCCGGAAGGCTGCGGGTCGCGCCGGTGAAGGTGCTGGTGGGGGAGATCGGGAGGGACGTGCTGGAGGGCGTTCGGCCGATGGCCCTGGAGAAGCGGATCGGTCTCTATCTGAGGGGGGGCGAGGAGGGGGCGCTGGCGTATGCGGACCCGGATCGGGTGTATCAGGTGTTGATGAACTTAGTGAGCAACGCGATCAAGTTTACGCCTCCCGAGGGGCGTGTGGAGGTGGAGGTGGTTCCGAACGGGGAGATGGTGAGCGTGGGCGTTCGGGATACGGGACAGGGGATACCTGCCGAGGAGCTGGAGACGGTCTTCGATAAGTTCTATCAGGTGGGAGGCGCTTCGGTGGCCAGGCAGGGAGCGGGTCTGGGGCTGTCGATTGCGAAACATCTGGTGGAACTGCACGGGGGCCGGATCTGGGCGGAGAGCGAGGTGGGGGTGGGGAGCACGTTCTGGTTCACCCTGCCGGCGGCTCGATAGAAGGGGGAAGACATGTGTTGATTTTTTGAGCCGGGCAGGTTAGATTGGGGGTGGAAAAGGTCCGAGATGGGTTGGGCATCTTGCAGGACTTGGGCTTTGGGGGCACACCTCGGACAGCGGAGGTGTGTCCCTTTTCGTTTGGAAAATAGGTATGAATAAAATACACCCCTTCCCCGTCCCCCACGCCACCTGTCGCTCCCATGAGGTCGCGACCCTCCCCCCTCCCGGAGGGAGAGGGGAGAGGAGAGTCCGTTCCCCCTTTCCTTCAGGAAAGGGGGTCAGGGGGATAGGTCTGCTTGCATTTTGCATTTTGCATTTTGCATTTTGCAATTCCTTTGCCTTTGCTTCTCCCACCCTGGCCCGGCTCTCCTTCTGGGTCCCTCCGCAACGGATGGCCGAATTCGAGACCGCGTACCGGGAGAAGGTCGTACCCATCCTGAAAAAGCACGGCCTGGCCGAATCCTCCGAGCGCGGGCGGGCGACGCCGGACAGCATCTTCAGCAGGCTGTTTGAACTGAAGACGCCGCCGGAGGTGGAGGAGAAGCAGAAGGCGCTTCAGAGCGATTCGACGTGGACGATGATGATGCGGGGGTTTGGAACGGCTTTCGGGACTTCCAGGCCAGACGGTCTGATTCGACATAGTTTCGGACTCTACGCCGCGCCCGCGGGACCTGGCAAACAGGTACGCGCCGGACGAGGGACAGGTCACTGGCGCACCTACGATATGACGGATGGACTCGCAAGTGCGACTGTGAGGTCGATTTTCCAGGATCGGGAGGGGCATATCTGGTTTGGGACGGTTGGCGGGGTGACCCGGTATGATGGGCAGAAATTTACTACTTTCACCACTAAAGACGGCTTGGCGCACAATTCGGTGCGATCAATCATTCAGGATTGGGAGGGATATCTCTGGTTTGGTACCAATGGAGGGGTGAGCCGGTATGACGGCAAGACTTTCACCATCTTTACCACCAAAGATGGATTGGCAGACAATAATGTGAGGTCGATTTTTCAGGATCGGGAGGGGCATATCTGGCTCGGTACCAATGGCGGAGGAGCGAGCCGATATGATAGCAAGACCCATTCGGCAGGTTCAGGGCAGGCATTCACCACCTTCACCACAAAAGACGGGCTGGCAGACAATCGAGTGTGGCCGATCTTTCAGGATCGGAAAGGGCATCTCTGGTTTGGCACCTTTGTCGGCGGAGTGATTCAGTATGACGGCAAAACCTGGATCACGTTTACTACCAAAGACGGCTTGGCGCACAACCAAGTGTGGTCAATCCTTCAGGACCGGGAGGGGCATCTCTGGTTTGGTACCGGGGGCGGCGTGACGCGGTATGATGGGAAGGTCTGGAAGACCTTCACCACCAAAGATGGATTGGCAGACAATAATGTGCGGTCGATTTTTCAGGATCGGGAGGGGTATCTCTGGTTTGGTACCGGGGGCGGCGTGACGCGGTATGATGGACAGAGCTTTACCATCTTCACTACGAAAGACGGGCTGGCGAACAATGAGGTGGGGCGGATCTTTCAGGATCGGAAAGGGCATCTCTGGTTTGGCACCTCGGGTGGCGGCGTAAGTCAGTATGATGGGCAGAGTTTTCAGACTTTGACCCGCCGGGACGGGTTGGCGAGCAATGAGGTAGGGCCGATCCTCCAGGACCGGGAGGGATATCTCTGGTTCGGAACCGTAGGTGGGGTAACGCGCTATAGCCCACCGGCGCCATCGCCTCCGCCTGTGTTCATTGACGCAGTGGTGGCGAATTGGCGATACGAAAGATCGTCTCAGCTTTCGATCCCGTCCACGGTGAAGCTGACGGCCTTCGAGTTCCACGCGATCAGTTTCAAGACCCGGCCCGAAGCCATGGTCTACCGGTATCGGCTCAGGGGCTATGACAAGGACTGGACGAACACCCACGCCCGGCGCGTGGAGTACCACGACCTTCCGCGAGGGAGCTACACCTTTGAGGTGCAGGCGGTGGACCGGGACCTGGTCTATTCCGAGAAACCGGCGACGGTGACGCTGCGGGTGCATCTGCCTTACGAGCGGATCGGCTGGATGGCGGCGCTGGGGATCGCGGTGGCGGTGATCCTCTATCAGGCGGGGCGGATCGTCTATCGGGACCGGCTTTTGCAGGCATCCAATGCGGCGCTTTCGTCTGCAAACAAGGACTTGTTTGGACTCAACCGGCAGTTTGAGGAGGCCAACGTCAGGCTTCAAGAGGTGGACGCGGTCAAGACGGACTTCTTCTCGAACGTCTCCCACGAGCTGCGCACGCCGATGACGGCTATCAAGGGGTATGTAGACAACATGCTGGATGGGATTACGGGGGATCTGACCGACCGGCAGGCGCGGTATTTGACGCGGGTCCGGTCGAACGCGGACCGGCTGACGCGGCTGATCAACGACCTTCTGGACCTGTCGCGCATCGACCGGGGGGAGACGGCCCTTTTGCATCTGAACATCCAGAAGGTGTCGGTGTGGGATACGGTACGGGAGGTGGTGGAGGGGTTGCGACCGATGGCTGAAGGGGCGAGGTTGACGTTGCGCGTAGAAGGCGAGGATGCGGTTGCTCTGGTGGATCGGGACCGGCTGACCCAGATCGTGACGAACTTAGTGGGGAATGCGATCAAGTTTACGCCGAGGGGAGGAGAGGTGGAGGTGAGGATATCCGTGGACCGTGGACCGTGGACCGTGGACCGTACCCCCCCTATGGTCCCCCCGTGGACGGGGGGACTTGCAGTTCCCTCCCCGCCCGCGGGGAGGGTTAGGGTGGGGGACGAATCACGAATCACGAATCACGGGTTTGTGGTGGTGGGCGTTCGGGACACGGGCAGGGGAATCCCTGCGGAGGATTTGGAAAAGGTTTTTGACCGGTTTTATCAGGTGAAGGGGGAGGGAGGAGGTCAGCCGGGCACGGGGCTGGGGTTGCCGATCACGAAGGAACTGGTGGAGTTGATGGGGGGGACGATCCACGTGGAGAGCGAGGTGGGGAAAGGGAGTACGTTCTGGTTCACGTTGCCGTTTTGAAGGGGGATATCGACCGTGGACGAGAAGGCCGCGACCATTCTGGTCGTCGACGACGAGGAGGACATCCGGGAGGTGCTGAAGGACCGCCTGGAGTTCTCCTCCTACCGCGTGCTGACCGCCTCCAACGGGGTTGAAGGGCTGGCCCGCATCCGGGTGGAACGCCCCGACGTCGTCCTGCTGGACCTCCAGATGCCCGTGCTGGATGGGCTCGGGATGCTGCAAGGGATCGCGGCGGGGCAGCTGGAGACCTGCGTGATCATCATGACGGCGCACGGGACGATCCAGCGGGCCGTGCAGGCGATGAAGGGCGGGGCGACCGACTTTCTCCTGAAGCCCATCGACCCCGAGGACGTGGAGCGGGTCATCCGGCGGGCGCTGGAACAGGCGCGCCTGCGCCGGGAGAACCTCCGCTTGCAGCAGGCGCTGAGGGAGGCCCAGGACCAGCTCCTTCTGGAGATGCAGCGGGAGCTCCGGATCGCCCACGAGATGCAGATGGGGCTGATGCCGCAGGAGAGCCCGACCATCGCGGGGTTCGAGATCGCCGGGATGTGCGTGCCGGCCAACGAGGTGGGGGGGGACTACTTCAACTACGTCTGGCTGGACGAGGGGCGGACGCGGTTGGCGTTTCTGGTGGCGGACGTGTCGGGGAAGGGGATGGCTGCGGCCACGGTGACGATGCGGTTCAACGAGGTGCTCCGCTACGAGGTCCAGGGGCGATCTGCCCCACAGGACATCCTGCGCGGGCTGGACGCGGCGTTGCGGGGGCGGATCGGGGAGTTGACGTTCGTGACGGGGTGCATCGGCGCTCTGGACGTGGCGAAGAGGGTCGTGCGCATCGCGAGCGCGGCGCATCCCATGGCGTATCACTATACGGCAAAAGACGGGTTGGTCCGGCAGGTCGCGCCGTCCGGGCTTCCGATGGGGATGACGCTGCCTCCGGGCGTGGGCGGGGACTACCCGGAGGTGGAGGCGCTGATGGAGGCCGGGGACCTGCTGGTGATCTACTCGGACGGCATCCCGGAGGCGCAGGACGCGAAGGGGGCGTTCTACGAGGACGCCCGCGTGGCGGAGGTCATTCGGGGTCGCGCCGGGCAGGCGAGCGCGCAGACGCTGATGGACCACCTCCTCCGGGACGTGGACGAGTTCCGGGGCGAGATTCCGCAACTGGACGATATGACGGTGGTGGTGGTGAAATGTCTGGAGTGAGGATATGGATAAATCTAACGCATCTCTTGTCTGGATAGACCCCTCCCCCGGCCCCAAACAGACCTCTCCCCCGGCCCCTCTCCTGAAGGAGAGGGGAGAGAGTCCCCCTCTTATCCTCTCTGAAGGGGGGAAGAAGGTCTGTTCCCCCTTTCCTTTAGGAAAGAGGGCAGGGGTCGCGACCTCAACGGGAGCGACAGGTTGGGTGGTCAGGGGGATAGGTCTCCTCGCGCTTTGCGCTCTGCACTTTGCGCTTTGCGCTTCCCCCGCCTGGGCCATCCGCCCCTACACGCCCGTCCATCCCGACCCCGTCCTGGAGTCCTGGCGCTGGCGCTCCTTCCCGGAGCTGAACGGCCTGGGCCTGCGGTGCATGGCCGAGGCGAAGGACAAGGCCATGTGGTTCGGTGTAGATGATGGGGTGCGGCGCTACGACGGGGTGAAATGGACGGCCTACACGGAG
>Ga0156186_1366_pt4 | contig 16207 bp, 14 predicted proteins | sample RifCSPlowO2_12_FD_107839 | JGI IMG/M metagenome (GOLD analysis project Ga0156186, IMG submission 107839) | Candidatus Handelsmanbacteria bacterium RIFCSPLOWO2_12_FULL_64_10
GAATGTCGAATGTCGAATGTCGAATGTCGAATGTCGAATGTCGAATGTCGAATGTCGAATGTCGAATGTCGAATGTCGAATACCCAATTCGTCATTCGTCATTCGCACTTCACAAGATACACCGGCCTTCGCGGCCTGTCAACAGTTTTGTCCCACGCGCAGGGCTTTCTGCGCGCGGGGTCTTCACCGTATATGTATATCTTGACAGATTCAGGGGGATTATGTATATTTTTGACGCAACTATCAGACAAATCAAAAAATCAAAACAAGTACTGTCTCAGGAGACCCGATTGTCTTCCGAAAATCCGCTCTTCGCCCAGAGGAGACAGAAGTTAGATGAGATTCGGCGGAGGGGCGTCAATCCCTATCCCTATCGGTTTGAAGCGACCCATCGAACGGGGGAGATCAAAGATCGGTTCGAGGCGCTGGGGGCATCCAAAGATCGGGTGGCGTGCGCAGGCCGGCTGATGGCCGTGCGAGGGCACGGAAAGACGGCGTTCGGGCACGTTCAGGACGAGCAGGGTCGGCTGCAGGTCTACGTCCGCTTAGACAGGGTGGGGCAGGAGCAGTTCGACCTGTGGGGGTTGCTGGATATCGGGGACGTCATCGGGGTCTCAGGCACGGTCTTCCGGACGCGGACCGGGGAGATGACCGTAGAGGTCGAGCGACTGGGGCTTCTGTCGAAGTCGCTGCGCCCTCCGCCGGTGCCGAAGGAGCGCGTCGAGGACGGAAAGCGGGTGGTCTTTGACGCGTTCTCGGACAAGGAAAAGCGCTACCGGTATCGCTATCTCGATCTTCTCCTGAACCCCGACGTGCGGGATGCCTTTCGCAAGCGCACTCGGATCATCTCGGCCATCCGGCGGTTTCTGGACGGGAGGGGGTTCCTGGAGGTCGACACGCCCGTCCTTCAGCCGATCTACGGCGGGGCGTCCGCTCGGCCCTTCACGACCTTCCACAACGCCCTCGGCATGCCCCTCTATCTTCGCATCTCCAATGAACTGTATCTCAAGCGGTTGATCGTCGGCGGATATGAGAAGGTCTACGAGTTTTCAAAGGACTTTCGAAACGAGGGGATGGACCGGTTTCACAACCCGGAGTTCACGCTGCTGGAGTTGTATCAGGCCCATGCCGATTATTGTGACATGATGCGCCTTGCCGAGGAGATGGTCTCCTTTGCGGCCGCTGAGGTCAACGGGTCCACCCGCATCTCCTACCAGGGCCAGCAGATCGACCTGACTCCCCCGTGGCGAAGGATGACGATGCAGGACGCCATCTATGAGTACGGGAGGATCGACGTAAAGGCCGCGTCGGACGCGGACCTGCGGGCGGCGTGCAAGCGGCTGGGCGTGGAGGTGGACGGGGGGCGCGCGGGGAGGGGGAAGCTGATCGACGAGATCTTCGGCGCCTGTGTTGAGGCGCATCTGATCCAGCCGACGATCATCCTGGACTATCCCGTCGAGACCTCACCCTTAGCCAAACGGCACCGGGACGACCCGACGCTCACGGAGCGATTCGAGCCGTTCATCGCGGGGGGCGAGATCGGCAACGCCTTCTCGGAATTGAATGACCCCCTCGACCAGCGCGCCCGGTTTGAGGCCCAGATGGAGCTGAGGGCGGGCGGGGACGAGGAGGCCCAGATGCTGGACGAGGAGTATCTGCGCGCCCTGGAGCACGGGATGCCTCCCACGGGGGGGCTGGGGGTCGGGATCGACCGGCTGGTGATGCTGCTGACCGACTCGCCTTCCATCCGGGACGTCATCCTCTTCCCTCACATGCGGCCCGAGGAGGGCCGGGATCGGGGCGAGGAGTCCGGGGATGCCGGGGCAGATCCTTGAGGCCCGGGGCATCCGGAAGGTCTACGCCACGGGCGGGCGCAGCCTGGAGGTGCTGAAGGGGATCGACCTGGACCTGGCGCGCGGGGAGATCGTGGCGGTCACGGGGCCGTCCGGGGTGGGCAAGAGCACCCTGCTCCACATCCTGGGCCTGCTGGACCGGCCCACGGAGGGCCGGCTGACGTTTGACGGCGCCGATGTCCTGCGCCTGGGGGAGGAGGAGGCCGCGGCCTTCCGGAACCGGAGGATCGGGTTTGTCTTCCAGTTTCACCACCTCCTGAGCGAGTTCACGGCCCTTGAGAACGTGGCCATGCCGCTCCTGATCGCCCGCGCGGGCGAGCGCGAGGCCCTGGCGCGGGCGCGGGCGCTGCTGGCGCGGGTGGGGTTGACGCACCGGGAGGGGCACCTGCCGGGGGAGCTTTCGGGCGGCGAGATGCAGCGGGTGGCGGTTGCGCGCGCGATCATCGCCGCCCCGGACGTGGTCCTGGCCGATGAGCCTTCGGGCAACTTAGACAGCGAGAACAAGGCCGAGTTGCACGATCTGATGCGGGAACTGGCGCGGGAGATGGGGCAGGCGTTCGTGATCGTCACCCACGACTCCAGCCTGGCCGTGCGGGCGGACCGGGAGGTGCGCATGGCGGATGGAAAAGTAGCCGAAGTCAAAGCCAGGCCTGTTCAAAGTTAAAAGGATTTCATGCTCTGCCAAGACTGTCAAGCGAATGAGGCCACCGTCCCGTTCATCCAGATGGTGGACGGCAAGAAGACGGTGTGTCACCTCTGCGTCTCCTGCGCGGAAAAGCGGAGCGGGGGGGGCGGGAGCGTGACGGTCACCCTGTCCGGTCTTCTGGCCGGAGGCGAGGGTGAGGAGGAGTCCGAAGTCCCCGATCTGACCTGCGCGTTCTGCGGTCTGACCTACGCCGAGTTCAAGAAGACGGGGCGGTTCGGGTGCGACGGGTGTTATGTCGCCTTTGGGTCGGAGCTGGACGAGGTCTTCAAGCGCATCCACGGGGCCAACCGCCACGTGGGGGCGGCCTCCGGGCCGGCCGTGGCGGAGGAGAGCGCCGAGGACCTCGAAGGTCTCCGCCGGGCGCTCCGGGAGGCCGTGGCGAAGGAGAATTTTGAGGAGGCGGCCCGGCTGCGCGACCGGATCAAGGCCGCCAGGGCGCGAGGGGCAGGGGTAAAGGGTTAGCAGTAGAGAGCGATCCATGACCTTCGACGATCTCATCCAACATTTTGCCAGGTGGCTCGACGGAACGGGCGAGGAGTCCGGTCTGGTCGTGAGCAGCCGGATCCGTCTGGCCCGGAACCTGCGGCAGGTCCGCTTTACCTCCCGCGCGAGCGAGGGGGATCGGGAGCGGGTGGTCGAGGCCGTGAAGTCGGCGGCGAGCGCGTGCCGGGGCCTGTCTGAGGCCGTCTTCATGGAGGCGGACAGGCTCTCGGAGATGGATCGCCAGTTGCTGGTCGAACGTCACCTGATCAGCCCGGCGCTGGCCGGCGGGGAGGGGCGGCGGGGCGTCCTGGTCAACCGCGACCAGACGTTCAGCGCCATGGTCAACGAAGAGGACCATCTGCGCCTCCAGGCCATCCTGTCGGGATTTCAGCCGGGGCAGGCCTACACGCTGGCCTCGGAGATCGACGCAGACCTGGCGAAGGCGCTCCCCTACGCCTATTCGTCTAAGTGGGGCCATCTGACGGCGTGCCCCACCAACGTCGGGACCGGGCTGCGGGCCTCTGTGCTCATCCATCTGCCGGGGCTGGTGCTCACGCAGGACATGGAGAAGGTCCTGCGGGGGATCACGCAGATGGGGTTCGCCGTGCGCGGGTTCTACGGAGAGGGCACGGACGTGGTCGGCAATCTGTTTCAAATCTCCAACCAGATTACGCTGGGCAAGGGCGAGGGGCAGATCGTGGAGGAGCTGGAGAAGGTCACCCGGCAGATCCTCTCTTTTGAGCAGAACGCCCGGCAGACCCTTCTGAAGGAGGCCCGGCCCCAGATCGAGGACAAGATCTGGCGGGCCTACGGCATCCTTGAGAACGCCCGCGTGCTGACGACGCAGGAGTTCATGAACCTCTCCTCCGCGGCGCGGCTGGGGCGCAGCCTCGGCGTGATTCCGAGGCCGGACGTGCGGGCGCTCAACGAGTTGATGGTGAGGACCCAGCCCTCGCACATCCAGAGAAGCGCCGGGAAGGCCCTGGAGCCGGCGGAGCGGGATGTCCTCCGGGCGGAGATCGTCCGGAAATGGCTTGAGGAGAAGAAAAATTAAAAGGCAGAAGCCCCCCTTCCTCCCCCATCTCAAGGGGCAAAGCCCTTGATACCCCCTCCCTCCCCCCACGTGTGGGGGAGGGAGGGGGAATGGGGGTGGGTAGGGGCCGTTCTTCTGGATTCTGGATTCTCACGGCTGGTTTTTCGCTTTCAGGCAGGCGACAGGAGGCCTTTACCATGAACCACATGTTTACGGACAGGGTGAAACGCGTCATGCAGATGGCGCGCGAAGAATCAGCCCGCCTCGGTCACAACTACATCGGGACCGAACACCTCCTGCTCGGCATCATCAAGGAGGGGAAGGGGAAGGCCACGACCGTGTTGATCAACCTGGGCCTGAATCTGGAGGCGATCAAGCAGTCGGTGGACGATTACGTGGCGTCCTCCGGGGGGCAGATGACGATGGGGGAGGTCCCGTTCACGCCCCGCGCCAAGCAGATCCTGGAGATCGCGGCCAACGAGGCGAAGGAGATGAAGTCGCAGTTCGTGGGCACGGAGCATCTCCTGCTGGCGCTGCTGAAGGACAAGGACGGCGTGGCGGCGCAGATCCTGGCGGCCTTCGGGGTGGACCACAAGACGGCCAAGGAGGAGGTGGTCGCGGTCCTGAACGGCAAGACCACGGGCAAGCGGGAGCGGAAGAAGAGCAAGACGCCCTTCTTAGACCATTTCGGGAGGGACCTGACGCAGCTCGCCCGCGAGGGGAAGCTGGACCCGATCATCGGCAGGGACCGGGAGATCGAGCGGGTGTCCCAGATCCTGTCCCGCCGGAAGAAGAACAACCCGGTGCTCATCGGCGAGCCGGGCGTGGGGAAGACGGCCATCGTGGAGGGGCTGGCCCAGCGGATCATCGAGCGGAAGGTGCCGCAGGTGCTGTCGGAGAAGCGGGTCGTCACGCTCGACATGGGGGGGATCGTGGCCGGGACGAAGTACCGCGGGCAGTTCGAGGAGCGGATCAAGGCGGTGATGAACGAGCTGCAGCAGAGCCAGGAAGTGATCATCTTCATCGACGAGCTGCACACCATCGTGGGGGCGGGGAGCGCGGAGGGGACGCTGGACGCCTCGAACATGTTCAAGCCGGCGCTCTCGCGCGGGGAGCTGCAGTGCATCGGCGCCACCACGCTCGAAGAGTACCGGAAATACATCGAGAAGGACGGGGCGCTGGAGCGGCGGTTCCAGACGATCATGGTGGATCCCCCGTCGCCGGAGGACACCGTGCGCATCCTGATGGGTCTCAAGTCCAGCTACGAGGCGCACCACCGGGTCAAGTACACGGACAAGGCCGTCGAGCACGCGGTGCGGCTGGCCGACCGCTACATCAGCGAGCGTTACCTGCCCGACAAGGCCATCGACGTGATCGACGAGACCGGGTCCCGCGTGCACCTGGCCCGCCTCAACCCGCCGGAGGAGATCAAGCGGGTCGAGGCCACGATGGAGGAGCTGACCAAGCGGAAGAACGCGTCCGCGGAGAGTCAGCAGTTTGAGGAGGCGGCCAAGCTGCGCGACCAGATCGCGGCGCTCCGGGAGAAGTTGGACGAGGAGCGGCGCAAGTGGGAGCAGCGGATGCGGGAGGAGGTCGTGGAGGTGTCGGAGGACGACATCGCCGCCGTGGTCTCCAGCATGACGGGCATCCCGGTGTTCCGGCTGGCCAAGACGGAGTCCGAGAAGCTGATCGGCATGGAGAACGAACTGAAGAAGATGATCATCGGCCAGGAGGAGGCGGCGCAGATCGTGTCCAGGGCCATTCGCCGGACGCGGGCGGGGCTGAAGAACCCCAACCGCCCGATCGGCACGTTCATGTTTTTAGGCCCAACGGGCATCGGCAAGTCCTACTTCCCGCACGTGCTGGCCAAGTACCTGTTTGACGACGAGGACGCGCTGGTCACCGTGGACATGTCCGAGTACATGGAGAAGTTCGCGGTGTCGCGGCTGATCGGGGCGCCGCCGGGCTACATCGGGTATGACGAGGGCGGGCAGCTCACGGAGAAGGTGCGCCGGAAGCCCTACTCCGTCGTCCTGCTGGACGAGATCGAGAAGGCGCATCCCGACGTGTTCAACATCCTCCTGCAGGTGCTGGATGAGGGGCGGCTGACGGACAGCTTCGGCCGGAAGGTGGACTTCAAGAACACCATCCTGATCATGACCTCCAACCTCGGCACGCGCGATCTGTACAAGGGGAGTTCTCTCGGCTTCCAGAAGTCGGACTCGAAGACCCTGCGGCAGCAGATGGAGGAGAAGGTCCGGGAGGAGGTCAAGAAGACGTTCAACCCGGAGTTCATCAACCGGCTGGACGAGATCGTGGTGTTCAACCCCCTGGCGAAGAAGGAGATCACGCAGATCGTCGACCTGCAGATCAACGACATCCTCAAGCGGCTGACCGACCAGGACATCAAGGTGAGCCTGACGCCGGGGGCCAAGGGGCTGATCGCGGAGAAGGGCTACGACCAGCAGTTCGGGGCCCGGCACCTCAACCGGACGATCCAGAAGATGATCGAGGATCCGCTCTCGGAGGAGATCCTGCAGGGCAAGTTCGGGGCGGGCAGCCGCATCCGGGTGATGAAGAAGGGGGAGGCGCTCCACTTCGTGGACGAGAGCCAGGCCGACGCCGTGGACGAGGAGGTCCCCGAGACGCAGAAGGCATAACTTACGATCCGCAGATGGCGCAGACAGGCGCAGATGAAAACGGTCTGCGTCATCTGCGGATTCCGGGAACATCCCGGCCATATAAGAGTTTAAAAAATCCGGGAGTCGAGGAGTCATGTACTACGATTTCTCGACTCTTTTTTTGAACGGCAAACGTCAAACGCCCCCCAGCCCTCCCCCAACTCAAGCGGCAAAGCCCTTGTTGCCCCCTCCCTCCCCCACACGTGGGGGGAGGGAGGGGGTTATGGGGGTGGAAGGGGGGTGTCACGTCTCACCTTTTGGGATACCCATCTTGTCCCCTTTCAGGTCCATCTCCCTGCTCTGCGCCCTCCTGCTGCTCCTCCCGTGCGCTGCCTCCGGTCAGACCGCGCTCAAGGTGTCCAAGATCGAGGTGGCGGGCAACGTCTCCGTGGAGGAGACGGGCATCCTGTTCAACTCCGGCCTGTCCGAGGGGATGACCCTGTCGGAGGACCGGCACGAGATCGCCACGGCCATCCGCAACATCTACGGCATGGGCATGTTCGACGACGTGCGGGTCGAGGGGGAGCGGGACTCGTCCGGGGGTCTGAAGCTCCGGGTCGTGGTGAAGGAGCTGCCGAAGTTAGACAAGCTGGTCCTGCAGGGGAACAAGAAGATCAAGAAGGACAAGGTTGAGAAGGCGGTGGGCCTGGCGCCGGGGCAGTTCCTGTCTCCGAGGGACGAGCAGCGGGTGAAGAACCAGGTCCTGGACCTCTACAGGAAGGAGGGGTATCTCCTGACGGAGGTCTCCACGAGCCTGGGGGAGGCCACGCCGAAGGGCCGGCATCCCCTGATCGCCAGGGTCGAGGAGGGGCCGCGCGTGAAGCTGCGCGCCGTTCATTTCCACGGAAGCAGGGCCATCCCTGCGTCGAGGCTCCAGAAGCAGATGAAGAAGACCAGGCCCAAGGGGTTTTTGCGGGGCGGGGACTTCAATGAGGCGGAGTTCCGGGAGGACCTGAGGAAGGTGGTGGAGCATTACCGGAAGAGCGGCTACCGCGACGCCTACGTGGCCTCCGACAGCCTGTATTACAGCCCCGCGAAGAAGGACCTGTTCATCGACATCAGCGTGGAGGAGGGGCTGCTCTACCACTTCGGGAAGATCACCTGGTCGGGCAACAAGATCATCGACGACAAGGAGATGGCCAGCTTAGTGGTCGCGCAGCAGGGGGAGGTCTACAGCCAGGAGCAGTTCGACAAGTCCCGGGAGCAGGTCCAGGCGCAGTACTCGAACATCGGCCACATCGCGGCGGTCGTTGCGCCGAAGGAGTCGGTCCGGGGGGACACCATCGACCTCCATTTCAACGTTGAGGAGAAGGACCCCTCGAAGATCCGGATGGTCAACATCACCGGGAACATCAAGACCAAGGACCGGGTCATCCGCCGGGAGCTGTTCACCAGGCCGGGTCAGACGTTCAGCCGGGCGCTTTTGGAGCGGAGCCTGCGGAACGTCACGCTCTTGAACTACTTCAACAACGTGGAGCCGGAGGTGGTGCCCAACGAGGACCTCAGCCAGATCGACATCACGCTCAAGGTGGAGGAGAAGTCCACGGGCACGGCGTCGGTGGGGGCCGGGTTCAGCGGGCAGGGGGGGCTGGTGGGCACCATCGGCCTGTCGATTCCCAATTTCATGGGCAACGGCCAGCTGCTCGACTTCAACTGGGAGTTCGGCACCCGGCTGTCTCAGTTCCGGGTGGGCTTTCAGGAGCCCTGGCTGTTCAACACGCCGACCAGCCTGTCCGGCTCGATGTTCCGCATCGCCCGCAGCTATATCGCCACCGACTTCGACGTGCAGAGCATCGGGGCCTCCGCGCAGGTGGGCCGCCGGCTGCGCTGGCCCGACGACTACTCGCGCGCGGCCGTCGGCTACGGGATCGAGCAGACGAAGTACGTCAATTTCGCCAACGACTCGCTCCGGGTCAACCGGCCGTCGCAGCTCCGGGACAACATCACCAGCCGGCTCAGCTTCACCTTCGCCCGAGACAGCAGGGACCTCCCGCAGTTCGCCACCCTCGGCTCGGTGTTCTCCTACACCGGCTCGGTGGCGGGCGGTCTCCTGGGCGGCAACATCAACTACCATCGGCACACCATCGACAACAGCTTCTACTTCCCGCTGTTCTGGAAGGTCGCCCTGAGCTTCAAGCAGCAGGTCGGGCTGATCGCGGGCTTTCGGGGGTCCACCGCCCCGTTCAACGAGCGGTTCACGCCGGGGGGCGTGGACCTGATCGACGGGACGGTCCTGCGGGGCTACGAGGACCGGTCCATAGGCCCGCGGGACGCCTCCGGGCTGGTGGGGGGGCGGGCGATGCTCATCTACAACGTGGAGGCCAGCTTCCCCGTGGTCAAGAATCAGGTCCACCTGCTGGCGTTCGTCGACGCGGGGAACGCCTGGGAGCACACGGGCGAGATCAGCCTGTTCGACCTCCGGCGCTCCGCCGGGTTCGGGGTGCGCATCTTTGCGCCGGTGGTGGGAATCCTGGGCTTCGACTTCGGGTGGGGGTTCGACCGTCGCCGGGTGGACGGGCAGCCCGTGCAGATGATCACGCACTTCCAGTTCGGTCCGCAGCAGTTCTAATTCTAGGGAGGTTCAAAGTCACATGAAGAGGACGGTTTTTCTTGGCCTGGGGATTCTGGTCGTCTCCGCGCTCGCGCTGAGCGCCCCGGCGTCCGCGCAGATGAAGTTCGGCTATGTGGACACGGATCAGATTCTGGCGGAATACAGACCGTTCCAGGATGCGCAGGGGGAGTACAGACGCTTTGAGGATGAGCTGCAGAAACAGTACGCCGAAAAGGAGAACCTCATCAAGAAGCTCCAGGAGGACTACAAGCGCCAGGAGCTGCTCCTGAGCGAGGCGAAGAAGCTGGAGATGCAGAAGGAGATCGAAGGCAAGATGATGGATATTCAGAAGTTTGCCACGGAGTTGACTGCTCCGGGGGGGCGTCTGGCGCAGAAAAATGCTGAACTTTCGGAGCCGATCTACAAGGACGTGAACGCGGTCCTGGAGCGGGTGTCGAAGGCGGGCGGCTACGACTTCGTGTTCAACGCCAACCAGATCGCCTACGCGAAAGAGGAGCACAACATCACGCAGAAGGTGCTGGAGGAGCTGAACAAGGACCTGGAGGCCAAGAAGAAGGGGTCGCCCGCGACGAAGGCAGGAGCGCCCGGTCGATGACCCTGGATATCCACGCGATTCAGAAAATTCTGCCGCACCGGTATCCGTTCCTGTTCGTGGACCGGGTCGTGGAGCTGGTTCCGGGGGAGCGGGTCGTGGGGATCAAGAACGTGACGGCGGACGAGCCGTTTTTCGCCGGGCACTTCCCCGGCCGGCCGGTGATGCCGGGCGTGCTGATCGTGGAGGCGATGGCGCAGACGGGGGGGCTGCTGATGATGGGGGAGGTCGAGGAGGGCGCGGAGGTGACGCCCTATTTCGTGGCCATCGACAACGCCCGGTTTCGGAGGCCGGTGGCGCCGGGGGACCAGCTCCGGATGGAGGTGACGATGGCGCACCGGCGGGGGAAGGTGTGCAAGGTGGTGGGGAAGGCCACCGTGGACGGGCAGGTCGTGGCGGAGGCGGAGATGACGGCGATGATCGTGGAGAATAAGGTCGTGGAGAATAAGTAGGGGCGACCCGGTGGGTCGCCCCTACGCCGTTCGCATCCACCGGACGATCTCCGGCAGGGTGGGGCGTTTGCCGTACATCAGGACGCCCACGCGGAAGAGCCTGGCGATCAGCCGGACCGTGAAGAAGATGGCGAGGACGAGCAGGAGGAGGCAGAGGATGATCTGGTAGGCCGGGGGCGTCAGCAGGTTGATCCGTATGAACATGGTGATGGGGGAGAAGAAGGGGATGAGGGACAGGGCGACGGACAGGCCGCTGTCGGGCTGCCGGATGACGGCGCCCATCGTCATCATCGGCACCACCAGCATCAGGGTGATGGGGAACACGAGGGACTGCGCCTCCTGGGCGGAGTTGCAGAGCGCCCCTGCGCCGACGTAGAGCGCCGCGAACAGGAGGAAGCCGAGGACGAAGAAGATGAAAAAGAAGGCCAGGAACGTCGCCGAGAAGGCCGGAAACGGCGCGTCCGAGGCCAGGGCCTGAAACCCATACGCCGAGGCCCCTGCGGCGGAGAGGACCCAGACCAGGCTCTGCGTCAGCCCCACCGCGCCCACGCCCAGGATCTTGCCTCCCATCAATTGCGCCGGGGTCACGGAGGAGAGGAGGACCTCGATGACGCGAGAGTTCTTGTCCTCGATCACGCTGTGCATGAGCGAGGCGCTGTGAAAGAGGATGGCAAAGTAGAGGATCATGACGAAGACGAATGTCCCCAGGTAGTCCGACAGAAATCCCCCCTTCCGCTCCTTCCCCTCCTGCACCTTGACGGTTCGCAGTTCGACCCCCCTTATCAGCCCTCGCACCTTTTCAGCATCCAGCCCCGCGCGCTGCAACCGCTCCGTCACCACAATCCGATGGATCGCCTCCCTGAGCCTCCGGATCTCCGGGTCCCCCGCCGTTTTTGCGTAGTAGTCTGATCCCCCCTGGCTCAACACATCCTCCGAGATGACGACGTAGGCGTGGATCGCGCCGCGCTCCAGGTCCGCATTCAGCTTCCGCTTGGTCGATTCGAGGTCTCCGTCCAGGCCGGCCGGGACGAGCAGGTAGCGGGGTTTACCCCCCTTCAGGGTGTCGTCGAGGGCCTGGCGGAGGGGGGCGTAAAGGGCCCCTGAGAGGTCCACGACGGCGACGGTGCGCTGGCGCTCCGCAGGGGCGCGCGCCAGCAGGATGGGGACGACGCTGACCCCCACCATGAGGACCGGCCCCAGGACTGTCCCGATGATGAACGCCTTCGTGCGGACGCGGGTGATGTACTCGCGAAGGATGATCTTGAGGAGTTTGTTCATAAAATCAGTGATGAGTGATAAGTGATGAGTGATGAGTAAAAAACGCTTCTCTTTTCTGACCACTGATCACTCATCACTGACCACTGCCTTTGACGGTTTTCAAAAAGATGTCGTTCAGGGACGGCTCCACGACGATGGTGCGCCGGACGGCCAGGTCGCTGTGCGCCTGCTTGATTTCGGGCAGCCTCCCGCTCAGGACGTTTTGCCCCCGGTTGATCAGGCAGATGCCGTCGCAGAGGCGCTCGGCGTGGTCCATGAGGTGGGTGGACAGGAGGATCGTCTTTCCCCGGCTCCTGAGGTCGAACAGGATGTCCTTCAGGACGTCGGTGTTCACCGGGTCGAGGCCGGTGAAAGGCTCGTCGAGGACGATCAGGTCGGGGTCGTGCGCCACCGTGGCGATGAACTGCACCTTCTGCTGCATCCCCTTCGAGAGGGCGTCCACCCGGTGTCCCTTCCAGTCCGAAAGCCCCATCCGCTCCAGCCATCCGTCGATGCGGGCGTCGGCCTCAGGCCCTTCCGCGCCCTTGATGCTTGCGAAGAAGCGGAGGAGCTCTCCGACTTTCATCCTGGCGTAGAGGCCGCGCTCCTCCGGAAGGTAGCCGGTCCGGTCCTTGACGCGGTCGTCGAGGGGGCGGTCGAACAGGGTGATTCGCCCCTCGTCGGGGGCGATGATGTTGAGGATCATCCGGATGGTCGTGGTCTTGCCGGCCCCGTTGGGGCCGAGCAGGCCGGTGATGGTCCCGGCGGGCACGTCGAGGGAGAGGTGGTCGACGGCGAGGAAGTCGCCGTAGCGTTTGGTGACGGACTGGAGGGAGAGGGCGATCATAGGCGTTCCACAAGCTTTTGCCTGGCCAACAACGCTGCCCCGACCACGACGACCTGCTCGCCGAGGGCCGCCGGGGCGATGCGATAAGCGTCCGCGTAGAGGTGGAAGACGTAGCGGCGGACGTGGCGGCGGACGGGCTCGAAGAAGAGGTCCCCCATCAGGGAGACGCCGCCGCCGATGACGACGACCTCAGGGTGGAGGAGGGTGATCAGGTTGGCGACGGCGAGTCCCATCGCGTGGCCGGTCTCGTCAAGGAGCTGAAGGGCGGGGGGGTCGCCCCGACGGGCCGCGTCCGCGACGGTGACGGCGGTGATGCGGTCGGGTTCGCCTGAGGCGAGTTTCAGGATCAGGGAACCGGGCTGCGACCGCTCCCGCGCGCGCCGGCCGATGGCCCAGCCGGAGCAGAGGTCCTCGACCTTTGCGGGGGGCGAGGTCCCCAGGGAGACGCAGGTGTGGCCGATCTCCGCGGAACCGATGCCCTGGCCGCTGTCCACGACGTTGTCCACGACCCAGCCGCCCCCCACGCCGCTCCCGACGGTGATGTAGAAGACGCGGCGGAAGCCCCGGCCCGCGCCGAGGCGCGCCTCCGCCAGCGCGGCAGCGCTGGCGTCGTTCTCGACGACCGTAGGGAGGTCAAAGGTCCGCTCAAACCATGCCTTGAGGTCGAAGCCGCTCCACCCCTCCACCTGATGGGAGACGAGGACGCGGCCCCGGACGGCGTCCACCGGCCCTCCAAACCCGACGCCGATGCCCGCGACGTCGGAGAGGTTCAGGCCGGTCCGGTGGAGGAGGTCGGGGACCAGGCGCTTTAGGTTGGAGAGGATGGCCTTCGGGCCCTGGGAGGGATCGACGGTCTCACGGACCAGGGCGTTCAGGCGGTCTCCGTCGAAGCCGAGGCCGGCCTGGAGCTTGGCGCCGCCGATCTCGATGCCGATGACATGGTCTTTCATAGCGACTTTCCAACTTTTCTTGCTCGTGCAAGAAAAGTTGGACAAAAGAAGCACGCTCGCTCAGACGCCGCGATGGGCTTAGGCGCGCCGCAAGGGCATTGCTCCAGAAGACGGATCATCCAGAGGTTTCCACTGCGGCCGAATGCCTCTCCTGAACCCCGGTGGTTAGCCCTTCTGCGTCGCGCCCCTTGTCATTTTGCTAAGCTGCTCCCCCTTCCCCTTTGGGGAAGGGGGCCGGGGGGTTAGGTCTCTTCGTGAATCCGCTTGAACCGCTCCTTCAGTTCCACGATCAGGTAGTGGAAGACGACGGTGTGCATCGACTCGGTGATGCCCATGTCGTGGACCTGGATGTGAAGGGTCTGTTTGCAGAGTTGCTTGAGTTTCCCGCCGGTGAAACCGGTCATGCCGAAGGTCTCCATGCCGATGCGGTCCGCGTATTCTATGGCGCGGAGGACGTTGGGGCTGTTCCCGGACCCGCTGATGGCGATGAGAAGGTCGCCGGGGGAGGCGAGGTTCCTGAGCTGCTCGACGAAGATGCGGTCGTAGCCCTCGTCGTTGGCCCAGGCCAGGATGTAGGGGGTGTTGTCGGTGAGGCTGAGGACCTTCAGGCGCTTCTGGCGCTCGAAGTCGGTGAGGGTGCCCTTGCCGAGGTCCTCGCACATGTGGGAGGCGTTGGAGCCGCTCCCGCCGTTGCCGACGATGAAGACGGTCCGGCCCTCCCGGTAACATCGCTCGATGGCATCGGTTAGCGCGGAGATTTCGCCGGTGTGGGTGGCGTTGAGGACGGCGGCGACCTGATTCAGAAATGTGCGGGGTTCCATGATTATACCTTTCCAGCTTCTACCTCGCCGAGGACTTCGTCGAGGATGGCGAGGCCTTCGTCGATCTCCGCCTCGGAGATGATCAGGGGCGGGGAGAGGAAGATCATGTTCCAGCGGACGTAGGCGAACAGGCCGCGCTCCAGGAACCTGCGCTTGATCCGGGAGGGCAGGGGATCGCTGCTGTTCCAGGGGACGAGGGGCTCGCGTGTGGCGCGGTCTTTGACGAGTTCGAGGCAGGCGAGGAGGCCGAGGCCGCGCACGTCCCCGACGAGGGGGTGGCCCTCCTGGAGCGTCCGGAGGCCGGCCATCAGGTAGCCGCCCATCTGGGCGGCGCGGGCGGGGAGGTCCCGGTCGCGGTACTCGGAGATGGCGGCCACGGCCGCGGCGCAGGCGAGGGGGTGGCCGGTGTAGGTGCAGCCGAGGGGGAGGTAGCGCCGCTCGAAGTAGTCGGCGATGTGGGGGCGGACAATGGCCGCGCCGAGGGGGACGTAGCCGGAGGTGATGCCCTTGGCGACGACCAGGATGTCGGGGACCACGCCCCAGTGGTCCACGGCGAACCACCTCCCTGTCCTGCCGAAGCCGTCGATGACCTCGTCGGCGATCAGGAGGATGCCGTAGCGATCGCATATCTCGCGGAGGCCCCGCAGGTAGCCGTCGGGGGGGACGATGCAGCCGTTGGCCCCGGTGACGGGCTCCACGACGATGGCGGCGACGCTCTCAGGCCCCTCGAACTGGACGATCTGCTCGACCTTGCGCATGCAGTGGAGGTCGCAGGCCGGGAAGGTGAGGCCGTAGTCGCAGCGGTAGCAGTAGGGGTCGAAGAAGCGCACGGTCCCCGGCACGCCGGGCTCGGACCGAAGCCGGCGGGGGTCGCCGCCCACGGAGAAGGTCCCGATGGTGGTGCCGTGGTAGGAGCGGTAGCGGGCGAGGATCTTCTGCCGGCCCGTGACCATGCGGGCCATCTGGAAGGCGATCTCGTTGGCCTCGCTCCCGCTGTTGGTGAGGAATGCCTTGCCCAGGTCGCCGGGCGTGACCTCGCTGAGCAGTTCGCCGAGCCGGATGCGGGGCTCGGAGGTGAGGGTGGGGTTGAGGGCGGAGAGGCGCCCGGCCTGGCGCTGAATGGCCTCGATGACCCGACGGTTGCCGTAGCCGAGGTTGACGTTGAAGATCTGGGCCAGGAGATCCAGGTAGCGCCGGCCCTCCGTGTCCCAGAAATAGCACCCTTCTCCCCGGTCTATCACCGGCACGGGGTCTTCCTTCTCCTGCGTGGCCCAGGGCTGGAAGACGTGGGCGCGCGCGGTCAGGGCGTCCATCGCACCACCTCGCTGAAAGGTTTGCGTCTGGGCTTCGGGACCTCGTCGGGGTAGCCGACGTAGTAGAAGCCGATGAGGTACTCCTTCTCCGGGTCGATGCCCAGGAGGTCGTAGGTGGCCCGCTCCATCGTGATCGGGCCGGTGCTCCACTGCATGCCGACGCCCAGGTCCCAGGCGGCAAGCTGGACGTTCTGCATCGCGCAGCAGGCCGCGGCGTAGTCCTCCCTCCGGCGCTGCTCATCCCCCTCCTGGAGGCAGGAGACGGCCAGGATCGTCGGCTTGGACATGAACTTTTTGTGGCCCGCCTCACCGATCTTCGCCCGGTTCTCCGGGTCGACGTGGGCCGGGGTCCTGTCCATCTGGATCTGCCGGTAGCGGTCGGCGAGGATGCGCTTCGTCCGCTCGCCGATGACGGTGAAGCGCCAGGGCTCCGTGAGGAGGTGGTTGGGGGCCCAGATGCCGAAGCTCAGGATCTTTTCGATGACGGCCTTCGGCACGGGGCCGGGCTTGAACTGGAAGATGGTGCGGCGGGAGAGGATGGCTTCCGCGAGGGTCATGGAAGAGCCTCCAACGTGAAACGTGAGACGGACCTCACCCTCCCCCAACCTTGAAGAAAGGCCCTTGTTACCCCCTCCCTCTCCGTATAC
>Ga0156186_1228_pt1 | contig 16122 bp, 11 predicted proteins | sample RifCSPlowO2_12_FD_107839 | JGI IMG/M metagenome (GOLD analysis project Ga0156186, IMG submission 107839) | Candidatus Handelsmanbacteria bacterium RIFCSPLOWO2_12_FULL_64_10
AGGGGTTCTCCAGCCCCGCGAACAGCGTCCGGCCGTCGTGGTGGATCTGGGACACCTTGCCGTGCATGAGGTAGGGGGCGCGCACGACCTCCCCGCCGAACGCCTGGCCGATGGCCTGGTGGCCGAGGCAGACGCCGAGGAGGGGGATATTTCCCGAAAAGCGCCGGATCAGGCCCAGACAGATGCCGGCCTCGTTCGGGGTGCAGGGGCCGGGTGACATGACGATCTTGTCGGGCGCCATCGCCTCGATCTCGTCGAGGGTGATCTTATCGTTCCGGAAGACCCGCAGGTCTGCGCCCAACTCGCCGAGGTACTGGACCAGGTTGTAGGTGAAGGAGTCGTAGTTGTCGATGACCAGGATCATCAGGTCAGCTCCCCCCTCTCGGCCATTTCAACGGCCCGGATCAGGGCCTTGGACTTGTTGACCGTCTCCTGGTACTCCTCCTCCGGGACGGAGTCGGCCACCAGGCCGCCGCCCGCCTGGATGTAGGCCACCCCGTCCTTGACGACGAGGGTGCGGATGGCGATGCAGGTGTCCAGGTTGCCGGAGAAGTCTATGTAGCCTACCGCGCCCCCGTAGACCCCGCGCCGGGTGGGCTCCAGCTCGTCCAGGATCTCCATCGCCCGGATCTTGGGAGCGCCCGACAGGGTGCCCGCCGGGTAGCACGCGAAGAGGGCGTCGAGGGCGTCCACGTCGGGCCTCAGCGCGCCGCGCACGTTGGAGACGATGTGCATGACGTGGGAATAACGCTCGACGGTCATTCGCTCGGTCACGCGCACCGTGTCGAAGCGGGAGACCCTCCCCACGTCGTTCCGGCCCAGGTCCACCAGCATGATATGCTCGGCGCAGTCCTTGGGGTCGGCCAGCAACTCGCGCTCCAGGGCCTGGTCCTCTTCCTCGGTCTCCCCCCTCCGCCGCGTCCCGGCGATGGGCCGGACCTGCACGACGCCGTCCTCCACGCGCACGAGCAGCTCCGGGGACGCCCCGACCAGCTGCACGCCGTCGAGGGACACGAAGAACATGTAGGGAGAGGGGTTGACGACCCGGAGCATCCGGTAGATGTCGAAGGGGTCGACAGTCACCTCCGTCTCGAAGCGCTGAGACAGCACGACCTGGAAGATGTCCCCGGCCAGGATGTACTCCTTGCACCGCGCGACCTTCCGGAGGTAGTCCGACTTCTCCACGTTTGATGTGACAGCGCACCGCCCCCTGCCGCGCCGGAGGGAGATGTCCGCCGGAGAACGCAGGGCCTCCTCCAGGGCCTCGATCCGTCTCTGTGCCTCGTCGTAGCGGTCTCTCAGGTCCCCGCCGCCGTCCTTCAACACGTTGGAGATGAGCAGGATCCTGTGTCTGACGTTGTCGAAGGCGATCAGGGTGTCGAAGAAGAGGAAGACGATCTCGTCGAGGCGCAGGTCGTCCCGCGCGGTGTCGGGGATGTCCTCGACCAGGCGGATAGCGTCGTAGGAGACGTAGCCCACGGCCCCGCCGGTGAACCGGGGCAGCCCCTTCAGATGGACCGACCTGTAGCGCCGGACCAGCGCCCGCAGCTCCGCGATGGGGTCCCCCTCCCAGGTCCGCGCCTCTCCCCGGACGCGATCCTCCACCGTGATGCGGCGCCCCCGGCTGCGGAAGATCATAAAAGGGGCCACGCCGAGGAACGAATAGCGAGCGATCTTCTCGCCCCCCACCACGCTCTCAAAAAGAAAGGAGTAGGGGTCTCGCCTCCGGGCCTTCAGGTAGGCCGACACAGGCGTCTCCGTGTCGCCCAGGATCTCTTTGTAGACCGGGATCGCGTTGTCCTCCCCGGCCATCTTCTGGACCTCTTCTAACGTCGGTCGAATCACGCCCATTTCTCGTCAAAAATATGATCTAACATGTTAGAGATCATTAACATAACACTATCTTCAGAGCGATGTCAAGTGAAAATCTTGCAGGGATGCCAACAAAAAAGCCGTGAGCGGTTTTTGATGCCCACGGACTTTCTGATGCTTACTGCTCTGTTCTGGAGTGCGTCAGCAACAGTCAGCGCGATGGGCAGTCCTCTCCGTAAAAGCGCCAGTAAGAATAGAAGCGCGAAAAGCCGAAAAAGAATGCCCGGTTTGACGACATAGTGAGGTTTCCTGATTCAAAAAGATCCGCAGATGACGCAGATAACGCAGATTTAAAGCTCCAAGATACAGAATCTCGGGGCGGATGTCAAGGGGGAAGTTTCCCGATTATTCGGTCTTGCCGTCGATGGTCCCGACTTCAATCTTGAGGTCCTCCCGGTCGATGATCCGGTCGATGCGGCCGTCGCTGATCCAGACGACCCTGTCCGACACGTCGAGCATCTTGTGGTCGTGGGTGGCCGTGACGATCGTGACGCCCGACAGCTTGTTCATCTCCCGCAGCAGGTCGATGATCTCCGTCCCGGTCTTCAGGTCCAGGTTGCCCGTCGGCTCGTCGGCCAGGATGATCGCCGGATCGTTGGCCATCGCCCGCGCCACGGCCACGCGCTGCTGCTGCCCCCCCGACAGCTCGTAGGGCTTGTGGGAGATCCGTTGGCCCAAACCCACCTTATCGAGCAGGACCACGCCCTTGTCCCGCGCCTCGTCGGAGGTGAGCCCCGCGAACACCATCGGCAGGGTGACGTTCTCCAGCGCCGTCATCACGGGGATGAGGTTGAAGGACTGGAAGATGTAGCCGATCTTCCGGCAGCGCAGCCAGGCCAGCTCATAGGCGTCTAACTGCGCCACGTCCACGTCGTCGATGTAGACCTTCCCGGAGGTGGGCTTGTCCAGGCCGCCGATCATGTTGAACAGGGTGCTCTTCCCGGACCCGGACGGCCCCATGATGGAGATGTACTCGCCGGCCTCGATCTCGATGTTGACCCCCTTGAGGGCCTCCAGCTCGATCTCCCCCATCTTGTAGACCTTCTTCACTTCCTGCGTCCGCACCACCGCCATAAGTCAGACCCTCGAAATAATCCGCAGATTGCGCAGATTGCGCAGATATAAAGGTATCTGCGATCATCTGCGTTTATCTGCGGATGGATCGCTTTTTACACTTCAAGTCGCATCGCATCCACAGGCTCCATCTTGGCCGCCTTGTAGGCCGGGAGGATGCCGCCAAACAGAGAGAGGAGGGAGCCGACGGCGACGGCCAACGCCGCATTCTTCAACAGCTCCAGCCCGGGGAGATGGGTGAAGATCACCATCCCGTAGCTGACGAGGTTTATGATCAGCGTCAGCAGAAAGCCGACGACGACGCCGATGATCGTCCCCGCGCTCCCCTGGAACGCAGACTCCAGGAGAAAGAGCTTGATGATGAAGGAGTCGAGCGCGCCGAGACACTTCATCGTCCCGATCTCCCGGAATCGTTCCGTGACCGACATCAGCATGGCGTTGGTGATCCCCACCAGGCAGACCAGGAGGGAGAGCACGACCAGCCACATGTTCTTGGACCGCTCCTGGGCCGCCGCCTCGCTGTCCGCGTCCACGTCGATCCCCTTCCGCTGGAGCTGCAGGTTGATCGCGGGGTCGTTCGCGGCCTTGAGTTCGGCGATGAGGGCGTTGGTCGTCCAGATCGACATCAGGAAGGCGATGGCCAGGATGATGCCGCTGGCCGTGATCAGAGACCGTCCGAACCTGATACGGACGCTGTTGATGCTGATTTCCACCGCCTTGCTCCAGGGGAGATTGACCTGCTGGGCGATCTCCGTGGGAGCGGCGCCGACGATCGGCTGACCGACGGCCATGGGGGAAGTACCTCCTGAAAGACGTGAGACGTGAAAAACAAGGAATACAGGAGACAGAATACAGAATACAGGAGAAAAACCAGACCGTATGTCTTCTCCTGTCTCCTGTCTCTTGTATTCTTCCGTTTACTTCTTCACCTTCCGGCGGTTCGGGGCGTTGAGCACGTCGGGGTTCACGAGCGTGGGCGGCTTCTCCCCCTTGAGGGCCGCGATCAGGTTCTCCGCGGCAAGGGTCGCCATGTCGTCCCGGGTCTTGTGGGTGGCGCTGGCGACGTGGGGACAGATCACGGCGTTGTCCAGGCCGGCCAGCCCCGGCATCAACAGCGGTTCGTATTCATACACGTCCAGCCCGGCCCCGGCGATCCACCCCTCCCGCAGGGCGTGGACCAGGGCCTGCTCGTCGATGACCGGGCCACGGGAGGTGTTGATCAGGTAGGCCGTGGGCTTCATCATCCGGAGCTCCCGCTCGCCGACGTAGTGTTTCGTGCCGGCGTCTAAGGAGACGTGTACGGAGATGAAGTCCGACTCCTTGAACAGGGTGTCCTTATCGACCTGCTTGGCCCCCAGCTCCTTCTCCAGAAACTCGTTGCGGTAGAGGTCGCAGTAGAGGACCTTCATGTTCCATCCCCTGGACTTCATGGCCATCGCAGTGCCGATGCGGCCGGCCCCGCAGATGCCGAGGGTCCTGCCTGCGATGTCCCCCCCGCGGAACATCATCGGGGCCCACCCCTCGTACTTCCCCGCCCGGAGGAACTTGTCGGACTCCACGATCCGGCGGGTCACCGAGAACAGGAGCGCCCAGGCCATGTCGGAGGTGGCCTCGGTCAGCACCCCCGGCGTGTTGGAGACTATGATGCCGTGTTTCGTGCAGGTCGGGACATCGACGTTGTTGAACCCGACGGCGTAGTTGGCGAAGATGACTGTCTTATCGGCGACCTGGCAGGCCTCCTCGTCCACCCGCTCGGTCAGCAGGGTGACGACGCCGTCTCGCCCCTTGATGTTGTCGAGGAACTCCTGCCGGGTGAGCATCCGGTCGTGGGGGTTCACATCGACGACCTCACAGTGTTTATGGAGCAGGTCCATGCCCGGCTTCGGGAGCAGCCGGGTGACGTAGACGTTCCAACCCATGAAAGACTCCTTTCTCGTAAAACCCTTATCTGATCCTTCCGACCTCTTCTCCGGCGCGCCCCCGGCGGGAGGCCGCCCCAGGGGCGTCTTCGCCGTTCCGATCCGCCACGAGCTGCTCCGCCTGGTCGAACAGGTTGAGGGCCTGATGGACTTCCGGGTCTAAGCTGGCGTTGACCTGGTATTGCGCCTCCTGACCCCATCTCGAAACGGCGATCTCCTGCATGATGACCCGCCGGATGAAATCGAGACCGGCCTGAAACTCCTCCTCCCTCACCGCAATACCCCTCTCCTCGATGACCCTCCTGATGTCGGCCAGGTCTCGCCTGCTCAGCTCGAAGCCGGCGATGAATCTGCCCAGGTCGTTCAGTTCGGACCGATGCGCGCTGGCGTAACGATTGGCAAAATCGAACAGGATATTCTCCCTGTCCAGCCGCCGTTCCAGGGCATTCAGGGTGTCTGGCCTCAGCGCCACGTCGGGCGCGATGCCGCCGCCCCCGTAGACCCTTCTCTTGCGGTTCATCGTGTAGTAGACCGGGCGTTTCGTCGTCTCGCCGGAGCGTTGCGCCGTCTTGCTGGAGTCGGTCAGAGAGGCGTCGGGCTCCTCCCCGACTATCCGGTCCCTCCCGGCCCCCTCGATGTAGGCCATCCGGTCCTCCGTGTAGGGCCTCTGGATGAGCCTCCCGCTGGGGGTGTAGTAGCGGGCCACGGTCAGGAGTACAGAGCCGCCGTTCTGGAGTTCAAACTTGTTCTGGACGAGCCCCTTGCCGAAGCTCGTCTGCCCCACGATCAGCGCCCGGTCGTGGTCCTGGAGCGCCCCTGCGACGATCTCGGACGCTGAGGCCGAGGCGCTGTTGACCATCACGATGACCGGGTAGAGGGGATGCTCGGTCCCCCGCTGCGCGTAGTGCTCCTCGCTGGAATTGGGCTTGCGCCCCCGCGTGTAGACGATCATCTGACCCTTGTCGATAAACCGGTCGACGATCTGTACGGCCTGGTCGAGATAGCCGCCCCCGTTGTTCCGCAGGTTGAGGATGAGCTTTTTCATGCCCTCTCTCTTGAGGTTTTCGAGGGCCTCGTCAAACTCTTCGGCGGTCTTCCGGGAGAAGCGGGTGATCCAGATGTAACCCACGTCCGGGCGGATCATGAAGGCGGGCTGCACGCTGGAGATCTCGATCTTGTCGCGGGTGATGGTGAATTCGAGGGGGTTCTCCTCCCCCTCCCGGCTGACCGTCACGCGGACCTTCGTGCCCTTGGGGCCTTTGAGCCTCTCCATGACCTGGCTTTCCTTGATGCCGAGGGCCGACTTCCCGTCGATCTTGACGATCTTATCCCCGGCCCGCAGGCCGACCGCGTAAGCCGGGGAGCCAGGGATGGGAGACATCACGGTCAAGACGCCGTTGATGACGTCAAAATGGATGCCGATGCCCTCGAACTCCCCCTCGAAGCGCTCCTGGACCCGTTTGCTGTTTTCAGGAGAGATATACGTCGAGTGGGGGTCCAGCCTTGTCAGCATCCCTTCGATGGCGCCGTCGAGCAGTTTCTCCTGGTCGACCTCCTCGACGTAGTTGTCGCGCACCAGGGATGTTATCTTGTTGAGTACCCCCCACTGCTGGAGCGACGTGCCGCGGCCAGAGGCCTGCACGTAGTCGATGGCCGCGGCCCCTGTCGCAAACACGGCGACCAGGACGAGGAGGCCGATCATTTTTCGATTGTTGAACACAAAGCCCTCTTAAAAATTCTGGCCCTCTGCTGTAAGAAAACCTGCCCGGACCACCCAAACACCACAAGACACAAAAGTAACATACACTTCAGCGCGAGAGATGTCAAGACAATTTGTCTGCGTCCGCCGCCCGCCTGACCGCGCGCCGGCGGCGAGATCGGGGCCTGAGCGCAAAGACGAGGAGCTGCTTGGTGAACAACAAGTACTCTTTAAAATTCAGTTTACTGGAGCTGTACTCCCGATCTCTGAAAATGAAGGGAATCTCAAGGGTTGAGGCGTAGTCGCCCTTGACCAGGATTTCGAGCAGAATCTTGAACCCCGGAGAGGTGAGCTGCAGGCCCTCTATCACGGACCGATGCAGAAAAAAGTAGCCGCTCAGCGGGTCGTGGACACCCGTCAGCATTCGGGCGAAGAAGACCCCTGTCTGCGAGATCAGCTTTCGGTGCCAGGGCCATTTCTCGACGCGGCTCTCCGGGTTGTAGCGGCTCCCGACGGTGATATCGTATCTTTCAAGCTGGGTGATCAGGTCGGGCAACACCGCCGGGTCGTGGCTCAGGTCGGCATCCATCACCCCCAGCAGCGGACGGTCCGACGCCCGGAAGCCTTCCATCACCGCGCTGCCCAGCCCGAACCTCCCCGCCCGGTGGATGACCCTGATGGGGTAGCGGTCGCGGAGTCGCTCCGCCACCTCTCCGGTGCCGTCGGGGGAGTTGTCGTCGACGACGATCAACTCAAGGTCGATGTCCGGGCGCTGCCGAACGATCGCGAACACCTCCTCCGCCAGCAGCGGAATGTTCTCCCGCTCGTTGTAGGTCGGCGTGATCAGAGAGATACGGAATCGGGGATCGGGCATGGAGGCATGATGTAGCGCGGCAATTTATCGCCGTGTGGGTTTCCAGTCCTTAAGACTTGTTAAAACTTTTCAATCCAGGGCCTTCAGGTCGCCGATCTGCTCCGCCAACACGTTCAGGGCCTCGTCAAAGGGGCGGGGACGAACCTGAAATTGTCGCTGGATCAGGTCGGTCTTCAGGCCTGACCTGAGGGGGCGCGGCGCGACCTGGCGCAACTCCTGCGTGGTGGTCGGAATCACCAGGCCTTCGTCCAGCCCGAATCTCCGGCAGACCCGGAGGGCCATCTCATAGCGACTCAGGAGGTCTGCCCCTGCAAAATGGAACAGGCCGGCGACATTCCGGGGGCAGAGATCGATCAGAAAGTCGGCCAGGTCATCGGCCAGCGTGGGCGTCCCCCACTGGTCTGTGACCACCCGGACGGCCGCGCCCCCCCTGAGGGTGCGGATCAGCCACGTGACAAAGTTGGGCCGAACCCCGCGGGCGTGTCCGAACAGCACGACGGTCCTCACGACGATACCCTGCCCTCTCATCGAGAGGACGCGGCGTTCGCCCTCCAGCTTGGTCAGGCCATAGGTACTGAGCGGGTTCGTCGGATCGGCCTCGGAGTAGGGCCCCGCCGTTCCGTCAAAGACATAGTCGGTGGAGAGGCTCACGAGGCCGATACGGAGGACCTCGCATGCCCGCACGATATTTTCTGTCCCTCCTGCGTTGGTGCGCCAGGCCAGGTCGCGCTCCATCTCACACCTGTCCACGTCCGTCAGGGCGGCGGTGTGGATCACCCAGTCCGGGCGGAGGCGTCCGAGAAGGGCCTTAATCTGTTGAGCATCCGTCACATCCAGCAACTCAAAGTCACCCTGAACGCGCCCCGGCCCGGTGCGAGCCGTGGAGAAGATGCGCACCTCGCGCCGGCCTCGCGAGACGAGTTTCTGCCCGAGCAGACCGCCGGACCCGGTGATCAGCACTTTCATCCCGGTTTTGATACATAACTTACACATTGGCACACAATTTATACAATCCCTCGAACCCTGTCAACGAAAAAACCCCGACCGGTCGAGAAAAGCCTTGACAAACTCGTATCCGGTGTCCTAAATTTTATTCAAACCACAGAAAGGGGATGCAGAGATCGCCTTCTCTGCCGATATTGTGGGACAGAAGGGGTTGTTTCCTGAAACGAGGGCCGCGCCCATGCCTCTGGAGAAAGACCTGCTCGACATTCTGGCCTGCCCCAAATGCAAGGGGGACCTTGAGTACGACCGGGAGGGGGAAAGGTTGATCTGCTGGGCCTGCAAACTCCGCTATAAGATTGAAGATGACATCCCCATCATGCTGATCGATGAGGCGGAGAAGATCGAGTGACCTGAGCGGAGAAATCGCTTGACTTTCCGGGGTATATCGTTTAAATTTTTGGACAAACTATCTTGAGGATATTTTAGAGGATATTGCCTATAGCCCTTCGTTAAGGTGTTTGGCTTAAAGTTGGAAGTCGAGGTGCCTGAGCGCACAATCCACTACAACAAGGATTGAAACAAATAAGCCAACAAACCTTGACGAAGGGTCCTCCTTAACCGGGCGGCCGAATCGTCGGCTTTTATGAGCCCGGTTTTTTATTTGGCCTGAAATTTGCATGTAATTCATGCAAATTTTGTTTATCTTTTATTCTGCGCCGAGGAGGTGACTGTCGGCGGCGGTGCGGGTCGGGTCCTTTCCGCTGCTTTCCCGAAATAGTAGATCCGTTATACCTGCTCATTGTCATTTCGTGTAGCCCTCAGTTATTCGAGGTTATCCTCAGTTATCTGAGGCCGCGCATCTCGAAAGCGCATCACCGATACCTGTGGAGGTTTTTGATGAAGAAGTCAATTCTCATCGCAGCGGGGGCGATTCTGGGGCTCCTGGGCGGCCCTCCGGCCCACGCGACCCCCGAGAGCAAGGCGGCGGCCAGCTTCCTCCTGTTTGAGCCCAGCGCCCGCTCGGCGGCCCTGGGAAAGGCCTACGTGGCCATCGCGGACGATGCCAACGCCACCTACTACAACCCGTCGGCCCTCGTGGACAACGCCCGCAAGGACATGAGCTTCACCATGTACAAGCCCATCCCGGCGCTGGCCTCGGACGTGTTTTTCGCGTATGGGACCTATTCGCAGCCCGTCGGGGGGATCGGCAACATGGGCTTCAGCATGAGCTACGTCTCCCTCGGCAAACAGTTCCGGACGGGGTCGCAGGGGGAGCAGTTGGGCGAGTTCTCGAGCTTCGACCTGGCCGTGGGGGTCTCCTACGGCATGCGGATGTCCAAGAAGCTGTCCACCGGGGTCACGCTCAAGTTCATCCACGAGCACCTCTCGGACCAGGGGGCCGGCCAGGAGCGGGGGAAGGGGACCGGGACCTCGTTTGCGGGTGACTTCGGGTTTATGTACCGGCCCACCGACCGGCTGACCCTCGCCGGGGCGCTCCGGAACGTGGGGCCCAACATGACGTTCATCGACGACCGGCAATCCGACCCCCTACCCCAGCACATGGTCCTGGGGTTTGCTTACAAGATTTACAAGCGGGGGACGCACTCCGTGTTGCTCACCACGGACGTCTACAAGCCCCTCGTCGGGGACGGGTTCTTCTCGTTCGCCACCTCGTGGAAGGACGAACCCGCGGGCCAGCAGTTCAAGGCCGTAGACTACCGGGCGGGCGCGGAGTATCAGCTCAACCTGACCGACGCCTCTTACGTGGCGCTCCGGGGGGGGTTCGCAAGCGACCGGGATGGCAAGGTCAACACGCCGACGTTCGGGATGGGCCTCAAGTACAACTGGATGACGTTTGACGTGGCCTATTTCACGGCCGGAAACACCCCCCTCCAGAACGAGTTCCGCTTCTCGGGCGGGTTCCATTTTTAAAAACAGACCTCACCCACCCCCTGACCCCCTCCCTCTCCTGCAGGAGAGGGAGGGGGTTTCAAGGGCCTTATCCACAGCCTTGGGGGAGGGTGAGGGCTTCAATTTGAGCCACAAGACCGGGTCGAGGGGATCCCCTCGACGCCGCTTTGTGGCTTATCTATGTACGCGAGACCAGAACAGAGGAAGTCTTTGAAGGTCCGTCTCCATCTCCTCGGCCTCATCCTTTTCATCCTGGGCGCGACCGCGCAGAGGGCATCTGCCCTGGACCGGTGGCACATCCTCGCCCTCCGCGTCTCCTTCCCCCAAGAGAGCCCCGACAACCCCACCACGTCGGGGGACGGCGCCTTCGACCTGCGCGACCCGGCTAAGGCGAGGCCCGATTACCGCTTCCTCTACGACACGCCCCCTCACGACCGGACCTATTTCGAGGACCACCTGCGGGCCCTGGCCCACTACTATCGCACGGCCTCCGACGGGCAGGTGGAGATCACCTTCGAGGTCTGGCCCAGAGGCCTCAGCGACAGCTATCGCCTCCCCCGGACCCTGCTGAGCTACGGGAACGGGCGGACCCGACAGGAGGTCGCCGTCCGCATCACGGAGCTCTTCCGGGACGGCATCGCGGCGGCGGACTCGGCGGAGGGGGGGCGGCTGGACTTTTCGGCCTCCCGCGCCTGCGTGGTGTTCCACGCGGGCATCGGCGCGGAGGCGCGGTCGGGCCGGGCCTTCAACGACGTCCCCTCCGCCTTCATCTCCGAGCAGGACCTGCTCCGCCACGCCGGGGGGACCGTCCGGGTGCAGGGGGGGCGGCACGCGGTCCGGAACGGCCTGCTCCTCCCGGAGGCCATCAGCGCGGACGGCCGGGGCGGGCTGAACGGCACCCTGGCCCGCTTCTTCGGCAGCCAGCTCGGCCTTCCGGGCCTGTCCAACTTCAGGGACGACCTGCCCGCGGCGGGGGGGTGGAGCCTGATGGATGTGGGGTCCAACCGGATCATCCCCAGGGAGACCGCCGAACGCCTGCCGGGGTTCGTCCGGGACGCCACGGGCCTGATCGGGTTTGCCCCGGTCCTGCCGGAGGCCTGGTCCCGCTCCCATCTCGGATGGATCGCGCCGCTCGTGGTGACGCGGGACACCGCGCTCCAGATCGCAGCGGCGGACCTGGCGACCCCCCTCCCGCGCGCCGTGAAGGTCCCGATCACCTCCGACGAGTATTTTCTGCTGGAGAACCGGCAGGGCCGCCTCAGGCCGGGGGAGGTCCCGAAGGTGGTCTTCTCGCGGGGCGACTCCGGGGGGGTCTGGCTGTCGATGGACCGCATCGACGCCTTCATCCCGGGGTCGGGCATCCTGATCTGGCACGTGGATGAGGCGGTCATCCGGGAGGCGGGCGAAGACCGGGGGGTGAACGACGACCCGCACCGCCGCGGGCTCCGGCTGGTGGAGGCGGACGGGTATTCGGACATCGGCAACATCTACGTCCCGTTCGACCGGGTGGACCAGATCGAGGGGGGGCCGGACGACCCGTTCTCCGCCGGGGGCAAGGCCGCGGAGTTCGGGCCAACGACCAACCCCGCCACGAAGAGCAACGCGGGCTATGGCACGGGCATCCGCATCCTGGTCCGGAGCCCGGCGCAGGACACGATGGCGGTCTCGATCTCCTTCGACCGGACCGGGGGGCGATGGCCGATCACCGGGCTGCCCGCGTTCGGGGGGAATGCCGTCCGCGCCCTGGACTTAGACGGGGACGGGAGCAAAGAGGTCGTGGCTGAGTCCCTGGATGGGCGACTCTACGCCTACCGGGCCAGCGGCCGGCCCCACGGGGAGGAGGGGCTCTGGGCCGCGACCGGGGATTCGAGCGCCTTCACCCCGGCGGTCGGGGACCTGGACGGGGATGGGTCCGAGGACCTGATCACCGCCGGGGCGTCGGGCCTCGTCTCGGCGCGGTCGGGCCTGAAGGGCCTCCTCTGGTCCGTCCGCCTGAGTTCCCGCCCTTCCACCCCCCCCACGGTGGCGGACCTGGGGTCCGGCCCCCTCGTCCTGCTGGGCGGGTCCGGCGGGGACCTGATCGCCCTGAGCGGCCGGGACGGGCGGGCGGCGGGGTGGAGCGGGCCGGTGGCGAGCGCCCCTATCGCGGGCCTGGCCGTGGGGGACATCGACGGAGACAAACGGAATGAAGTCGTCGTCGTGGCGTCGGACGGCGGGGTCTACGCCGCGCAGGAACTCCAGCGCCGGCGGGTCGGGGGTGCGCCGGGGCGCGTGTCGCGCCCGCCGGCCGTGGGGGACCTGGATGGGGACGGAAAGGCGGAGGTCGTCGTAGTGACGGACGACGGGGCGGTCTATTTCGTCCGAGATGGGGCAATGGTCCGGGCCAGCGCCAGCGGCATCCGCTCCGCGCCCGTGATCGCGGACGCGGACGGGGACGGATTTTTGGAGGTCCTCGCGGGGGGCGCGGGTCTGCATATTCTCAGGCACAACGGCATCGCGCAGACGGGGACGCCGTTTACCCTTCCGGCCAAGGACCGGGCGACGCCCGTGGAGGCCCCCCCGGTCGCCGCGGACGCGGACGGAGACGGGAGGCTCGACCTCCTGTTTGCGGCCGGCGATTATATTTATGGCGTCCGGGGAGACGGTTCGTCCCTGCCCGGCTTTCCTGTCGCGTCGGTGGGCCGCGTCGTGGCCTCCCCGCTGCTGGGGGACCTGGACGGGGACGGGGGCCTGGAGCTGGTGGCCCTCACCTCCACGGGGGCGCTCAGCCGGTGGGACCTGAGGCGCATCGACGGGTCCCTCAAGGGGAGACAGGTGGTCTGGGGGCAGGCGGGCGGGGGGCCGGGCAACCGGAACGCCTCGCTGGCCGTGACGCCGCCTCCGCCGCCCGCATCGGACGCCCTCCTCCCGGCGGGGCGCGTCTACTGCTACCCGAACCCCATAGAGGGGCCTGAGGCCCGGCTGCGGTTCTACATAGGCCGGGAGGCGCGCGTGGAGGTGAAGGTGTTCAACGCCGCCGCGGACCTGGTGGGGTCGATGACGCTCGCGAACGCCGTCCCCCGCGCGGAGAACGAGATGGCCTGGGACACGATGGGCTACGCCACGGGCCTCTACGTCTGCCGAGTGGAGGCCGTGGGCGCGGACGGCAGGAGAGAGGTGCGATTTGTCAAGGTCGCGATCAAGAGATAAAAAGGGCGTGCGCCTTTGCGCTGCTGTACTGGTCATTGTCTTTGCCTCTCTCCCTCTCCAGGCGCAGGCGCAGTTCCCGACCGCCAACCACCCGGAGCTGGCCTGGCAGGTGATCGAGACGGACCACTTCAAGGTCTATTACGACCGGGGGCTGGAGCGCCCCGCGCGGCGCGCGGCCGGGATCGCGGAGGGGGTGTTCGGGCCGATCACCTCGCTCTACGGCTTCACCCCGCCGGAGAAGGTCCGCATCATCCTGAAGGACACCGACGACTTCGCCAACGGCGCGGCCCTCTACTTCCATAACACCCTCGAGATCTGGCTGACGAACCTGGCGCAGGACTTCGAGCTGCGGGGGACGAGCGACTGGCTGCGGAACGTGATCGCGCACGAGTTCACCCACGTCATCTCCCTCCAGGTCGCGCAGAAGGCCCCCCGCCGCGTCCCGGCGTTCTATTTCCACTACTTAGGCTACCAGCAGGAGCAGAACCGGAAGGACATCCTGCGGGGCTTCCCGGACGCGATCGCATCCTACGCGGTCCCGTCGGTGATCTGCCCCCCCTGGTTTGCGGAGGGTACCGCGCAGGTCCAGGCGGCGGGGGCCCGGTATGACCGGTGGGACTCTCACCGGGACATGATCCTCCGCACGGCCACGCTCCATAACCGGCTCCTGACCTACGACGAGATGGGGGCCTTCGAGAAGGACGGCCTGGGCAACGAGAAGGTCTACGACCACGGCTACGCCCTGACCCTGTTCATCGCCCGGCAGTTCGGGGAGGACAGGCTGGCCAAGTTGATGCGGGGCATGTCGTCAAAGGGGCGATTCACCTTCTCCGCCTCGGTCCGGAAGGCCCTGGGCATCTCCGGGAAGGAGTTGCATCGCCGCTGGAAGGCCGACCTGGAGGCCCGCTACCGGGCCGTCGCGGACTCGATCAACGCCCGCCGCATAGACGGGGACAGCCTCCGGTCGGAGGGCTACCTGAACATGGCCCCACGCTGGTCGCCGGACGGGAGGCAGATCGCCTACCTGTCCAATCAGGGGGGGGATTACGGGCGGATGAGGCTGTTCGTCGTGGCCCGGAAGGACAGCGCAACGGATAGACAATCCGTTGCGGACCGGCAGGTGGCGGGCGGGGGGGTCACGGGCGCGGCCTGGTCGCCGGACGGGAGGCGGATCGTCCTCTCCAAACGGAGCGAGCCGGACCGGAACGGCTCCCGTCTCTGGGACCTGTACGAGATCGCGGCGACGGATAGTCAAGCGGAGGGGCGCGGCGAGTCCCGGCGACTGACGCGCGGCCTGCGGGCCACGCAGCCGTCCATCTCGCCGGACGGGACGCGCATCGCCTTTATCAAGAACGGGGGCGGAGACGCCAACCTCTGCGTCTGCTGGTCCGACGGGTCCGGGGCCAGGCCGCTGACCGACCTGCGCGACGGGGGGCAGGTCTACGCCCCGCGCTGGTCGCCGGACGGGAGGCAGATCGTCTTCTCCTTCTCGACGGGCGACCGGAGGGACATCGGCGCCGTGTCGGCGGACGGGGGACCGATCGAGACGCTGATCGCCTCGGACGGGACGGACCGGGACCCCTGCTGGTCCCCGGACGGGAGACAGGTCCTCTTCTCGTCGGACGTCACGGGCATCTACAACCTCTACGCCCTCGACCTGACGGACGGGACAATCTCGCAGGTCACGAACGTCCTGGGCGGGGCGTTCTCCCCGGACGTGAACCCGAAGGACGGGCGGGTCGCCTTCTCCCACTACGGCAGGGGGGGCTACGAGGTCCGCGTCCTGCCCGACGCCCGGCCCTGGCGCGCGGTGGATCCGGCCCTGTTCCGCCGCTCAGGCCCCGCGCCGGACAGGGCGGCAGGGGCGGATTCCTCCCTCCTGAAAGACAACTCCTCCGGGGACGCGAGCTCCCGGAGATCAGGGCACGATTCCACCGCCGCAGAGACGCCCTCCACCCTTCAGCCGGGGGAGAAGGGGGGCGAGGCCCGAACGCGCCCCTACCGGAGCGAGTTCTCCGCGCTCATCCTCCTGCCACGCCTGGCCGTGGACGACGGCGTCGTCAAGGTGGGGTCCTTCCTGGCCTCCGACGACGTGCTCGGCAAACAGTCCCTGTTCGCCGGGGTCCTGCTCGCCCGGAACTTCGACCTGGACCTGTTCGGCATCTTTGAGCTGCGGCGGTTCCGTCCGACCTTCTTCCTCGAATATTACCGGCAGGTCCGCCACGACGACGAACAGATCGTCAACCGGGACGAGGACTACCGCCTCTACGAGCGCATCTTCGCACTGAGCGAGATCGGGGCGGGCCTTCGGCGCGAGGTGAAGGGGGGCACGGCCTCCGGGTCTCTGGCCTACAGCCGCTACAACACGACCCTCGAACAGTCGAGCTTCAACCGGATCGACGTGCCGCGCGGCCGGATCAGCGCCAACTACCTGAGCGGCCTCGACGTCGCGCTGAGCTATCACCTGCAGGCCGTCCCTCCCCGCCGGGACTCGGAGGTCAACCCGCGCGGGGGCCGGGAGGTCTTCGCCCGCTACGACCGGTATTTTAACTATTTCCTGAGCGGGTTCCGGCAGGACGCCTCCATCGTCCAGGAGATCTACGACAAATTCTTCTACGACCAACTCACGCTCGACTGGC
>Ga0156186_1289_pt2 | contig 15995 bp, 18 predicted proteins | sample RifCSPlowO2_12_FD_107839 | JGI IMG/M metagenome (GOLD analysis project Ga0156186, IMG submission 107839) | Candidatus Handelsmanbacteria bacterium RIFCSPLOWO2_12_FULL_64_10
CTGGGGGCGTCTACATTTTCTCCGCCACCAGGCTGCCGTAGTCGTCCACGCGGCCGGACCAGGACGGGGGGAGGACGACGGTGGATTCGCGTTCCTCGACCACGGCCGGCCCCCGCACCTCGAAGCCTGGACTGAGGGCGTAGCGGTCGTAGACCGGGCAGGGGACGTGGCCCTCCTCTTCGCGGAAGCAGACCTGTCGGCGGCCCTTGACGGCCGGGCCGGAGGAGGGGGGCGCGGACAGGGACCGCACATCGGGCCTGGGGCCGGTGGCCCGGAGCCGCCAGTTGACGGCCTCGACGGGGACGCCGGGGCAGGTGCGGCCGTAGAGGCGGCGGTAGGCATCCTCGAAGGAGGCCCGGAAGGCGTCCACGAAGTCTGAGGGGAGGTCGCCGGACGGGATGGGGCAGGTCACCTCCGAGCCCTGGCCGGCGTAGCGGAGGTCCGCGGCCCGGATGAAGCGGATCTGGTCAGGGGGGACTCCGGCGTCCCGGAGGGTGGCCTCGCCGGTCTCCTCCGTGTCGCGGTAGAGGGACGCGACCTCTTCGACCTTCAACTCGGTCAGCCGGCCCATGTGGGTGCGGACGAAGTCGAAGGCCACGGGGGCGAGCAGGAACCCGAACGAGGAGGCCACGCCCGCGCCGATGGGGAAGACGACAGATCGGATGTTGAGGCGCTCGGCCACGCCGCAGGCGTGGACGGGCCCGGCCCCGCCGGTGGCCACGAGGGTGTAGGCGCGGATGTCCCGCCCGCGCTCCACGGCGTGGATGCGGGCCGCGCCGGCCATGCCCTCGTTGACGATCTGGTGGATGCCCCAGGCGGCCCGGTCGAGGGAGACGCTCAGGGGGGCCGCCACGCCCTGCCGGATGGCCTCTCTCGCCCGTTCCACGCTGAGTCTCATGCGCCCGCCCAGGAAGTAGTCGGGGTTCAGGTAGCCGAGGACGAGGTCGGCGTCCGTGACCGTGGGGGCATCTCCGCCGAACCCGTAGCAGGCCGGGCCGGGGTGCGCGCCGGCGCTGTCGGGGCCGACCTTCAGGAGGCCCAGGCCGTCGATGCGGGCGATGCTCCCGCCGCCCGCGCCGATCTCGATCATCTCCACCACGGGCACCTTCAGGGGGAGGCCGCTCCCCTTCTTAAACCGGTAGACGCGGGCGACCTCGGTCTGACCGGCGACCGTGGGCTCCCCGCCGTCCACCAGGGCGGTCTTGGCCGTGGTCCCGCCCATGTCGAAGGTGAGGAGGCGCTCAGCCCCGCCCTTCTGCCCGTAGTGCAGGCCGGCCAGCACGCCCCCGGCCGGGCCGGACTCCACCAGCCGGACGGGGAAGGCGCGGGCGGTCTGGCAGGTGGCCAGGCCGGCGTCGGACAGGATGACGTAGAGCCGGCCGCCCAGGCCCAGGTCCGGGAGCCGGGCCTCGAGGAGGCTCAGGTAGCGGGAGACGACGGGCTGGACGTAGGCGTTGGCCGCGGTGGTGGAGGTCCGCTCGTACTCCCGGATCTCCGGCACGACCTCCGAGGAGAGGGAGACCGCCGCGTCCGGGCAGGCCTCGGCGAGACGGGACTGGATACGCCGCTCGTGGTCGGGATTGCGGAAGGCGTGGAGCAGGCAGACGGCCACGGCCTGCGCGCCCTCCTGCCTGAGGCGCTCCACGGCCCTCTGCACGTCCTCCTCGTCGAGGGGGAGGAGGACGCCTCCGAGGTGATCGAGGCGCTCGGAGACCTCCAGGCGGAGGCGCCGCGGGACGAGCGGCTTCGGGAGCTCCAGGAAGAGGTCGTAGATGTCGTAGCGGCCCTCCCTGCCGATCTCCAGGGCGTCCCGGAAGCCCCGCGTGGTGATCAGGCCCGTGAGCGCGCCCTTGCGCTCGATGATGGTGTTGGCCACGAGGGTGGTGCCGTGGATGGCGTTGGTGATCTGGTCTGCGGACACGCCGCTGCCGGACAGGAGGGCCCGGACCCCCTCCACGACGGCCTCCGCCGGGTCGCTCTGCTGCGTCAGGACCTTCTCGCGGGTCAGTTCGCCGGTCCGCTCGTTGAGCAGGACCAGGTCCGTGAACGTGCCTCCGATGTCGATGCCGAGACGAAACAAGAAGAGCCTCCGGGTGGGAATTAGGGGATTGAGGATGGGTGTCAGGCCCTCTCCCCGGCAGGCTGCGCCTGCCACCCCTCTCCCGCATGCGGGAGAGGGGCAGGGGTGAGGGCCGCTCACCCTTCACCCCTCACCGTTCACCTGTTCTTACGGCGCTGTGATCGACCAGACGCCCTGCGGGGCGATGCGCGTGAAGACGATCCGGCTCCCGTCGGGGAACCAGGCGGGCTCGATGTCGTCCCCCGGCCCGGATGTGAGCGCGGTCTCCGGCCCCTCGCCGGAGGCGGGCGTCACGTAGATGTCGTCGTCGCCGGCGCGGTCGGACACGAACGCGATGCGCCGGCCGTCCCGCGACCAGGCCGGGTCCCCCTCCCGCGCGGGATCTTCAGTCAGGCGGCGCTCCTCGCCGGTCTTCATCTGCGTGAGGTAGATGTCCTGATTGCCGTCCCGCTCGGACTGGTAGGCGAGCCACCAGCCGTCGAGGGACCAGGCGGGCCGCATGCTCGGTTTTGGCCGGGGGAGGGGGACCACCCTTCCGCCTGGCTCCAGCGCCCAGAGGCCCCAGCCCCCGTTCAGGTTGGACTCAAAGACGATCCGGGCGTTGTCCGAAAACCAGGCGGGGCGGCCCTTCAGCCCTCCCAGGGAGGTCATCCGGCGGGGGTTGGATCCGTCGGAGGAGACGGTCCAGATGTCCGTCTGCCGGCCTGTCTCCTCCCGGTTGGAGGCGAACGCAATCCGGCTTCCGTCCGGGGAGAAGCGGGGATGCGCATCAGCAGCGGATGGGTGCGGGAGGAGCAGCCGGGGGGTTCCCGCTGTGTGGAGGGCCCAGAGGCCGGGGTTTCCGTCGCGGTTGGACTCGAACACGATGCCCCGCCCGTCCGGGGAGACATCGGGCTTGCGGTCCTCGAAGATGTCGTTCGTCAGGCGCGCAGGGGGCCCTCCGCTGGCCGGCACGGTCCAGAGGTCGGAGGATCTGGCGCAGAAGAGGAGGCGGTCGCCGGAGGGGCGCCAGGAGAGGGCGGAAGGCTCCGTCAGGCCGCCGAAGAGGGTCACGCCCTGGCCGCCGTCTGCGGGCGTGACGGCGACGCTGTTATAGGCCGCGTGGGAGAGGAAGGCGATGCGCCTTCCGTCGGGGGACCAGACGGGCGGGGCATCGGCCCCGGCGTTCCGGGTGAGCCGGACCGGGGACCCGCCCTCTGCGGCCATTGCGCAGATGTCCGCGTAGATGGCCTCCCCCTCCTTATAGAGGGTTCGGAAGGCGATGCGCCTTCCGTCGGGGGACCAGGCCGGGTCGAGGTCGGCCTGGCCGCCGGAGGTCAGCCGGATGACCCGCCCGCGCTCCACCTCCGACAGATACAGGTCCCAGTTCCCATCCGGGGACCTGGCCTGAAAGGCGATCCGACGGCTGTCCGGGGACCAGGCCGGGTTGGCGCCGTCCGCCCCGCTGACCCGCACGACGCGGTCTCCGGTGAGCGTCGTGGCCCAGATCGCCACGGAGTCCCCCCGGTTGGATGTGAAGGCGATCCAGCGCCCGTCGGGGGACCAGCGGGGGGCCCGGTCGGCGGCCGGGTCCCTCGTCACCTGCGACGGCGCGCCTCCCCCTGCGGAGACGACATAGATGTCGCTGTTCCCCGACCTGGAGGACTCGAAGGCAAGGCGCGTCCCGTCGGGGGACCAGGCCGGACGCCTGCCTTCGATGAGGGGCCTGGGGTCCCCGCCCGACGCCGGGGCGAGCCAGATCTCGTCTCCGCCCGACCGTTTGAGATGGAAGGCGAGGGTCTTGCCGTCGGGCGAACAGGCGACGTGGAGGGCCGCGCCGGGTCCTGAAACCACCTGCCGGATCTGCCGGGAGGGGGGTTTCTGGCTGCATCCGGCCAGGGGGAGGAGCAGGGCGACCTCCATTGCCAAAAAGAACTTTACCGCAGAGGTCAGTGGCGGGGAACGATCCGGTGAACAGTTCATTCTTTTAGAGGTCGAAAGGTTTGACCAGTAGGAGAGGATAACGCGGAGGCTGAGAGGGGGCAGCATGCGGGGTTCGGGTCAAAACGGAAATGTCTTCAGGATGCGGTCTCGCAGGATGGCCCTTCGCCGCATGGCGGCCAGGGCCTCGGAGGAACGATGCACGAAGCGCGCCCCGCACCGGGGGCAGAGGCCACACGGCTCCCCGTCCTCCGTCCGGTCGTTCAACGGGATGTCCAGGTGCTGATGCCGGCAGATGTGGACGACGTAGTCGGCGTCTGGGACGTAGACGTTCATAAGTCTTTTCTCTATTCGGGTCGCCACGCCTTCTCCCGCTCCGCCCACCGCACCGCCGCGTCCCCGCGGGTCGCGGGCTTGTTCCTCCGCGAGGGGGGCACGTCGAAGGCCGAGGTTCGGAAGGCGAAGTCGAGGGGGAAGATAAATCCCCGGATCTTGCCCAGTGTCTGTTTCGTGGCCAGGTCGACGATGTAGACGGCCGCGCCCCCCCCCGACTGGCTGAAGGCGGAGACGTAGAGCCGGCCGCCGTCCGGCGAGACTGTGAGCGGCCCGGTGTCGTCCGCCACATTGATCCGGTCCGTGATCAGGTTGCGCTCGACGTCGATGACCACGACCTTGCCTGACGCAGCCGCGTAGAGCAGCTTGCCGTCCGGGGAGAAGGCCATTCCGTAGACGAGCTGTCCCCCCGTCTGAATCGTCCCCACGACCCGGTTGGCCGTCAGGTCCACGACGGAGATCCTTCCTCCGGCGGCGCTGTTCAGGTAGCCCCGCCTGCCGTCGGGGGAGACGGCGATCAGGCCCGGCGCGGTCTCCAACCGGAGGGAGTCGCGCACGGTTCTGGTCTGGACGTCGATGATGGAGAGGGAGCCGGCGCCGGATCCCGTGTTTACGGCATAGAGCGACCGGCCGTCGGGGGAGATGGCGATGCCGAAGGGCGCGCGTCCGACGGCCACGGTGTCGGAGACGGCCTTCTTCTCCAGGTCTATGTACAGGATGTTGTTCGCCGCCCCCTGCGTGACGAAGGCCCGGCGGTTGTCGGGCGAGAGGACGACCTTCGCGCCGTCACGCAGGGGGAGGGTGTAATCGACGTTGAAGTCGTCGCGCAGGGCCAGAAAGGTGAAGACGTCGACCACGTAGGTCGTCCGGTGGTCCGAAGAGACGGCGATGCCCGTGGGCCCCCGGAAGGGCATGTAGCTGAGCACCAGGTTGGTGGCGGAGTCCATCACGGAGACGCCGTTGCCGGGGAAGTCCGCCACATAGAAAAAGGTCTTGCGAGGCCCCGCCGGGGCATCGTCCGCGCGCGCCCCGAAGTTCTGCGCGAAAATGAAAAAATCGGCCTGGTCGATCTTGCCGTCCCCGATGACATCGAACTTCGCGTCGAACCCGGCCTGACCCGCCGACTGCCCGTATCGCTCTGCGAAGAGGAAGAAGTCGTTGAGATCGACGACGCCGTTCCCGTCGAAGTCGGACTTGGGGCCGCTGCCGAAGGCAGGCGCAGCGGCCCAGAGCAGCATTCCCAGCGCCCCGGCGAGCGATGTCTTCCACAGCCGCTTCCTCATGGCGAGCCTTCTTTTTTAACCTGGCGACTTGGCGTCTCCGGCGTTCACGTCGGTCTCGGGGTAGACCTCCACCCTGTTGCCGCCCTCTTTTTTGGCCGTGTAGAGAACCTCGTTCAGCCGCTTGAAGACGATGTCCGTCAGCAGGCGGGGGTCCCTGACCTTCGTCGTACGGACCGAGCATATCCCGACGCTCACGGTGATCTGCTCGGTCCCATCCCCACACGGGAAGGGCCGGCTCTTGATCTGCGTGCGCCACTTTCGCGCCCGGTTCGTGGCCTCCTCGAGGTCGGCGTGCATGGTGACGGCGAAGTTCGTGCCGTCGAGATGGCCCAGTTTCTCGTCCTCCCCCAGGATGGCCTTCAGGTATTCGGCCAGCCCCTTGATGACCTGGTCGCCGGCGGTTCGCCCGTATTTCTGGTTGATGTCTCCGAGGGTGTCGGCGGCCATCAGGAGGAAGGAGATCGGCTTGTCCTCCGACAGGGCCCGACGGATCTCGCTCGGGACGATCGCCCGCAGGAAGGAGATGCGGTTGGGGAGGCCCGTCAGGTCGTCCGTGCTCGCCATGCGCGCCCATCTCCGGTTCTCCTCCCGGAGGCGCTCGGCCTCCAGGCGGAGCCGGGCGTTCTCCTGCTCCAGGGCATCAATCCGCTCCTGCATCTGTACGGGGGTAAGGGCTTCGGCCATGGCTCAACCGTTTCTAGGGAGGGACTCGCGGCTCCGGGCGTGTCTCAACACCTCGTAGAGGAGGACTCCGCAGGCCACCGAGACGTTCAGCGATCTCTTGGTTCCGCACATAGGGATATGGACGCAGGCGTCGCACGCCGACAGCGTCTCCGGGGCGATGCCGGCCACCTCGTGCCCCACCACCACGGCCACCGGAAACGAATAGGGGTAGGTCTGAAAGTCGACGCTTCGCTCCGTCCGTTCGAGGGCCAGGACCCGGACCCCCTCGCGCCGGAGGGCGCAGATGACGGATCGGGTGTCTGAGCAGTGCGTCCACGGCACGGCGCGATCCGCGCCCAGGGCCACCTTCTGGATCTCCGGTCTGGGGGGATGCCCCGTGAACCCGGTCAGGAAGACCCTCCGCGCCTTCACGCCGTCCGCCGCCCGGAATATGGCTCCCACGTTGAACAGGGACCGGACGTTCTCAACGATCACATAGATCGGGTTGCGCCCGGTTGTCGGGTCACCCACCTCCATCCATCTCGTCATCGACGCTCAGGTTGTCGAGCCGGACGGGACGACTTCCGTTGAGCCGGGAACCCCGGAAATCGGTCTCCCGCACGTCTGCCCCCTCCATGTCTGCGCCGTCGAGGTTGGCGCGCTGGAGGTTGGCGCCCTGGAGGTTGGCCAGGCGCAGGTCGGCCTCCTGGAGGTTGGCGGCCTGGAAGTTGACTCCGGCCAGGCAGGCGCGCCGCAGGTCGGCCTCCTTGAGGTCCGCCGCCTGCAGGTCGGCCCCCCTGAGGTTGGCCCCGCGCAGGTCGGCCCCCCACAGGTCCGCGCACTGGAGGACAGCCCCCTCCAGGTTGGCCCCGCGCAGGTTGGCGTCTTCGAGGTCCAGATAACTCAGGTCAGCGCCTCCGAGACAGACCTCCTGGAGATTGATCCGGCGGTCGTACTTCCGGGCGGCCCTGATCTCGCGTATCACTCGATCACGATTCATCATCATACGTTTGTCTGCGCCAAGTGCGAGTCCTTCGGCCAAAGGGGGATGCGATCAGATGGGGCTTTCGGCATCGACCCTCGACTGCTCCTCGTCCGAGCTGACCCTCGTCTTGCCGTTGATGCGGTCCTTCAGCCCGGCGGCCACGTGGCCGATCCGTCTGCGCGTCTCACGGCCCACGTCGGTCGCGAGGAGGAGGCCCAGCATCCCCCCTGCGACCGCGCCGGCGATGAAGCCCGCCCAGAAGAGGTCCTTATGCTCCTCTCTGCTCCAGATCATGGATACAACCTCCTCTCGAATCGTTTTCGCCGCGTCTCTCACGGCGTCGAGGTATTCTTCAGGTTTTGTCATGGTCTGATAACATGCGGCGCAGCACGTTGGCTGCGATCTCCGCATCCTTTCCCTGTATGAGGATCTGTCTTTTCTTGCGGCCGGCCTCCGCCGCGGACGCGGCGCTCTGCGCCTCCGCCCGGACGGCGGGCGCTCCATCGGCCCCCTGCACAGGGGGACCGACCTGCGCAGGGGCGGTCTTTGAGGGGTCCCCCAGCCGCCTCATCCACCCTATGACGACGACGTAGATGACCAGGAGGAGGGCGATGATGCCGAAGGCCATCCCGACCTGTGCGTTGAAGATCGCGTCCAAGCCGCCTCCCTTGCTTCACGTTTTTTTTGCAGCGCCGTCCTTTATATACCAAATCTGTTTTCCAAACACAAGTCATTTTTGGGCGCAGGGAGTTATGTACGCAACCTGCTTCGAGATGTCAAGGAAAATATCGTATCGTCGTTGCGGACTTTGACGTAAGATCAGCCGTTCAGCTCCGCGCCGTGCGTCAGGACCACCGGCCCCAGGATACGGCCGTCCCAGGCGTTCCGCCCCCGCCGCCTCAGGACCTCGGCGAACGCCGCCTCTCCCCAGACGCGAAAGGCGATCTCGTAGAGTTCTGCGTGAGACTCTCCGACGACGCGTTCGGCCCCGGGCCACGCCTCGTCCCTGAGCAGAAACGGGGCGTGTCTCAGGCAGGCCGCTTTCAGGCTTCGTCCGTCCACCCCGGCGTTGTAGAGGTCGATGCCCTGATGCCGTGCGATCTCCGCCACGCAGGTCAATGCCTTGAGCGTCAGGAGGGAGTCGCGCAGCCCCTCGTCGCGGCCCTGCTGACGGCTGACCGTCCCGTCAGGCTCGATCTGCGCGGCGAGGACCGGCCTGAACCCGTCGAACGCCAGGTCGAACCACGCGGGGTCCTCGACGACGAGGGCGGAGGCGGCGAAGAAGGTGAGGGCCCATCCGGCGGCAGGGTCGCAGGGGGCAGGAGACCTCTCCTTCAGGTCGCACGCGAGGCCGTCGGCCCAGGCCGCGAGGCGGGCCTTGTCCTCTCCGGTGAACCCCCGCGACCTCCAGATCAGGTCGACGCCGTAGAACATCGCCGCGAGGGCCGCGCAGAGGTCGGGGACGGACGAGGGGGAGGGAAAACGGGGGGACATGGCCCCGGACCACGTCAGCAGGCAGGCGGCGGCCTTTCTGGCGTAAGGCTCCTCCCCCGTCAGCGCGAAGGTCAGGCCGAGGTCTCTCACGGCAGAGCAGTCCCTGAAGAGCCGGGGGCGGTCGGCGGGCGCATAGTCCCCCCGGACGGGGTCCGGCGCCCGGCGCATCGCCACGGCGGCGCTGTCCAGCAGGCGATCGTACGCCCTGGCCCAGGGCTGCCGGCCCAGGCGGCCTTTGACGGCCGCGATCTCGGAGGCGTTCAGGTACATCGCCGGGCGGCGGAAGGTGTAGGAGGTCATTTCCTCGCCTTCTCCTCCGCCATCTTCGTGTAGACGATCACCATCTTCTCGTTGATCCCGCGAAAGGAGTAGCGGGCGTGGATTCGGGGCAGGGCCTCGGCGGCGTCCTGGTCTATGACCACGAGGCTTGCGGGGACGTAGCGGCCGGGAGGGATCCGGACGCCCATCACCGTCGCCCCCGGCTCGATCACGCACCCGTCCGCCACCTCCGCGTTGAAGACGAGGGCCTGCATGCCGACGAAGACGCCGTCCCCCACCCGCGCCGGGCCGTGCACCTGCGCCTGCGCCGCCACGGTCGTCCGTCTGCCGATCCTCACCCCTCCGATGTCGCCGCGGGCGTCTGCGGGCAGCAGCCCGACCTCCGGCATTCCCACCACCACCGCCCCGTCCTGCACGTTGCTCTCGTCCCCGATGACCACTGGCGCTCCCGCTCCGGCCCGCACGGAGCTGCCCGGCGCGAGGAAGGCGCGCTCGCCCACGGTCACGTCCCCGGTCACGGAGGCGTGGCTGTCCACGTAAGCGCTGGCCGGGACCCTCGGGGCAGGGGGATCGGCCCACAGGACGGCGGGGGACAGGAGAACGAAAAGGAGGCTCCACTTGACGTTAGACATGGGAAACTCTCCGAGGAAAAGGGTTCCAGGCCCTCTCCCAAAGAGAAGTGCGAAGTGCGAAGTGCGAATGACAACATTCGACATTCGGCGTTCGACCTTCGACCTTCGGGAGAGGGAGGGGGATGGGGGCGGGTGAGGGCCGTGACTCTGGGCTGTTTTACCGGACTTTGCCTCTGGCGAGCGACGCCAGGATGCCCCCGCAGCAGAGCGCGGCGAAGATGCCGAAGGCGGTTCTGGCGCTTTTCAGAAAGGCGGGGACGGCTTCGGAGGTGATCTGGCCTCCTCTCAGGTAGACCCCGAAGATCAGCATCACGATGCCCATGCTGAGCACGTTGCCGGTCAGGCGCGAGGTCCCGAGCGTCCCGGAGGCGATGCCGTAAAATCTCTTTTCAACGGAACTCATGATCGCGTTTGCGTTGGGCGACGAGAAGAGGGCGAAGCCGAACCCCAGAAACACCAGGCTGGCGATGATAAACGCCAGAGGGGCCCCCGCGCTCAAAAAGGTCAGCAGGAAGAGCCCCACTGCCGTGAAGGCCATTCCGAGGGAGGCGACCACCCTGGGCTCGACTCTGTCCGACAGCCTTCCGGCGAACGGTGAAAAGAGGGTCATCACGACAGGCTGAGACACCAGAATGACGCCTGCGCTCTGAGGGCTGAACTCTTTGGCGACCTGCAGGTAGAGGCTCAGCAGAAAGCCCACGGCAGACGTGGCGCTGTAGTGGATCAGCGCCGCCAGGTTGGAGAGGGCGAAGACCCTGTTGTCCCTGAAGTGGCGGACGTCCAGGACAGGGCTACTCACCCTCGTCTCCCACGCGACGAACGCCGAAAGCCCCAGGAGCCCCGCCAGGATCAGCCAGACCCCGCGCGTCGAGGGCAGGCGCGAGAATCCGTACATGATGGCGACCAGCGTGAGGCCATACAGGACGGCGCCGGCCAGGTCGAATCGCTCCCCTCTGGCCTCCGCCCATTCTCCCTTTAACCTCCAGAAGATGACAAAGAGGATCAGCAGGCCGAGGGGCAGGGCGGCGAGAAAGACGCTCCTCCACCCGAAGTGCTGCGTGAGAAACCCGCCCAGGAAAGGCCCCACAGAGAGCCCCGAGTAGACCGCGGCGACGTTGATGCCCAGGGCCCTGCCTCTCTCGCCGGGCGGGAACACGGCGCTCAGGATGGCCAGGCCGGTGCCGAAGACCATGGCGCTTCCGATGCCCTGCAGCACCCTGAAGACGATCAACTGGGGGACCGACGCCGAGGTCGCCACCAGGAGTGAGGAGAGGGTGAAGGTCGATATCCCGCACGTGAAGACCCTCTTTCTCCCGTGGATGTCCGCTATCCTTCCGAACGGGACCAGGAACGCCACAGCGGCCAGGATGTAGGAGGTGGCGACCCAGCTCAACAGGACGGCGTCCATCCCGAACGCCCTGCCGATGGACGGGAGGGCGATGTTCACCGAGGACCCCATAAAGGGGGTCATAAAAGAGCTCAGCGTCGCGACGAGCAGGGCGGATCGTTTCAGGGGCGCCGTATCGTCCATGAAAGTACTATTGTGCGAAGAAAAAGCCCGGACGCCAGCCGCATCCGGGCTTTTTTGCGTGGAGATGGGCGTCGTTCGTTCAGAACACCACCTGCGAGATGGCCTTGGAGATGAGGGCGATGGCGATGGAGGTCATGCCGATCAGCCCCATGCCGCAGGAGTAGCCCGCCAGCAGGATGGGGGCGTAGGCGTGCCATTTGGCCTCGCCGAATCGCTTCTGGAAGTAGAAGCGGCCGAGCATCGCCCCGGCGAACTGCGGGATGACGAAGTGGGGCCACGCGCCGAGGCCGCTGACGAACCCGTAGAACAGGAGGGTGGGGGCCCTGAAGAAGGCGAGGACGCCGTAGAGGAGTCCGCCGAAGGCCGCGCCGGTAAAGATGTACTGCGGCTTGATGATCTCCCGCAGGAGGGCGATGCCCACGGCCCCGCCCTGCACGTCCTTCGGGTCCATGGTGGACTTGATCCACATCGTCTGCATGGTGGACTCGAACGGCCAGAACTTCTGGACGAAGGGGTAGGTGGAGGAGGGGACGGGGGCGAGCCGCCAGATGAACTGCCAGAAGACGAAGCTGCAGATGAAGAGGATGAGGAGGGTGAGGGCGTGCATCTTGATCAGGCCGCCGAACCTCGTGCGGGTCAGCTCCAGTTGCTTGTAGACGCCCACGGCGGTCCCGTGGTCGCTGATGGGGATGGGGGCGAACCAGACCTCCGTGCCCCGGTAGCCGGACAGGAAGAAGGAGGCCTCGCGGATGTAGGGGATGGTCGCGCCGTAGGGGGAGCCGGTCAGGCCGATCATGCGCGCCCCGATGTAGGACATGACGGGCGTGTAGACAAACCCGAAGAGGGTGACGATGTACCACGGGAACTTCGGGACCAGGATGCGGCAGAGGACCACGAAGCCGAGGGTGGCCAGGGCCCATATCCCCAGGGCGAAGGCGAGGCGGACGTCCCCCCGGCCCTCCGGGAGGTCCTCCAGGCGCGTCGGGAGGGCCTCCCCGGAGGCGCGCTTCTGGCGCTGCTCCCGCAGGGACTTGACAACCATGTTCACCCCGGTGAGGAAGACCACGACGGCCGTGCCGATGGTGAAGCTGAGCCAGAAGTCGAACCGGTTGGAGATGCCCGCCGGGATGGCGGTCATGCCGGGGGACCAGCGGTGGAGGATGCCGACGGAGTAGAGCATGGGGTTGACGAAGAGCTGCGTGATCGTGGCCCCGAAGAAGCTGCCGACGACGACCCAGAAGGGGAGGACGAAGCCGATCAGGAGGTGGCCCAGGTCGGTGCCGATGCCGAGGAGGGCCGCCGGGAGGATGGACTTGACCTCCGCCGTGAAGTCGATGAACGGGATGGGGAGGATCTGCACCGTGTCGGTCAGGAAGATGCCGGACAGGGTGGGGACGACGACGTAGAGGAGGCCCCAGACGAGGCCGATGCAGGTGCCGGTGCTGAACACCCGCCAGCGCCATCCCTCCTGCTTGGAGGAGGTCTCGGCCAGGGCGGTCGCGCCCCTGGCGTGCACCGGGGCCATCGGGAAGGGGAGGCGCTCGATGTCGTTGGTGACGCGGAAGAGGACGTAGCCCATGGACAGCCAGGCCGCGCGGCCCAGGATCATGGAGGTAAACATGACGGCGATGGGCGCGATCCAGTCGGGGTGGAAGAAGGTCCGCTCGGTGTAGACCGGGGAGGAGAGGGGCGGGACGACCCAGGTGGGGATGAACTTAGAGAGGCCCTCGGCCGCAGGGGACTGGATGAGGTACTGGTCCCACATCAGCCCGCCGAACGGCCCGCCGTAGGTCTGCGCGCCGGTGCCCAGCCGCCCGCCCACGGCCACGAGGCTGCCGGCGATCCAGTAGATGATGATCAGCTCCTGGGTGCGGAGGCGGACGAAGGAGCGTTTGGCGATCTCCAGGAAGAGGATGATGGTCACCCACTCCGAGGCGCCGGCCATGCTCTGCCCCGTGACCAGGCCGAGGTAGATGGCGCCGGGGAGCATGACAATTCCGACGAAGAGGCAGGCCCAGAGGGTTTTGATGTTGAACCCCTCCTCGAACGGCGCGCCCTCCGGCATGATGCTGTACTGTTCTTCGCGCTGTCTCTGGGGATCGGTGGCCACGAGGGACTCCTTTGCGGAAAAAGGTTCAGGTAGGGGCGAGGCATGCCTCGCCCCTACTTTTTCTCCGGTATCCTGTCCTCAGTCGGACGGGGGTTGTGGAACCAGTGTCCACCGGGATCGGTACCCCGGCAGATGATGCCCATTCGATTCCAGTCCCGGTAGGCCCGGACGTCGGGCGACAGGTAGCGCAGCGTCAGGCCGCAGCGGCGGCGGTTTGAGCGGTTGGGATCGGAGCCGTGCAGCAGCAGGTCCGAGTGGAGGGAGATCTGGCCGGCCTTCAGTTCGAGGGTGACGGGCGGGTCCCCGTAGCGCTCCGGGGAGAGGACCGTCTGGCTCAGGACGTTGCGCTCCTCCTGAGCGCTTTTTTCAAAGGCGATCTGACCGTGCAGGTGTGAGCGCGGGATGACCTGCATGGCGCCGTTCTTTGCGTCCGCGTCGTCGATGGCCAGCCAGACCGTCACGACCTTGCTGGGGGTGAGGGGCCAGTAGGAGGCGTCCTGGTGAAAGCTGACCTGTCTGTCCTCGCCCGGCATCTTGCAGAAGTAGTGTGTGGCCCAGCAGATCAGGTTTGGGCCGAGCAGGTCCTGCACAACGTCCAGGATGCGGGGCTCCATCGTCAGGTCGTAGAGGCCGGGACAGAAGGTCTGCCAGCAGTTGATGGAGTAGCTGTTCCAGCCGGCCTTGAGCGCCCTGTCCATGAGCTGATTGAAGTACTCGCGGTGGACGGCGATCTCGTCCGCCGAGAAGGCGTCGAGGGGAAAGACGAAGCCTTTCTCGTTGTATTGCCGGACCTGAGCCTTTGTCAGCTTCCGAGGGTTGTCGTTCCGGACGGGGATGAACCTCAGGTCGCGCTTCAGGTCCGGCAGGGCGTCGGTGATAGAGGGCATGAAGACGCATTCTCCTTTTATTGCTGTGAGGGGACGGAGCGACGGCCGTCGTAGTCCAGAGACACAATAAGAAGGGGCTCGACCACCGACCACGAGTCGTCTTCGGCCACAACCACAATTCGCCGGGCGCCCACGGCCACATAGTCCGGGTGAGGGACCGACAAGGCACGTCCGTCGGCCAGGCGGATGACGAACGGCTCAAACGGCTGCCTGTGCAGCGCTTCCCGGATGCCGTTCAGGTCCATGTCGGCTCCTTAGATTTTTCGCTATTCGTCAATCTGCGCAATCCTCCTGGCGTGCCGGCCGCCGTCGAACGGCGTGGTCAGCCAGATGTCCAGGATCGCCCGGACCTCGTCCCAGGACAGCAGGCGCTCGCCCAGGGAGAGGATGTTGGCGTCGTTGTGCGCCCGCGCCAGGCGGGCGGACTCGGCGCTCCAGCAGAGGCTGCACCGGACGCCGCGCACCCGGTTGGCGGCCATCGCCTCGCCGTTGCCGGACCCGCCCAGGACGATGCCCCGGTCGAACTCCCCGCGCGCGACGGCCTCGGCCACGGGGCGGATGAAGAGGGGATAGTCCACGGACTCCGGGGAGTTCGTGCCGAAGTCCTTGACCTCGTGGCTCTGGGAGACAAGAAGGTCCCTGATCCGCTCTTTATACTGAAAGCCGGCGTGGTCCGAGCCGATAGCGATTTTCATTCTTCACCGTCGTAGTAGTCCAGCGCGTCGGAGCGGACAAGCCTGCTCTGGGGGGAGCGCACGAGCCACTTCCGGCTGTCAGGATAGTGGCAGGACTCGCCCATCGGATTGTCCGCCACGACGTAGAGGACCAGGTCCTCTGAGCCGTCATTGGTGAGCTGGTGGGGCTGGCCCGGCTCGAAGATGAAGGCGTCGCCGGCCTCTATGGGGGTCGTCCCATCCTCGTGCCGGACGATGCCCCTGCCCGAGATCACGTGGTAAAACTCCCATTGCGCGCTGTGGGAGTGATAGGGGTAGGCGCTCTTCCCCGGAGGGATGCGGCAGATCTCCACGTCAAAGGGGTGCCGCTCCTTGAGATCCGTCGAGCGCGGCTTGCGCCCCAGCGCCTCTGAGATCCCCTTGCCTGCGCCGGCGAACTTCCCCTTCGGCGAAGACCAGGACTCCTCAGCGATGTCCTTGGTGTTGACCTTGCGCATAATCCTCTTCGCGTGTTTCGCTAAAAATCTTGAGCTATCTTTCTACTTGATCCGCCGCAGTTCCTGATTGATCTCGTCCAGGTCAAACGCCTCCGGGTCAAATTCGCCGCCGATCCATTCCAGGTAGGAATCGTGCTCTTCGTGTTTGGGGTCACAAATGGCTTTTAGAAACGTGTCATATCCCCACACGCCACCCACGTCTTCGGGGGGACAGGCCCGCTTACCTTTGACGCACAGCGGATACTTTACACCCGGCTCCGGCGGAAAGATTTTTTCGACCAGAACCTCATGATCCCAACTGTCGCCAAAATCATACTCGTACGCAAATTTGGACTTTTCACGGGGCGCGATCCGGTTGAGGGTAAAGCGGCGCTCGTCGTTCATCTCCATCTCATCATCCGGATGCGGCTCACCGTAATAGGTTCCGCCCACCGTGAACTGATGCAGGTGACTGTCGGTCCAGCCCATCGCGATCTGCGCCACCCGGTGCAGTTTGTGCAGGCTGAAATCGCCGGGGATCAGTACGCGCCGCCAGATGGGCGGGCGGGAATCGCGAAGCGTGATCTTCAGTTGGTAAATGGCTGATTTCGCGGGCATGGGGGGTGCTCCTTCTACCTTAATCTTTGG
>Ga0156186_1438_pt2 | contig 15953 bp, 16 predicted proteins | sample RifCSPlowO2_12_FD_107839 | JGI IMG/M metagenome (GOLD analysis project Ga0156186, IMG submission 107839) | Candidatus Handelsmanbacteria bacterium RIFCSPLOWO2_12_FULL_64_10
GCGGGGTGATGGCAAAAAATTAAAGAAGCTAAAGATCAAAACGGGTGTGCCGATATAATAAAAAATTAAATAATACTAAATAGTAATTATATCGCACCCAACCGGCAAGGACGCCATCTATCGGGGGAATGCGAACAAGGAGGGTTCAGAGATGCCCATGCGAATCAATCACAATATCGTCGCTCTCAACGGGGGGAGGCACCTCGGCATCAACGGCCAGGACCTGGGGAAGCGGATGGAGCGCCTCTCCTCCGGGATGAGGATCAACAAGGGGATGGACGACCCGTCAGGCCTGAGCATCTCGGAGGGCATGCGGGCGCAGTTGCGCGGCCTGTCTGTGGGCACGCGAAACGCCGAGCAGGGGACCAACCTGATCCAGACGGCGGAGGGGGCGCTCAACGAAGTGAGCGCCATGCTGCTCCGCATGCGGGAGCTGGCCGTGCAGGCGGCCTCCTCCACGGTCAGCGACACCAACCGGCTGTCGATCAACTCCGAGGTCACGCAGCTCATGGCGGAGATCGACCGGGTCGCCAACTCGACGACCTATAATGGGACTTCGCTGTTGAGCGGGTTCGGGAACACGGTCAGCACGGACACGACGGCCTCCACGTCGCTCGTGTCGGCCACGACGGGGCTGACGCAGGCGATCCTGTCGGGGGCGCAGGCCGGGACCTACACCTTTGTGGATGCCGGCAGCGACAGCGAGGTCACGATCGGCAACGGCACGGTCACGCAGACGGTGCGGATCGGGACGGTCCTGGACGGCGATACGGTGGCCACGGGCACCACGGCCCTGGTCAACTTCGACCGGCTGGGGATCGCGATCGCCCTGAATGACAGCTACACGGACGGGGATCTGGACGGCACGACGCTGCTCATCTCCGCCGGGACGGGGGGGGACCTCCAGGTGGGGCCCAATGCCTCCTCTGTGGACCGGATCAGCGTCACTCTGGAGGACATGCGGGCGACGGGCGTCAAGCTCAACCTGGGGTCGATTTCGATGGCCACCCAGTCCAGCGCCCAGGCGGCCATGTCTCCCCTGGACCAGGCCATCAGCGTGGTGACGCTGGTCAGGGGTGAACTCGGCATTCAGCAGAACCGGCTCGGTTACACCATCGCCCGGAACAACGTGACGTTCGAGAACCTCCAGGCGTCGGAGTCGACCATCCGGGACGCCGACGTGGCGGAGGAGGTGTCCGAATTCACGCGATCCCAGATCCTGACGCAGGCGAGTACCTCGCTCCTGGCGCAGGCCAACGCCCTGCCGCAGAATGCGCTCACGCTGCTGAGATAGATAAGCGGTCAGCTATCAGCGGTCAGCAGTCAGTAAAAACAATACTGGCTGCCGGGTTCTGATAGCTGATAGCTGATAGCTGATAGCTGATTTTTCGTCCGTCGATCACCTCTACCCCTACGGACGATGAACGGCCCCCGGTCCTGTGCCGCTGGGGGCCGTGTCATTTTATCGCTTGACTGCGGAAAGGCGGTCGGCTATCTTAGCGGATGCGCCGATGCTCCTATTCTATCCTTTGTCAGGAGGGCGGTCTTATGGAACTGATCGGTAAAAAGGCACTCGTCACGGGCGGACGGCGGAAGATTGGCCGGGGCATCGCCCGCGCGCTGGCTGCGGCTGGCTGCGACGTGGGGATCAACGACATTGAGCGGGATGCGGACGCGGAGGAGACGCTGAGGCTGATCCGGCAGGAGGGGCGGGAGGCGGAGTTCTACCTGGCGGACATCTCGGACAGCCGGCAGGTGAAGGAGATGTTCGGGGCCTTCCTCAGGCGGTTCGGGCGGGTCGACATCCTGGTCAACAACCCTTACTGGTCACAGAACGCCCCCTTTCTGGAGATCTCGGAGGAGGTGTGGGATCGGACGCTCGACGTCTGCCTGAAGGGCTATTTCCTGTGCGCCCAGGAGGCGGCGCGGGCGATGGTGCAGCAGGGAGGGGGGGGCAGTATCGTCTGCATCTCCTCGGTCCACGCCCGCCGGGCCTGGCCGAACGACACCTGCTACGGCGTGGCCAAGGCGGGCATCGTCCGGCTGGTGCAGAGCGTGGCGGTGGACCTCTCCGGGCACGGCATCCGCTGCAACGCCATCCTTCCGGGCTACATGGACACGGGGCACGCCTTCGGCACGCCGCTTCCAGGCCCCGAGGGCCTGGACGACCATCACGGGCGGTTCATCCCCACCCGGCGCAGGGGGACGCCAGAGGACATCGGCAGGGCCGTGGTTTTTCTCAGTTCTCCTGCCGGGAGTCAGATCAACGGCGTCGGGCTGCCCGTGGATGGCGGGTTGTTGGCGACGGGAGTGCCGTAAAAGCAGGCAAACGGCAAACGCAGAGCGCAAAGCGCAAAGCGCAAAGCGTAAAATCCAATAGCTTTCGCGCTATGCGCCATGCGCTATGCGCTGTGCGTTTCACGTCTGCCGTCTGCCGTCTGCCGTCTCACTTGTTTATTTGACTTCCCCTGGACGGATTGCTATATTTGTTGTATATTTTCCCAGGTTCTCTCGGCGCTTACCCCACGGAGGTCCGCAATGTGGTTATCCAGGCCGATTCTGAAGGGATGGATCGTGACAATCGCCATGGCGGGATTATCGCTGGCGATGACAGGAGAGGCGTGCGCGGTGGGGTTCGGGGTGAAGGGGGGCGTCGGGCTGCTCCAGAAGGAGGACCTGTATTTTGGGGGGACGACCTCCGGGAAAACGCTCTGGATGGTGGGGGGGTATCTGGACGTCGGGGGGATCGCCTCCTCCCGCGTGCGGATTACCCCCAGTTTTGAGTACAGCGCCCGTTCGGGGACGAAGATCACCTCGGGCAGCATCGAGGGCCGTTTTCAGTTCTACCGGGGCCCGAAGGCGGTCGTATACGCCGGGATGGGACCCGGCATCAACGTCAAACAGGTCGTCACCCAGGTCCCCGGACCCGGCGGTGGTTCCGTGTTCCAGACCCAGAGGAAGACCCAGGGGTCGCTGAACGTCCCGTTCGGGGTCGAATGGAAGCTGGGCAAGGGGGGATGGCGCTGGACGTTCGAGATGAAGATGGCCATCGCTGACAACCAGGTAGACAGCGCCTATCGCATCGGAACGGGGTTTGCGTTTACGGTGAAGTAAGGGCGCGGCATGCCGCGCCCTATACGCGTTTTTAGAGAGGAGGTCTGTTTGTCAGGACGGAGCACAGAACGACGCCGGGAGCTGCGCCGGAAGCGGAAGCGCCAGGAGGAGGCGACCAGGGCCCGTGCGCGGGCGCGGCGCGTGGCGGCGAAACAGGCGGCGTCCCAGAAGAACAGGTAGAAGATAGACCTTGATCCATTCACGCTCATTCCTTACGGAGGTGATGCGCGGTGCGGCACCGAAATGCGAGGCGGCCCGTCGGCAAGTGCAAGGGCTGCGGTCTCAATTTCAGGACGTTCTGCGGGAAGTTCGAGAATCCGAAGGAGATGTGGGTCACAGGGAGGTGTAAGGGCTTCATGAACGAGGCCCTGCTGCAGGAATATCTGAGGGAGGCCGAAACGCCTCATCTCGTGACATCGAAAATGGTCCGGCAGGAGGTGGCCAGGCTCCGGGCGACCGAGCCGCACTATCAGGGGAAGGAGAGGCCAGAGCATCGATATGTGTAGCGGCCTCCGGCATGCACAACCGTTTTAGACTGTCTTTGGAGCAGGCGCAGGGATTGCCCTGCGCCTTTTTTCAAGGCCGTAGTCGGGATATGGGCCTTTTTTATGCCTTGCTCGCCCTGTTCATCCTTTCGGGCCCTGCCTCTGCGGCCCCCGATCCCGCTGTTCAGGCCCTCGTGGAGGGCGTCTCCACGGACAGCCTGCGGGCAACGGTGCGGCGCCTGGCGGGTTTCGGGACGCGGTTTGTGGGGACGGACTCCGGCCGCGCTGCGGGGGCGTGGATCCGGGAGCGACTCGTCCGGGAGGGTTATGCGGAGGCCCGGTTCGACTCGTTCACCGTGACGCTCGACAGGACGCTCCTGGGTCGCCGCTTCATTCTGGATCGCGTCCGGGCTCGCAACGTCGTCGCCGTCAGGCGGGGTGTGCGGTATCCTGACCGGTATCTGGTGCTGGGCGCGCACTACGATTCCATCAGCCTGAGCAGGCCGGACACGCTGAGCGCGCCGGACACCTCATCCGCGCCGGGGGCCGACGACAACGCCACAGGCGTCTCCGTGGTGCTGGAGATGGCCCGCCTGCTCCGGGGGGTGGATACGGACGCCTCGGTCGTCCTCGTCTTTTTCGACGCCGAGGAGCTGGGGCTGTGGGGGAGCCGGGCCTACGCGGAGCGGGCGCGGGCGCAGGGGGAAGACGTGCGGGCGATGTTCAGCATCGACGCCCTGGGGACGCGGGCGACGGACCTTCCGAAGGCGTTCAGCATCGACGCGGTGAGCCGCTCGCTCGGCGTCGGCGAGGAGGTGGCCCAGGCGGCCCTGGACTACACGGACCTCGTCCCGCGCAACCGGGCGGGCACAGGGCATCTGGAGGTGATCTCGGCGCAGGGGCGGGAGGGGTGCAACTGCTCGGACCATCAGTCGTTCATCGACCAGGGCTATGCGGGGGTGCTGGTCTCGCAGTATTTCGGGGCCGAGGCGGTCTTTCACTCCGAGCGCGATACCGTGGGGGGCGTCGATTTTTCGCTGGTCGCCGGGATCGGCCGGGCGGCCCTTGCGGCGGCGGTCCGGGTCGCCGGTTTTCCGGGGCGCTCCCCGGACTTCGACGGAGACGGCGTGGCGGACCTCTCCGACTTCTTTCTGTTTGCGGCCCGTTACGGGACCCGGCAGGGGGGGACGGGTTTCGAGGCGCGGTTCGACCTGGACCGGGACGGGGCCGTGGGGATAGAGGACTTCTTTCTGTTCGCAGAGCTGTTTGGTAGGCGTTATTAAGGCGCGGCCGGGCGCATCTGTGCTCATTCCCATTTCTTGAGGTTCCCTATGCATGTGCTGATCGTCGATGACAGCGCGGAGGTGGCAGACTTTCTGGTCGAGTCGGCCAGGCTCTTTGAGGCCGAACAGGTGGACCGGGCCTCCAGCGGGGAGGAGGCGCTCGCCTTTGCCACCCGCACGACCTATGACCTGATCACCCTCGACATCCGGATGCCCGGGGTCACGGGGCTGGACATCCTGTCCGTGATCAGAAGCCTCTGCCCGCACGCCGTGATCGCCATCGTCTCGGGCTATCTCGCGGATGCCGTCGGAAGCCGGAGCGTGGAGAGCTATGCCGATCTGCTCATCTCCAAACCGATTTCCCTTGAAAAGTTTAAGCGATTGATGGCATTGACGGTTCAGCTCATCGAGGTGCGAAGGCAGATCCGGGAGTTAGGCGAAGGAGCGAAGTAGGGGGTCCATAGGCGTCATGGAGAGAGACCGTCCGAAGGACGATGAGGCCATGCCCTGGGAGGAGGGGGTGCGACCGCTCCTGGAGGTGGCGGAAATCACCATGCAGGGGGGGGCGCTGGAACTCGGCGAACGGGACCTGAAGGTGGCGGGTAACGTCTACCGGGGCGGCGTCGTGCGTGGGGTGGGGGGGGTGTCCGTGCAGGGGCACGTGGCAGGGAGCCTGACGCAGCGGTGCGTGATCGAGGTGGGGGGAGACGTGGCGGTGAAGGGGGATGTGCAGGGGGCGCGCATCCGTTGTCGCTCCTTGAGGGTGGAGGGGAATCTGGAGCAGGTGGAGGTGCTGTCGGATCGGGAGGTGGAGGTGGGGGGCAGGCTGGTCGAGGCGGAGGTTCAGGTGGGGATGTGGGGCCAGGAATACGCGCAGATCAGGGGGCTGGCGAGGGACATCTCTCACGGGGAGGCGGAGTTGAACGCCATGGAGGGCCGGATTCGCATGGCCAGCCGGCGTTTTCTCCGGGACTATGGCAACATCGACGTGCAGTTCGGAAACGTCATCACGAAGAGCCGGCGGGGGATCGAGGTCGATCTGAAGGATATCTATCGCATCCTGCGGGACCGGCCCGAAGAGGAGGTGGATCGGGGGCTTCAGGAGTTTTTCTTCAAGGTGATCGTGGGCGCATTGACCCGCACGAACCGGACTTACGTCAGCCAGAATCCGAGCCGGCAGAACATCTTCCTCAAGCTGGTGTCCGAGTTGAGGGAACACATGGTGGAGGTTCGGGCGAAAGATAAACGGCAGGCCCACACCCAGGAGATGAAGCAGCAGCAGCAGGAGTTGATCGAAATGTTGAGCGCGCCGACGCCCTGGGGGGTGACGGTCCGGGGGCAGGTCGGACCTGCGACGACGATCCGGCTGCTGCAATTCAGGCGTTCTGTGCACGATGCAGAGGCAGGCTCAGATTCGGAGCGACGCGCGGCGGCGGCCTCCGCATCTCCCCGGCCGCACGAGGGGGAGGCGAGCGTGGACCTCGATCGGCGCGCTGCCTATCTGCGGGTCGTCTCGACGGAAGGGGAGGAATTGACCCTGAATCTTTCGTCCATGGATGGGACCACCAACGAAAAGAAGGGCGTCTCTCGGGGGGAACTCTCCTCTGTGCGGGTCTCGTTGAAGGGCGGCCTCCCCGTCTGGGAGGGCATTCAGGGGACATAAAAGCAGAATCGCGCCGAAGGGCCGAACGCCATAAGATGTGGATAATGCATAATAAAACACAATATGTTGATTAACATACGGTTGTTGAATGTTTTGCGCTTGATTTTCTGTCCCAATATCGTTATTATATGCCATCTATCTCCCCACGGGCCCGATGGGGCGCCTTCACCGGTCCCCCTGTCGGCTCCCCCCCTCCTTGACGGATCTCCCTACCTGCTGAGGAGGATATGGCCCGGCGGTCTGCCGCAAGGCGGGTCGGGCCCGTGTATATGCCTCCGCGCTGTACGGCAAAGCCGACCCGTGAACGGTCGGCCTTTTTTGTGTGAGGCTGTCTTGTGAGACGCGATGGGCACGACGCCCTGACGACCGGGGCCCTTCTGCTCCTCCTGGGGGGCGTGGTCTATTCCGTGCGGGGGACCCTCTCCCCGGCCGTGGCCTGGCTCTGTCTGTTCATCGTGTTTTTCTGCGCGTGGCGGGACATCCCGATACCCATTGCCGCGGTCCTGGTCTCGTCCGTGCTGGTCGTCGCCTGGGGCATCGACGGCGTCCTGGCCGTGCTGCGTCCCCTCGGCATCGGGGCCGTGGCGGCGTATCTGTGCGCCCCGCTCGTCCGGCGGCTGGAGGGCCCCCTCCGGTCCCGGCTGGCTGCGATCTTAGCGGTGATGGCCGCGATCTTCGTCGTGGTCGTGGGGATCGGGGTTGCATTCGTGCCCCGTCTGATCTCGGAGATCGTCGGCCTGGTCCGGGAGTTTCCCGCTTACAGCGCGCAGGTGAAGGCGTGGTACGGCCACGTGCTTTCGTGGGCCACGCAGATCGGCCTCGGAGAGCGGGTGGAGGCCCTTCAGCAGAAGGCCCTGGAGGACCTGCCGGGGATCGGCCAGAGGGCCCTCGAATACCTTGGCGCGAAGCTGGCGGAGTGGATGACGCGGGCGGCGGCGCTGCTGGACCTGGTCGTCGTGCCGTTCGTGGCGTTCTATCTCCTCAAGGACGGGGCGCGGATGGGGGAGGCTGCGGCGCGTCTCCTGCCGGCGCGCCACCGGGGTGAGGTCGTGGGGCTGTTGCGGCAGATCGACGGCGTCCTGGGGGAGTACGTGCGGGGGCAGGTGATCGTCTGCGGGATCGTGGCGGCGCTGACGTCAGCGGGGCTGGCCCTCTGCGGCATCCCCTTTGCCCTCCTGCTCGGCTGCGCGGCGGGCCTGTTGAACGTGATCCCCTACGTCGGCCTCCTGACCACGCTGGGGGCCTCGTGGGTGGTGGCGCTGTTTGACCCCTATCCCATTTCAGCGCTGTTGAAGGTGGCGGCGGTGTTCGCCGTGGTGCAGGGGCTGGAGGGGAACCTGATCACGCCCAAGATCGTCGGGGAGCGGGTGGGGCTGCATCCCCTCTGGGTGATTCTGGCCATGATGGTCTTCTCCAGGATCTGGGGGGTGCTCGGCATGGTGGCGGCGGTGCCCGTGGCGGCGGTGCTCAACGTGCTGTTCCGCGCCACGGCGGATGCGTACTATCAGTCGGTGTACTATCAAAAAGAATAAACCGCAAGCGCTCTTGGGAGGGTTCATGCGCCAGGCATCGCTGGATTTTCTGACACGCCTGCTGGAGGCCCCCAGTCCGTCGGGCTACGAGGGGCCGATCCGGGAGGTCTACCGGGCCGAGGTCTCGGGGTATGCGGATCGCGTGACGACGGACGTGCACGGCAACGTCATCGCCGCCCTGAACGAGCGGGGGAGGCCCCGGATCATGCTGGCGGGCCACTGCGACGAGCTGGGGTTCCAGGTCGTCCACGTGGACGACAAGGGGTTCGTCTATTTTCAGACCGTCGGGGGGTTCGACCCCGGCCCGATCCCGGGGCGCAAGGTCCGGATCCACACGTCGAAGGGCCCGGTCCTGGGGGTGATCGGGAAGAAGCTGATCCACCTGATGACCTCCGAGGAGCGGGACAAGGCGCCGAAGGTCCACGAGATGTGGATCGACATCGGGGCGAGGTCGCGCAAGGAGGCCCTGGCCGTCGTGTCCATTGGAGACCCGATCCCCTACGACCCGAACTTCGAGGTCCTGCGGAAGGACCTGGCCGTGTCCAAGGGGTTCGACAACAAGATGGGGGTGTTCGTGGTGGCCGAGGCGATGCGGCTCGTGGCGGGGGAGCGGAGGCGGTTGAAGGGGGCGCTGTTCTCCGTGGCCACGGTCCAGGAGGAGGTGGGGCTTCGCGGGGCGCGGACGAGCGCCTACGGCGTGGACCCGGCGGTGGGGATCGCGGTGGACGTGACGTGGGCCACGGACCATCCCGACATCGACTCCCGGCAGGCGGGCCGGATGGAGATCGGAAAGGGGCCTGTGCTGGTGCGCGGGGCGAACGTGAATCCGGTGGTCTACGACCTGCTCGTGTCGGCGGCGAAGCGGGAGAAGATCCCCTACCAGGTGGAGGCCGCCTCAGGGGGGACCGGGACCGACGCGAATGCGATGCAGTTGACCCGGGCGGGGGTGGCCACGGCGGTCGTGAGCGTGCCCCTGCGCTACATGCACACGCCGGTGGAGCTGCTCTCCCTGAGGGACCTGGAGCAGGCCGCCAGGCTGGTCGCGGCGTTTGCGTTGCGGGTGGACGAGCGGACGAGTTTCATACCGTAGGAGTTTTCCCATGAAAATCACCCGGATCGACGCCGTGCCCGTGCGCGTCCCGATGCGGCCGGGCGTGGTCAACAGCCCGGAGTGGGGGGGGGCCGGGTTCGACGACCTGGTCAAGCACATCCTGCGCGTGCGGACCGACGCGGGACTGGAGGGCATCGGGGAGACCTACCGGGGAGCTGCGGAGGCGGACATCCGGCGCGACATCGACCGGCTGGTCGGAAAGGACCCGATGGCCCTGAACCTGGGGGCCCTGCCGATCCCGAAGGACCGGGCCTACGACGGGTTCGAGGTGGCGCTCTACGACCTGGCCGGGAAGGCGCTGGGGGTCCCTGTCTATAAGCTGCTGGGCGGCAGGTACCGGGACCGCGTGCTGGTGGACTACTGGTGCGGCCGGCAGACGCCGGAGGACATCGCCCGGACGGCGCGGACGGCGGTCGAGGGGGGGTTCACGGGCCTGAAGATGAAGTGCGCCCTGGAGGACCCGATGGTGGAGCGGGTCAGGGCCGTCGCGGAGGCCGCCGGCCCGGCGTTCCGCGTCATCATCGACCCGAACGAGCGGTTCCATCACCCCGCGCACGCCATCCGCCTGGCCCGGCAACTGGAGGGTTACAATGTTGAGTTGTTCGAGGACCCGGTGCCGCGCTGGAACCTCGACTGGTATGCGCTCATCCGGCAGAAGACGACGATCCCGGTGGCGCTCCACATCCACCTGCCCTACGGCCAGAGCCCCAGGGACCTGATCGCGGCCATCAAAAAAGAGGCCATAGATTACCTGAACATCGGCGGGAACATGGCCGACTTCGTCCGGCTGTCGGCCACGGCGGACCTGGCCGGGATGCCGGTCTGGCACGGGACGGAGGTCGATCTCGGCATATTGGACGCTTCCTACGTCCACGCCTGCGCGGCGGTGAGGAACTGCACGCTCGGCAGCGACATCATCGGCAACTTCCTGCGGGAGGACGACCTCATCCTGGAGCCGATCTCGTTCGAGGGGGGGCACGCCCTGGTGCCCGACGGGCCGGGGCTCGGCGTGGAGCTGGACGAAAAGGCCCTGGAGCGATACCGCGTTTAGGGAAAAAATTTGCCGTTCCGATGAGGGTTAGTTATATTTTGAGAAGATGATGAACGATGAACGATGAACGATGAACGAAAAACCGAGTCGCCTTCGAGGCCTTTATTCCGCGCTCATCGTCTCTAATTCATCGTTGTTTTTTCAGGGGATGCGCGATGGATGAGGGGAGAAAAGGGGGTGGGGCGGAGGTCCTGGGCACAGGGGACCTCAAGGTGCTTCGCTATGCCCTGAACGCCGAAGGGGAGGCGGCCCGGTTCTACGCGCAGGCGGCAAAACTGACGGCCAGCCCCAGCGGACGGGACGCCTTTCTGTACCTGGCGGAACAGGAGCAGAAGCACCTCGATGTCCTGGAGGCGGAGATCCGGCGGTTCAGCCAGGGCCCCGTCGAGCCGGTGGAGCCTGCCGTGGACAGGCCGTTCACGCCGCCGGAGGACGCGCTCGGCGCAGTGAGGATGGCCATCCAGGAGGAGCAGGACAGCCAGTCCCTGTTCCTGGACCTCAAGTCGCGCTGCTCGACATCCCGTCTCCGGCGGCTGTTCGATCAGCTTGCAATGGATGAGGACCGGCACCTGGCGATTCTGAACGAGATCCACGAGATCATAGGCTCCGACCGCCTCAACAACTTCGACTTCGACCCGCTGGCCTACGGGGAGGACCCGCTGGATGAGTTGCAGAAGGAGCGGCCGGAGGCCCGGTTCGCGAGCTATCTGGAGTCCCTGGGGCTCCGGATGACGGCGGAGCGGGAGAAGATCCTGACCGAGGTCATCAACCGGGTCGGGCATTTCGACGTCGAGACCCTCTTCGCCCAGATGCGGGAGAAGGGGCACTCGGTCTCGCGGGCGACGATCTACCGCACCCTGGACATCATGATGAAGTGCGGCCTGGTCCGGAAGATGTGGGTGGGGGAGGACCGGTTTCTGTACGAGAGCGCCTACGCCCGGCGGGAGCTGCCACGGGGGGTGGGGGGGCGGCACGGGCACCTCGTCTGCGAGAAGTGCGGCAAGGTGGAGGAGTTTTTTGACGAGACCGTGGACGCCCGTCTGGAGGCGATCTGCTGGCGGTCCAATTTCATGGCGAAGGGGCGCTCCCTCCAGGTGTTCGGGCTCTGCGAGACGTGCCGGCGGGAGGCGATGGACGAGCTGCCGGACGTCCGGTGAATGAGAAGGGGAGAAAATGGCCGAAGACAAGATCAAGCGGATCGCGTTTCACGTCGAAGAGATGATGAAGGTCCTGGGGCTGGACCTGCGGGACCCTCACCTGAAGGATACCCCCGGCCGCGTGGCCAGGATGTACCTGGAGATATTCGGCGGTCTTGAAGACGGCAATGAGCCGCAGATCACGACCTTTCCGAACGAAGAGCGCTATGACAACATGGTGATGGTGAAGGACGTTTCGTTTTTCTCGGTCTGCGCCCATCACATGATCCCATTCTTCGGCCGGGCGCACATCGCCTACATTCCGGGGGAACGGATCGTCGGGCTTTCCAAGCTGGCCCGCATCGTGGAGTTTTACGCCAGGAGGCCGCAACTTCAGGAGCGGCTGACGGAGCAGATCACCCGGTTCATTGAGGAGAAGATCCACCCGAAAGGGTCCATGGTGGTGGTGGAGGCCCGCCACCTCTGCATGGAGATGCGGGGGGTGGAGAAGCCGGGGGCGCTCACCGTCACCTCCGCCGTGCGCGGGCTTTTCAGGGACAAGATGGCGCGGGAGGAGTTCCTGGACCTGCTCCAGCTCAGGAGAGAGCAGGGGTGAAGGTCGAAGGTCGAAGGTCGAATATTCAATTCGTCATTCGCACTTCGCACTTCGCACTTCGTCGTTCGGAAGAGGATTTACATGGCTTTGTCCAGTGGAGGGTGGGACCAGGACTGGAGGGATCTCATCCGGGGCGGGATCAACTCGGCCGAAGAGCTAACGGCGCACTTTGAGGGGATCGATGCCGAGGAGGTCCGGCGGGTCACGGAGCGTTATCCGGTCCGGATCAACGGCTACTGGTTGAGCAGGATCCGGTCGAAGGAGGACCCGTTCTACCGCCAGGCCGTGCCGGATGCGGAGGAACTGAGGGCGGGGTGCGGGCTGGTCGACCCGCTCCACGAGGACGACCCGGAGGACAGCCCGGTCCCGAACCTGACCCATCGCTACCCGGATCGCGTCCTCCTGCTGGTCAACTACCAGTGCCCGATCTACTGTCGGTTCTGCATGCGGAAGCGCAAGGTGGGGCGCCCGGAGACGTTCTCCACGAAGTACGTGGACCGGGGGATCGCGTATATCCGGGCCCATCCGGAGGTCCGGGACGTGCTCCTCTCCGGGGGGGACCCGCTGCTGCTGTCGGACATCCGCATCGCTTATCTGCTGAGGGAGTTGCGGGCCATCTCGCACGTGGAGATCGTCCGGATCGGGACGAAGGTGCCCTGCGCCCTGCCCCAGCGGATCACGCCGGGGCTCTGCGCGGTGCTGAAGAGGTATGCGCCGGTCTACGTCAACACGCACTTCAACCACCCCGACGAGGTGACTCCGGAGGCGAAGCAGGCGTGCGAGATGCTGGCGGACGCCGGGGTGCCTGTGAGCAACCAGTGTGTGCTCCTGAAGGGGATCAACGACGACGCGGAGACGGTCCGGCGGCTGATGCACAGGCTGCTGATGATCCGGGTGAAGCCCTATTATCTGTTTCAGGCGGACCTGGTCCTGGGGGCGGACCACTTCCGCACCCCCCTCTCGAAGGGGCTGGAGATCATCGCCGCGCTGTGGGGGCGCACATCGGGGATGGCCGTGCCTCATTTTGCCGTCGACGCGCCGGGCGGGGGGGGGAAGGTCCCGCTGTTCCCGGAGACGCTGGTCGGGTTTGAGAACGGAAAGGTGCGGTTAAGGAATTATGAGGGAGAGACTTACGTTTATCCTGACCCGATGGCTGAGGAGGCGAATCGGCCCTTTCACGTCTGAGCAAGGTGTCTCAGGGAGAGGACAGGCGGGGTTTCAGGCCGTCTGAAACCGAAAGGGGGTTCAGGCGTCTAATAGGGTGGAGTTTCGCCGCGGGGGATTGCATAACCCATTGAAGGGGGGGAATTAGCTTGAAAACCCTGACCCAGAGACAGCACGAAATTATACGCAGGATTAAAGAAGACAGGGCCCTCAACCCGGAACGCCGTACGCCGCAGGAGTGGCTCCTGGATCGCCGGACGAAGATGCGCCTGGCAGACCTGACGAAAATCTTAAATACTTCGACCGAGACGCTCTATGCCCTTTTCAATTTTTTTCGCATTGAGAGCCCCAAAAAAGGCGGACGTTTCGTCAAGACCGGATATGTGAACAAGGATCTGGAGGAGACCAAGCGGCTCCTGTCGATGGTGAGGGGGGGAGGAAAACGGGCTGAGCGGGCGCGGGAGCGGCTGCTCCGAAAGGGCATCCGCTACTATTCGGCAACGGAGGCCGCAAAGACGCTGGGGATCCGGTAGAAAGAGAAGGCAGAAGGCAGAAGGCAGAAGGCAGAAGGCAAAAAGATGATTTTACTGCCTACTGCTTATTGCTTTCTGCCTTCTGTCTTTTCCTATCGTACACGTCCGCGATCTTGAGGTCGAAGGGGCCGTGTTCGGGGTTGGGACTGAAGGCCCGGAACTCCGACCGACAGGCGTAGCAGATGGTGACTTTAGGCAGGAGGAGGTAGAGCAAGGCGTCGAGAAGGACCGCCGTGAGAAGGGAGAGATAGAACCCCAGGGGGCGGTCCAGGGCCACGAAGATGAGGCCGACGATCCCTGCGAAGACGACGATGCCGAGGCCGAGTTTCTGATTGAAGTCTTTCTGAACGTAGAGGTGGGGTGAGTTGCAGATGGGACAACGGTCTATGACCTCCCGATGCCGGATCGCTTCTGAGAGGTCGAGGCCGATTTTTTTTGTACAGACGGCGCAGGTCGTCTCCACCTGGGCGGAGACCTCCACCTCATTGAGGGACGAACAGGCCGGGCAGCGAAAGCGGATTTGCATGAAAGCCCCTTCAGACCGGCACCGAGGTCGAATAGAGGAGAAACTTCGACAGCAACTCGCCGATCAGGACGAGAACGGTGGCCACGTAGAGCAGGCCCGTGGCCGACTGCGTGGAGCGGATTTTGACCGTGGACCAGATCATCAGGGAGAGGATGGCGGGCGCCACGATGCCGAACAGGGCGCGCGTCCACAGGAAAAACCCTCCAGCGCCCAGAAGTGCCCGGACCGCCTCCTGCCGGGGGGGGTCGGCAGCCGTGGCGTAGAGATAGAGGGTGAGGCCGAACAGGAGCGACTTGGCCGTCAGAGAGACGAGGATCAGGCGCGTGGCCCGGCGCAGGGGGCGGATCGACAGCGCCGGGGAGACGAGGTACCAGTGGCCCAGGATCATCGCAAAACAGACGCTGCCCAGGAAGAGCGCCGAGGTCAGGAAGAAGAGGGGGAGCAGGACGTCCTCCCACCAGATGGGGACCTGCGGGGCGCGGTGGAGGAGGCCGTCTCCGACGAGGGCAAGGCTGCCGGAGACGGCCGATGTCAGAAGGAAGCGGCGGTCCCACGGGACGCGGCCTGACAGGACGGCCCAGACGTGCGCGAGCAGGGCGACGGCGGAGAGGCCGAACAGGGCCACGGTCCACGGCTGAAGGCGCACGGCTAGCAGCCCAGCCGGGTCGAGGGCCCTGTAGGGGCCTGTCCAGAGGGCGAGGATCAGACAGGCGGCGGCCAGCAGCCCGTTGAACCGGAAGAAGCTATGGCCGGCCTCCTGAAGGGGCACCAGCGTCAACGTCCACGCGCCCCCCACGGCCAGCTGCGTGAAGAAGAGAAATATCAGGCTTCGCGTCATTTCAACCTCACAGATGACGAATGACGAATGACGGGTAGTGAATATACAGATTCCAGGGGGGCCTCACAACTGGGAATTGAGGGAACAGATTTTGTCTTGCGCCTTCTGCCTCGGGAATGCAAATTATAACTCTGAGGTTGGGCTCGCAGATGGCTTTGCGCGGAGATGGATCGTGAGGTTCCTGATCGTAGATGACAACCCGGGTGATCGCGACCTGATCGTGCGGGAGCTGCGGAAGGCGTTCCCCGATTCCGAGTTTGCGGAGGCCTTCCGGCGAGAGGATTTCGTCGAGGCAGTCCTCCGGCAGAACTTCGACGTGGCGATCACGGACTATCACCTGAACTGGGGGGATGGGCTGTGGGTGCTGGGGACGATCAAGGGGAGGTCTCCCGAAGTCCCCGTGGTGATGGTCACCGGCACGGGGAGCGAGGAGGTCGCCGTGGCGGGGATAAAGGCCGGGTTGAGCGACTACGTGCTTAAAAATCACCTGCGCCATCTGCCGGTGGCGGTGCGGGAGGCGCTCGAAAAGGCCCGGCTGCAGGCCGAGCGCCGGGCGTCGGAGGAGGCGCTGAGACAGACGGTGGAGCGCCTGCGGGCCCTCTCCCGGAGGCTGGTGGAGGTGCAGGAGGCCGAGCGCCGCCACATCGCCCGCGAACTCCACGACGAGGTCGGCCAGGTCTTGACCGGGATCAAGCTCACCCTGGAGATGAGCACGTGCAAACCGGCGCGGGGAGCGGGGGAGATGGTCGGGGAACTCATTGAAAGGGTGCGCAATCTGTCGCTCGACCTGCGGCCCTCGATGCTGGACGACCTGGGCCTCCTGCCCGCGCTGCTGTGGCACTTCGAGCGATATACGGTCCAGACCGGCGTCCGGGTGGCCTTCCGGCACACCGGGCTGGAG
>Ga0156186_1405_pt2 | contig 15899 bp, 17 predicted proteins | sample RifCSPlowO2_12_FD_107839 | JGI IMG/M metagenome (GOLD analysis project Ga0156186, IMG submission 107839) | Candidatus Handelsmanbacteria bacterium RIFCSPLOWO2_12_FULL_64_10
ACAAGTGGGAGAGGAGGGCGGCGGGTCGCGACCTCATGGGAGCAACAGGTGGAAGGGGCAGGCGCAGCCTGCTGGGGAGAGGGCTACGAGTCACGAGTCACGAGTCACGAGTCACGAAAAACAGAGCATTGATATCTGAACCTGTGCAGGAGATTTCGCGTTGCCTGACGTGAACTGGACGGTGATCGCCCCAGAGCTGGTCGTCGCGGCGTCTGCGCTGCTGGTGCTGGTGATGGACATCCTCGCTCCGCGCAACCGGGGCGTGGCCTCGGCCTGGGTCACGCTCGCCGGGACGTGTCTTGCGCTGGTCGTGGCGTATCAGCAGTGGGGGAACTGGGGCTACGGGTTCAACGCGATGGTCATCCTGGACAAGTACGCCACGTTTTTCAACGTTGTCTTCCTGACCGGCACCGGGCTGACGGTCTTCATCTCGACGGGCTATCTGCGTCGGGAGGGGGCCGGGCGGAGCGAATATTACTTCCTGATCCTGTGCGCCACCCTCGGCATGATGCTGATGGCCGCCGGGACGGACCTGGTCGTCATCTTTCTGGGGGTGGAGCTGCTGTCGCTGTCGCTCTACGTCCTGGTCGGGTTCACGCGCGCGCGGGCCGAATCCAACGAGTCCTCTCTCAAGTATCTTCTCCTGGGGGCGTTTGCCACGGGGTTTTTGCTGTATGGCATCGCGCTGATCTACGGGGCCGTGGGGACCACCAACCTGCAGAGGGTCGGGGCGGCGCTGGCCCAGCGCCGGGTCGAGAATCTCCCGCTGCTGCTGGCCGGGACGGGGCTGCTGCTGGTGGGACTGGGGTTCAAGGTGGCTGCGGTCCCGTTCCACATGTGGGCCACGGACGTGTACGACGGCGCGCCGACGGCGATCACGGCCTTTCTGTCTGCGGGGCCCAAGGCCGCGGGGTTCGCGGCGCTGCTGAGGGTGCTCGTCTCCGCGCTCGACTCGCTCCGCCCGGAGTGGTCCGCGGCGCTCTGGGTCCTGGCCGCGCTGACGATGACCGTGGGGAACCTGGCGGCCATCTCGCAGCACAGCATCAAACGGATGCTGGCCTATTCCAGCATCGCCCACGCGGGCTATGTGCTGGTGGCGCTGACGGCGATGAACGACCAGGGGGTCTCCAGCGCCCTTTTTTACCTGTTTGCCTACACGTTCATGAACATCGGGGCCTTCGCGGTCGTCATCCTGGTCAGCAGGCAGGGGGAGGAGGGGCTGGACCTGAGGGACTACGCGGGGCTGGCCTACCGGAATCCTGCGCTGGCGCTGGCCATGGCCGTGTTCATGCTGTCGCTCGCCGGGTTTCCCCCGACCGCCGGGTTCCTGGGCAAGTTCTACATCTTCGGGGCGGCGGTCAAGGCGGGCTATGTCTCCCTGGCGATCATCGGGGTGCTCAACAGCCTGATCTCCGTCTATTTTTACCTCGGCGTGGTCGTCAACATGTATATGAAGGACCCGCCTGAGAACGCCCAGCCGGTGGCCGTGGGGCCGTCGGCGGCGTTCGCCACAGGGCTTGCGGCCATCGCCACGCTCGCCATCGGCATTGCCCCGTCGTGGTGCCTGGACCTGGCGCGGGAGACCGTGGCGTCGGTGCTGATGTAAGAAGGAGACCTCACCCTCCCCCAGCCAAGGGGAAAGGCCCTTGTCGCCCCCTCCCTCTCCGTATACGGAGAGGGAGGGGGGATGGGGGGTGGGTGAGGTCGGAGGGACTCGATGTGTCTGAGGAAAAAGGGTCATCGGGTCTGGGGCGCGCCTACCGGCAGGTCGGGCCGTATCTGAGCATCGGGGTCGAGTTCACGGCCTCGATCCTGCTCTGTCTCGGCATCGGCTGGTGGATCGACAAACGGTTTGACACGGCCCCGGTCTTTATGCTGGTCGGGGCGTTCTTTGGGATGGCGGTGGGGTTCTACAACCTCTACCGGACCGTGACGGGGATGGAGAAGCGAAGCCGGAAGGGTCCCGATCCGGGCGGAGAGGGGTGAGCGAGATGGGCATCGGCGGGTTCGTGAAACAGGTGGGGGTCGTGGTCCTGGCGGCCTGCCTGATGGCCGCCTATCCGCTCCGTGTCTACGGCTCTCCGGGGCTGACCTGGAGCGTGGCTGTCGGGTGCGGGATATGCGTCTTGAACGCCATCGCGGGATGCATGGCCATCTCGTGGGCGTTTCGTCGGACCAGCAAGGTCTTCTTCAAGACGGTGTTCGGGAGCATGGGCGTCCGCATGGCGCTGATCGGCATTGCGGTGGCGCTGCTGGTCAAATTCACGGACGTACACGTGCCGGGCTTTATCGGGGCCCTGTTCGGGTTTTACGTGGTATTTCAGACTATGGAAGTCCTGTTTTTGGTCAGGCGGCTTCCCCGGCTGAAGGAGATGAAACAGGAGGTTTAGATGTCGGAAGGGGTTGCGGCGGCCGCTGAGGCAGCGCACGGCGAAGAGGGCAGCGGGTTCATCATGGAGCATGTCTTGAACTCGGACACGCTCCATCTGCCGTTCATCGGCCACGTCCATCTGCCTCACCTCAAGGTCTTCGGGGTCGATATGTCGATCACCAAGCACGTGGTGATGCTGTGGGCAGCGGCGCTGATCGTGTTCCTCCTGCTGTTGACGCTGCGTCGGCACCGAAAGGGGGACCTGGTGCCGACGGGCCTGGCCAACGCCCTGGAGGCGATGGTGTCGTTCGTCCGGGACGAGATCGCCATCCCGAACATCGGGGCGCACGATGCCCGCCGGTTTCTCCCGTTTCTGCTGACGGCGTTTTTCTTCATCCTCTCGTGCAACCTGCTGGGGATGGTGCCCTATGCGGCGACGGCTACGGGAAACGTGAACACCACGGCGGGCCTGGCGATCTGCGCATTCGTCGCCATCCAGATCGGCGGGATCGTGCATAACGGATTTTTCGGCTACTTCAAGGGGCTGGTCCCCCACGGCCTCCCCTGGCCGCTGCTGCCGATCATGATCCCGATCGAGTTCATCGGGCTGTTCACCAAGCCATTCGCCCTGTGCATCCGGTTGTTCGCGAACATGACGGCCGGGCACATCGTCATCCTGTCGCTGCTGGGGCTGATCTTCATCCTCAAGACGCTCCTGGTGGCGCCGGTGTCGGTGGCCTTCGCTGTGGGCGTCAGCCTGCTGGAGTTGTTCGTTGCCTTGATCCAGGCCTATATCTTCACGATGCTGTCGGCGGTGTTCATCGGCATGGCCGTGCATCAGGAGCATTAAATCACACTCACCTTTCAAGGGAGGATTTTAAAAATGGAACTCAATCTGGCGCATCTGGCCGCCGGCCTGGGCGCAGGACTCGTCACCATCGGCGCGGGGTACGGCATCGGCAAGATCGCTTCCACGGCGATGGACGGCACGGCGCGGCAGCCCGAGGCCGCCAATGACATCCGGACCTCGATGATCATCGCCGCCGCCCTGATCGAGGGTATCTCGCTGTTCGGACAGGTCGTCTGTATCCTGCTGGCCCTCAAATGAAGGATGAACGTGACGTTCAAAGTTAACAGGTTCAAGGTTCAAGATGTTAAACCTTGAACTTTTTAACCTTGAACCTTGAACGAGGGGTGTCAGATGCTGCTTAAAGTAGATCCCGGCCTGATGATCTGGACCATCATCACGTTTGTGGCGCTTCTAATCGTGCTGAAGGCCGCGGTCTGGAAGCCGCTGCTGGCCATGCTGGACGAGCGGGAGCGGCGCATCCGGGACGCCCTGAGCGGGGCGGAGCGGGCGCGGCACGAGGCGGAGCGGACCCTTGTGGAGTACAAGGAGACCCTGTCGAATGCCGAGGTGGAGGCGCGGGAGAGGATTCAGAGGGCCACGGAACAGGCGCACCAGGAGCGGGAGCGGATCGTGAGCGAGTCTCACCATCAGGCGACGCGGCTGGTCGAGGACGCCAAGGCCGAGATTCAACACGAGAAGGAACGGGCGCTCCAGGAGCTTCGACAGACGGTGGGCGACCTGGCCATTCAGGCGGCGAGCAAGCTGCTGGACGAAAACCTGGACAACGCGCGGAACCGGAAGATCGTGGATGATTTCATTCGCAAACTTCCGGAGTCGAGCAAGAACTGATCCGCAGATGACGCAGATATACGCAGATAAAGACCATCTGTGAAACCTGCGAAATCTGCGGATTCTATGGGTAGAAAGACGTGAGAGAGACTGCGGTATCCCAACGCTACGCCAAGGCGCTTCTGGAGGCCGCGGAGTCCCAGAAGACGCTGGACCGGGTGAGCCGGGACGTGGCCGGGGTGATCGACCTGATCGACGCCTCGGAGGACCTGAAGCGGCTTCTGGAGAGTCCGATGGTCCATCCGAAGTCCAAGCGCGATGCGCTGACGGCCCTGTTCAGCGACAAAATAGCTCCGCTGACTCTGAACTTTCTCCTGTTGCTGGTGGAACGGCGACGGGAGCGAGTGACCGAGGGGATTCTGCGTCAATTCGTGGTCTACATGGAGGAGCGGGAGGGCGTGGTGACGGCGGAGGTCCAGGCGTCGCAGCCGCTTTCGCAGGAGCAGCAGGAGGCCATGATTCGGGGACTCTCGTCCTACCTGAACCAGCGGGTGCGTCTCCGGATAGAGGTGTCCCCGCAGATCCGGGCGGGGTTCGTGGCCCGGGTGGGGGACGTGGTGTTCGATGGGACCATCGAGACGCAGTTACAGCAGTTGAGGGCCCGGCTGGCGGGCATATAAAAGCCGTTTATCGCACGAAAGAGGTGGTGTTCCGCTATGGCGATGAGTACGATGATCCGGCCTGACGAGGTCACGAACATCCTGAAGCGCCAACTGCTGGAGTTTGACCGCCAGGTCGACGTCTACGAGCAGGGGACCGTGCTCCAGGTGGGCGACGGCATCGCGAGGGTGCACGGCCTGGCCAACGTGATGGCCGGCGAGCTGGTGGAGTTCCCGCACGGGATACTGGGGCTGGCGTTCAACCTGGAGGAGGACAACGTGGGCTGCGTCCTCTTCGGCGAGGTCACCCACATCAGCGAGGGGGACCGTGTCCGCCGGACGAAGCGGATCATGGAGGTGCCGGTGGGCGAGGGGCTGCTGGGGCGGGTGGTCAACCCGCTGGGCCAGCCGATCGACGGCCGGGGGGAGGTCCGCACCACGCAGCACATGCCTGTCGAGCGGAAGGCCGTAGGGGTGATTCAGCGGCAGCCCGTGAAAGAGCCGCTGCAGACCGGGCTGAAGGTGATCGACAGCATGTTCCCGATCGGCCGCGGCCAGCGGGAGTTGATCATCGGGGACCGGCAGACCGGGAAGACGGCGATCGCCGTGGACACGATCATCAACCAGAAGGGGAAGGGCGTCTTCTGCATCTACGTGGCCATCGGGCAGAAGGCGTCGACGGTGGCGAAGGTGGAGAAGACGCTGATGGATGCGGGGGCGATGGACTACACCGTCATCGTGTCCGCGTCCGCGTCGGAGCCCGCCCCGCTCCAGTACCTGGCCCCCTACGCCGGGGCGACCGTGGGGGAGTACTTCCGGGACAACGGCAAACACGCCCTGATCGTCTACGACGACCTGTCCAAGCACGCCTGGGCCTACCGGCAGGTGTCTCTGCTGATGCGGCGTCCGCCGGGCCGGGAGGCCTATCCGGGAGACGTGTTCTACCTCCACTCCCGGCTGCTGGAGCGGGCGGCGAAGCTGAGCGACGACCTGGGGGGCGGGTCGCTGACGGCCCTGCCGATCATCGAGACGCAGGAGGGGGATGTCTCGACCTACATCCCGACGAATGTCATCTCGATCACGGACGGGCAGATCTTCCTGGAGAGCGACCTGTTCTACGCGGGCGTCCGCCCGGCGGTGAACGTTGGCCTTTCGGTCTCCCGCGTGGGGAGCAGCGCGCAGATCCGGGCGATGAAGGACGGGCAGGTGGCCGGGACGATGAAGCTGGACCTGGCCCGCTACCGGGAGGTGGCGGCGTTCGCGCAGTTCGGGTCAGAGCAGCTGGACCGGGCCACGCAGCGGCTGCTGGCGCGCGGGCAGAGGCTCGTGGAGTTGCTGAAGCAGGACCAGTACAGTCCGATGCCGGTGGAGGAGCAGATCGCCGTCATCTACGTGGGGAACCAGGGCTATCTGGACGAGATGCCCGTGGAGCGCGTCCGGGATTTTGAGGATGAATTTCTGAAGATGGCCCGGACGCAGATGTCCGACCTGCTCCGGGAGATCGTCGAGACGAAGGTGTTCAGCGACGAGAGCAAGAAGCGCATCGACGAGGCGATCAAGTCTCTGCTGGAGTCTTTCAAGTAGGCCAATACCGGAGTGATCCATGCCGAACCTGAGGATGCTGCGACGCCGCATCGCCAGCGTCAAGAACATTCAACAGGTCACGAACGCCATGCGGATGGTGGCCGCCGCGAGGATGCGGCGGTCTCAGGAGAACATGATGGCGTCGCGCCCCTACTCGCGGAAGATGGGCGCTCTGATGCGGCACGTCGTGTCGCTGGCGGACCAGGGGGACCACCCCCTCCTGATCGAACGGGAGCTCAGGCACGTCTGTCTGGTCGTCCTGACGGGGGACCGGGGGCTGTGCGGGAGCTTCAACAGCAACGTCATCCGTCGGGCCGTCCAGCAGGGCCGGTCCTACCAGGAGCAGGGGGTGGACGTGAGCTTAGTCTGCGTGGGGCGGAAGGGTCGGGACTTCTTCGCCCGCCGGGGCTACACGATCCTGGGCGAACACCTGAACATCTTCGACCACCTCGGCTTTCATCACGCGCAGGCCATTGTCAGGGAGATTCTGTACATTTACACCCAGCTGGAGGTGGACCGGGTGGAGGTCGTGTACAACGAGTTCAAGTCGGTCCTCCAGCAGAATCTCGTCTGCACCCAGTTTCTTCCTGTGGTACCGGAGGCCCCAGACCGGGAGAAGGGGTTTACCGATTACCTCTATGAGCCGTCTCAAAAGGAGTTGCTGGACGAACTCCTGCCGCGCCACATGAACGTCCAGATGTGGCAGACGCTTCTGGAGTCGAACGCCTCCGAGCAGGCGGCCCGGATGACGGCGATGGAGAACGCCACGAAGAACGCCGGCGAGCTGGTGGACAGCCTGACGCTGGCGCGGAACAAGGTCCGGCAGGCGACGATCACGCGGGAGATCGCGGAGATCGTGGGTGGGGCGGAGGCGTTGAAGGGGTAAAAGATAAAGACGCGAGGTCTGGTTATGAATGAAGGACGGATCGTGCAGGTGCTGGGCGCAGTCGTGGATGCGGACTTCTCCGGCGGGGGACTTCCATCCATCCTGAATGCCCTGGAGGTGGCCCGGCCCGACGGGACGCGGCTCGTCCTGGAGGTGGCGCAGCACCTGGGCGAGAGCCGGGTGCGCACCATAGCGATGGACAGCACGGACGGCCTCGTCCGGGGGACGCCGGTGAAGGACACCGGGCAGCCGATTACGGTGCCTGTGGGGCCGCAGGTCCTGGGCCGGCTGATCAACGTGATCGGGGAGCCGATCGACGGGCTGGGGCCCGTCGAGAGCCAGATGCGCTACCCGATCCACCGGCCCGCGCCCCCGCACCAGGACCTGAGCACGCAGACAGAGATGTTTGAGACGGGGATGAAGGTGATCGACCTGATCCAGCCGTTCTCGCGGGGCGGGAAGATCGGGCTGTTCGGCGGGGCGGGCGTGGGCAAGACAGTGTTGATCACGGAGCTGATCCACAACATCGCCACGGAGCACGGGGGCTACAGCGTGTTTGCGGGCGTGGGGGAGCGGACGCGGGAGGGGAACGACCTCTGGCTGGAGATGAAGGAGTCGGGGGTGCTGGAGCGGACGGCGCTGGTGTTCGGGCAGATGAACGAGCCGCCGGGGGCGCGGGCGCGGGTGGGGCTGACGGGGCTGACGGCGGCGGAGTATTTCCGGGACGAGGAGGGGAAGGACGTCCTCCTGTTCATCGACAACATCTTCCGGTTCACGCAGGCGGGGTCGGAGGTGTCGGCGCTGCTGGGCCGCATGCCCTCGGCGGTGGGCTACCAGCCGACGCTCTCGACGGACATGGGGGAGTTGCAGGAGCGGATCACCTCGACGAAGAAGGGGTCGGTCACGTCGATGCAGGCGATCTACGTGCCCGCCGACGACTACACGGACCCGGCCCCGGTGGCCACGTTCGCGCACTTAGACGCCGCGACCTACTTAGACCGGGCGCTGTTCGCGCAGGCGATCTTCCCGGCGGTGAACCCGCTGGAGTCCACCTCGCGCATCCTGGACCCGCTGGTGGTGGGGGAGGAGCACTATCAGGTGGCCCGGCGGGTGCAGCAGGTCCTCCAGCGCTACAAAGACCTGCGGGACATCATCGCCATCCTGGGGATCGACGAGCTGTCGGACGAGGACAAGCTGACGGTGGCGCGGGCGCGCAAGATCCAGATGTTCCTGACGCAGCCGATGTTCGTGGCCGAGGTGTTCACGAGCCTGCCCGGCAAATATGTGCGGGTCGAGGACACGGTCAAGGGGTTCAAGGGGCTGACGGAGGGGGAGTACGACGACCTGCCGGAGGCGGCGTTCTACATGGTGGGGACCATTGAGGAGGCCGTGCAGAAGGCGAAGGAGATGGCATAGACGTGGCGACGTTCAACCTGGAGATCGTGACCCCGCAGCGGCTGTTCTACCGGGGAGAGGTGGAGGGCCTGCGCGCCCCCGGCGTGATGGGCAGCTTCGGCGTGCTGGCGCGGCACATCCCGTTTCTGACGGCGCTGACGGTCGGGGAGGTCATCCTCCAGGAGCCCGGCGGGGTCAGGCGACGCGTCTCGACCAGCGGGGGGTTCGTGGAGGTCCTCAAGGCCGGGGTGACGGTGCTGGCGGAGACGGCGGAGTTCGCCGAGGAGATCGACCGGGGGCGCGCGGAGCAGTCGAGGCAGCGGGCGCGGGAGCGGCTCCGGCAGCGCAGCGCGGAGATTGACCGGGCGCGGGCGGAGGCGGCGCTGGCGCGGGCGGTCAACCGGCTGCGGGTGGTGCAGCGGATGTAGCGCGCCGCTGAAGAGAAGCTCTAAAAGGCTGATTGCCACGAGGCGGTCGGCCTTTTCTTTTTGCTTGACCGGCATGGGAGGGTGGGGTATTTTATGAACGGAGAGGTGTCCTACTGGGGGATGATCGCTCATCGCAGGAGATGGAGCTATGGAGACCAAGACGCTCTTGACGGCTGATGACCTGCTTCGCGCGGAGGACCTCGGCCCGTGCGAGCTGGCGAAAGGAGAGCTGATCCGTATGGCGCCGACGGGATATGGGCACGGCAAGTTGACGGTGCGCATTGCCGTCCTGCTGGAACAGTTCGTCCGTCCGAGGAACCTGGGGGAAGTCCTAGGCGCGGAGACGGGCTTCATCGTCTCCCGTGATCCCGACACAGTTCGAGCGCCGGATGTCATGTTCGTCTCGAAGGGGCGGCTCTCCGGGGAGATCGACCCGGATCATTTTCTCCCGTTCGCGCCCGATCTGGCCGTGGAGGTGGTGTCGCCGGGCAACCTCTGGAGCGAGATCGAGGAGAAGATGGAGGAGTATCTGGAGGCTGGTGTACGGATGGTCTGGATCGTGAACCCCAAAACGCGGTCGATCACGGTCTACCGGTCGCGGTCGCAGGTCCAGATCCTGGGGCCGGACGATACACTGGCCGGGGAGGATGTGTTGCCCGGTTTTAGCGTCTCGGTGGCGGAGATATTTGCGTAATATGGGACGATCTCTGGCCGTCGTCGTCGCGAGCGGGGGGATGGACAGTTGCGTGGCCGCGGCGGTCGCGGCGCAGGACCACGACCTGGGGTTTCTGCACGTCAACTACGGGCAGCGGACGGAGCGGCGGGAGCTCCGGGCGTTCGAGGAGATCGCGGACTTCTACGGCGTGAGCCGAAGGCTGGTGGTGGACGCCCGGTGTCTGTCGGCCGTCGGGGGGTCGAGTTTGACGGACGCCTCGATGCCGGTGCCGGAGGCGGATGTGGACCGGTGGGAGGTCCCGACGACCTACGTGCCGTTCCGAAACGCGCACCTGCTGTGCATCGGCGTGTCGTGGGCCGAGGCCCTCGGGGCGAGAAAGGTCTACGTCGGGGTCGAGGTGGAGTCCGGGTATCCGGATTGCAGCGCGGGGTTTATCGAGGCGTTCAACCGGGCCGTGACGGCGGGGACGAGGCCGGGGTCGGGGATCGAGGTGGTCGCGCCGCTGGTCGCGATGAAGAAGGCGGGGGTCGTGCGGCTGGGGATGGCGCTGGGCGCGCCCCTGCATCTCACCTGGTCGTGCTACCGGAGCGAGGGCCTGGCGTGCGGCCGGTGCGACAGCTGCGCGCTCAGGCTGAGGGGGTTTCGGCTGGCGGGTGTGAAGGATCTGATAGCGTATGCAAGGCCCGATTGATCACAGAGCTGTTGTACTCCTGAGCGGCGGGATGGACTCCTCGACCTGCCTCTGGTGGGCCAGGGCGCAGGGGGGCGCGGAGGTCCACACCGTGAGCATCGACTACGGACAGCGGCACCGCGTGGAGCTGGAGTTCAGCGCCCGGCTGTCGGCGCGGGCCGGGGCCGTGTCGCACAAGGTCGTCCGGCTGGACCTGACGCAGTTCGGGGGGAATCCGCTGACGGACGCGGGCGTGGCCGTGCCGAGGGCGTCGGAGGGGCAGCAGGCCCGGACGGTGGTGCCCTACCGGAACATGCTGTTCATCACCCTGGCCGCGGCGCACGCGGAGACGCTGGGCATCGCGGACCTCTACATCGCGGCGGTGAGGGACGACCACCGGTCCTACCGGGACTGCCGGAGGGTGTTCTACAACGGCCTGGAGCGGGCGCTGTCCCTGGGCGGGGCCCACGACCGGGAGGTGCGCATCCACTCGCCTTTCGTGGAGATGTGGAAGACGGAGGTGGTCCGGATCGGCCTGGAGTTAGGAGTGCCCTACGAGGAGACGCATACCTGCTACGAGGGAAAACGGCCCGCCTGCGGGTTGTGCGACGCCTGCGTCGAGCGGATCGCGGCGTTCAAGGCGAACGGCGTACAGGACCCGATTGAGTATGAGATAGAAGTAGAGTGGTAGCCACCGCAGTGGAGGTGTACAATGGCCGTAAGGTATATTCTAAGCGAATACGTAGACCAGGACATGGCACAGGCTGTCTACGACAAGCTGGAAGATGGCACGTTCGCGGGTCGGATTCCTCCCTGCAAAGGAGTTGTGGCGTTTGGAACCACATTGCGCGAGTGTGAAGACGAGTTACATTCAACGCTTGAAGACTGGATTCTGATCGGGCTGAAGCTGGGCCATCCTTTGCCGGTGGTCGCAGGCATCGACCTCAACAGGGAGCCCATCCGTGAGCCGGTGGACACCGTGTAAGCGCCGGGATTTTATCCGGCGATTGCGTCAACATGGGGGTGGCTATGTCGGCACAGGACGATTTGACGGAGCATCTCCGTTCGTTCGATCCCAACCTCTTTTCGGCGGACGAGCGTAAGACGCTCTCGAAGATGCTGAGGGAGGACATGCGGGCGCGGGTCGGGGCGGCCAACCGGCGCGACGCGGAGGCCTGGGCGCGGGTGGGGTCCAGGGCCGACTGGGAGGCGTTCTGCGGCCCGCGCGTGGAGGCGCTGCGCCGGTCGCTGGGCGTTTTTCCGACCGTTCCGAAGGACTTGCGCGCAGAGGTGACGGGCACGGTGGACGGGGATGGCTACCGCGTTGAAAACGTGGTCTACGAGAGCCGGGAGGGGGTCTTTGTCACGGCGAACCTCTACCTGCCGGCCCCGCTGCGCGAGCGGATGCCCGCGATCCTGGTCGTCCACAGCCACCACAACCCGAAGACGCAGGACGAGCTGCAGGACATGGGGATGACGTGGGCACGGCAGGGGTGCGCTGTCCTGGTGATGGACCAGCTCGGTTACGGGGAGCGGCGATGGCACGCGCCGGGCCCCCGACAGGACTACCGCTTTCGCTACGTCACCGGCGTCCATCTCCACGTCATCGGAGACAGCCTGATGGGGTGGATGGTCTGGGACGTGATGCGCGGGGTGGACCTGCTGCTCAGCCGGGAGGGGGTGGACCGGGAGGGGGTGATCTTGATGGGCGCGGTGGCCGGGGGAGGCGACCCGGCGGCGGTGGCCGTAGCGCTGGACCCCCGCGTCGCGTGCGCTATCCCGTTCAACTTCGGCGGGCCTCAGCCGGAGACGGTCTATCCGCTGCCCGACGACGCCGAGGAGTCGTTCAACTACATGGGAGGGGGGAGCTGGGAGTCCACGCGCGGCCTGCGCCTGAGCGGGCGGGACGGGTTCCTGCACTGGGTGATCGTGGCCTCGGTCGCGCCGCGTCGCCTGATCTACGCCCACGAGTTCATCTGGGATCGGGAGAGGGACCCTGTCTGGAAGCGGTTGCAGAAGGTGTTTGGCCTTTATGAGGCCGTTGACCGCCTCGCCTTTGCGCACGGCGCGGGCCTGCTGTCCGGGCGGCCTCCCGAGGCGACGCACTGCAACAACGTGGGGGCCGTACACCGGAAGATGATCTATCCGGCGCTGCGGCGCTGGTTCGGGATAGACATCCCGGAGCAGGACTATCAACAGCGCCGGCCGGCGGAGGAGCTAACGTGCCTGACGCCAGGCCCTTCGACCACCCAACCTGTTGCTCCCATGAGGTCGCAACCCTCCTCCCTGCTCAGGGCAGGGTGGGTGGAGAGACACAGGCCCCGCCCGCTGCACGAACTGTTCGGGGAGATCGGCACCTCCCGCGCAGGGGCGGCGCGCGCTGCGCTGGCGGGCCTTCCGCCTGACGCCCGGAGGGCACGGCTGCGCCGGGCGTGGGGGGCGTTGCTCGGCGAGGTCGAACCGGAGGCCGATCCCGTTGTGAAGTCGCACGGTGTTCAGCAGATCGGCGACGTCCGCGTGGAGCGCGTGGCGCTGGAGGTCGAATCAAAAATCGTCCTGCCGGCGCTCCTGATGTTGCCGGCGGGGGAGACGGCGTCTCCCATCGTCGTGGGGGTATCGCAGGACGGAAAGGGGAGGTTTCGAGACGAACGCGCGGAGGAGATCGCGGCGCTGTTGGCCGATGGCGTCGCCGTCTGTCTGCCCGACGTGCGCGGGACGGGCGAGACGCGACCCGATGGCTCACGCGCGCGCCAGAGCGAGGCCACGTCCCTCTCATCCACGGAGTTGATGCTGGGGCGGACGCTGCTCGGCTCCCGGCTGCGCGACCTGCGGTCCGCGCTGCGCTACCTCCGGACGCGCCGGGACGTGACGGCGCAGGTCGCGCTGTGGGGGGAGTCGTTCGCGCCGACGAACCCTGCGGGGTTTGTCGATCCGCAGATGAACGGCGACGAACAGCCGGCTCAGTCCGAACCTCTGGGCGGGCTGCTGGCGCTGTTCGGCGCGCTGTACGAGGAGGGGGTCTGCGCCGTGATCGCGCGGGGGACGCTGGCGGGGTATCAGTCGCTGCTGCGAGACCGGTACTGTTACGTCCCGCACGACGCCGTGGTCCCCGGCGCGCTGACCGCAGGCGACCTGTGCGACGTGGCGGCGGCCCTCGCGCCACGCCCGCTGCGGCTGGAGGGGCTGGTGGATGGGCGCAACTGTCTGGCGCCGGACCCGGAGTTGGGGCGTCTCTTTGAGCCGACTCGTCAAGCTTATCGAGGGGCTGCGGACAGGCTGCTTCTCGCGTCCGTCGCTTCGGGGGGAATCCCCGCGTGGCTGGTCGAGGCGCTGAGGGGCAGGTAAGAGGTCACAAAAGAATAATCCCTACCGATTCGTCATTCTGAGCGGAGCGAAGAATCTCGTTTTTCGCGGGGGAGACCCTTCGCTTCGCTCAGGGTGACACGGGAGGCCATAAAGTGAACTCTGCATGGAGCCAGGCGCCGCCTGGCCGGAGAACGGGGTTTGTCAGCGCCTATACGCCCGGTTTATTGTTCCCTGTCTCGCGCAGGCCCAAACGCGAGGAGGTCTGTGTCCCTGAGCCTCTGCCCTTTCGGGGCTGTGACATCTGGAACGCCTACGAGCTGTCGTGGCTCAACCCCGGCGGCAGGCCGGAGGTCGCCATCGCTGAGTTCCGGGTTCCGTGTGACTCGGAGTGTCTCGTGGAGTCCAAGTCTTTCAAACTTTATTTAAACTCCTTCTGTCAGAGCAAATTTCCGGGCAGGGACGAGGTCGAGGCGACGCTGGCGAAGGACCTGGCCGGCGCTACAGGGTCTGAGGTCAGCGTTTCACTGTTCTTGCCGGAACAGTTTTCACACCAGAGGTTGTCAGGGTTTGGGGGGATCTGTCTGGACCGTCTCTCTGTCAGGATCGAGCGATATACCGTGCAGCCGGACTTCTTGAGGGCAGGAGGGGAGGTTGTTGAAGAGGCCCTCTACTCTCATCTGTTGAAATCCAACTGTCCCGTGACCGGTCAGCCGGACTGGGGGAGTGTGCTGTTTCACTACGTCGGAAGGCAGATCGACCGCGAGGGGCTGCTGAAGTATGTCGTCTCCTTCCGGGAGCACCAGGAGTTCCACGAGCACTGCGTGGAGCGGATGTTTATGGACATCCTGCGCCGCTGCGAGCCGGAGAGGCTGACGGTCTACGCGCGCTACACGCGGCGCGGGGGGCTGGATATCAACCCGTTCCGGTCGAACTGGGAGGAGGCGCCGGAAAATGTGAGGCTGGCGAGGCAGTAGGAAAAACGGCATTCCCACCTTTCTTGCTTGCCCAAGAAAGGTGGGACCAAAGAAGGGCACTCGCTCAAACGCCGCGAGGGGCTTAGGCGCGGCGTAATCCCTACCTCGTAGCAGACCGGAATTCTGTAACCCTTCGATGTGTGGTAGCCGCTTCAGGCCCGGAGGGTATAGGATTTTGACGCCGCGCCGTTTTGCTCTTTGCCTTTCCCCCTCTCCCTGCGGGAGGGCAGGGGTCGCGACCTCATGGGAGCGACAGGGGGAGTGGAGGCAGGGGGGAGGGGTCTTAACAGGAGGAATCATGAGAACAGACCATCTGAAACTGGACAAGATTCGTAAGGAGATCGTGCTCGCGTCGGCGGCGGAGCTGGCGAAGGCCGGGGGGCTGAGGCTGGACCGGAAGGTCGCGTGGCGCAAGGAGCCCGCCGTGAGGGTTGAGCCGGGGAGGGGGGATCTGATCATCCGCCCGGCGCGGGAGGACCTGAGGCCGTTCGACCAGTTCGCCGTGCCGGTCCACGCCGGGGCGGGCGTGCGGGGGAGCGTCGGGATGGAGGTGCGGCTGTCGTCCCACACGGAGGGGATCCAGCACCCGGACCGGTTCTTCATCAACTGCCGGACTCGGATCGACTGGAAGGGCTGGCGGGACGTGGAGTTCCCCTACGAGAATTTCCTGATCTACGGCATCCCGGAGGGGTGGACCCCGGTCAAGGAGGTCGTGGTGAGCGTCCGGGCGGACCGGCCTGTGCACGTGGGCGGGCCGCTCCTCCAGCGCCGGGCGCGGGTCGTGGGGCCGAGGATGACGGACGAGGGGCTGTTCGAGGAGCTGGACCTGTCGTATCCGGGGATGGAGAAGGTGGCGCGGGCCGTGAGGCGGGGGGACCTGAGGGGGGCGAAGCAAGCGCTGCTGGACCATCTGAGGACGCGGGCGCGGCCCCGGCACATCTACGGCAAGAAGGCGGAGGTCGGCAGGGGCTATTCGACGGCGGTGGCGGACCGGGTCTGCGACCACTACATCAATGGGCAGCAACTCGGCAGGGAGATCGACTGGCGGGCCAACCCGATCGGTTACTTAGAGTGGATGCACGCCTTCAACCGGCACTCCTTCATGGGGCCGCTGGTGACGGCCTACAAGGTGACGAAGGACGAGAAGTACGCGAAAGAGCTGGACTATCTCATGTCCACGTGGATGGCGACGAATCCGGCGCCGGTGGACAACAACGGGGGCGGGGACCCGGCGTGGGAGACGCTGTCCACGGCGTGCCGGATCTATATGGTCTGGATGGAGATGTTCTTTGCGCTGCTGGATGCCCCGCG
>Ga0156186_1424_pt2 | contig 15896 bp, 14 predicted proteins | sample RifCSPlowO2_12_FD_107839 | JGI IMG/M metagenome (GOLD analysis project Ga0156186, IMG submission 107839) | Candidatus Handelsmanbacteria bacterium RIFCSPLOWO2_12_FULL_64_10
CAAGCCAGGCTTCAACGAGCCCTCCTACGGCTTCCGCTCCTTCAGCGCCCTGCTGGAGGAGGCCGACCGCCGGGGTCTGGTTCGGCTGGAGCGGGACAAGCGCTCAGGAGGCTACATCATCCATCTCCCCGCTCAGGAGGATTAATCCATCTCCCCCGGCGGTCCCCCGCTCACCCCTCACTGAATCTTGTACCCCAGCCGCTTGTCGATCACGTTCACCAGCGGCTCCCCTCGCGCGAACCGGCGCAGGTTCTCCACCAGCACCGCCTCGATGTTGTCGACGCCCTCCGGCGACCGCCCCGCCACGTGCGACGTGATCACCACGTTGGCCATGTCCCACAGCGGGCTCTCCTTCGGCAGCGGCTCCCGCTCGAACACGTCCAGCCCGGCCCCGGCGATCTCCCCCGCCCTCAGCGCCTCGATCAGGTCCGCCTCGGCGATGATCGGCCCCCGCGCCACGTTGACCACGCAGGCCGTCCGCTTCATCAGCCTCAGCCGCTCCCGGTTCACCAGCCCCTTCGTCCGCTCCGTCAGCGGCAGCGCCACCACGATCACGTCCGACTCCCGGAAGACCGTCTCCATCCGGTCCGGCCCGAACACGGCGTCCACCCCCTCCGGCGGCAACTTCACCTGCGCGTCTAAGGCGATCACCCGCATGCCGAACGCCTTCGCCCGGATGGCCACGGCCCTGCCGATGGTCCCCAGTCCGAGCACCCCCATCGTCTTCCCGGCGAGCTGGATGGCCGGCGCCTCCCGCGACCACCCGCGCGCCTTCTGAAGCTCGTGGTAGGCCCGCATCCCCCGCGTCAGCGACAGCAGCAGCGCGAAGACGTGCTCCGCCATCGCCGCGTCAAACGCCCCGGCCGTGTTCGTGATGACCACGTCGCTCTCGATCATCTCCGGGTAGAGCATCGTCTCGAACCCCACCCCCATGCTCTGCACCCATCGCAGCCTCTTCGCGGCCAGAAACGGCCCCTTCGGCAGCCTCCCGAAGGCGGCGTCCGCGTCGGCGATCTCCCTCAGGAGCCGGTCCGGCTCCGTCGCCAGCGTCACATCGTACTCCGGGACCTGGGATCGCACCCGCTCTGCCATCCCCGGCCCGGTCTCCCACATCATGACCAGCTTCAGCTTCGGCATGCAGTTGCTCCTTTGATTTATACGTTCAACGCAAAATGGGTCAGCCCTCACCCTCCCCCATGCCTACAGACAAGCCTGAAGCCCCCTCCCTCTCCCAAATTTGGGAGAGACCGACAGCGAAAGCTGTCGGAAGGCGGGGATGGGGGGAGGGGGTTGGGGGGGGGTGAGGGCCTGCCCTTCCGCGCCGAATCAGTATCCTTTTTGTTTGTCCACCACGTTGACCAGCGGTTCCCCTTTGACGTAGCGATGCAGGTTGTCGACGAACAACCGCATGGCCCGCCCGCGGACGTGCTGGGACTGTCCCGCGCTGTGCGACGTCAGGATCACGTTCGGCTCCGTCCAGAGCGGGCTGTCCGGCGGGCACGGCTCCGTGTAGGTGACGTCCAGCCCCGCGCCGGCCAGCCTGCCGCTCCGCAACGCCGCGACCAGCGCCTCCTCGTCGATCACCTTCCCCCGGCTCACGTTGACCAGGTAGCTCCCCTCCGGCAGCCGTTCAAACTGCTCGTAAGACAGCAGCTTGTGCGTCTCCGGCGTGCTCGGGCAGCAGACCATCAGCGCGTTCGACTGCCCCAGGAACTCCGGCAGCCAGTCCAGCCGGCCCAGGCGCTCCACCGAGCCCGGCCTCTCCATCGGCTCCGGGTCCACGGCCACGACGCGCAGCTCGAACGCCCTCGCCCGGTCCGCAATCGCCCTCCCAATCCCGCCCAGCCCCAGAATCCCCATCGTCATCCCCGCCAGCTCCAGACAGGGCAGAATCTCCCAGCGCTTGCGCCGCCTGGCCTCCACGTGCTCCGGTAGGCGTCGCGTGAGCGCCAGCAGGAGCGCGAAGGCGTGCTCGGAGATCTGCCTCCCGTAAAGCCTCCGGCAGTTCGTCAGAATCACGCCGCTCGCCTTGAAGGCAGGGTACATGAAACCCTCCACCCCCGCGTGGGGCTGCTGCACCCACTTCAACGAGCGGGCCTTGCCGAAATCCGCCTCCCCGAGGTGTCCGTAGAGGACCTCGACCTCCGCGACGTGATCCCCCAGCCGCTCCCCCTTTGGCAGAAGGCGGACCTCGACCTCCGGCGGGGCCTCCTGAAGCATCGCTTCGATCTCCGGCGACTGCCGGCTTCCGATCAGGACCTTTATTTTGGGCATGACGGGCTCCTTTCGTTGAACCCCAAAGATAATATCCTGCCTTCTTCCGTCAACCCTTTTTTGAAATGATGCCTTCGCCCCTCAGATTCTTCTTGACCTGAGCCGCGCTTTCCGTCTATTTATGGAGGCACGAAGCGGTAAGGGATGCGACTGAAGGGCAGAGGAGGGACCCCCATGGTCACGATCGGATTCTACTACGAGGTCTTCGACGACAAGCGGGACGCCTTCGAGCGGAAATTCCAGGAAGTCCTCAGGGCGATGGAGCAGGTGAAGGGGCACCGGACCAGCGGCCTCTACCGCAGGGTGGACGCCCCCGGCTCCTACGCCATCCTGAGCGAGTGGGACAGCCAGGACGACTTCACCGCCTTCATCACCAGCGACATCTTCAAACAGGTCACCCGCTGGGGCATGGAGGGCATCCTCAAAGGCCGGCCTCGCCACAAGATCTATCCCCGCTCCAGCGACCTTACTCGTACTTCTTGATCTCCAGCTCGTTCCCGTCCGGGTCGCGGAAATAGGTCGCCAGCCCCTCTCCGCGCGCCCCCCTGTTCATCGTCGGCCCGCGCAACACCAGCCCCCCTGCCTTCAGGCGTCCGAGCAGGGCGTCGTAGCGCCCCGCGTCCAGACAGAAGGCGATGTGGTCCGTGCCGGACTTGACCTCCGGGGACACGGGCCGGTATTCAGGCCGGCAGAACAGCACCAGCAGCGCCTCCCCGACGCGGAACACCGCCTGGGCGTCCTCCCGACGGCTCACGAACTCCAGCCCCACCACGTCCCGGTAGAACGCCACCGACCGATCCAGGTCGGTGACGCGCAGGCTCACATGATCGAAACAGACGGACACGGGAGAACCTCCTTTCAGGACACGTCTTCGACCCGCACAACCCTGCCCGTCGCCGCGGACGCCTCGGCGGCAAGGCAGGCCTGCACGGCCGCCAGGGACTCCTCGGGTCGGATCACCGTCGGGGATCTGCCCTCGGAGACGCACGTCGCGAAGTAATCCAGCTCGGCCCGCAGGGCGCCAGCCCGCACGCCGTGCAATTCGGGCCAGTAGGTCGTATCGGGCGAACGCCAGCCGTCTTTGTCCACGACGGAGAAGTTGGGGTGCGTCTCGTGAATGTGGATCGCACCCTCCGTGCCGATGATCTCCATGCGCTCGTCGATCTGGAAGGCCGTCTTGTCGGGCAGAAACCAGACGTTCTCGCAGACGCCCACGGCGCCCGAGTCGAAACGATACACGGTCCAGCCGATGTCCGGGTGTTTCAGGCCGCGCACGTCCACGGTCTGGGCGTAGGCCGTCTCGATCCTGGCCCCTGTGTACCAGAGCATGAGGTCCGTGTCGTGCACCCCGTCCCCAATGATCGGCCCGATCTTGCCCAGGACCTGTTTGCCGACGGCGGCGGGGATGTTCCGCCTGGCGTAGATGGACACGATCCTGCCCACGCTCCCCGCCTCGATCTCCCGTTTGGCCGCGGCATAGCGGGGGTTGAAGCGGCAGATGTGCCCCACCATGAAACACCTGCCCGATCGGTGGGCCGCCGCCACGATGGCCCGGCAGTCGGCGACCGTCGAGGCCATGGGCTTCTCCAGGAACACGTGTTTGCCGGCTTGAAGGGCGGCCAGCGTCGGCGCTGCGTGCTGATCCCACATCGTCGTGACACTGACCGCCTCGACCTCCGGATTGGAAAGGAGTTCGTGGTAGTCCGTGTAGACGCGCTTCACGCCAAACTCGTCAGCAAGCTGTCGGAGCCTGGATTCCGTCCGGGTGCAGAGCGCGTACAGTTAGACGTTCGGAAGCCCGGCCAGCGCCTCGCAATGCTTTTCCCCGAACCACCCCAGGCCGATGACGGCATATTTGACCCTGTGCATCACGCGCCTCCTTTGCTGGGCAGTTGAAATGCCGTGAGATAAACAAAGCCCTATGCTATCCCTTCTCGCAAGAGGCGCTCCAGCTGAATCCGCGGACAGACGTTCTGCCGGAGGTAGTCGAGCAGGGTTGTGGCCACGCCGCGAATGAGCCTTTCGACGCCGGGGTCCAGGCAGCGCCCCTCCGCGTCAAACACCTTCTGCACGTGGGCCACGGAGATGGGCAGCGGCAGGACGATCGCCCCGATGTGGGAGCAGACGCTCCTGAGCTGTTCCAGCGACTTGATCGCCCCGATGGACCCGGCGGCCACCCCCAGGAGCGCCACCGGCTTCCCGGACAGGACCGACGGGAAGCCCAGGTTCTCGATGACCAGCTTCATGACGCTGCTGAAGCTCCCGTGGTACTCGGGGGTCGCCAGCACGACCCCGCTGGCCGCCCCGACCGTCTCCTGTAGCGTCCTGGCCGACTCCGCGTTCGGGTCTGTCCCCGGCAGGGGCAGGTCGAGCCTCGCCGGGTCGACCACCTCTGCCGATACCTTCGGGTCCTGCCTCAACTGGTCCACGACAAGCGCAGAAGCCTTCGACGTGTAGTTGCCGGGGCGGACGCTGCCCTGGATGACGACGATCCGGATGCTGCCCTCAGATGGCTCCATAGTTCACCTCTACTCACGAATCAGCGTGGACCTAACGTCTCTACTCATCGGCTCGAAACCCGCCTGCGGGTTTCGCGTACGGTGGAGTTCCTTTTGGGCTGGTCTTTTCTTCCTGTTACATCAAATTCAAAGAGTTCGGTTTTCGAGTTTCGTTTCCGTAGCCTGATGATCTGAACATCGTGGAAACCGGCCTTCTCCAGCATGTCCTTATAGATTTCTTCTACGGGAAGCAGCGTTCCGTAGAATGTTGAGTTGCCGACTATGTAGTGGACTTCTGCGTTCTTGCTAAGGACATTTACAATGTCGCTAATGTGATGCCAGATATCCTCAAAGTACTTCGCAACATATCGCCCTAAGACCTCGCCGTTTCTGTTGATCGGCCTTGATATTTCATCAACTGCGCACTTGAGAGACGTGGGTTTGTAAGAATCATGCGATGGCTTCCATTCTGAAAGGCGGCTGGTCGCAATCCCCCACGTTCCACCTATTGCCTGCCAGTCATATTCTCCAGCATCGCGTCCGCTGCTCAGGTAACCGAGCCAATACATGTAGGGGCGAAGCTCACGAATGTATGAGATCCGATTGGGATAGGGTGGGGAAGTGATCAGGATATCGTATTTGTCATCCAGAAATTGTGCAGGATGCCGCGCATCCCCAGCGACAATGTCGGAGACGGTCAAAGGATTATCGGATGCGCCAGAAAGGACGGCGCGAACTTCATTCAGGAATAGCTTGGCGTTACTGGAATCAGAACTCAACTCAAACAGAGATGGGGTACGATCCTTGTCTTTGAAAGACATGGACTGATGATTGAATGCCGCATTGGACAGTTTTATAAGCGTTCGGCAGAAGGCAACGAGCAAAAGGTCTCTTTCATCGGAAGCTTCGTCGGTCGTGCTGTGAATCGCAGATTTGAGTTTACAGAGGAAACCGAGTTCCGGTGAATTCCACCATCGGTTAATGTTGTGGATCGGCGGCGGTTCGCACTTCGGGGAGTGATCCGAAAGGGACAGGCTGACAGTCTTGCTGGCCAGTTCACGCGCACGGGAGATCACCGTCGGCTTGAAGCGCCTCCCCTTTACAGTGCTGAACCAGACCAGGAATGGATTGATCTCAAGGCCAGTGCCCGACAAACCCAGGTATGCGGCGCAAAGAGCGGTGGTCCCGGTGCCAGAAAATGGATCAAGGACTTTGGCGGCATACTTCGCCCCTGCCAGCACCTGCGACACAAGCGTCACGGAATATGCGGGCGTAAGGCGAAGCCACCCGTGACGCCCCTGATGCTGGTTCTGCTTGAAGGTCAGATGGGCGTTCTGTCTTGTTTCTGAAATAGATGGGGTGTGAGCACTCATAGTGTCGATAGCAGATGGGTCAAAACAGAATTGATCTCTTGCTTGAGGGCAGGCGAATGACGACGGAAGAAGTCGGCAAGGTCAAAGCCGACAATCTGACGCATGAAAGCGTAAACGGAGGTTTCTGGCGCGTTGTCTGCCACATTGCCGGTCAGCAAGGCCCACCTCTCGTTTCGGTAGCGCAATGCAACGTCATCGTCGATTTGCAATGAGAGAATTGCCGCGCACGGAAGATAGCCCTTGGTGTAGGCTGCGGCCGCGTTCGCAATGTCGGCGTTCTGCCGTTTGGAATCCTTGCTCTTATACCCTTGCCGGACCTCGAAAACTACTCCCTGCAATGAGGTCGTGACACGTTCTGAAACATCGAGGACATCCGCACACGAGCGTATCCATTCCGAAATCCGATTTCGGATTTCTGCATCGTTCACCCTGTCCAAAGGGATGCGCCCATCCAGGTAAAGGTTTCTTGTCTTACCCCGACCTTTCCGCACAGAGTATGACCAGGAGACATCCTCATCACTGAGTTGGAGTTGGTCTTTTAGAATACGTCGAAAAAGGCCCTCACAACCGATGCCAATTTGGCGATAGATGCTGGTCATCCCGCCAGCCGCTTTGTGGGCGGCGTACATGAGAGGGTTGTCCAGACCCATCCAGTTATAGAAGGGGTCCGCCTGATACAACTTCTGAAATTCTTGGAGCGAATAACCGGCCTTTCCCCCGTGTCCGAGCTTCGGGCGATAGTCAGCGCATACACGTATCGCGTTGACGATCAATGACAGATACTCGGATTCTTTTGGGTCATGTTGCGCCATGTGGACATCCTGCTACCGGGCGGATCATTTCCGAAACTTGAAGCATGTATCAAAGGTACCTTCATTCAGGATGCTTACAATGATACCACCTGTTCTCGTATGTGTCAAGGAGAATGGGTGATCCAGAGGCATCCTTCCTCACCCTGCCCATCCAGCATGTCAGGCTTTCTCTTTCAGCATCCTGTGCAACCGTTGATCCAGTTCCCACAGGGCATTCCTGTAGCTGTCAAACCCGAAGCCGCGCGTACCGCAGCACCCCCGGCTCCAGCCCCGTGCCGAACAGGTCGACGGCGTCCGTCGCCTCCGACCCCTGGCGCGGGCCGGGGACGAAGAAATTGTAGAGTGGGTTCTGGAGCGCGATCCGGACGGGCTTGCCGTCCACCCACGGGTGGACCTGCGCGATATGCGTCCCCGTGTCCCCTGCCGTGAACAGCGCCCGCACCTTCCCATCCGGCGCGACGTGGAACGCCCCGCCCCGGTAGAAGATGCCCGACGGACGGGCCGCCCGTTCGGGCGTTGACTCATCCTTCACGTGCGTCGCCAGCGTGCGCTTCTCGATCACCTTTCCCCCCTTGATCACCCGGTACTCCACCGTACTCGCGATGGGCGTGCCGGGGAAGAACCGGTCCCGCATGAAGTCGTGCCAGATGTTCTTGGTCGCATACAGGACGTGCGCCGCCCCGTCCGGGTCAAGCCACATGTCCAGATTGCGGATGTGCCCCGCCGTCTCCTCCCGTGAATCGACCTCCACGGTCCCGTGAAAATCCGCCCGGCTGATGTCCTCCGTCCACGTGTAAAACAGCCGCCGGAAGTCGTAGTCCCACTTCCGCCCCGTCTTCTCCTCTTTGTACGCCCGCCACGCCTCGTTGGCCTCCACGATGTCCCCGATGGCCAGGATATGCGCCGCCCCGTTCTGGAGCCCCACCTGCGGGTAGCACGCCCGGATCGGAAACCGCACCTTCCCCTGTTTCACCCATCGGCCCGTCCGGTCCATCCAACTCCACGCATACCCCTCATGGCCCTCGATGTTCAGGAGCAGCGCGGCGTCATTCTTGTAGTCCACCCCGATGCCCCGGTAGGAGTGTTCCGTGAACGCATACTCCCTGTCCCACACCGGCGCGACCTGCGACGGCGGCCTCTTCAAATCGCCTGTGTTGAAAATCAGCAGGTGTGGAACGCATCGGCCCTTGCGCCCCGGCGCGTTCAGGTCTGCCAGCGGGTTGACCGACAGGACCAGCCGCCCGCCCGGCAGCCGGACCAGCGAGCACTGCTCCCGCTCGTCGTGGCGCGCCCCGCGCTGCGCGAGCTGCCATCCGCCTTCATCCCGGCAGAACAGCTGCCACCGCGTCTTGCACAACCCGTCCAGCGCCGGGTCCGTCTCAGGCGCGCTCACGAACACGCGCCCCCCCTCCCGCACGATCACAGGCGACCCGTAGCACCACATCGGCCCCGCGCCGTTGTTGGCGTCCACGTACCGCGTCACGACCTCTTCCACCTCAACCTTGAACTCGGACATGCCCTTTCCTTTCATCCGTTGCGGTCACGACGCCTGGCTGAGGAGTCATCGCCGACCTCCGTCTTCCTTCGCGACCTCCTTCAGCCGGTCCGCGTGATCCACGACCTTGCGGAACGCCCCGGCCACCTGCTCCACCCATTCGGGGTTCGGGTCCACCGGCGTGCTCAGCCAGAAGCAGGTGTCGTGGATGCGCTCGCTCACCGGCAGGGAGCCCCGCGCCATTTTCCGCCGGGCGTCCGGGTGATCCGCCCAGGGCCCGCCTAAGTCGTCCAGCGGGAAGTCGTTGAACAGCGGCTCTAAGTGCATCACCCCGTAGCCGAACGGCGTGATCCCCGGCTGCGTCTGAACCCCCTCCGCCACCAGCGCCCTCAGCACCGCCGACACCGGCGCGCCCACCTCCTCCGGGTCGATGGTCCCGGTGTAGAGCAGCAGCCCCCCCCGCGTCGCCTTCGGGTAGACCTTCTGCGGGCGGATGCCCCGCACCGGCTCCAGCAGGCGGTTCAGCTTGCCAAACCACGCCTGCCGCTTCTCATTCAGCCCTGGCAGGCGCTCCAGCTGCGCCCGCGCCATCGCCATTCCCATCGGATTCGCCCGGTACTTGATCCCCAGCCCCATGTTGCGCAGGGCCTTGAACCTCTCCGTCGCCCACAGCTTCTCGCACCGCCCGTACTGCCCCAGCGTCAGCATCCGGTCATAAAGGTCGTCGTCGTTCGTCACCGCCACGCCCGCCTCGATCCCCGTCACCGCCTTGCTCTGCTGGAGGCTGAAGCAGCCGATGTGCCCCACCGACCCCACCGGCCTCCCGTCCCACAGCGCCCCGTGCGCGTGCGACGCGTCCTCGATCAGCCTGATCTTCGTCCCCCTCACGATGTCTATGAACGCGTCCATGTTCGCCGGGTTCCCGTACACGTGCGTGACGATGATCGCGCACGTCCGGTCCGTGATCCTTTTCTTCACGTCCTCCGGGTCCGCGCAGAACGTCTCCGGGTCCGCCTCGCAGAACACCGGCGTCGCCCCGCAGTGCAGGATCGGCGTGATGCTCGCGTGCCACGTGACCGACGGGACGATCACCTCCCTGCCCGCGCGCGCCCCCGCCGCAAAGACAGCCGAATGGATCGTGGCCGTCCCGTTGCACATGGACAGCGCGTGCTTCGTCCCCACGAACGCGCGGAACTCCGCCTCGAACTTGTCTAACTGCGCATACGACTTGCCCAGGTCGTCTAACACCTCGTTGACGAACCGCTTTTCGAGCGGGCCCACCGTCTGCCACCGGTCGTTGATCGGGGCCGTCACCATTTTGGGCCCGCCGTCGAGGGCCAGGCTGGATTTTGGCATGTCAGGAAGCCTCCTTTTCTGTCAATCTGAAAACACAGAGGGGTCAGGTCTTACCTTCTCGTCGCCAGCAGGGCGGCCAGGTTGCCCCCTAAGATGGCCCGCTTGTCCGCCTCCGGGATCGGGGCCAGCAGCACCCGCCCGACCTGGTGCGTGAAGCACATCCAGGGCACATCGGACCCGTAGTGCAGCTTGTGCGCCCCCGCCTTCTGCACGACCTCTGCGAAGGCCCCGAACCGCCCCACCGAACTCGCCAGGTCCAGGTAAACGTTCGGCTCCTCCGCCGCCACGCGCAGCAGGGCGTCCCCCTGGGGCCCGCCCGCGCCCGCGTGCGCCACGATGAAGTGCGCGCCCGGATAGGCGCGCGCCACGCGGCGCAGCGTGTCCGGCGACCCGACCCCGTGGCTGATCAGCGGCAGCCGGTGCGCGTCCGCAAACGCGAACGCCGGGTGATACGCCGGCCCGTCGAACGGGTAGTTGTGCAACGACGTGTGGAACTTGATCCCTCGCGCCCCCGCGCCAAAGCACCGCTCCAGCTCCCCCGGCACCGCCTCGGCGTGGTTGGGGTCGGGGACCACGTAGGCCAGCAGCCGGTCCGGGAACGCCTTTGCCGCGGCCAGCGACAGATCGTTCCCCCCCCGCATGTCGATCGTGACCGCCAGCGTGGAGAACACGCACGCCCGGTCGATGCCGACCCGGTCCATCGTGCGCACCAGGTCCGCCGCCCCGTTCTTCGGCTGGTAGAATCCCATGTAGGGTCCTAAATGGCAATGCCCGTCGATCACCCGGACGCCGTCCAACCGCACCCCTCCCAGCGCCATCTCGCGCATCGTTTTCATACCTGACACCCCTCCATCAACCTCCGCAGCGTGCCTCCCGCCACCCCGGCCAGCGCCTCCGGAGACAGCCCCGCGTAGGTCAGCCCGGCGATCGGCAGCGCAGGGTCGTAGACCGGCATCCCCGTCCCGAAGACCAGCCGATCCGCCCCCCACCGTTCGACCATCAGATGGATCGCGTCATGCCCCTGGAGGTAGGACGTCTCCACGACTAAGTTGAGGCAGCGGTCCATCAGCGCGAACAGCGTGCGGAAGTTCGCCTGCGCCTCCCGCAGCAGCACGACCGGCAGGTCCGGGTAGGTCCGGCAGCACCACACGATGAACCGCCAGGGCCTCGGCTCGCCCCAGTGCCGGTTGTCCAGGTCTATCAACAGCGGCACCCGCCGCTCCGCCAGCGCGCCCTGAAGCCGATCCACCTCCCAGGGCTCCAGCGAAAGCCGGTGGGCCACCGGGCAGAGCCGGGCCGCGCGCGCCCCCGACGCCAGCAGCCGATCCACCTGTTCCGGCTCCGGAGGGACCTCCCCCGTCGCGGACGGGAGCACGACCCAGCACGCGGACAGGCGGCCCTGCCCCTTCACCTCCTCCGTCAGACGGGCGTTGCCCGTCGCCGCGTCGTGCCCCTTCGCCCAGGTGTGGGCCACCAGGCCGCGCGTGATGCCGTAGGCGTCCATCGTGGCTATCAGCGCGCGCACGTCCTCCGGCGCGCCGGGCGGGCGCTGGGCCTGCGGCCCCAGCAGGACGTTCGCGTCGAAAAGAACTGGAAGGGTTTGTTGGTCCATTCGTCAGGTCCTTATCTCTGTCAAACCTGAAACGTGAGAAACCATGTCTTTTCGTTTGACGTTTCACGTCTGCCGTCTCACCTTCACAACACCCCGTACCACCCGTACTGCTCCTCCGGCACGAGCACGAAATTGGACCGCGCCGCCGGGTACCACGTGTCCGGGTTCTTCCTCCGATGGTCGTCCACGGCGCGGACCTCCACGAAGTACATCCAGTTCTCCTGCTCCACGTCGTAGACCACGGACGTCTCCTTCGTCACGGCCCGGAACACCTCCTTCTGACACCCCCGGTCCTCGAACACCTTCACGTCGTACTCCACCTCACCTCCGTACATCTTGAGAGACCTGGCCCAGTTCAGCCGGAGGCTGCGCTTCCCCGCGCGCTGCGCCGGCAGCGCCAGCGGGAACGTGGGCGGATGGTCCTTCTCAGCGCCCAGATAATAGGAGTAGTAAGGCTCCGACCCCCATATCCCGAACACGTAACCTAAAATCCAGAACCGGTCCCTGCCCTCCACCAGCTCCGGGTCGTAGGCGAAGCACTCCTGCGGGAAGGCGTCCGCAAAATAGAGGTCCGCTTTCAACTCCGCCACCGAAAGCGCCCGCCCGTCCCGGTGCGGCTGGTCCGCCCCGAAGAACAGGGCGTCGGCGATGTGGTCCCCGCCGTCGTACGTGGCCTCGGCCACTACGTGATGCGACAGCGGCGTCTTCTTCACCGGGATCCCCAGCGCCTCCAGCAGCGCCACCGTGACCGTCACCCCCTGCCCGCACCGGGCGTCGTGAGACTCCAAGATCGCGACAGGATCGCTCGCGTGCGTGATCTGGACCGGGTTGTAGTAGAGGGCGTGCTGCACAAACCCCAGAACCCGCCTCACCCGCTCCGCGTCCGTCTCCGCGTCCCACGTCAGCGACTCCGCCAGGTGTCTCAGGTATCGCTTCGAGTCCGTCTTCGCCGCCCGGCGGAGGAGCTCCGCCTCTCTGCCGGGGGGATAGTCCACGGCCGGGCCGTGCACGTTTCGGGTCGCGGGAGAGTGCTGCGGCTGGGGGAGGTACAGCGATCCCCCGTAGCGGTGGCGATACTTCGCCAGGTGCGCCTCCCGGTCGAACCCGATGTCGTGCAGCTCGAACCCCGGCTCCGCGTCCGCCGGCGCGCTCTGCAGCGCGATCCACGACCCGTAAATCCTGTCGCCGGGCACGCCCGGCTCCGCGAACGGGATCATCGTCCCCGTGATCACGAACCGCTCCCCGTCCGTCCAGCTGTAGCACAGCAGCGGGACCCCGTCCGGCTGCTCCGGCGCGGACAGATACTCGAACTCCCGCGTCTCAGGGTCAAACACTAAGTAGCGCTCCATGAACCTGGGCGGCCTCCCGTCCACGGTCAGCGGGCCTTCGGGCCTGATGACCTTCCCCGTCTTCGGGTCGAGCCTGCTCGGATGGGCGTAGGTGCTCAGACAGTTGTAGAACTTCCCCTGAAACCCGAACCCTCCCCCGATAAACCCGTAGACCTTCCCGTGGTCCGGCGTGGGGATCGGGTCGAGCCAGTTCCCCGTCTCCAACTCCACCGGCAGGAACCTCCCCTTTGCCGTGTCCCACGTGTAGAGCGCCCCCCTGTGCACGTGCCCCGGCGATCCCCCCAGCGTGGCCTCCGGGAACGGCGCGGGGTTCTCGTCCACGAACCGCTCCTTCTTCAGGTCGAACCGGATGACCCGCGCCGGGTCGGACAGCGAGGCGTAGAGATACCCGTCGTCCAGCGCGAACCCGCTGGCGAGCTGCCCCTCGAACGGACACGCCACGGCGCGCGGCGCCGCGTCCGGCCCGTCTAAGATCAGCGCCTTCGACTCGGACCGCTCGAACAGGATCAGCTTCCCGTTCGGCGTCTTCGTCCCGTACCAGACGATGGCGCTGGCCGCCGGAATTTCGCGCCGCACGCACGCCTGCCACCTCGGGTCGTAGACCAGGTAGAACGGCGATTGGCCCAGCGTGAAGACCAGCTTCCCCCCCCACGCGAACGCCTGGTAGATGGGCCGCCCCCCCATCTCCGGGACAGGGACCTGCACGCACGCCGCCGTGCGCAGATGGCGCCCCATCAGGCAGTCCCGCTTGCCCCCCTCCCACAGCCACCCCTCCTCGTCCACGTCGAACCCGAACGGCCGGCCGGTCTGAATCTCGTCGTGTCGGTAAAACCACGTTTGGGTCATTGTCGCATTCCTCACTGGGCGACCACCCTTCGACGTTGCTCAGGGCAGGCAAGGGTCGCCCCTACGCCTTTTTTCTTTTCCTCTGCGCCCTCTGCGGTGAATCCGCCTTGAACGGCTTCCCCGTCCGGCGCAGGTCCTTCGTGATCGCGACCTGGCAGGTCACGTAAGGCTCGCCCCGTTTGAACCCACGGCTGTTCAGCGTCCCTGCCGCGTAGCCCGGCCGGGCGTCCCCGATGGTGCCCACGATCAGATTGGCGTGCTCCACGGTCGTGTCGTAGAGATAGGCGATCAGCCCCACCATCTCCGTCCACGCGATCTTCAACGCCTCCTCCCAGTCCGCCCCGATCCCGCTCGTCAGGACCTCGTCCTTCGTCTCCACCACCGGCCCGCCCGTCGGAAACCCCGGCGACCGGCCCACCCTCAGCGTGATCGCGCTGTCGATCTCCACCCCTGTCCCGGTCAGCTCCCCATCCCCCATCCGGGCGTGCACGTCCCCGATGGACAGGTGTCCCCCGTACTGCTGCGCCCGGATGTGCACCGTGCTCCCGGCCCGGATGGAGTTGAAATCCATGTTCCCCCCGTGGTTCCACGCCCCGCCGGGGTGCTGCGACGCCGGCGCGAGCTGGATCACCCCGATCATCGGCCTGGCCGGCGCCACGAAGTCCGGCGGGAAGTGGACCAGCCCGTCCTTCACCGGCGCGACCGAGCGCAGGCTCCCCCGGAACGGCCCGCCGTTGTTGTAGTAGCCGTAGGGCCCCACCTCGATGTCCAGGATCTCGAACGACACCCAGTCCCCCGGCCTGATCCCTTCGATCAAAAAAGGCCCCCCCGGCCTCGACCCGCGCGGCGTGGTCAGTTCCGGCACCACACCCGGCCTCAGGTCCCCATCCGCCCCGCCCGGCGTCTCGATGATGACGGTCTCGCCCAACTTCAGCGTGCCCCGGACCTGCTTGCGTTCCGGGTCGTCCGGCCCTCTGTAGTAAGGTGTCCTGGTGAAGCGTCGCATGTCAGGCTCCTTCTCTCGCTTTTCTCCGCGTCCTCCCACCCCGCTTAACGCTGCGCTCGCTCGCGTTCCCCGCCACTGCCCTCTGCCCTGAGGCCCGGCCCTTCTCCTTCCCTCTCCGGCTACGCCCGGAACCTGAAAAAGTAGACCGGCGCGGCGGCCCCCGGCGCAGTCAGGTCGGACACCTGATCCGGGTCAGGTATCCGATCCGTGAAAGACCCGATGACATAGCCGTCCGCCGTCACCTCCCGACACCCCCCGACGGCGTAGGGGTTGGTCATCTTCTCGCTGGTCGCGAACCGCCGCTCGCTGATCGCACAGTCGCGCCACGTCTCGCCGTTGTCCTCGCTCGACAGACAGGCGATCCGCCCATCCTGGGCCAGGATGCCGTAGAGCGGCGACTCGGGCCATTCCGCCCGCGACGCGAAGAAACCGTCGAAGTGACTCAATGAAATCCGGTCCCCTTTGAACTCCGGCCAGACGTCGATCTCCCGCCTCGCTGTCTTCACATCGTACCGGATATAGTGCTGCCGCGCCCGGTCCCCCGGCGCCGTGTATTTGTAGACAAAGTGCAGCTTCCCGCCCTTGACCATGAAGCTGGACAGCCAGGTGTGATAATCGTGCTCATCGTCCAGGTTGATCTGGTCCGCCGGCCCGTGATAATCCGCCACCACCGGCAGGTCCAGCCGCGTCCCGTCCATCTTCCGCCAGGTCCGCCCCCCGTCCCCGGACTGCATGGTGTGGATGTCCGTGTAGAGGTACTCGTCGTTCTTGTTCGTCGTCCACGCCGCGTGCAGCGTCCCGTCCGGGTCTAAGCTGAGCTGAGGGTACTGCAGACACGCGGTCGGCCCGGCCTTCAGGATCGTCTGCGAGCTTCGCACGGTCCCGTCCAGCCAGACGACGTGAAACGTGTTGTTGTGCGCGAAGTAGTAGAGCTGTCCTCGATTCCGGTCATACATCATGCAGTACTTGCCCGCCGAGCCGTTCTCGACCCGCGTGACGTGCGGCCTGGCGTACCCCTCCTCCGCCAGAAACCGGTAGAGGTAGGCGTGGCGATCCACGAAATCGGGCCGGGCCAGGTAGATGTTGTCCACCTCATCCGTCTCCAGCACGGGCGGGTTGGTCGGGTCCGTGGCCTCGAACAGCACGGAAAAGGTCCTCCCCCCGTCCACGCTCCGCACCAGCCGCCACTGCTGCGAGGTGTAAGCCTGGTTGTGCCTTTTTTTGAGATAAGTCATGAAGATGCCGTTCCGGTTGCTCACGACCTTCTGGTTGTGG
>Ga0156186_1078_pt1 | contig 15882 bp, 15 predicted proteins | sample RifCSPlowO2_12_FD_107839 | JGI IMG/M metagenome (GOLD analysis project Ga0156186, IMG submission 107839) | Candidatus Handelsmanbacteria bacterium RIFCSPLOWO2_12_FULL_64_10
TGGATGTCAAGCTGACGAAGTTCCTGCCGTCCCTGGCGGAGGTGCCGAGCAAGGAACTGGAGGCCCTGCGCGAGCGGGCGGTCCGGAGCGGGTTCGACTTCATCGACTTCTGGGCCGTGGACTTTGACTGGCGGGAGGGCAGGCCGTTCGAACACCACTGGCAGGATTACCGCACGCGGAAAGACCGGAAGTTGAAGACCGTGAGCGACGCGCACTACGACAGGTATCCCGGCCCCGGCGTTTACACGGCCTGCGTGAAGGTGGTGGACGTATTCGGGTGCGACACGAGCGTGACGGTGGAGGTGAAATGGTAGGGACACTCTCGGGGACGACCCGTCTTGAGGCGTCGCCGTGCTGACACGCCAGAAAGCAGAACAACTTTTCGACAGAGTGCTGGAGACGCGCTCGGAAACGGATGAGTCAGAATGCAAGTCGGGGACGGGCAACGCTTTGCAGCACGCCCTGTGTGCAATGAGCAACCGCCGAGACCGAAACGGGGGCGTTGTGTTCGTCGGGGTGGACAAGGATTTTCGGGTTGAGGGCGTGCCAGACATCGAATCCACGCAGCAGACGATCACGGATTGGGCGTCAGTCCTGTTCAATGTCCCTCTGCGTGTCGTGCCTGAAGTGCTGGAGCGCGAGGGCCGTTCTGTTCTGGCGGTGATCGTGCCGCCCTGCCCCGCAGGCCATCGCCCGTGCCACTTCAAGAGGCACGGCCCCTACGAAGGCGCGTGGATTCGCGTCGGCAACTCAACACGGTTGATGACCACAGATGAGGTGCGGCGCGAGATCGCCGCCGATGAGATCGCGCGCGGCACCGTGCCCCCGTTCGACAAAACGCCCTACCTTCAGGCCCGGAGAGACGACCTCGACAGCGCATTGGTTGACGCCTACATTGAACAGGTCAAAAAGATTCGCCCTGCCTCCCAGATTGAGCGCATGTCGCACGAGGAGGTGCTCCGCAGCATCTACGCGGTCGCCGAACACGAAGGGAAATGGTACCCCACACCCTCAGGGCTGCTGTTTTTCTGCCGTGAGCCTCAGCGATACCTGCCGCAGTCGCCGGTGGAGTTCATGCACCTGTGGGGACCTGAACTGACGAGCCTGGGGCCCGACGGATCACGGTGGCGTTTGAATCAGGAGGTATCCGGCACGCTTCCAAAGATCATTGACGAGACGGTATTATACACCGTTATGAGCAATATTCATCCTACGACATGGCAAAGGGTACAAAAGGTGCATAAAGGGTACAAAAGGTGCATAAAGGGTACAAAAGGGTACAAAAGGTGGGCGTTGGTGCACGAATCAACTTAAGATGTTGATTTCAAAAAATTTATAAGTTTGTCCCCAAAACTACAACTGCTGTAAAAACAATATCTTCAGACCGTTTTCGCAACAGGGTCAAAACTGCGTAAGGTGATAATGAGGTGCATAACACGAATATCGTGTGCCTGAAGAACTATGTATGTCCATTCAAGGCGTGGCGAGAGAGCGACTATGCGGGCGCGCAGAACGACATCATCTTCAACCCCTACGCCACCACGGCCCTGGCCCCCTGGGGGCCGGCGGAGGGGTGGAGGGAGTAACATGTCCTATGCCATTCTCGATCATCTGCCTTGCGGCGCTCGTGACGCCCAGGCTGACGCTGTTCTCGGTGTTCGGGCTGCCGGCGATCGCGGGAGGGGTCGTTCAGTTTCCGTTTGACAACCGTGTGGGATGTTATTATTTTTTGCTTCGAAAATGGTTGCGTCTGCGTTCATTTAAACAACAAAGGAGTAAACATTATGAATGAAGATAGCAAGTGCCCGGTAACGGGCAGGGCTCACAAGCACACTGCCGGCGGCGGCCCGACGAATCGAGACTGGTGGCCGAACCAGTTGAAGCTCGATATCCTGCACCAGAATTCCTCCAAGTCCAATCCGATGGGCGAGGGTTTCAACTACGCTAAAGAGTTCAAGAGTCTCGATTTGGAGGCCGTGAAGAAGGGCCTTCGTGAACTGATGACGAAGTCGCAGGACTGGTGGCCGGCAGACTTCGGCCACTACGGACCTCTGTTCATCCGTATGGCGTGGCACAGCGCCGGCACCTACCGCACCGGCGACGGCCGTGGCGGCGGCGGCAGGGGACAGCAGCGCTTCGCGCCGCTCAACAGCTGGCCCGACAACGTCAGCCTGGACAAGGCGCGCCGACTGCTCTGGCCGATCAAGCAGAAGTATGGCCGCAAGATTTCCTGGGCCGACCTGATGATCCTCGCCGGCAACGTCGCCCTGGAATCGATGGGTTTCAAGACCCTCGGTTTCGCCGGCGGGCGTGAGGATGTCTGGGAGCCGGATCAGGACGTCTATTGGGGCGCCGAGGACAAGTGGCTGGAGGACAAGCGCTACTCCGGCGACCGAGATCTCGAAAATCCCCTCGCTGCCGTGCAGATGGGTCTCATTTACGTCAACCCGGAAGGCCCGAACGGCAACCCGGACCCGATCGCTGCGGTGCGGGATATCCGCGAGACCTTCACTCGCATGTCGATGAACGACGAGGAGACGGTGGCGCTCATCGCGGGCGGCCACACCTTCGGCAAGACCCACGGCGCCGGCCCTGCGTCAAATGTGGGGCCCGATCCGGAAGCGGCCGGCATCGAGGAGCAGGGCCTGGGCTGGAAGAGCAGCTTTGGCACGGGCAAAGGCGGCGATGCGATCACCAGCGGCCTGGAGGTCACCTGGACCACCACGCCCACGAAGTGGAGCAGCAACTTCTTCTGGAACCTGTTCGGCTACGAGTGGGAGCTGACGAAGAGCCCGGCCGGTGCGCACCAGTGGACCGCGAAGGGGGCGGGCGCGACCATTCCCGACGCGCACGATCCGTCGAAGAAGCGCGTGCCGACCATGCTGACCACGGACCTCTCCCTGCGCTTCGACCCCGCCTACGAGAAGATCTCGCGGCGCTTCATGGAGAACCCGGACCAGTTTGCAGACGCGTTCGCCCGGGCGTGGTTCAAGCTGACCCACCGCGACATGGGCCCGCGCGCACGCTATCTCGGCCCGGAGGTTCCGGCCGAAGAGCTCATCTGGCAAGACCCCATCCCTGCCGTCAATCACAAACTGATTGATGCACAGGACATCGCCTCCCTCAAGGGCAAGATCCTGGCTTCTGGCCTGTCTGTGTCGGAACTGGTTTCGACCGCCTGGGCGTCGGCGTCCACCTTCCGTGGCTCCGACAAGCGCGGCGGCGCCAACGGCGCCCGCATTCGTCTGGCGCCGCAGAAGGATTGGGAAGTCAACCAGCCTGCCCAGCTGGCGAAGGCGCTCAAGGCTCTGGAGGGCATCCGGAGCGCGTTCAACAGCGCGCAGTCCGGCGGCAAGAAGGTATCGCTGGCTGACCTGATCGTTCTGGCCGGTTGCGCGGGCGTCGAGCAGGCTGCCAAGAACGCCGGTCACGAGGTGACGGTTCCCTTCACGCCGGGACGCACGGACGCCTCGCAGGAGCAGACCGATGCGGCCTCCTTCGCCTTTCTCGAGCCGATCGCGGACGGCTTCCGAAACTACCAGAAGACCCGCTATGCCGTATCGGCCGAGGAGTTGCTGGTTGACAGGGCACAATTGCTGACCCTGACCGCACCCGAAATGACGGTGCTCGTGGGCGGCATGCGCGTCCTGAAGACCAACTTCGGAGGGTCCCAGCACGGCGTCTTCACCAAGCGGCCAGAGACGCTCACCAATGACTTCTTCGTGAATCTGCTCGACATGAGCACGACGTGGAAGGCAACCGCGGAAGACGATGACGTATTCGAGGGTCGTGATCGCGCAACGGGCGCACTCAAGTGGACCGGCACCCGTGTCGACCTAATCTTCGGTTCGAACTCCCAACTCCGGACCTTGGCGGAAGTCTACGGATGTGAGGACTCCCAGGAGAAGTTCCTGCACGACTTTGTAGCGGTGTGGAACAAAGTCATGGACCTTGACCGTTTCGACCTCGCCCGATCGTAGTTCTCTGTCAAGATAGAAGTAAACGACCCCGCAGCAAGCTGCTGCGGGGTCGTTACTTTACGTTGTGGACGTACTTGAAGACGTGCACGTCCTGCACCGTGACCAGCCCCTCCGTCACCATCTCGTCCAGGATGGGGAGGAGACGCTCGATCCGCTCCTGGATGTCCACGATCTCGACCTTGACAGGCAGGTCCTCCGACAGCCGGAGGATGTGCGTGGTGTGGATGCGGGAGTTCGCCCCGAACCCCTCGATGCCCCGCGTGACGGTGACGCCGGCCATGCCCTCCTGCTTGCAGCGGTGGACGATGGCCTCGTAGAGCGGCTGGTGATGCCACTGGTCCGACTCCCCGATGAACACCTGCACCAGCTTTGCCTCGCCTTCGATCTTCATCGGCCCCCTCCTCTCATAAGAACCGTCCCAGACGAGCGCCCAGCCACACGGCGACGAACCCCGCGACCACGCTCAGGACGATGTTGAGCAGCGCCCTGAGCAGGCTGCCTGAACTCGCCAGGGCCAGGGTCTCGTACTCGAACGTGGAGAACGTGGTGTAGGCCCCCACGAACCCGATGGCCACGATCAGCCGCAGGCCGGGGGGCGCGATGTATCGCTCGGTGATGAGCGCCATGAACAGGCCCAGGATGAACGATCCGGTGATATTGATGACGAGTGTGGCGTAAGGGAAGGTTGAGCCATAACGGTTGCTGATCCATCCCCCCAGCCAGTAGCGGGCGTTGGCCCCTATGAACCCTCCAATGCCCACGTAGATGATCCTTTCGACCAGAATCCCTCCTCTCCGAGTTCACTTTCGTCTCTACCTCACGATGAGCACGCTGCAATGGGCGTTCTCGCTCACCTTGTCGGTCGTATGCCCCAGGAACCGCCCCCACAGGCCGGAGTGCCCCTTGTGCCCCAGGACGATCAGGTCGAACGCCCCTTCCTCGGCGTAGTTCGCGATCGTCTGAGCCGGATGGCCGGGCCGGGTATCCTCGTGAATCTCGACCTCTTGATCTGCCGAGATCGACCGCAGGTCCTCCGTGATCCTTTGAAAGAAGCCGTTGGCGGCCTCCCGCTCCTCCTCGATCTCGTCCACAGTCTCCGGGTAGTGCGGGAGCGACCCCTTCACCCAGAGCGCCCAGACCTCAGAACCCAACTCCTTTGCGAGGGAGACGGCGTGCAGGAGCGCCGTCTTAGATCCCTCGGAGCCGTCGTAGCCGACCAGGATTTTCTTGTACATGGGTTATCCCTCCGCGCGAGACGATTGGACGGCTGTCCTCCCGTTGAACCTCCGGCTGTAGAGCCGGCCCCAGGCGTGCATCGTCTTCTCTGTGGGCTGGAAGAACTGCTGGGCGATCAGCGTCGGGACGATGGCGCTCAGGATCACCACGGTGACGAGGATGGTGTATTGCGCCTGGTCGATGATCTTGTTCTGCAGGCCGAACAGCGCGGAGATCGTCCCGAAGGTCAGACCCGTGGCCATGAGCAGCGTCGTGTAGTTGGCCTCCCGGACTCTCATCTGAAACAATCGGGAGAGCGGCCAGACGCCGACCATCTTGGTCGCCATTTTCAGGGCCAGCAACACGACGATGACGCCGACCGCCGCCCAGAGCGCCGGGAGCGACACGTAGAGCCCGGCCTTGATAAAGTAAAACGGGGTGAACATGGCAAAGGCGATGCTGCGCATGCGGTGGACCAGGGTCTTGTCGCGCAGGAACACCCCGGCCACGACCAATCCTACGAGGTACGCTGGCAGGACCGCCTCGCTCTTCGCGGTTGTCGCCAGCCCACCCAGGAAGAAGAGCACGAACAGAATGAACTTCACCTCCGGCTCGCTGACCCTCGTCGCGCCGAGGCGCACGATGATGAACTGTGTCCATCGCGGCATATACCAGAGCATGATGGACATGATGATGACGAACACGAGAAGCCAGACGTTAAAGTCCGCAAAGAGCACGCCGAGGGCCAGCACCGTCCCGAAGTCCGTGATGAAGCACGCCGCCAGGATCATCTTCCCGAGCGCGGTGTTGCTGAATCCCCCCTCGATCATCACGGCGTAGACGACGGCGACGGACGTGGTCGAGAGCGCGATTCCGGCGATCTGCGCCTGTTGCAGGTTCCAGCCCAGCGCGTGCTGTGCGAACATCCAGACCCCCACAAACGGGATTGCAAACGATATGGCCCCTATGGTGAAGCTCGCCCGGAGGTTCGCCCGGAGCGAGGCGGGGTCGATCTCAGCGCCCGCCAGGAACGTGAGCACGCCGCTGCCGAGCATGGCCAGGAAGTTGATCCACTCCGTTGTCTTGTGGATGCCGAGGAAGTTGCCTGCGAGGACCCCGATCAGAATCTCAACCAGCGCGACGGACACGCCGATACGAATGGAGACGAGGCTCGCCAGCAGCGCCAGCCCCATCCAGATTGCCGTGATAAACCAGATGTTTTCGAGCATACCTCCCTGCTTTGAGAGTGAGTGGTTGGATTCAATGGTGGATTGTCCGTGCAATGAGGATGACGGTCAGCCCTGCCAGGAGGAGCCAGACGGCGATGATGACACCGGCGGCCATCCAGTTGGTCGGTCGTCCCTGGTCCATGACGCTTTGGGCTTTTTCTCGACACTCTGCCAAAATCTCCGGTGGAATCATCTTCAACACAAGCGCAACACCCAGAGGAACCAAAACCAGGTCATCCAGATATCCCAGGATGGGGATAGGGTCTGGAATCAGGTCTATGGGGCTGAAGGCATACCCCACCACGCAGGCGGCGAAAAGCCGGGCGTGCCAGGGCACTCTGGGGTCTTTGTAGACCAGGTAGAGGGCGTAGACCTCCGTCTTGAGCCGTCGCGCCCGCTGCTTCCATCCCTCGATGATTTTCAGGTTCATGCATTGGCTCCGTTTTGTCTCTTCCTGTCGGCGGTTCCGGGCCGGACATTTACGCGGGCGATCTTCGGACCAGGAGCAGCAGGGGGATAGAGGCAAGCTGCGCCACCACCGAAAAGACGATGAGAGAGGGAATCGAGAAGTCATAAAGAATCCCCATGAGCGCGCTGCCCAGGAACCAGAACACCCCGTAGCCCGAGTTGAACACCCCGTAGGCCGTGCCGCGTCTATCTGCGGAGACCATCCCCGCAACGGCGGCCCGCATGATGGACTCCTGCGCCCCCATGCCCACGCCCCACAGGGCCATGCCCGCGAGCGCGAGGGAGAAGCCCCCCAGGAAGACCAGCGGGGCAAACAGGGCGGAGAGGAGGGCGGCGACGGCCAGGACGGAGAGGCCCACCCGGTCAAAGAGACGCCCGAAGATCAGGGCCGCCAGCGCGTCCACCCCCATCGCGACGGCGTAGAAGACCGGTGTCCAGTTGTCCGAGACGACGGCGACCTTCTTGAAGTGATAGGCGATCAGAGGGAAGTCCGCGTAGCCCGCCGCAATCAGGGCCACGGCGGCCAGGTAGAGCCAGAACACCCGTGGAAACCCCTTGCTCGCCAGCCGGACCGACTTTGGCTCCAGGTCGCGGGGGCGGGGGTAGAGCAGCCACGCCACGACCAGCACGCTCAACGCCAGGAGCGCCGGGATCAGCAGGACGGCGAAGCCGGTCTGATAACCTCCCCTGCGGTAGAGGACCGCCGCCACAACGAGCGGGCCGAGCAGCGCCCCGGTCTGGTCCATCGCCTCGTGCAGGCCGAAGCCCCAGCCCCGGCCCATCTCGTGCGTGGCGTGCGACAGCATCGCGTCCCGAGGGGGGTTGCGGATCGCCTTGCCTGTGCGCTCCAGGATCATGAGCAGGGCGGCGACCTCCCAGCGTCCGGCTAAGGCCAGGAGGGGCACGGCCAGGAGGTTCAGGACGTATCCGAACGCCGTGATGGTCCAGTACCTCCCCGTCCGGTCGCTGAGGTAGCCTGAGACCAGGCGCAGGCCATACCCGATCAGCTCCCCGAACCCCGCCACGATGCCCACCACGGTCGCGCTCGCGCCCAGGACGGCCAGGTAGGGGCCGGTGATGCTGCGAGCGCCTTCGTAGGTCATGTCCGCGAAGAGGCTCACGACGCCCAGCAGCACGACGAACTTCAATGCGGCTGCTTTTGAAATGCCCCTGTTCCCCTCTGCTAACCTTGCTATGTGCTCCATTCAGGGACTCCTTTCAGAAAGGATACCGAGTATCGTCTACGCTTCGTCCTGGAAAAGGCGTTCTCAAGACCTCTGGTCCGAGCCTTCTGTCAGGTAGATGGAGAGGCGCTGAAGCGTCTTCTCAAGCTCTGCCACAACCCCCCTCAACATCCGCTCGGCCTCCGGGTCCACTTCCCCATAACCCCGCATATACCTTGGGCCGATCTCGACCAGGGCAATATCTACGTTCAGGAGCATGGATTGGACCGCCCAGGCGCCGCTGATGGTGGGCGCTGGCAGCGCAATCCCCATCTTCTTGAGGGCCGCCGCCATCTGCGCTCGGAGCCGTGCAATGCCCTCAACGATGGCCTTTCTCTGGACAGGGGTGATGTCCTGAATATACTGAGAAAATGGGGACTCCGTCCCTGTCGATGCGAGGAGGGCCTCTATGTCGGACAGCAGGCCGTCCACGTAGCGAAACGAGGACAGCAGATGGCGTTTTTGATTGTCGTTGAGGGGCATACGTTATCAGATTTGAGGGTCCCCGCTCGGGGGGGCGGAGAGGCCCTGGTCGCCCACGATATGGATGATCCCTCGAACGTAGGCGTCCTCTTCGTCGCTGTGGATCAGGGCGCGTCGGATGGCGTCCCGTTTCGTCGCGAAGCTCCGCATGTCCTCGGCGCACTCCTCGAAACGCCTCGCCGCCCCGGACAGCAGGAATTGCGCTGCTTCAGGCGATGTGAAATCGAGCAGCAGGGCGAGGTGCCGGAGGCAGACGCCCTGAAACTGCGCATAGGTCTGACGCCCGGCCTCGCCGGCCACAAAGCTGGCCAGGCGTCTCAGAACGGCCTCCTCCTTCTCGTGGAGGAAGCGGCACGCCCGACAATCTTTTAACCCCAGAACAAGGGATTGCAGGCCCTCTTTCGCGTCCGTCTGACTTCCGGCCAGTCGGGACAGATCCCCCGAAAGGCGGTCCAGCAGCCGGGGGTATCCCTGAGAAAGCCCCTGGGGCGAGGCGATGGCGACCAGTTGCCAGGTGTGGAGCGGACAGAATCCCAGCTCGGCGGCAAAGACCTCCTGGACATCCCGTTCTTCGGCCAGGGCGTACTGCCACTGCGTAAAGAAGTCAAAGACCGCTTTCCGAAGATAATTGCACACCGGACAGCCCCGGGTGCGCAAATTCAGCGCGCCGCCTTTGCCCTGAACTGCCCCTGCCTTTTCTTCGGGCGATGGCTGCGATACCGTTTTGGGGATTTCCACCGGCGCGGGCGGCGCATCCCGGCGCGGGTCAAATACCTCCCCGGCCAGCAGGCGCTGTCGCAGGCCGTCGAGCCGCGCCGACAAGGCCCCTCCTGGGCCTTCTTTCGCAGCGTCACCCCCTGTCCCATCTGCGATCAACCGCAGCGCCCTGTCCAGGATGGCGACCAGGAAGGTCGAGGACTTCTCGGAGGAGAGGTAGACCGCCAGGGCCTCCTCCAGGTCCTTCAGACCGCTGCGCGCGTAGCCGTCGGGGTCTCCGGCCTTTTTCGCCTCCAGCCCCAGCCGGGAGGAGACGGGATAGGTCGGAAACTTCTCCCCGCCCGTGCGCTGCTCCAGCGTGGCGGCGATGAACGCCAGCATCTGGTCCCGCTCGGAGTCTGCGAGGAGGTCCGTCTTGTTGACCACCACGAATATCTTGCGCACGTGGGCGCGGACGCGGTCCAGGAAGTCGATCTCCGCCTGGCTCAGCGGCGCGTCCACGCTGGTGACGAAAATGACCGCGTCGCTCTGGGGCAGAAACTCGTAGGTGGTGGCGGTGTTGGCCGCGATGGCGGACCCGATGCCGGGCGTGTCCACGAACTCCAGCCCCTGCCGGAGAAAGGGGAGGGGGACCTCCACCTTCGCGGTCTTCACCTTCTTCCGGTTCCCCGGATTCCCCTCTTCGGTCACATACTCCGCAAGGCGGGAGACCGAGGTCTCCTCCGTGAAAAAGACGCCCTCGCGGTCGACGACGAGCTGCTCCTTCGGGCCGAACCTGAGGACCGTGATGGCCGAGGTGAGGGGGAGAACTCCGGTCGGCAACAGGTCGCGACCGATGATGGCGTTCATCAGGGAGCTTTTGCCCCGCTTGAACAGGCCCAGGACGGCCAGGGTGAACCGGTCCTCCGCGAGCTTCACCATGAGTTCCCGGCATTCGGCGTCCGCCTTCTCGTTCCCCCGATCCGTGAGAAGCCGCCGCAGGGACCGGACCTCCTGCGCAATGGCCTGCTTGGTCCTGGTGTAGGCCCTGAGGGTGTCGATCTTGGGCGCGACTTCCATCTGGTGGGCGACACCCTCGACGGCGTTTTTAGAGGAAATCTCCATCCCTGCATGCTCCATATTTCATCGCCCGTTGAAAATCCGGCCCCACAGCGTCCTGACTCCGTTGGCAGATACGTACGGAAGGCCGGGACGTCCGCCGGTGAAGAACTGGACCGCCCTGCGCAGGCACGTCCGCTCCCCTTCCGTGCGGGGCTCGTGGACGAACCGGTAGTCGTGCTTCCGGGTCAACTCCGACAGGTCGTGGATTAACGCTGCCAGTTTCTTCCGGTGGATCTCCAGCACCTGGGCGACCTCCGGGCGGTCCCCGGCCAGGACGATTAGCCGGAGGAGGTGATGCAGACAAAGCCCCTGAGACCGTTCAAGACAGGAGAGCAGTTCCGAATCATCTGCGTACTCCATCAGGGTGAGGAGATGGTTCTCGGCCACCCGAAGCGCATACCGGCACGCCGGGCAGGTCTCCTCCTCATTTCGGAAGCCCCTCGACGTCACCTCCTCCCAGTCCAGATGCTCCAGGAGGTCCTGATAAATGATCGCCGGCCCCAGGTCGTCTATGGATCGAAGCAAAAGCTGAGCGTGAGGGCCGCAGAAGCCCAGACTCCGCCTCAGTTCAAGCCGGGTGGGCACGTCGGTCACCCGCTCGTAGAGGAGTCCGTCGATGTAGCGGGCCGTCTGCCGCTCCGCCGAGGCGCACGCCGGACACCCCTCCTCCCGGAGGGCGTCCAGAAGGTGGTAGTAAGGGAGGTGCCTTTCCTTCGGTTTGCGGTCCATGGTCAGAGCCGTCCTGAACACATAAAAAGACTCCTACCCGCAATCGAGTAGGAGTCATCAACGGTCGCCGCCGTGCTGGATAGCGAACTCCATCGCTATGTTACGGCGAAAATATAATATTCCGTCCGACACCTGTCAAACGAAATCTCTCACACTCAGGCTCTGCCTGAAAAATGGGCTTGATTTCAGGCCGGGATCGCTTAGATTCAGTGAAAATCAGGTTTTGAAATCAGCGTTTGCGCGGTCCTTCAGAGAAAGGCCCCCCTCCGATGGATTCGACCGCTCGACGAAGCCATTGGATCATCGCGCCCGCCCTCGACCTCGCCTGCTTCACGGCCGGGTGGGCGGTCCTCTTCTTCATCCCCTATCTGCTCCCGCAGTATGCAGACCCCATCCGCACCTTCGCCCTTATCTTCTTCACGGCCCACCGCTACTTCACCTTCCTGCTCGTCTACCTCGACCGGGCCGAGTTCAACCGGCGGCGGGGGACGTATATCCTGACGCCGGTCGTCACCTTCTCCGGCGTGGGGCTCTGCTATTTCTTCCGCGTGGATGAGCCGGAGATGTTCGCATTCTGGTATCTGTTCAACTATTTTCACTTCGTGACGCAGAAGTACGGCATCCTGCGCATCTACTCGCGAAAGTCCGGGCGGGACAGCCGCACGCTGGAGCGGTGGGCGGTCTACGCCTGGGGCCTGGCGGGCCTGCTCTACATGTTTTACTACCGGGCCGAGGAGGGGACGCTCATGCACTACCTGGGGACCCTCCTGGACGGTCTGAGGCCACCGCCCCTCGTGGCGCAGGGGACCTTCCTGGGGGCGGCGGTCCTGACCGGCGTCTGGCTGGCCCGCACGGTGGAGCGTCCGGTATCCGTTCATTTGCCCAGGCTCCTCTTCTTCGGGTCCGTGCTCTTCATGTACGGGGTCTGCCCGGTCCTCTCCACGGAGGCGACGGCCATCGCGACGAGCTTCAGCCACGCGGTCGAGTACATCGCCCTCGTGAACCTGGCGGTGAAGAACAAGGCCAGAAACAGGGCCCTCGACTCCGCGATCCTGCTCAGGGCGGTGGACCGCGCGGTCCTCAACACCTTCCTGTTCATCGCCGCCGTGGGCGCCGTGCTGTACGGGGTCAAGGCCGCCTCTGCGACGGCGTTTTACGTCGTCGTCTACGGGTCCTCATTCGCTCACTTCGTGTTCGACGGGATGATCTGGAAGCTGCGCCGGCCCGACGTCGCGCGAGGGGTCGGCGCCGTGCCGGTGGGGGGAGGAAATTGAAGATTGAAGATTTAAAATTTAAAATGGGCGTGCTCTGTGGCCTGCTGGCCCTCCTGTCCTGGGGCTGTACGGAGCGCGAGGTCCGTCAGCGCTTCGAGAGGGCGGAGGCGTATCGGCAGAAGGGCCTGGTGGACGAGGCCATCGCCGAATACCGGGCCATCCTGGCCCTGCGACCGAAGGCCGTCGACGCCCGCAACAACCTCGGCTTCCTCTACGCGCGGAAGGGGGAGTTCGACCGGGCCATCGCCGAGTACGAGGAGGCCCTGCGGGTCAAGCCCGATTTTGCCGAGGCCCACTACAATCTCGGCGTGGCCTGCGCAGCCAAGGGGCTGCCCGAACGGGCCGTCGCCGCCTACCAGAGGGCCATTCAGGCCCAGCCCGGCCACGCGGAGGCGCACAACAACCTGGGCGCCCTCCACGCGGCGCAGGGCCGTTTTCAGGAGGCCCTGGCGGAATATGAGCAGGCCGTGCGTCTGAAGACCGACTTCGCCGAGGCGCGCAACAACCTGGGTCTCCTGTATGCGGCGCAGGGCCGCTTTCAGGAGGCCATCGCAGAGTACGAGCAGGCCGTGCGCCTGAGGCCCGATGACGCCGAGATCCGAAACAACCTGGGGAGCGCCTGCGCCGAGACAGACCGGCTCAACGAGGCCATCCGGCACTACGAGGAGGCGCTCCGCCTCAGGCCCGACTATCGCACCGCCCGCGACAACCTGACGAAGGTGAGAAGGATGCTGGAGGAGGCCAGAAAGGCCCGTGCGGCCGGGGAGATGCGGGCGAGACACATCCTGGTCAGGACAGAGGCGGAGGCCCGGGCCCTCCTGCGGGAGATAGAGGTGGGGGCGTCCTTCGAGGACCTGGCCCGGCGACGGTCTCTCGACCCCTCCGGGCAGGCCGGAGGGGACCTGGGGGGATTTCGACCGGGGGACTTGCTCCCGGAGTTCGAGCAGGAGGTCCGGAGGCTGGCCCCCGGCCAGGTGGGCGGGCCGGTCCAGACGCGGGCCGGGTACCACGTCATCCAACGGGTCTACTGAGCTTGAATCAGCAACAATGTCCTATTTGTAACCTAAATTCACGAAAAAATAGAAAAGAATTGACAATGCTCCGATTTTATGTTATTTTGGGCATACGATTATCTTATTGTAAGCGTTATTGGCACAGTCAGCGTAGCGGAATTCTTCCGTGAGGCTCAGGTATTGGCTTTCCGATAACTATCACGCATAAGATGGGATGATGCTGGGGCGGGGCTCTCGCCGGGGAAGGGGATGGCCCATGCGATCCTGGATAGGACCTCTAAGTTCGAGCGGCTGACAAGTTCGAGCGACTCATTGAGGACCTGCCCAGGATTTTTTTGTCTTTTTGTCTTCTTTGAGGAGACCGAACGTGAGCGCAGAGGATGTCATCGACCGGATCTTTGAGACGTTTCAGCAGCGCGGTGACCGGCTCTATGGCGAGCGCGTCACGCAGGCGGGGCACGCCCTGCAGACGGCATTCGCCGCCGAGCAGGACGGGGCCAGTGAGATGCTGATCGCCGCCGCCCTGCTGCACGACTACGGCCACCTGATCCACGACCTGCCCGACGCCGCCGAGCGGGACATAGATGCCCTCCACGAAGAGGTGGGGGCCGCGTTTTTAGGGCCCTTATTCGTCGCGGGGGTCACGGAGCCGGCCCGCCTCCACGTGGCCGCCAAGCGCTATCTCTGCGCGGTGGACCCGGCCTACTTCCATTCCCTGTCCCCCGCCTCGGTCCGCAGCCTCGAACTGCAGGGCGGGCCTTTCAAGCACGCAGAGGTCAAGGCGTTCGAGGCGTCGCCCTACTTCGTCGATGCGATCCGGCTGCGCCAGTACGACGAGATGGGCAAGGTCCCCGGCGCTCAGACGCCGGACCTGGAGCACTATCGTCCCTGCCTAAAAGCGGGGCTTAAAAAGCAACAGACCTCACCCACCCCCTGACCCCCTCCCTCTCCGCATGCGGAGAGGGAGGGGGGTACAAGGGCCTTTCCCCTTAGTTTGGGGGAGGGTGAGGTCGTTTCACTTTAAAAGGAGGAGACCTATGCGCATATTGCTTCGTCTTTGGGGCGTCGGATGGGTCCTCGTTGGCATCGCCCTGCTGGCCTGGCCGGCCGACCTTTTGGCCCAGACCACGACGGGCAAGATCGCCGGCCGGGTGACGGACGCGCGGACCGGCGATCCCCTGCCGGGGGCCAACATTGCTCTGACAGGCACCCCTCGCGGGACCACGTCCGACGTGAACGGCGAGTACTTCCTCATCAACGTGACGCCGGGGGTCTACGCGCTGCGCGTTTCTATGGTGGGCTATCAGGCCGTGTCCAAGACCGACGTGGCGGTGAGCGTGGATCGGACCACGTCGGTGGACTTCGCCCTGAAGGAGACGGCCGTGGAGCTGGCGGAGATCAAGGTGGTGGCCGAGCGCCCGCCGGTGGAGATGGACGTCTCCAACACGCAGACCATCCTGTCCGCGCAGAACGTGCAGGAGGCGCCGGTGGGGCCCCGGCTGCGGGACGCCTTTGCCACGCGGGTGGGCCTGGACACGGACGACTGGGGCCTCACCATCCGGGGCGGAAACGAGGAGGAGATCCTCTACATGGTGGACGGGGTGGGGCTGAAGGACAACCGGCACAACCGGCCCTACTCCTCCTACAGCAAGACGGCCCTGCAGGAGGTGCAGGTCCTGACCGGGGGGTTCAACGCCGAGTACGGCGACGTCCGGTCGGGCGTGGTGAACGTCGTGAACCGGGAGCCGAGGAGGTGGACGATCTCGGCGGAGGCGCGCTACGGCAGCCCCGGCAACAAGAATTTCGGGCCTGCGATCTACAGCCCGGACAACTGGTGGGACGTGGGCCGCTTCCAGTCGATGGGGCCGGCGGAGGACCGGGACCGGGACGGCAAGCCCGACTTCGACGGGTGGCAGAAGACCTGGGAGGGCCGTGGGGGGCCCGCCAAGCGGTTCAAGGCGGGGATATTCGAGGACCAGATCACCACCCCGCAGCAGGCCAAGGCCATCTGGGACTGGCAGCATCGGCAGATCCCGGACAACTTCCAGCAGAACCTCAACCCGAAGGAGCGGGACTCCGACTACACCTACGACGTGACCGCGGGCGGGCCGCTGATAGGGGACAAGATATCGTTTCTTCTCTCCAACCGGAGGGAGCGGACCGCCTACACCTGGGGCCTGGCCGTGCCCAACTACCGGGACGACACGGTGCAGGGCAGGCTGATCTACGCCCCCACGTCCACGGCCAAGCTGACCCTCGGCTACCTCCGGGGGTGGTCCCAGGGGGCCAAGTTCGACAATTTCCTGGGGGAGTTCGCCCGCTCCCCGCAGGCGGAGGCGAATAATCTCCGGACTCGAAACATCTTCGCGATGGGGTCCGGCAGCAACATCGAGACGATCACCCGGAACTACGGGACCCTGACCTGGACGCACACGCTCAGCCCGAAGACC
>Ga0156186_1313_pt1 | contig 15848 bp, 13 predicted proteins | sample RifCSPlowO2_12_FD_107839 | JGI IMG/M metagenome (GOLD analysis project Ga0156186, IMG submission 107839) | Candidatus Handelsmanbacteria bacterium RIFCSPLOWO2_12_FULL_64_10
CTCCGCCTTCATTCTCCTCGTCTGCGGGGTGGACCGGCTCCTCCGCTTGAACACCCGCCTGCGCTACGCGCTCCATCTCCTGGCCCTGGCCAAGGTGTTCGTCCCGCCCGTGCTCTCTCTCTCGCGATCTCTATGCGCTCGCCCTGCAGACCCTGAGCGTCATCCTGTTCGGCCTGAACCCGCTGGTCTGGATGCTCCACGCCCGTCTGACCCACCTCCGTGAGTTGCGCTGCGACGAGGCGGCCATCCGCCAGACCGGCATCCGGCCCGTGGACTACAGCCGGGTGCTGTTCGCGTTCGTGGACCGGCAGGGGGGGCCTCCGCTGCCGGGTCTCACGGGCATGTCCTTCTCCGAGGGCAGTTGCACGATCTCGGGGCGCTTCAACCACGTGCTCAACCTGCCGCCTGACGGGGGGCGCGAGGCCCTGTGGCGCTATGCCGCGCCCGTCCTGCTGGGCCTGGCCATCCTCCCCCTGTCCCACCGGTGGGAAGGGACCTTCTCGATCCCGTTTGAGAGGACGACCGTCGCAAGTCCGCCCCCTGAGGCCGCTCTGACATCGGAGTCCGCCCCAAAGTCGCTGGCGTCCACCCCACCCTCCGGGAAGGTCCGCCGGATCACTTCACCGCCTGTCCCGCGAACCCCCAGGATCGCCTCCCCGGTTGCGCGGATGGAACCGCCGACGCCACCGTCCGAGCGGGCCTCTGTCCCTGCGGCACACGCGGAGGAGGCCGTCAGACCCCCGGAGGTCAGCGCAGGGGCGCGCCTGGAATCTGCGGCCCCGGAAGGCTCGCCCCGGCGCGAGGCCTCCGCCCCGATGGAGCGCCCGCCGGAGCTGGTCGAGCCGCTGAAACTGACCTACCCGGAGATCGCCCTCCAGTCCCGGACCGAGGGCGAGGTGGAGGTGCACATCCTCGTGACCCGGACGGGCGAGGCGCGGGGCGTGAAGGTCGTGAGCGGGCCGGTGATGTTCCACGAGGCCGCGCGGAAGGCCGCGTGGGACAGCGTCTGGCGGCCCGCCGTGCGGAACGGGGAGACGGTGGATGTGTGGGTGGCCTGTCCGATAAGGTTTACGCTGAGGTAGCGCAGCGCAGCGAGGAAATTCATTTCCTCGCTGCGGATGAGAAGCCCGGCTGCGCCGGGCTAAAAGATGTTGTAGGGGCGAGGCATGCCTCGCCCCTACAGCGGACTTCATAGACGTAGCAGGGTTGGGAACGCGACCTCATGGGAGCGTTAGGTGGATGGGGAATTCATTCCCGCGCCAAACAAGACGCCGGACTTGACAACCTTCTCGAAGAATATGGTGAACCATGAAGAGCATCTTGTGTCTCTCCTTCTGGAAACCCGGACTATTCAACCTGAGATGGTTTTCAGTCCGCTTCAGCGGACTTCGTACTCGTAGCGCGGGAATTCATTCCCGCGCCAAACAAGACGCCGGACCAGAAATTCATTCCCGCGCTATGCGGGACGCTGGATCGAGAATTTATTCCCGCGCCAAACAAGGCGTCGCGTTGGTCGTTGCGCTGCTATGGCTGATGGCCGCAGAGGGCCTGGCCCAATCCGCCCTGGTCGCAAAGGCGTCTGACGGCAAAACCGCCTGGGCCGTGGTCCGGGAAGACAAGGCGGCGCTGACGGAGGTCTGGGTCGCCGATCCGGGTGGCTCGCCCCGGCGCGTCAGGACCTTCCCCGGCCGGCCGGAGGGGATCGCCTGGGACAGGGTGGCGGGTCAGTGGCCGGGGTCGCGACCTCATGGGAGCGACAGGCGGGGTGGCCTCATGGGAGCGACAGGTGGCGGAGACCGCCTCGTCTACGCCGATCGCGGGCTGAGGCTGCCTGTGCTCAAGGGGCTGGCAGGGAGCGGAGAGGGGGAGGTGGTCGTCGCGCCGGGGGGGCGGTGGGTCGTGGCGCTGGAGGGCGGGGAGGATGCGCCAGGACCTCACCCACCCCCTGCCCCCTCCCTCTCCGTATACGGAGAGGGAGGGGGTATAAAGGGCCTTTCTCCTGCGCCGGGGGAGGGGGAGGTCTCCCCTCCTGCCATCCCCACACCAGGGCCGGAGGTAGAGCGTGCGCTGGCGGAGCTGTGGAACGGGCTGAACCTCGCGACAGCGGCCTACAACGCCGCGCAGAGCGGGGACTTCAAGGGCGCGTCCATCTCATACGAGCGGGCGGCGGCCTGGTTCGAGGGTTTCCGTCGGCGTTCAAGGGGATCGCCATGTCCAGGGCCGTCTGCCGGGGCTACGCGGAGGCGCTGCGGCAGAGGGCAAGGGCAGACGGGCAGGCGATGGGGCGCGGGGTCTGCGCGGACCATCTGACGGCCGTCGGGGGGTTCCTCAGGGCGTATCGGGTGGCGCACGAGGGGCGCTATCCGGCCACGCTGGCGGCGCTGAACGCCTATCTGGAGCAGCAGCACGGCCCGGCGGGGGTGCTGTTCCGCGCGCCCACGGATGCCGACAAGGAGAGGCGGATCAGTTACGGCTACCGGATGCCCCGGCCCGAGGACCCGGAGGGTGCGCCGGTGGTCTGGAGCTACTTCTACGCGGGCCGGGGCGTGGAGCTGGTGAAGGCAGGGGACGGCCTCCGTGCCATCGACCGTCCGTTCGGGAAGGCGCAGGTGGACTCGCTGTTCGCCGTGGGTCTGCGCGCCCTCGAATCCGACAGCCTGGCCGCGGCCATTCTGGCCTTCAAGGGTCTCACCTACGTCGCCCCCTCCTACGGACCGGGGCACACGAAGCTGGGCTACGCCTGCCTGAAGGCCGGCCAGGTGGCGCGGGCCGAGGCCGTGTTCCTGAAGGCCCTCCAGGTGGACCGCCGTCAGGCCGAGGCCCACAACGGCCTGGGTCTGATCTACGCGCAGAGGCCCATGGGACTCCAGTGGGCCATCGAGGCCTTTCAGGAGGCCCTCAAGTGGAACCCCAAATACGCCGAGGCCCGGTATCACATCGCGGAGATCCGGCTCAAGCTGAAGCAGTACGACGCCCGCGGCGACGCGGAGAAGGCCATCGCCCTGGACCCGGCCTATGCCCCGGCCTACCGGCTGATCGGGGACTGGTGGGACGAGATGCAGGACGACTACGAGACGGCCATCCTCTGGTATGTGCGCTACATGGCCATGCGGCCCGACGACGTGGAGGCGCGCCTCCGGCTGGGCAAGCTCTATCTGAAGGCGCGGGACTTCGAGCGGGTCACGAAGATGCTGATGGACTACGCGCAGGGACACGCGGAGGAGGTCCACATCCTGCCCATTCTGGCGCAGGCCTGCCTCGAAATGAAGCGCCTCGATTGGGCGCAGGCGTTCTATGCGCGTTACCTGAACGGGGTGGACGCCAGAGAACGGGCGCTCTACGAAGACATCCGACCGGTGGTCTACCCGGAGGAGGTCGCGGAGTATGAGGGGGCGGTCAGGTCCGGGCAGGGGGAGGCGTTCCTGAGGCGCTTCTGGGCCAGGCGGGACCCGGACCTGATCACGCCGGTCAACGAGCGCCTGCTGGAGCACTACCGCCGGGTCTGGTATGCGCGGACGAATTTCTCGGCCAGGAAAAAGCCGTGGGACCGGCGGGGGGAGGTCTACGTCCGGTTCGGGGAGCCGGACCACCGGTCCCGGTCGGACATGGTCAACTTTCAGCAGGGCCTGGCCGTGCAGCGCGTGAAGGAGGCGATGGCGCAGGAGCTCTACGGCAAGGACGCGGATATCGGGACCTACATCGGGCCGGTCTATCCCATCAAGGGACCCCGGCAGTATGACCTCTCCTTTATCGTGCAACAACGAATGGCTGCGATAGGCGCGGAGATGATGAGGGGACAACAGGCGCAGCAGGGACAGGGGGGCGCTCAGTCCCCCTCCGGACAACCGAACGCCTCTGAGGAGTTCAATTTCTCCGGCGTCGGCGTGGAGGGGAACTTCTCTTCGAGGGCAACCGCGCAGCAGGGCACGGAACTCGTGCCGTGGGAGTGCTGGGTCTACACGAAGATCGGCGGGGGGTTCGAGATCACCTTCACGGACGAACTCCAGAACGGCAATTACGACTATGCCCCCCAGGTCCTGGATGCCCGCGTCCCCCCCGAACGGCTGCTCAAGTTCAACTGGTACGCCCCGGAGAGGGTCTTTGCGCGGGCCTCCATGGTCGCCCCGGACTTCTACACGCCGAAGATCGACGCCCCGCCCCTCAAGTTCTACTACGACCTGGCGGACTTCCGGGGGATGGAGGGGCGCAGCGCCCTGGAGGTCTACTACGGCATCCCCCGGGTGATCGGACGCTACCTCCCGGAGCAGGACTCCACGCGCATGGTCGTGGACCGGCAGGTGGCCCTGCTCAACTTAGAGACCGGCGCGGCCTTTCGGGCGCAGAGGGAACTGGTCTTTGAGGGCGCGGGCGACCTGACCCGGCAGCCGGGGGCCTTCATCCCCGACGTGGCAAGACTGGAGGTCCCGCCCGGCAAGTATCGGCTGGAGGTGTCCGCGAAGGACCGGTTGTCGGGGAGGATGGGGACCTACCGGCAGGACGTGGGCATCCCGCCCTACGGGAAGGGGGCGCTGCGCCTGAGCGGGCTGGTGCTGGCCTGGCAGGTGGGCGAGGGGAGGGAGGGGGACAAATTCACCCGTCACGGGCTGCGCGTCGTGCCCCTGCCCACGCGCACGTTCCGCAAGGGGCAGAATATCTTTGTCTACTACGAGGTCTACAACCTGAAGCCGGACTCGACGGGGGTGACCCGACACAGCGTCGAATACACGCTCCGGGCCGAGGGTGGGGGGATTCTGTCGAAGGCGTTTCCCGGTTTTGTGGGGAAGCGGCCGGAGGTGGCGGTGTCGCAGACACAGGCCGGGACGCAGGAGGCGGAGTACCGGTATATCGAGTTGGACCTGCAAGGGCTGTCGCCAGGCAAGGGCGCGCTGACCGTGACGGTCAGGGACCTGAACAGCGGCCAGGCCGCCTCGCGAGAGCTGGCCTTCACGATGGCGGAGTAGCGCGGGAATTCATCCCTGCGTCCTTCCCCTTGACAATGTGGCGGAAGTCGGTTATATTCAAGCCCCTATGCATAATCTGAATGACATCTTGGAGGCGATCCCCGCGCCGGGCGGCGACCCGCGCGTCGTGGTGGGCATGAGCGGCGGGGTGGACAGCTCCGTGGCCGCGTTCCTGCTGAAGCGCCGGGGCTACGAGGTCATCGGCGTGACGATGCACCTCTGGACCTACGACCAGGTGGGTGGGGACCCGGACCGGAAGGGGACCTGCTGCGGGATGGAGGGGATCAACGACGCCCGCGCGGTCTGCCACCGGATCGGCGCGCCTCACTACGTGGCGGACCTGCGGGAGGCGTTCGGGCAGTCGGTCATCCGCAACTTTGTGGACGAGTATCTGGGCGGGCGCACGCCCAACCCGTGCGTCATGTGCAACCACAAGGTCAAGTGGGACCCGCTCCTGCGGAGGGCGCAGGCCCTCGGCGCGGGCCGGATCGCCACCGGGCACTACGCGCGCGTGGCGTGGGAGGCGGCCCGCGAGCGCTACGTCCTGCGGCGGAGCGAGGACCCGCGCAAGGACCAGTCTTACGTCCTGTGGGGGCTGTCGCAGGGGCAGCTCCGGCGCACCCTGTTCCCGCTGGGCGGGCTGTCGAAGGAGACGGTGCGGGAGGTGGCGCGCGGGGCGGGGCTCCAGACGGCGGACAAGGCCGAGAGCCAGGACATCTGTTTCGTCGTGGACCGGGACGTGGAGCGGTTCATGCGCGACCGGGCCAGGATCGAGGGGGTGGCCCCGCCCACGTTCGAGCCGGGGCCTGTGGTCGACCGGGAGGACCGGCGGGTGGGGACGCACCGGGGGGCCGCGTTCTACACCGTGGGCCAGCGCCGGGGGGTAGGGGTGGCCGCGGGCGCGCCGCTCTATGTCATCGACATTGAGCCGGAGACGAACACGGTCCGGGTCGGGGGCCAGGACGACCTGCTCGCCCGCGAGGTGACGGCCTCCGCCGCCAACTGGATCGCCGTCGAGACGCCCGTGGCCGGGATGCGCGCCGGGGCCAAGATGCGCTACCGGCACGACGCGGCCTCTGGAGAGTTGCTGGACGCGCCGGAGGGGCGCATCCGCTTCCGGTTCGACGAGCCGCAGCGGGCCGTCACGCCGGGCCAGTCTCTCGTCCTCTACGACGGGGACCTCGTCCTGGGCGGCGGGATCATCGACGCGGCGATTCCGTGAAAGACCCCGTGAAACGGCAGACGGAAAACGACCTAACCCCCCATCCCCCTTCCCCAGAGGGGAAGGGGGCGCAGGCAACTTTCTCCCCTCTCCCTCCGGGAGGGCAGGGGTCGCGACCTCATGGGAGCGACAGGTGGGGTGGTGGGACGGGGGAGGGGTCTTATGGTTTCCCTTCTCATCCCCTCCTCTCCTCCCTCCTCTCCGGCCTGCTCCTGGGCCTCGCCTTTCCCCCCCTGCCCGGTTTCCTCGCGTGGGTCGGGCTGGTCCCCCTGCTCTGTCTCATAGACGGCGGGTGCGCCCGCAAGGCGTTCAGACGGGGGTATCTCAGCGGCGTGGCCTTCAATGTCGTCGCGCTCTACTGGATCGCCTATCTCACCCCGCTCGGCGCCCTCGCCGCCGTCCTCTACCTGCCGGCCTACGTGGGCCTGTTCGCCGTGGCGATGACGCGCCTGGTCCGGCGTTTCGGGGCCCCCGCGCTGTGGGGAGCGCCGGCGGTCTGGACGGCCATTGAATACCTCCGGTCCCTCGGAGAGTTGGGCTTCCCGTGGACCGCGCTGGGCCACACGCAGACCCGTTACCTGCCGCTCATCCAGCACGCGGAGTGGACCGGGGTCTACGGCGTCTCGTTCTGGGTCGTGGCGGTGAATGTGGTCTTGTTGCGCGTGACTCAGAGGTGGCCCGAAAAGAGGCTGTGCTTCATCCTGGCCGCTGCGCTGGCCGGTCTGTTTGCGCTCCCGGCGGCCTACGGCCTGTGGCGCATCCCCGCCGGGCCTTTGAAGGGGACCCTGTCCGTCGGCGTCGTGCAGCCGAACCTCTCGCCGATGGACAGGTGGCAGCCGGACGGGGTCGAGAGGACGTATGAGACCCTGTTCCGGATGACCCGCGAGGCCGCGGCCCGAGGGGCGCGGCTGATCGTCTGGCCGGAGACGGCGGTCCCGACCACCATCCGCACCCAACGGGAGCGCCGGCGGCTCGTGCAGGGCCTGGCCGACTCCCTGAACGTCAGCATCCTGACCGGCGCGCCCGACTACGTCGAAGCGACAGGGATGTACTACAACGCGGCGTTCCTGTTCAGGCCGGGGCGGGAGGACCTCCCGCGCTACGACAAGATGCACCTGGTGCCGTTCGGGGAGGCGATGCCCTACGGGGATGTCTTTCCGGTGTTGCGGAAGGTCAGCTTCACCGCGTCGGGGTTCACGAGCGGGGACTTCGGGCGGGGGAGGGAGAGGACGCTCTTCGAGGGGCCGGAGGGGCGGTTCGCGGCGCTGATCTGCTTCGAGTCGGTCTTTCCGCACCTGGTCCGGGGGATGGTGAAGCGGAGGCCCGATTTTCTGGTCAACATCACCAACGACGCCTGGTTCGGCGCGACCTCCTCCCCTTACCAGCACGCGGAGATCGGGGTGCTCCGGGCCGTCGAAAACCGGGTGGCCATCGCCCGCTGCGCCACCACCGGCGTCTCGACGTTCATCGACCCGTTCGGCCGGCAGTCGCAGACGACGGGCATCTTCCGCCCGGCGGTGCTGGTGGACGCCCTGCCGCGACGCGAAGGGGAGACGTTTTACACGAGGTACGGGGACCTGTTTGCGCAGGGGTGCGTGGCGTTCACACTGGTTGGGATGATAGGTTGCTTTCCAACTTTTCTTGCTCGTGCAAGAAAAGTTGGACAAAAGAAGCACGCCCCCTCAAACGCCGGGGGGGGCTTGGGCGCGCCGCAACCTTGACGTTCAGTAGTCGCACCGAATGTTGTGCCCCCGGCATGTAGGTTGCTTCTGCCTGGCTCCTGCGGTGGGGGTTTCTGGCGGCGCGCCGCTTTGCTTTTTGTCTTTCTCCCCTCCCCTCTTGTAGGGGAGGGGATGGGGGAGGGGTCTTGAGCAACGAAGCGGATAAACCGCAGGACGATACGCCCGACGGGGAGGCGGAGCCTGTCGAGGACAAGCCCCGCGAGGACCAGAGGGAGATGCCGTTTCTGGACCATCTCGAAGAGCTGCGATGGCGGCTCATCAAGGCCCTGGCGGCCCTGTTCGTGGGCATCCTGATCTGCGGTGTCTTCAATGATCAGGTGTTGGACGTTATCCTCCGGCCCGGCAGGAGAGCGGACCCTCCGGTGGAGTTCATTTACACTCACCCGCTGGGCATGTTCCTGGTGCGGATGAACGCCTCCCTGGTGGGGGGGCTGATCCTGGCCCTCCCGGTCATCCTCTACCATCTCTGGCTGTTCGTGGCCCCCGGCCTCTTCAAGAAGGAGCGCCGGTACATCCTGGGGATCGTCCTCGGCACGGTCGGCTGCTTTATGGCCGGGGCCTCGCTGGCCTATTTCGGGGCCATCCCCACCATGCTCAGGTTTCTTGTCGGGATGGGGACCAGAGACATCAAGGCCATGATCGACGTCCGGCAGTACATCTCGTTCGTCATTTACACGGTATTGGCCTTCGGCGTCGTCTTTGAGATGCCCATGGTGGCCTTCTTTCTGGCGAAGTTCGGCATCCTCACGCCCCCCTTTCTGAGGCATTACCGGCGATACGCCTACTTAGCCATCTTCATCCTCGCCGCCGTGGCCACGCCGTCTCCGGACCCCTTCTCGCAGGTCATGCTCGCCGTCCCCCTCTGCGTCCTGTACGAGATCAGCATCTGGGTGACGAAGTTCGCGGCCAGATAATTTTCTCTCCGGCGGAGAACCCCGTCCGGCATTCCGGGCGGGGATTTTTTGGGGTTCAGGGTTGACAATCCCGGCAGATTTTACTATAACTGTTATAAACATTCTTAGAAGGATATCTCATGTCCTCCGATTTTCCGAAGATTCGCCCGGTCGAGGCGTTCCCGGTGGAGATGGAGGGGCGGCGCGTCATCTGTCTGAGAGACCCGGAGGGGCTGACCGACAGCGTGCTGATGGTCCCGCCGGAGCTCTTCTACGTCCTGGCCATGTTCGACGGGCAGCACTCCATCCTCGACATCCAGGTGGCCTTCACCAGGCAGTTCGGCACGATCCTTTCCAGCCAGAAGATCCGGGAGATCGCCGACCAGCTCGACGAGGCCCGCTTCATGGAGGGGGAGCGCATCGCGCAGGTCCGCCAGCAGGCCCTGGAGGCCTTTCGCAACGCGCCCGTCCGCCCGGCGGCCCACGCCGGACAGTCTTATGAGGCCGATCCCGGCGCGCTGCGGGCGTGGATGGACGCCTTCTTCGACCCGCCGGAGGGGCCCGGAAGGCCCGGCAATGGCCGGGAGAAGGCCCTCAGGGGCATTATCGCGCCGCACATCGACCTGCGACGCGGGGGGCCCTGTTTCGCGTGGGCCTACAAGGAGGTGGCCGAGGCGTCCGACGCGGACCTGTTCATCGTGTTCGGGACGGGCCACGCCGTGGTTCGGGGTCCCTACGCCCTCACCCGGAAGGACTACGACACGCCCTTCGGGCCGGTCCGGGCGGACCGGGGGTTCATCGACGCCCTGACGGAGCGCTGCCGGCCGCTGGACCTGTTCGAGGAGGAGATGGGGCACCGGACGGAGCACTCCATCGAATTCCAGGCCCTGTTTCTCAAGTATCTCTACCCGGACCGGGAGGTCGCCTTCGTCCCGATCCTGTGCGGGTCGTTCCACGAGATGATCGCCGCCCGGAGGTCGCCGGCGGGGACGGAGGCCGTCGGGCATTTCATCGAGGCCCTGCGGGAGGCCGTGGAAAAAGATGGGCGCCGGGTCTGCATGATCGCGGGGGTGGACTTCGCCCACGTGGGGACCAAGTTCGGGGACTCGGGGCCGATGACTCCGGCGTTTATGGAGGCCGTGGCGTCCGAGGACCGGGAGCGCATCGAGGCCCTCACGGCGCTGGACGCCGAGGCGTTCTTCGGGACGATCAGCCGGGACGGGGACCGGAGGCGCATCTGCGGGACCTCGTCCATCTACACGATGCTGCATACGATGGGCGCGTCCGAGGGCCGGCTCCTGCGCTACGACCGCACGGTCGATCCCCAGACGGACTCCTGCGTCACGTTTGCGAGCATGGCGTTTTATTAAAGGCAGAAGAGGGATGGAGATGAAGGTCTGCGTGCTGGCGAGCGGGAGCGCGGGGAACGCGATCTATGTGCAGGAGGGGCGCACGCGCGCCCTGATCGACGCCGGGCTGACCGGGAGGCAGGTCGAGGACCGGCTGCGGGGGATCGACGTGGATCCGGGGACGTTGCAGGCGGTCGTGATCACGCACGAGCACGCGGACCACATCCGGGGGGCGGGGGTGCTGGCCAGGCGGTTCAGGCTGCCGGTCTGGATGACCGGGGGCACCCTGGAGGCGTCCGGGGAGACGTTCCGGGGGGTGGAGCGCATCCGCCTGCTTGAAAACGACGAGGCGTTCGGGGTCGGGGACCTTCTGTTTCAGCCGTTCGCCCTGTCGCACGACGCGGCGGACCCGGTGAATTTCGTCGTGGCGGGAGGGGATGCCCGGCTGGGGATCGCGACGGACCTGGGGGTGGTGACGCAACTCGTGTACCAGCGGCTGAGGGGGGCGGACCTGGTCGTGATGGAGGCGAACCACGACCGGGACCTGCTCATGAACGGGTCTTACCCGTGGGACCTGAAGCGCCGGATCGGCGGGAACCGGGGGCACCTGTCCAACGGAAAGGCCGCGGAGGCGCTGTGCGGCCTGGCGGAGGAGGGGCTGAGGCAGGCCCTCCTGGCGCACCTGAGCGATGAGAACAACCGGCCGGACCTGGCGGAGGGGACGTGCCGGTCCGAGCTGGAGGGCCGGGGGGTGCGGGATTTTGCGCTGGCCGTGGTCGAGCAGGAACGGCCCAGTCCTATTTTTGTGATTTGACGAGGTCTTCTGTGGACACCACCGTCTACAACGGGAAGATCGCAGACGTGCGCTATAAGCGCCTGCGCGTCTTCGCCGACGACCGGGGCTTTTTCGCCGAACTCCTCCGGGCCGACGATCCCTTCTTCGGGGGGGCGTTCGCTGGGTTCGGGCAGACCGCCGTCACCATGTCCTATCCCGGCGTGATCAAGGCGTTTCACTGGCACAGGCGTCAGGACGATGCGTGGTTCGTGCTCAAGGGGATGGCGCAGGTCGTCCTGCACGACCTGCGCGACGGCTCTCCGACGAAGGGGCAGACGGAGGTCTACTACATGGGGGAGCAGAACCCGATCCTGCTCGTCATCCCGCGCGGCGTGGCGCACGGCTACCGCGTCCTGGGGAACGAGCCGGTCTATCTCGTCTATCACGTGACCCAGCCCTACAACCCGAAGGACCCCGATGAGCAGCGCATCCCCCACGACGACCCGGCCATCGGGTTCGACTGGACGACGAAAATGAGGTGACATCACTCGTGAAGACCGTACTTGTGACCGGCGGCGCGGGGTTCATCGGGAGCAACTTTGTCCGGCATCTCCTGGGCGCGCACGAAGATTACCGCGTGATCAACCTGGACAGGCTGACCTACGCCGGGAACCCGGACAATCTCCGGGACGTGGAGAAGGACCCCCGATACGAGTTCGTGCAGGGGGACATCTGCAACCGGGAGCTGGTGGACTTCCTGATGCGGCAGGTGGACGTGGTGGTGAACTTCGCGGCGGAGAGCCACGTGGACCGGAGCATCATGGGGGCGGAGGACTTCATGCGGTCGAACGCCCTGGGGGTCTACACGCTGCTCGACGTGACGCGCCGGCACAACGTGGAAAGGGTCTTGCAGGTCTCGACGGACGAGGTGTATGGGACGCTAAGGGAGGGAGAGTCGCCCTGGACGGAGGACGCGCCGCTGGCCCCGCGCAACCCCTACTCGGTCAGCAAGGCCGCCGGGGACATGATGGCCCGCGCGTTCGCGGTGACCTACGGGCTGCCGGTGGTGATCACGCGGGCGTCGAACAACATCGGGCCGTTTCAGTATCCTGAGAAGCGGGTGCCGCTGTTCATCACGAACGCCATCGACGACCTGCCGCTGCCGGTCTACGGGCAGGGGCTGGCCGTGCGCGACCATCTCTACGTGACGGACCACTGCGAGGCCATCGACCTGGTGTTGCACAGGGGAGCGGTGGGGGAGGTCTACAATGTGGGGGGGGAGAACGAGGCGAACGGCATTGCGGTGGTGGAGAAGATTCTGGGGTTCGTGGAGAAGCCCAGGACGCTCATCCAGTACGTGAAGGACCGCCCCGGCCACGACATGCGCTACTCGCTGGACGCATCCAAAATCCGGGCGCTGGGCTGGAGGCCGCGCTACAACTTCGAGAGCGCGCTCCGGCAGACGGTCGCCTGGTATCTGGAGCATCAGGACTGGTGGCGGAAGATCAAGGAGAGCGCGGAGTACCGGGCGTATTACGAGAGGCAGTATGTCAAGCGGTGAGCCCTATCCTTTCACGACTTTGCTGTCCCGGATGACGGGGACCACGTCGGCGGTGTCGATGCGGGCGCAGAAGGGGAGGTCGTCGCCGAACCCGATCTCCACGAGATGCCGGCCGTGATCCGAGGTCCGCAGGAGGCCGAGGAGGTCGTGGGCGTAGCGCTCATAGAGGATCTTCGCGGTGCGGGCCGCGTCGTTCAGGACGGCATCCGGCTTTGACTCCAGAAGCCGTGACACGATCAGGCCGCCGCAGGCCAGGTCCTCTATGGAGAGGGCATTTTCACGTCCCGAGCAGACGATGGCCACGTCGGCGTCGCCCGAGAGGGTGCGACGGGCCACGGCCCCCGCGTTGATGAACGCCCCGATCAGGCCGAGGTGGCACCCTCGCACGAAGACCATGGCGCGCGAACCGTTGGTGCTGGTGAAGATGAGGGTCTTTCCGGTGACGAGGTCGGGGATGTATTCGCGGGGGGAGTTGCCCAGGTCAAACCCCTGGATCTTCAGCCCGCCTCGCTCCCCGCAGAGCAGGACCCCCTGAGGGCCGATGCGCCTCCGGGTGGACATGGCCCGCTCGACGGTGTCCGTCGGGATGACCTCCCGGCAGCCGTTGGCGAGGGCGGTGACGAGCGTGGTGCTCGCCCGCAGGGCGTCGATGACCACCGCGGTGCGATTTGCGAGCGAGCCGTCAGAGATTTCCTGAGGGGTGGTGTAGAGGTCGACATTCATGAGGCCATAAATGTAAACAGAACCTCCGTCGTTGTCAAATAAAAGTAGGGGCGTGTTTTCAACACGCCCCTACATGTTGACATCCACCTGCGCCACGACCTCCGTCGTCGCCTTTCTCCCGTCCAGGGGTCTCTGCCGCCAGAGACGGAGGGTCGTGCGGGCAGGCCCGGCCTTTGCCGAGATCAGGACGTATCCCTTCACGCCCCGGCCCGTCAGGGTCCGAAGGGCCACCATCCCCTCCGGGGCGTCCTCCCACTCAAAGATCCGGGACTCGTAGGAGGGGGTGTTGAAATAGGTCAGACGCCCTGCCGCCCGCAGGCCCTTATAGCGGACCTTCAGCTCCCCGAAGGCCGATCCCCCGGCCTCCCGGCCCGGCCCTATCGCCGCGTTCACGAGATCTCCCCTGACGAGGAACTGCACGCCTCTGCCGAGGTGTTGCGTGGCGTCCATCCGGAGGCCCCGCCGCCGGCGGGGCAGGACGCCCTGCTGTTTCCCCTTATAGACCTGGTCCCACCGCGTCTGCCCGCTCCACTGGAGGAGGAGTCTGCGCAGGGGGGCGTGCCGGACGCGAAACGTGAGGGAGGACCTGGCCGAGCCCGGCGGGAGCGTCGGGGTGGGGCCGGGCCGCCAGGCCCGGTCGAAGGTGAGGGATGCCGCGCGGATGCGGCGTGTCCTCCAGACCAGGCCGGCAAAGACCCCCCGTTCGTTCTGTGCGTCGCCGAAGGTCGAGAACCCGGCGCCGCGCAGGGTCTGAAAGCGCTGGCCGTAGTCTCTCATCTGAAGCCCTGCCTCGATGCGGCGGCGCTGGTAGGCCGCCCCTGCGGCCCACGCCCGGCCCTGTCCGGTCTGTGCCATCTCCCCCGCCACCTTCAGGCAGCCCAGGGAGGCACCGGCGTCCAGGCCGAGGACGGTCGCCGACGCGCCTGAGGGGCCGCGCCCCTGCGGTTTGAAGGGGGGGTTGAACCCTGAACGGAGGGACGTCATCCCGAAATGGGACCGTCCTGCGGCGGCCCGCTCGATCCGCAGGCCCAGGGCCGTCTCTCGCAGGGCGTCGGCCCGAGACCGCTCCAGGTCCGTCACGTGCAGCCCCCCCTCGGTCAGGCGCTCCACCTGCCCCGACGTGTCTATGGCCGCGTCGAAGCGGGCGGAGGAGCCGAGCGCCGCGACCCGCCAGGCCCCCCTCATTCCCTCCAGGTAGACGCCTCGCAGGGCCCCGTTCTCCTCGGTCGAACGATAGCCCACCTGTCGCGAGGGCCGCCTCACGACCTGGCTGAGGTCCGCCGGGGCCCGGGTCCACCGGCTCAACACAAGCCCCTGCGCGAAGCCGGGGCGAAAATCCCCCACCACGAGGCGGGCGACCTCGGAGCGGACCTCCGCGTAGCCCGCCGCAAAGTCGAGGGGGTTCCCCTCTCCGGCGTCCTTGTCCGTGGTCACGGACGCGGCCACGAGGTCCCCGGCGCGGTAGGTGGTCCGGGCGTGCAGGCCCGACCCGGTGAGGAGGGGTCTGCCCCGGGCGGAGGAGGAGCGCCGGACGAACCTGAGGCGAGACAGCGCCTCGCGCGGGTGGCTCCGGTGGCTGACGGTGACGTGGGGGAGCAGGGACTCCACGACGGGGCGGGGGAGGCCGACGCGGTCGAGGTCGCGGGGGCGCCGGAACGGCCCGCGGGTGGCCCGGAAGGCCACGATGCGTTCGGCGTCCGCGTAGGAGAGGCCGGGGAGGGAGGCGAGGTCCTGGACGGTCGCCGCGTTCAGGTCCAGGACGATGCCGTCGCGGTCCTCTATGAAGTCCTGGGAGACCCCCTCATCCCCGTCCCAGACCTGGTCGAGCAGGTCTTCGCCAGAGGCCGGGACCGCGATGAGGAGGAGACAGAAGGCAGTCAGGTGAACGCGCATTTCAAGCCCCTCCGGCAGGAGTGAAAGGGATGATCCCTCCGGATGCCGGCAGGGCGCGACCGTCTGTCCTCTCAGGTCCGTGACTCGCAAAGGGTTGCGCCGCGCCGGCGGGGGGATCGGCTCACAAAACCGCCGTACAGAGGCGCAAAAGGGATGCCAGAAGAAAGGCGAAAGGGGATCCCTCGATACGCCCCTTCGGGTCTACTCGGGATAAACGGGAAAACCGCATCCCCGAGTAGCGGCCAAAGGCCGCGTATCGAGGGGAGGGGGAAAGGCGAAAGGGGAAAGGGAGAATGGGAGAGCGGAAGAGTGGGTGAGGGCCTGATCTTTATAGCGTTGTCAGATCGCCGACTCGTCCGTCTCGCCCGTGCGGATGCGGATGGCCTTCTCCACGGGCAGGACGAAGACCTTGCCGTCCCCCACCTGGCCGGTGCGGGCGACGTTCAGGATGGCCTCGATGGCCCGGTCCACCTCGTCGTCGGGCACGACGATCTCGACCTTGACCTTGGGGAGGAAGTCGACCCGATACTCGCTGCCCCGGTAGACCTCCGTGTGCCCGCGCTGCCGGCCAAACCCCCGCACCTCCCCGATGGACATGCCCACCAGGCCGATCTCCGTCAGGGCGTCCTTGACCTCGTCCAGCTTGAAAGGCTTTATGTATGCCTCGATTTTTTTCATGGAAAGGCCCTCCCGGAAAAAGAAGGCATAAAGCAAAAGGCAGAAAGCAGA